>Ga0210405_10000044_pt1 | contig 157329 bp, 154 predicted proteins | sample IncBWH11MmetaG_FD_155492 | JGI IMG/M metagenome (GOLD analysis project Ga0210405, IMG submission 155492) | Forest soil microbial communities from Barre Woods Harvard Forest LTER site, Petersham, Massachusetts, United States - Inc-BW-H-11-M | ecosystem: Environmental > Terrestrial > Soil >... | reverse complement strand
CCGCTTCTCAGTTCGCCGCTTCTTCCGGCACGATCTTCAGCTCGATCTTCTCCGTATGCCGCAGCACGGTGAGCGAGCAAGGCACGCCGGCGCGAATGTCAGCCAGCAGGCGGTGCAGATCGTCCACGCCGGCCACGGGATGGCCTTCCAGTGCAATAATGATGTCGCCATCGCGCAGCCCCGCCCGCTTCGCCGGACTATTCTCCTCAACCGACAATACGAGCGCGCCTGACTCTTTCGCCAAGTCGTAGAAGCGCACCACGCGGCGATGCACCGGGACGGTTTGCGCCGAGACGCCGATGAAGCTGCGGCGGATGCGTCCATCGCGCAGCAGGCGGCTGGCCACGAACTTCGCCGTGTTGATACCGATGGCGAAACAGATTCCCTGCGCCGGCAGAATGGTCGCCGTGTTCACGCCGACCACGCGCCCTGCAGAATCCACCAGCGGCCCGCCGGAGTTGCCCGGGTTGAGCGCGGCGTCGGTCTGGATGACGTCGTCGATTAGACGCCCGGAATACGACCGCAGCGAGCGCCCCAACGCACTGACCACGCCAGCCGTCACCGTGGACTGAAATCCATATGGGCTGCCGAGCGCTACCACGAGCTGTCCCACGCGAAGCTGTTGCGAGTCGCCGAGGGCTGCGGCCGTCAGACCAGGCTCGTCGACGCGGGCTTGGTCAATGCGAATCACTGCGAGATCGCTTGCCGGATCGTCTCCGATTGCTGTCGCAGGCATCCGCCGACCGTCGGCCAAAGTGACTTCGATGCGGCGCGCGTCATGCACGACATGGCTGTTAGTGAGAATCAGGCCATCGGGAGTGAAGACGAATCCGGAGCCTCCGCCGCGGCGCTCTCGCGCATCGCCCGAGCGCGTGCGGCCCGTGGATTGATGCACTTCAATGTTGACAACAGACGGGCTCACGCGTCCTACCGCACTGGTAACTGCGCGGGAGTACGCATCGAGCAGCGAATCGTCAGCGGTGGTACTCGCGGCCGGCGACCGCTGCGGCTCTTCTTCCCACGCAGCTGATTCAGACTGATTCACAGCCATCGGGCGGAAAGACAAAGCAGAAAACACGTTCCCAACTTCTTCCGGACTCATGCTGGATAGATGTCAATCGATGAATTCCGGATTCACAGGTCCGGCAAGGCAAGAAAAAACCGGGACCAATCTTTCGGTCCCGGCATTGAGTTGGCTGGTCGCCCGGATTAAATTCTGTGGTGAGAGCAGCCGGGCTTCGCCCGGCGGACAGCCGAGGGCGGCTGTCCCCACATAAACCCTTTCTCTTACGCAGTCCGTCTTGGCCGCACCGTCAAGTCCCGCAGCTGGGTCAGGACGCTCGACATCTGCATCCCGTTCAGTTGCGAAACGAAGGGCATAATTTCCGCGATGAACTGGTCTTTCATCAGCTCGCTGATTTCGTCCTGACGGTTCTTTTCGCCGCCACTGAGCAGTTCGGGCACGGTCACCTCCAAGGCGCGCGCCAGCCGCTCCAGCGACGATAACGTCGGCGTGGCTTTTTCGTTTTCGATCTTGGAGACATAAGTCCGCGGCACGGACATGCGTCCCGCCAGTTGCCGCTGGCTCAGCCCGCTGCGCAAGCGCAGCGAACGGATCGACGTTGCCAGGTTTAGGTGCCCACGCCCCATTCCAGGCATAGGCATCATCACCGGCGGCGCCAGCACCACGGGCTCAGGCTCGGGTTCCTCGTCCAGGGACGAGTGGCAGCGCCGGCAATTGTTATTGACCGTACGGAATTGAACCAGCAGGCAATGATCGCAACGGACGACTTCCCTAGAATCTACTGGGGCAAGAGTCGTGGCCATCGGGTTGTGGGAGTGCCAGAGCCGGCTACTCCTTACTACTCGCAGCGGAACCTGATATTGGGGGAGAGGTTTTCGCCGCAGGGACAATCTGCGGTACAAGGCCTGTGGATGTCAAGGTTAAAATGCTTAGAGCCGCGAATCTGTGCGGCGAAAATCGAAGTGAATCGGTAAGTGTAGCGGTGAAATCCCGCAAAGGACAGGGCAAGAGCATGTTTGATCGTGAGGCCGCGTGGTGTTTACTAACTGAGTTCACCCAGTCGGAAAGTTTGCGCAAGCACGCGCTGGCGGTTGAGGCGTGCATGCGGGCCTGTGGGAGCAAGTTTGCTGGTTCCGGAAACTCCGGGGCATTGGAACTTGGGTTGTCGGAAGAAGACTTGTGGGGCATTGTCGGACTTATCCACGACTTCGATTATGAGAAGTATCCCAGCCTCGAAGACCATCCCTACAAAGGCAACGCAATTCTGAAACAGCGTGGATGGCCTGAAGTGATTACGCGTGCCGTCATGTCGCACGCCGAGTACAGCGGGGTCACGCGCGATACGCCCCTGGAAAAGGCGCTGTTCGCCTGCGACGAGCTTGCCGGATTCATCACGGCCGTGGCCCTGATCAAGCCGGGGAAGTCGTTGGCCGAGGTGGACGCGAAGTCGGTGCGAAAAAGAATGAAGGACAAAGCCTTTGCCCGCAAAGTGAATCGGGAGGACATCATCAACGGCGCCGCGGATTTGGGTGTGGATTTGGACGAGCACATTGGTTTCTGCATTGAGGCGATGAAGGGGATCGCGGTGGAGTTGGGGCTGGATGGGAGTGCGGCGAAGACGGCGTAGGCCCCATGCAACTGGTGGCCATCTCCGGTTATGGCCTTCGGAAAATCAAAGTGCCGAGCGTTCTTACCTGATCGCGCATCGACCCGCGAAGGAAAATGAAATCCAGCGACTGGTCGGGCTTAAGCTCCGGTTGAACAGACATGCTCATGCCCTTTGCGATTTCATCCTGCCGATTGCGGGCAACGTCTTCACTCAGGTTGATTCCGATGACAGTATGGCTCGAACCAGCCTGAGTCGCCATCTGAAATACGTAAAGCTCAGCGATTACTGGGAACGAGCGGGCCTTTTCTTTCAACAACTCCTCGATTGCCCCGCTCGGAGGAAGGGCCGGTCGCCCGATAAAGACCTTCTCATTCGCGCTAAGTTGAAACTCCGCGGTTTTCGGTCCCGTGAAGCTAGGAACAGCCCCATTGGCCAGCACTTCTATCTCGGCGCGTGTCACTAGGCCACCTGGACGAATCATTTTTCGGATTGGATCGAATGGATTAATCACGAGGCCTTGAAACTCCGTCCCCAGCACCATCTGAAAGAGCGCCTGAGCTTTGAGTCCAAGCGACGGCGTATTAGGATCCCACGTTCTAAGGGCATCCATGTCTGTGAACGCGGGGGTGACCTTTCGGCCCTGTTTATCGTGGAAACCGACCATGTCGATGCGAATATTGCTCGCGGCTGTCCTCTCCCCGGGCGCGCGAAATCCTTCTGGTAACTCCGGAGTAGGAATTATCAGCGTTGATGCGAGAAGTGCATCGTAAAGTCTCTTTCGGTTTTCGCGGTTGTCTTCGCGCGCCATCACATCCATGGCCTGCACTAGCGGCGCATTGGCGCCCTCGCATGGGTAGGTTTTCTTGCCACCAAACACGCTTCTGAGGAATGACACCAGGTTTTTCATTGTAGGGCCTCTGCGACCGTGACACGCCCGATCAAGTTTTCCTACGTCATGCCCAGCTTCCACAGCAAATAGCTGCTGGCCTCCCGCATTACCGCATACGCGCGCTGAACCGCGCCATGCGGACGCGAGTCGGGGCGAGGCGCGACGTACACTGGGCCGACGCCCTCGTGCTCCAGCAATCGCTTGATGCGGAACACGTGATAGGCATCGCTGACGGCCACGCAACTGTGGAGTCCGTTGGCGCGCATGATTACGGCTACGCGCACCGCCGATTGTGCCGTGTCGGAACCCTGCGTCTCCGCGATCAGGTTGCGTTCGGGAATTCCGCGGCGCTTCAGATAGGCGGTGCCCACGCCGCCCTCGCTGAAGCGGGGATCGGCCGCGGCGCCCCCGGTTGTGATGACGACGGGAGCGACGCCTTGGCGAAAAAGATCGAATGCGTGGTCGAGCCGCGCCCGCAAGACAGGCGAGGGACGGCCGGAATACTCTGCCGCTCCGAAAACAACGATGGCATCGGCCGGATGCAACTCCTGCAGCGCGCCCTCATGCGCGATACGGACTCCGGTCAAAACAAAAAACGACACCAACGCCAGCAGTGCCGCCGCCTCGACCCATAGCAGCCAGCGGCGTGGCAGATGCCGGCTTACGGAGTCGGCGTTCATCCTTTGGCAAAGAAGGTGGAAATCTCGTCGGCAGGGATCGCGCCTTCACGGATGATGCGCCAGCGCACTGTTTCATCGCTCAGGTCGATGATGGTGGAAGCGACGTCGCGAGGTGAAATCCCGCCGTCTACGATGATGCTGATGCGGCCCTCAAGCTGGTCGCGCACCTGATTGGCGCTGGTACATTCCGACGCCCCGCTCAGATTGGCCGACGTGGCAGTAATCGGAATGGCCGCAGCCACTACTACCGCCAGTGGAATCTTTGCGTTCGGCACACGTAGCGCCACGTTGCCGGTATTGGCAGTCACTTTTAGCGGGAGACGCGATCCGGCTTTCACGATAAGCGTCAGCGGCCCCGGCCAGTACTTCCGCGCCAGCGCATAAAATTCCTCGGGCAGCGCTTTGGCCAGTTCTTCGGCTTGATCGACGCTTTCGATAAGCAGCGACAAGGGCTTATGACGCGAGCGAGTCTTGATGTCATACACACGGTCGACGGCGCGCAGGTTGAATGGATCCGCCGCCAGCCCGTAGAACGTGTCCGTCGGCATACCCAGCACTTCGCCCGCACGAATCTGGTCGGCGGCGTACTTTACCAGTGAGATCTCCGGAGTCTCGCTACTGATTTTTAGGATTTCCGCGCGCACAGCGATCCCTTCCCGCTTGATACCGCTTGGAATATTTTGTCCGTGGAACCTACCATAATACGGCAAAGAGCTTCAAGGCGGGTGAGCGGCGTATCATTCGGTGACGGTCCCGATGAAAAAAACATCAGAAACGGCTCTCAGTGCACAGCATCGGCTCCGCCGCATTGAGGGACGCCACAACCCACTGGTCAAACAACTGCGTCAGGCGTTCTCCCGCGCGGAACTTACCGACGGCGGAGACTGCGCCATCGACGGCCTGCGCATCCTTGAAGAGGCCATCCGCAGCGGTCTGCGTTTCAGCGCGGTGTTCTTTCGCGAGTCGGCGCAGGACCGGGCCGAGCGTTTGCTGCCGCAGATTGGCGCCCAGGTCGAAACCCTGTTGCTGCCTGACAAGTTATTCGACAACCTCGTGCCCAGCGAATCTCCGCAAGGAGTAGCCGCGCTGGTGCGGCTCAAGGAATTCTCGCTCGACTCTGTCATCGAACGGCTGCACGTAGGCCCGATCGTTGTTCTCGCGGGACTTCAGGATCCCGGCAACCTGGGCACGATTCTGCGTTCGTCCGAGGCGTTTGGCAGCGCGGGGGTGGTGTTGGGTGAAGGCACGGTCAGCCCGTACAACTCGAAAGTCGTGCGAGCCTCGGCAGGATCGGTATTCCGCCTGCCTGTAATTCACGGGCAGGGAAAATCAGCGATCACAAAGCTGACGGAAGTCTCAGAGAAGCTGAGCGCACAAGGCGTGCGCCTGATCGCAACTTCCTCGCACAAAGGGACGCCGCTGGATCAAGCGGATTTAAAGGGGGCGGCCGCTATTTTCTTCGGCAACGAGGGCTCCGGCCTGCCCCGCGAAATGATGGCTCGCATGGACGAGTCCATCGTCATTCCGCACACCGCGCAGGTGGAATCTCTCAACGCGGGTGTGGCCGCAAGCATCGTATTGTACGAAGCCGCAAGGCAAAGACAATGAAAGATCTACTCTGGCGTCAAGGAGAAAACAAACACAATAAAGGTCTTCTCTGTGTCTCTGTAACTCCGTGGTGAAAAGGTCTCTATGGGACTGTTTCAGCCCATCCCGAACGTCGATAGCGCAACCGACCGCACGCGGCCGCTCGCGGACCGCATGCGTCCGCGCACGCTTGAGGAGTTTGCCGGGCAGGAACAATTGATCGGCCCGGGCAAGCCCTTGCGCACGCAGATCGAGCGCGATGACACCGGTTCGCTCATCTTCTGGGGACCGCCGGGAACCGGTAAGACAACTCTCGCGAAGATCATCGCCCGCATGACCAAGGCGGAGTTCATCGAATTTTCCGCCGTTCTGGCAGGCATCAAAGAGATCAAGCAGGTAATGGCCGATGCCGAACGCGCCCGCCAGTACGGCACACGCACCATCGTCTTCATTGATGAGATTCACCGCTTCAACAAAGCCCAGCAGGACGCTTTTTTGCCCCACGTAGAAAAGGGCAATATCCGCCTGATCGGCGCCACCACTGAGAACCCGTCATTCGAAATCAATGGAGCATTGCTGTCCCGGTGCCGCGTCTATGTATTGCAGCCCCTGACCGAAGACCAGATCGTGCAACTCCTCAAACGCGCCTTGACGGACGAAGAGCGCGGCCTGGGCACAATGAAGTTGCGCGCATCCGACGATGTCCTAAAGAGAATCGCCAGCTACACCAGCGGCGACGCTCGCAGCGCTTACAACGTGCTGGAGGTCGCATCCGGACTGGCGCAGCAAGCGGGATCGCAGCCTGCGGAAATCACGGAAGACATCGTTCGCGATGCGCTACAGAAGCGAACCCTGCTCTACGACAAGGCTGGCGAAGAACACTACAACCTGATCTCGGCGCTGCACAAGTCGGTGCGCAACAGCGATCCCGATGCGGCTCTCTACTGGCTTGGCCGCATGATTGAAGCCGGCGAAGATCCGCTCTACGTTGCGCGCCGCGTGGTGCGCATGGCGGTGGAAGACATCGGCCTCGCGGACCCTAATGCGCTTTCTCTATGCATGGCTGCCCGCGATGCGGTGGATTTCATCGGCATGCCCGAGGGCAATCTCGCTCTTGCGCAAGCGGTCGTCTATCTTTCGGTCGCGCCCAAATCGAACGCCCTCTACACGGCGTACGGCGCGGTGCAGCACGACATCGAGCAAACCGCGGCGGAGCCCGTCCCACTGCACCTGCGCAATGCGCCGACCGGACTGATGAAGGGTCTGGGCTACGGCAGAGACTATCAATACGCCCATGACCTCGAAGGCAAGGTCGCCAACATGCAATGCCTGCCCGATAACTTGCGCGACCGGGTCTACTACCAGCCGACCAGCGAGGGGATCGAGAAGCGCATCCGCGAGCGGATGGAAGAGATCAGAAAGCTGCGCGTACCGGCTGCAGGGAACAAGACCCCACGTCCCAAGAAAGAATCCTAGAGGCGCTCCGCGACATCCTATAAGACATCGTACGTGTATGGTTTGTGCCCGCCTGCAAGCCACGGAGGGCGGAATCCCATGGCCACGAATCCCAGCGCCGTTACCGTCGAAGTCCCGCCCATTGGGCGGTTACACGCCGGCCAGATTGAAGACCTGCAAAGGCTTCAGAAGGCTGCCCAGAAGATCAGCTCGATCCTCGACCTCGATCAACTCATCGACAACATCGTGAATGACGTCGCCCGTTCCTTTGGATGCGTGGAAGCCAGCATCTATCTGCACGACGAGGAACGCGGGGAGATGGTGATGGCCGGCGTGCATGGATGCAGCGTCAACCACAAAGGCCATCGTTTGAAAATCGGCAAGGAAGGTATGGTCGGCTACGTCGCCTCCACCGGCCAGATGCGCTATGCACCCGATGTACGCAAGGACGAGTACTACATCGGTTGCGAACATGACACGCTTTCGGAAGTGGCGATCCCGCTGCACGTTGGAGAACGGCTCGTGGGCGTCTTCACCGCTTCCCACCCGGACCTGGACGCGTTTCCTCGTCAGCAACTGAGAATTCTTCAGGCGCTGTGCGATCACGTGGCCGGGGCCGTGCACAACGCTCGCCGCTTCCAATCGGAGCGGGCGGAGCGGGAGACGATGAGCCGCGAGGCGCATGAGGCCCGGGTCATGCAGCAGGCGTTATTGCCAAAGAGTTCGCCCTACATTCCAGGCTTTGTGATCTCCGGTCTCAGCGTCCCCGCCGGCGCCGTTGGTGGTGACTGGTACGACTTTATTCCCTTTCCTGACGGCCGCTTGGGATTGGTGTTGGCGGACGTCTCCGGAAAAGGCACTGCCGCCGCCTTGCTGATGTCTGCGACGCGCGGAATGCTGCGGTCTCTGGCGGAGGCCAGCTGCACTCCGGGCGAGGTATTGACCAAGCTGAATGGCCTGCTGGTGGACGATTTTCCGGTTGGCAAGTTCGTCACCCTGGTCTACGGCGTGCTGGATCCGGCAACACGCATGCTGACGTTTGCGAATGCAGGACATTTGCATCCACTCTTTATCGATGAAAAAGGAGCGCGGTTTCTGGATACCGAACGCGGGATTCCGCTTGGCTTAAATTGCGGGGACTACTCAGAAACCACCTTGACTTTGTCTCCAGGCTCGCGGCTTGTGTTCTATAGCGACGGCATCACCGAAGCCGTCAACGAAGCCGAGGAGGAATACGGTTTGGACCGCCTCGCCCGGCACGTTGCGTGCCGCAACGCGTCGGCGGTCAGCGTTGTCGATGACGTCCGCGCCTTCGCGAACGGAGTGGGCCTCCGCGATGACGCAAGTCTGGTATTTGTCGGGGTTGGATGCTAGGATCTGCACTCACCGGAACCGCGCGCGGTGCTCCTTCAGAATGCAGCGGTTCATCACAACAAAGATTCCAGCCATGCGCGCCTTCTCGGCAGCTTTCTCGTGGATTACATCTTCCTGCATCCAGATTGCCGGGACTTTCAATTGAATGGCCTGATCCACAATCTCTTCCACGAATTCCGGGCGCCGGAAGATATTCACAATGTCGATCTTCTCCGGCACCTCGAGCAACGAAGGGTAGGCCTTCTCCCCCAGGCAGGATTCGATCTGGGGATTCACTGGAATGATACGGTATCCCTGACTTTGCACGTAGGCGGAGACGCCATGACTTGGACGCAGCGGATTGCAGGAAAGTCCGACCACCGCGATTGTTCTTGCGCGTGTGAGTAGTTCTGCAATTGGATCTGCCTGTGGGAAAGAAGCCATAGTTCTTTTTCTATTTCTTGTTCGCCATATCCAGCTTCTGCTTGTACATCTTCAGGGCCAGCTTGCGAACGGTCTCGGATATCTCCTTGTTGGCGGAGATGTTCTTTAAGTCCTGCGTCATCAGATGCTTCATCAGTCCCAATCCAAGATCGAGCGGCGTGCGGGGGTTCGCGACCAGATTTCGCACCACAATGTAGTTCTTCATGAAGCGGCGCTTCAGCGGAATCTGCCGCAGAACTGCTTCCAACACGTTTTTTTGCAGGGCGAACTTTTCGACTTCCCCATCGGAAAGTTTGGGAGCATCGAGCACCGCCAACGCCACCACTTTTGTACCGTCGCGAATCAGGATCGACCGCTCTTCCTTATTGCCCTTCATCGCCAGTTGGATGCGGCCTTTCACATCAAGCCGGTTGATCTTCTGCACCGTGTTATCACGCTGTCCGGGGGGAGGACCAGCGGCAGGTTTAGGACGTGCCGCCGCGGCCGAAGCCACGCTGGCAGAAACAGCAGTTTTCTCCTCATTGCCGGCTAACTCTGTCATCTCTTTGTTTTGCGATACGGGAAAATAGTCTGTCCCCAACAAGTCCATGATGCCCCCCACCGGTTGGAAGGGCTTATCGTGATCCGCAGCAATCTCGGCCGCGTGCTCGGCCAGATAAGCAGAAACCGCTTCGTCAGGAACTTCTCCCGCGTCGTCACTGGTAGCGGGAGCCATCTCGTGAGCAAGTTCGGCTGCCGTTGCAACGACTGATACATCAACTTGGGGCTCCGTGTCTTCAGCAGGGACAGTAGGCGGCTCCGTGTGGCTCGGATTCCCCAGACCGGCAATCGCAGATGACTGGGCGGCCTTCAAATATGGGTTCGACCTGAGAACATTCAAAACTCCGGCGGAGGCCCGTACTCGCCGGCTTTGCAGCATCGCATCGACAGACTCCTGCGACGCTGAGATGGCCAACTTGGCTAACTCGCTATCCGCGACAGACGGATTTTCGAGCAACGCCGGCAGCAGTTTCGGACGAAGATTCTCCGGTGCAACCAGGTAGTCGAGAACCTCGCGCGGAGTATTCGGATTGGAAGCCGCGGCCAGCGAGGCTTTCTCATCCCAACCGGCCAATGTGATGCGGGCGAGGTCGCCAAAAATCTTATTGTGTTTGGCTAGGTAGACCAGGATCTCAATGTTTTCGTCCGGCGGAACGGACAGCGCCCCCTTTGCCGCAAACTGCATCATGTTCGACGGCAGCTTGTTTGCACGAATTTGATCAATCGTCCGCGACATGGGTTCACCTCCTGGGTTTCCGAGGAAAGGAACTGTGAGCGGCACGAGCGGCGGTCGCTTCAAGCTCCCCGATCGCAAGTTCTAATTCTCGAATCAGGTGGTTCGGTTTCCGAAGAAATTCCTCCAGCAAAGCCTGATAGTACCAAAGCGTTCCCTTGCGCACGCCCTTGAACCGCTCCCAGACGGCTTCGCCGAATTCGCGATGATCGGAAAGAATGGAACGCACATTGTTCAGCTTGTCCGCGGCGGAAACCAGCCTTGTATTCTCGTCGGCATTCTTCAAATGCCGGATATAGCTTTCTTTGCGCTCACGCCACGGGGGCTTGGGATACGTGTCAGAGTCCGTGCAGCCATCGACGATCTTCGCCACCCGAGGCCCAAACCGCCGTCGGACTTCTTTCAGCATGGGCGCGCCACCGCAGTCTTCGACAACATCGTGCAGCAGCGCTGCGATCGCCAGATCCTCGTCGCCGCCGAACTCCAGCACTAGTGAAGCAACACCCATCAAATGCGCGATATAGGGAATCGACGACGCTTTCCGTGTCTGCCCGGCATGTTTCTCCGCCGCGAAATCAAATGCGCGCAAGAATCGCGGACCCAGCTTGACCGCCTTCTGTTTCGTCGCCGCCCTTGCCGGTTTCACGCTCACTGCTGTTTCTCCCCACGCCGCGCCGATAAATACGCGCGAATAAAGGGCTGCAAGTCGCCGTCAAGCACGCGGTCAACATCTCCAACCTCAGTCTTGGTGCGGTGATCCTTGATCATGCGGTAAGGCTGTAAGACGTAGGAACGAATCTGCGAACCGAAGTCGTTGTCGAGTTTTGAGTCCTCTATTTTCTTCGTGGCCGCGCGCTTTTTCTCCATCTCGAATTCGTAGAGCTTGGAGCGCAGCATACTCATGGCGCGCTCGCGATTCTTGTGTTGCGACCGTTCATTCTGGCAACTGGCCACCAGCCCGGTGGCAATGTGAGTGATGCGCACCGCCGAATCCGTCGTGTTGACGTGCTGCCCACCTTTGCCGCTCGAACGGTAGGTATCCGTTCGAATATCTTCCGGCTTGATGATCACTTCAATGCTGTCGTCGATTTCCGGAGACACAAAAACGCTGGCAAACGATGTATGCCGCCGCTTGGCTTGATCGAAGGGCGAAATCCGTACCAGGCGATGGACGCCGATTTCGCTGCTCAACAGTCCAAAAGCATACTCGCCATTCACCGCAAAGGTGGCCGACTTCAGGCCTGCCTCTTCGCCCGGCTGGTAGTCGTAGAGAACGGTCTCGAATCCCTGCCGCTCCGCCCAACGAAGATACATCCGCAGCAGCATGTCGGCCCAGTCTTGCGATTCCGTGCCGCCGGCGCCGGGATGAATCGTCACAATCGCGTTGAGCGCATCATTTGGGCCGGATAGCAGCGTCTCGGTCTCAAGTTTGTCGACCAGTTCGCGCAGGGAATCGATCTCACGACGCAACTCCGCGTCGACAGTCTCACCCTCTTTGGCAAGTTCAAAGTAGGCGGCAATGTCTTCGCTGCGGCGTGCCAGGTCGGCATCCGTGGTAAGCAAGTGCTCGAGGCGCTTCTTCTCGCGCATCACCTGCTTGGAACGTTGCGGATCGGACCACAGATTCGGGTCTGCGGACTGCTTCTCGATTTCGGCTAGTTGCGGACGGAGCTTGTCCGCGTCAAAGATACTCCCGGAGTTCGCGCACCTTCTTGCTCAGTAATCCGTATTCCTGTTCGAACTCTTGATTCATTGGGAGCCTTTTACTTTCTTCGAAAATGCGAAGCGCGTGAGCAGCGCCCCTGCTGAAATTATCGCACACAGCCAGGCGAACCAGTCGCCGTGCCGCGTGTAGAACGTGGTTACGGAGGTGAGGGCATAAGAGGCAAACAGCGCCCCGCGTTCTTTGCGCGGCAAACGCGCCACAGTTCGGCCGTAAGGATCGATCGAAGCCGTCACCCCGGTGTCGGTCGCACTCAAAATCCAGCGGTCGTTCTCGACAGCACGCATTCGAGTCTGATTCAGGTGCTGCGCATAAGCGCCGCTATCGCCGTACCAGCCGTCATTCGATAGATTCACCAAAACCTGCGCTCCTTGATTCGCGAACTCGCGCACTTCACCGGGAAATACTGACTCGTAGCAGATGAAAACTCCCAGCCGCGTATCTCCGGCGACCAGCGGCGCTCGCGACTTTCCCGCCTCAAACTCTCCCACCTCTTTAGTCAGTCCGCCAGCGAATGCCAACAGCTTGGGAAAAGGCAGATATTCTCCGAATGGCACCAGATGGACCTTGTCGTAGCGCGCAGGCCACTCGCCAGTAGGGCTGATCAGAGCGGCCGAATTGAATACCACAGAACTCGACGTGCCGTTCTGCATCGCCGGCGTTGTTCCGATGGCGCCCGTCACCACCCAAGTGTGGGAAGTGCGGGCCATCTGGCTTACGGGATCGCGAAATAGCGGATCGCTAGTGAAGAATGGCGCGGGAGACTCCGGCCACACGATCAAAACCGGCTTGCCCGCTATTGGGTCCGGCGCAGAGCTTGAGGCTGCTTTCACGCTGAGATCCGCAAGTTCGTGCAGCGTGCGCTGGAACGTACCGCGGGTCCAGGTTTCATCCACCGGAATGTTTTCCTGAACCAGCAGCGCGGCGTGATCCGCCGGCAGCGCGGAGGCCTCGACCAGCCTGCCAGCCTGAAGTACAGCAGCCGCCGCCAACGAAGCAATCAGCAACATGTTGCGCTTTTTTCTTGGCACTAGGAACGCCGACGCCACCGCAACGTTCACCAGCAGGATCTCGAATGACACTCCATAAACCCCGGTCCAGGTGGTGATGCGGCTCAGCGAGATGTTGTCCACTTGCGCCGTACCCAGCAAGTTCCACGGGAAGCCGGTGACGCGTGTTCGCGCCAACTCGACTGCGACCCACAGAAATGGTGCGGCCAACAAAGCTCGGCGATTGTCGCGGCCCGGTCCCACTGCCAAGCTCAACAGCAAGCCGAAGAAGCCGTGATAAAGCCCGAGATAAAGACAGAAAAGAAAGAGAGCAAGCAGAGCCAGCGGCTTGTTCAAGCCGCCGTATTGATGCATGGTGTCATAGATCCAGTAGCACGTGCCCGCATACCAGAGGATTCCGGAAACGTATGCCAGCAGAAACGCCTGCCCCGGTTTCGCGGCCTGAAGATTGACTGAGCCGTCGATTTCCAGCGTTCCCGCGGGCCGCGCGCGCAGCAGTGCCACGATCAGCGGAGCGAATGCCACCCATGAGAGGATGTACAGCCCGGGAAGAGGAAAAATGAGAATCTGCAACAGGGAGGAGAGACCTACTAACAACCAGGCGCTGGAATGAATTTGCCGCACTCGGAAGGATAACAAAACGCGCTTGTCATTCGGAGCGGGCTTCCGGCGAGGAATCTGCTGTCCGCGCGCTCGACACGAAATTCCGGACGAACTCGACAATCTCCGGCGTCACGTACCGGGGCGGCGTGATCAGGAATACCGGCCGCTCGGCCACTGGCTTCAAAGAAACTCCCTGCCAGGCCGATCCCGCTCTCAAGCCATCATGCAGAATCACCGCACCCGCGCGATCTAGAAACTCCCGTGCTGAAGTCTTGAAATCTTCCGTGCCTGGGTCGAGCACCGTCAGATACAAGTCCGGACGCAGGAACTTCAACACGCTGTTCGATTCCACAATTACATGAGGTGCATGCTCGAGACGCTTGCGCAGAGCCGGCATTGCCTCGGCCAACCTTCCCTGCTCCGTCCTCACCCACAACGCCTTCAATGCCCCCGCCACCAGAAAGCGCGACGTATCCGACTCTCCTCCGCGATCTTTCTCCTCCGAAATCGCCCATGAATGATCGTCGGTCGCGCAGTCGCACGGCGCTCCCTTTGCCGAACAAACTCCATGGCCGTATTGCGTAATTTTCACGGCGGTCCAATCGAACTCGCGCAGAGCGGAAATCAGCCCGACCACCACGCTGGTCTTCCCAACGCTTCGCGAATGCCCGCCAATCACCACGATGGCCACATCTACCTCTTTTTCACCAACCGCGCCAGCGCCGCCAACTGCTTCAGATACTCGCGCACCGGCTGTGCCGGAGTTCCCCAGAACGCAATGCCCTTGCCGCGCAAAACTTTGTTAGGCAGCACGCCTCCCTGCCCGCCCAGCATCACTCCTTCTTCGATGCGAGCATGTTCGCCAATGCCGACTTGTCCCCCGAGCACCACGTCGTTCTCAATGACAATGCTGCCGGAAAGCCCGGTCTGCGCCGCAATCACAACATTCTCTCCGAGGCGGCAGTTGTGCCCGATGTGCACCAGGTTGTCGATCTTCGTTCCTCGCCCGATGCGAGTTTCGTCGAGCGCCCCACGGTCGATGCTTGTGTTCGCGCCAATCTCGACGTCGTCTTCGATCACCAGCCTGCCAACCTGCGGAAATTTCTCGTAGTGTCCGCTCTTCGGATCCCGCACATATCCGAAGCCATCGCTCCCTAGAACCGCACCCGCGTGCACGATCACACGATCGCCCAAGGTAGTCCCGGCATAAATCGTGACCTGCGGATAAATCCGGCACTCGATCCCGATCTTCACTCCCCGCCCAATCGCGCAACCGGCGCCGATCCGCGTGCCCTCGCCGATTTCCGCATGCTCTCCAATCACAGCATGCTCCTCGACCACGACTCCTGTAGCGAGCCGGGCTGAAGGATGCACGACAGCAACGGCGTTTACCGCCGAGTTGCCGCCGCCGTGATTTCCGTCCTGCAAAAAGCGCGCCGCCCGCGCGAAGGTCAACTTGGGATGACCGCTGATGAGCAACGGTTTGCCCGCTGAGGAGGTGGCAAACTCCCCCGCAATCACCGCACCGGCACCAGACTGCAACGCCCGCGACAGATATTTTTCATCTTCCACAAACACCAGGTCGCGCGGGGAAGCCGATCCAATGCTCGCCACGTTGTCAATTTCGACACTCCCATCCCCGTGCAGGCGGGCTCCAACCGCCTCGGCAATCTGTTGCAGCGAGCGCTTCATGGCTCCCACTCTATAGCAGACTCCCACGGTGACGAAAGTGCTGGCCCGAAAGCCCTGCTGCTCTCCGGCACGCGCGAACCTACAATCATTCTATGGAGCGTAAGATTTTCTGGATGACCTTCACGGTCCTCGGCCTGCTGGCTGACTTTCTGCTGCCCCTCTGGTGGGGCCTGGCCTCGACCGTCCCCATCCTCTTTCTCTCGTGGTGGGTCGCCTACCGCAGCGATTGGTTCTGACACTCAGCAACTTCAGTGCTGAGTCATGGTGAAACTCCCGCCCGTCGCATCGCTACATCCCGTGCCACCCGACAGCGTCCATGAGCCGGTAACCGAACCGCCAGAAAGTGTGGTTCCAGTCTCCGTTCCGGTCACAGTTCCAGTGAGGGTGAGGGTGTTGCCGCCCGACTGCTCAGTGAACGAAAACGTACCGGTCACGGTGGAGTTCGAGGTGTTCGTCGTCAGGACCATTGACCCGGCCTGGGTTCCTCCAGCGACGGGGAAACATTGCGTCGAGTTCGAGTTAAGGAATTGAAAATATGAAATGCTCAGCGTTCCACCGCTGCCCACCGTGAACTGCGTGGTAAAGCTAAACCCGGAGTCCGGACCGATTCCCCCGCTCAATACCGCTCCCCATGTTCCGCCGGCCGCGGTCTGCGCAGTTGTCGAGCTGCTGCTGCTGCCACAACCGTTGAGTGTAAGGGTGATCAGCAGCAGGATTGCAACTTCCTTCATGAATTTTCCTTGCCTGGAATCTGAAATGAAGATTTTCTGTTGCAAGATTACAGAGATGCGGGCAGACCGGTCAATGGATGTAAGCAGGGTGCCGATTCCCATGGTAGGCTGGAAGTCGCCCGGAGAGAGACTTTATGTACTTGCAGCCTGTCGTACGATGCAAGAACCCAGATTGCCCCATGCCTTCTGCGGCTCGCATTCGCCTGCCTTATCCCAACCCCCCGAAAACGGGAGCGACTCCCCCCGATTGGCCGCAGGATGCATGGCAATTGCGGCTCATCTGCCGCGAGTGCGACCACTGGTACGTCTACGAGAAAGAAGATGTTATGTGGGCTCCGTATTCTTCCGCGCTGGCGGACCATAGCGGTCTGGATTTTCAGTGCATCGAACTGGAATGCGCTGAGCCTAGCTGCGGATCTCGCACCCGCTGGCACGTGCTCGATAACAGCCAGTTGTCAGAAAGCGAATTGTTCGAGTTCGTGCTGCGGGCCGACCCAGTCGTAGTTTGCGAGAACGGCCATTCACTGTCTATTTCGGGAGTCGCTTCCAGCTCCGTGGAAAAAGTGGCGTCGGTCTAGCAGTTATTCAGCACACATCGTGACCCTAAGCGGAGCAGTCCATTTCGCGAAACGAAATGGTGGCGGAGTCGAAGGATCCGTATTGCTTTAACCGCAGACTCCGGCGCATTGAGATTCTCGCGATGCACCCAGCCGCCGCCAGCTCAGTGCGAAAGCCGCCTCCACAGCACAGCCAACATTAGAAGCACGATACCAATCACCATCCCGATGGTCCGCGCTTTATTCGCCTTTTCCATCATTGATCTGCCTGGCCATCACCGCGCCATATTCCTTGACTGCCGCACCACTCCAACGATCATCAAACCGATCGATACACCCATCAACAACCCGTTGGCGAAATCCCAATGGTTACCGTGCAGGTAGCGTCGCACAATGCTGCTTGCAGCCAAAGCGAGCATTCCCACCGGAACAAAAGGACTGATCTTGCGCCGAATCATCCTGCCTCCAAAGAATTATGCTTTTGTCAACAATGTCGGAAGGGGTCCTTTCCCTACGCTCTCCGCCTCGTCTTCAAATCCGCCAGCAACTGCTCAATCCGATCCTCTTTCTCGAGCGCGGCCAGGCGGTCCTCCATATTGTCTCCGGCAATCTCCGCCTTGGCCTGACCCACCGCCTCGGAATGCGCCACCTTCCGCTTCATGCGATCAAAGGCCGCGGCTTTCGAACCGTCGCCTATCGCCAGGCGCGCGTCGCTGGCCTTACCCACAGCGCGGGCGCGGCGATGTTGCGCAATCAGCAGATCGGCCTTGGCCTGCGCTTCGGTCAACTTCTGCTCCAGTTGGCGCAGCGCCGACTTCAAATTCTCCACCTGCGCCTTCTGGTCAGTGACCTGCTGCGTGAAGCTCTCGCTCATCTCGCGATAGCTTTCTACCCGCTGAAGCGATGCGCGCGCCAGGTCGTCCTGTTTCTTATCGACCGACAACTCGGCCTTGCGCATCCACTCTGCAACTTTGTCTTCATTCTCTTTTTGTTTTTTCTCGAGCAGGTGCTGATCGGCAATGGCGATCGCCACCTGCGTCTTTACTTGCAGAAGCTGGTTCTGCATGTCGAGAATTACCTGCTTGATCATCTTTTCCGGCTCCTCGGCCTTGTCGATCAGGTCGTTGAGGTTGGCCCGGACTAATGTGGAAACACGCTCTAGTAATGCCATGGTGGACTCCTTTGTGAGCTTCTAACTCCTAGCTTTGTTGCCGTAGGTTTCTGGTTTCATGTTGGCGATGAAGGGCAGCGCACTCCGAACACTCGATTTCCTTGCGTCGGAAGCTGTCACCGATCGCCACGCCAATCGCCACTCCGATCGCCAGCCAGATCGCGAGATGTCCGGCAGCGACTCCAAGCGCGGCGCCCAACGCCGCTCCCAGCGCGATTCCCAATCCCACTCCTCTTGGTCTGCTTGTCATAACGTCTGCTCCAATTGCCTCCGCTCCGCTGCTCTCGGAAGGGACAGCCGGGGCCGGCCGTCCCTACACAAGCAATCGAGACCCTACTTCGTCGCGTCAACCACCGGCGGCTTCGGCGTCTTGTCCCCAATCTGCCGCACCTTCCCGAGCAATTCCGCCAGTGGCATTCCCGAGAGCGTTTCGAACAAGGCCGGCACCTGCGCCGCCATTTTGGCGATGTCGCCGGTGATTTTGTTCATCCCCGACGCATCGCCGTTTCCAGTCGAGACGATGGTGATTTTGTCGACGTTCGCCAGCGGACTGGCCAGCGCCCTCACGATCTCTGGCATCGTGGCGAACAAGCGGTCAATCACGGCCGCCTGGTTGTACTCCTGGTAAGCCTCGGCTTTCACGTTCATGGCTTTGGCTTCGGCTTCACCCTTCTTGAAAATAATTTCCGACTCAGCCTCGCCTTGCGCCCGTATCGACGAAGCCTGACCTTCCGCTTCCGCGATCAGGCGCTGCTTCTCAGCCGCGGCCAGGGTTTCAATGCGCTGACGTTCGATTTCCGCCGGCTTCAGCACAGTCGCGATCAGTTCTTTCTCGCGACGATTAATTTCTGCTTCCTGCACCTTGACCTGTTGCTCCTTCTCGATCTGCTGTACCTTCACCTGCTCGGCGATGACCTGCTGTTGCATGATGTTGGTCTGGATGTCATAAGCCTTGTCGGCCTGTGCCTGCTGGCGTTTGGTAACTTCGACATACTGCGCCTTCTTCACCTCGAGGTCGCGCTGCGACTCCGCCTGCTTGGCTAGAGACAGCGTCTCTGCCAGCACGCGCTCCTGGTCAGCCTGCGCCTTGGCCACGGCCGATTCCCGCTGCGCCAGTGCCCGCTTGATCGCCGTGTCGCGGTCGGCTTCCGCCGTCGCAACATCCGCATCGCGCTTGATGCGGGCCACGTCCGGCTTGCCCATGTTGGTGATGTACTCGTTCTTGTCGCGCACTTCCTTGATCGTGAACGAGATCACCTCCAGTCCCATCTTGTTCATGTCCTCGGCACAAGTGCCACGCATGCGGTCGGAGACCATTTCCGGCTGCTTGACGATTTCTTCCACCGTGAGTTGCCCTATAATTCCGCGCAGATGGCCTTCCATCACCAACCGGATCAGCCCCTCGCGCTCCTGATCGCTCTTGGTCAGGAACTGTTCGGCAGCCGTCAGCACAGACTCGCGGTCGGACTTCACCTTGATCTGCGCGACAGCTTCCACCGTCACCGCGACGCCTTGCTTTGTATACAGATCCTGCTGCGGTGCAACGTCGAACGACATCAGTTCCAGCGACAGATCCTTGCAAACCTGCACCATCGGGAGCACCAGCGTGCCGTGTCCCTGCACCACGCGTGTTCCGCCCAGGCCATACACGATGAGCGCCTCGTGCGGCCCCGCTTTGCGATATAGCCTGGCCATTCCGCTCATCAGGAACAGAAGGACCATCACCCCGAGCCCCGCGAAAATCCAAATCTCGACCATCCGTGACATCTCCGGCATAGCGCCTCCTCTTACGAATGCAGTTCCACAACTCAAAATCAAGCCAGCGGCGGAAATTGCCGCCCGTCACTCGCCCCCGGACATCTCGCTCCACAATCGGACGTAAGCGATTCCCTTCTCATAGCGCGTGACCACCACTTCCGTTCCTTTGGCAATGGCGGTGCTGTCATCGCTGCGGGCGCCGCACACCCGGCGCGTACCCATCTGCGTATATATGATTTCGCCCGTCCCGCCCTCGCGGATGGGACTGGCTACGCGGCCCAGCACTCCCACCATTTCGTAGTCTGCGGGATCCATATTTTCTTCGTCCGAGATCAGCACCTTGGTCAGAAACAGGAACACGATGCCTCCACCCAAGAGGCCGCTAATGATTGAGGCCAGCAACCCAAAGCCAACCCAAACTCCGGAGTAGCGCGTGAGCAAATATCCCGTCCCGCCAAACCATGCCAAGAAGGCGGTTACGGTCACGAAATTGAACGGAGAAACTCCGCCATCCTGATGCGCGTGCGAGCCAGCAGCCGCGGCTTGGCCGTCCCCTCCAACCGGTGCATGACTGGTTGCGGCCGGCGCGTGCGGCGCGGGAACGCCAGCCGATGGAAGATGGGCGGCACCGGGGTGCCCGTGGAAATGCGGCAGATGCAGCCGGCCCGTGCGCGCACCTCCAAACACGAACGAAAAGAAACTGAAGCAAAAACCCACCGCAAAACAGATCAAGTAGAAGTCCGCCCAAGTCACGGAATGAGTCATCGGATTCTTCTCCCTTCTGCGCTCGCGGCGCGGCCACGGTTTTCGCGGGGAAGATGTTCGCGATGGTGATTTCCACGTGCCACCAAGTCCGGCCTCAGAGCCTCCAGCAAACGCTCGGCCAGCCCTGGGGTATCGAGAATCGCGCCCAACAGCAGCAGACAGCGCCTGGTATCTTTCTCGCGCGCGGCTTTGATCAGCACATCGCTCACTTCCGCGTCGCTCACGAAGCGCTCCGAGCCCTGTAACAGCCACACGTCAAGCTGTCCTTCGGTGGTCCGCAAATCCGAAGTCAGTTCCGTGTGGTAGCCCTCAGGGTCATCCACCAGAAAGCCGGGATGCACCTTGAAGAACTTCGCCAGCAACGCGCGCGAGGACTGCGTCATATGCGGCCGCGCCCCGTTTTCGATCTGCGATAGGTACGACTGGCTGATGCTCTTGCGCAATTCCTGGCGGATGGCCTTCACCATCTCTTGCTGCGTCATGGGACGGTCCAGGCCGCGCAACGAGCCTTCCACCTCGCGCAGGTAGCGAATTTTCTCTCCCAGTCTCATATTTCAGATCGCTATATATATATTGCAATATGCGATTTGTGTCAAGGACTGAATGTGGCGTGTTTTGAAAGGGTTGCGACGAGCTAGAGGCCGGCTTCGATGCGCGAGCGCGGGTCGAGATAATCGCGCAGCGCGTCGCCGATGAAGTTGAACGACAGCACGGCGAGCATCACTGCGAGCGCTGGGAAGAGCACAAGATGCGGTGCGTCGAACAGGTGGGCTCGACCGTCGTTGAGCATCGCTCCCCAGCTCGCCGTTGGCGGCGGCACGCCGAGTCCGAGAAAGCTCATCGTGGCTTCGGCGAGGATGGCTCCTGCCATGCCGATCGCAGCCTGCACAATCACGGGCTGAATGATGTTTGGCAAAATGTGGCGGACGATAATGCGCAGGTCGCTGGCGCCGAGAGCGCGGGCAGCTTCGACAAATTCGCGTTCGCGCGCGGCCAGGACTTGTCCGCGGACAAGCCGGGCGTAGCCGACCCAGCCTCCGAGGGAGAGCGCGAGAACAAGGTTAAAGATCCCGGGGCCGCGGAAGGCGACGAAGGCAATGGCGAGAAGAATTCCAGGAAACGAAAGAAACGCGTTCATCAGAATGACGTTGACGAAGCGGTCGATGCCTCCGCCGTAGTAGCCGGCAACAGAGCCAATGATCAGCCCCAGCGCGAGCGAGGCAAGCACCACGCAACTTCCGACCAGCATCGAGATGCGCGCGCCAAACACGATGCGCGAGAAGATGTCGCGTCCGAGTTCATCGGTGCCGAAGAAGTGGCTGTGAGATGGAGGTTCGAGCCGCGTGGGCAAGTTGATGGCAGCGGGATCTTGCGGTGCGATCCAGGGAGCGAATAGAGCGAAGATCAGGAACAACATCACCAACACTGCGCCCGCGGCGGCGAGTGGGTTGTGGCGTGCAGCGCGACGGAGCGAGATGGCGGGCATAGACATGGTTCAAGAGTCTTACACTGTGAATTTCTGACCATGATGGGCTAATTGCGAATGGATGGCAAGATTAGCTGTCAGGGAGAGCGTTGGCAATCGTTGTGTCAACTCAACATGGTAAAGGCCGGGAAAGACGAGCCCTTTCATTTTGGCGGCGGTGACGACGCGAACTAGCGGGACGCCCCTAGGGATTCGGGGAGGGGAGTTGGCTCTGCGGCAGCGCCCGAAGGGACGTGGCGCTGAAAACGTAGGTCTTTACTTCTCCATCGTTGCCTTGCGCGGGGAATTCTTTGCCATTCAGCAGGAAGCTGACCCCGGCGGCGTTTCCTGCCCTTACGACTATCTCGCGGCTGGCACGGACAGAGGTGTGCGCCGGTGCGATAAGGGTTTCTTCGGCCACGGTCTTGCCGTCGGCCACGATCGAGATCCAGGTGGTCTTCTCAGCGCGGATGAGCAGGGTGAAAGTGCTTGGCGGCTTCGCCGCAGCGCCGGGAGTCTTGGTCTTCGCAGGCGGCGGAGTAGCGGTTTCGGCAGGCATGGTTGCGGCAGGCTTGCTGGCGGCGGAACCTACCGTGGATGCGGGGGAAGATCCTGCTACTTTCGAAGATGGGGACGCGACTGGCACAGTTGGGGCGGGTCTTGGTGATGCGGTTTCGGTAGAGATTGTTCCTGGCGACAGCTCTCCGGTTGAAAGTGTTCCCGCCGGGGATGGTTTCCCCGCCGTTACCGAAGCAGAACCGGACGGCTGGGTTGGTGCTGGCGCCGGCGGCGGCGTTTGGTCCTTAGATGGATTCGAAGTGACTACTAGGTTGGACGTGGCCGTGGTATCGCGACTACGGCGATTCCATAAGGCGAGGAGCAAAGTCATGAGCACCAGCGCCGCCGCCAGCATGCCCCACGGAAACCGGGCGGAAGGAGCGCCCAAGGGCTCGCCCGGGCTTCCCGCAGGATAGCGGTTGGAGGAACGCCTCGCGGCACTATTGGCCGTGGGAGGGGTCGTGGAATCTGGCAACGACGAACGACCTTCCTGACGATTGCGCCGATCTTCTTTTTTCTTGCGACGGTCTTCTCTGGACGGCTGGTTGTCGTGATCGCTCCCCTCATTGCCGGCAAGATCGTCGGTCTGAAGGTCGATGTGGTGAGGGTTCTCGCGGGAAGGCTCAATGCTGTGAAGATCAGGCGAGCCAGCTGCGCTCGGTTTGCCGGCCGGGGTCCGGAAATCGGGGAGAATGGATTGCTGCTGAATCTGACTCTCGCGCAGGGCGGCGAGGTAATCGGTTACGGCTTCTTCCTCGTCGAGTCCAACCTGACGCGCGTAGGCGCGGACGAAACCTTTGTTGAATACGCCGCCGGGAAGCTGATCGAAGTGTTCGTCCTCGAGGGCGCGCAGCATGCGCGGGCTGATCTTGGTGGTGTTGGAGATGGCGTCGAGCGCGATGCCGCGCTGCTCACGCTGCTTGCGAAGTTTTTCTCCGAACGCTCCCAAGGCTGACTCCAGCGGGGGTTAAGTTTCCCTCCGCGTCGAGATGAGGACAATCATAGGCGAAGGCAGCGGCGGACGCCAGAACTCGCGGGGGATCGACGTTACCGAGGGGTGCGGAGATATCCAGGAGCGAACCGCAGAGGCTCAGGGTTAGGCAGGGGGACCGGAGGACAGCGCGCTGAGTTCGAAGGCTCATCCATTTCACAAAGCTGTTTATTGAGACTTTTTCTCCAGAGTGATGGTGAGTTCTGCCTTGCAGGTTTTGGCGGGATCGACGAAGACTGAGGCTTCGCGTCTGCCTTCAGACGCCTGGAAAAACAGCCCCTGCTTGGTGCGGTCCGGCAGTCCGGTGAAGCGGGCTTGGCCAGCGGCGTTGGTTCCGACTTCAAGATCCAACTTGTGGAGGCTCATGAAGCGGTAGGCGATGTGGACGCGAATCTTGGCGTTGTAGACGGGCGCGCCGTTTGCATCGTTGACAGTGAAGTCGGCGGAGCAGGGGCCGATTCCGCCGTCGACGACGGGAATTGTCTTTGGATCGACGGGTGCTACGTTTTGAGATTTCAGAACTGGCACGAGAAGCATTGCAAACATGAACGCAGTCGATAGCGCAACTGTCTGGCGCGGGGTAATTCGCATATCCATCAAGAATACGCCTACCATCAAGAAATGCCTGGCCAAGGATTTGCTTGATAAGGATTTGCTTGATTGAGACCGGGATTGGGCATGCCCAAGTATGGTGGTTGAAACACCACGTTGCACTCAGCAAGACAGCGGGGCCACTATCTCCGAGCGCTCGGCTAAGGTCAGCATGGCATTGGCTTTAGGGGTTCAGGTTACCAACGGTCATTGCTGCGGTGGCGGGGCGGCCATATAATTTTTGGAACCGTCACTCCGTCCAGCTCGATCAAGGAACCAGTATGTCCGAGGCCACCGGCACACAATTGACGCGCCAGAGCCAGGAACTGACCATCTTCCACGATGTGGCGAAGGCGCTCACGTCGTCGCTGGATCTCGATTCCATTCTCCAAACCATCATGGAAAAGATGGCGGAATACTTCCGTCCGGACACGTGGTCGTTGCTGATGGTGGACGAAGAGCACAATGAGCTTTACTTCGCCATTGCCGTAGGCGAGGCCGCTGAGGCGCTGAAGAATGTTCGCCTGAAAGTGGGCGAGGGCATTGCGGGATGGGTGGCCAAGACCGGCGAGCAGGTGATATCGGCGGATGTGGAACGCGATCCTCGATTCGCCAAGCGCATTGATGAAGCTACGCAGTGGGAGACGCACTCGGTGATCTGCGTGCCGCTTAGGTCACGCCTGCGCGTGCTGGGCGTGATCCAACTCGTGAATGTGGACCTGTCGCAATTCAACGAACCCGAAGTTTTCTTTTTGCAGGCGCTTTGCGATTACGCCGCCATCGCCATCGAGAACGCGCGCTGGGTGGAAAAGATCCAGGAACTGACCATCACCGACGACTGCACGGGGCTCTACAACGCACGGCACTTGTACAAGACGCTGGAGACAGAGGTTTACCGGTCTTCGCGGTTTGGCTATGAGTTCAGCGTGCTGTTTATCGATCTCGATCACTTCAAGACGGTTAACGATACTCACGGACACCTGATCGGGAGCAAGTTGCTGGCGGAAATTGGATACCTGGTGAAAGCGCAACTGCGTTTGATTGACTTTGCGTTTCGCTATGGGGGAGATGAATTCGTGATACTGCTGCCGCAGACCGGGAAGGATCAGGCGCTGGTAGTGGCCAAGCGGTTGCGCGATGCCATGCGCGCCAGCTGTTTCTGCCGCGACGAAGGGCTGAATCTGAATGTGAGGGCTTCGATCGGGTTGGCGACTTATCCGCACGATGCGCGCGACGCGCACGACATCATCCGGCAGGCCGACGAGATGATGTATCTGGTCAAGAACACGACCCGCGACAATATTGGAATTGCGCAGCGGGGAGTGATGAAGTAGGAATTGAGCGATTGGCGATCGGGTCATTGAGAGATTGAAAACCCAATTGCCCGACTACTGAAACACTCCTGTTTTTTGCTCACTTTTGGTTGGATTATTGTATTTGCAACCCGATTGCGACTTCCCCGATAAGCCACTCCGTAGGGCCGCCGAAGTTCTTGGCATTCACTCCAGCCTGGCTTATGCAACGGCGGTGCCGCCCTCCTCAACTGCGCAAATGAAATTCATCTTCTCGCGGAATGCTGCGCGCTGCGCAGAAGACTCTGGCTTTCTCAGGACATCGGTATACTCGTTAATGACCTTTTCGAGTTGGGCATGAAAGGCCTTGGCGTTAACGATCACGCCCTTATTGTTTTTGGTGGTGGAGAGCAGCGGGTCAGTGTCGTTGCGCTTTATAAGCGAACCCTCGGCTTCCGACTGGTGAAGAAGACCGCAACGAATTTGCATGTAAAACAATCTTGCCTGGTGTTCGGTGACAAATGCAGAAAATGAGGTGCCAGTCAGAAATGACACGAAATACGCCCCAGTTTTTCTGGGAGGCGTCCTTCGGGTCCCCTGTCGAAACTGTTCCAAGGTTTCGATAACGGTGCAATCGAGTGCCAAGGCAGCAAAGCCGCTAGTTGTGTGCTTAAGTATCCGCCTGACGTGCAAGAGGTAGCGGGTCTCCATGCGGTCCAGAAAGATGTCGATCCCCTTTTTCCAGTCCTCCTCGCTCTCGAACTTAAGGGCCTTCCAGTGTTTGTCCTTGTAGCTTCTCGATATTCTCACGCTCATGGCTCTATATTTCTTAACAATGCGACGCCAGCCGACAGGCATACAACAATCACTAGGCGCGGAGTTCCATTGGCGCATGATGGCGGCGGATTTTGATTTTGTGCTCGTCTTTTCGGGCCTGCGCGAGATCGTAAGCAAGCTGCATCCGCAACCACGTTTCCGGCGTGCTGCCAAATGCTTTCGAGAGCCGGATGGCCATCTGGGGGCTGATTCCAGACTTACCATGGATGACGTTGTTGAGCGTTTGCCGCGTGACGCCAAGGACCTCCGCTCCCTCCGTGACGGAGAGGCCCAAGGGTTCGAGACACGCGGTCCTTACAATACGTCCAGGGTGGGCGGGATTTTTCATTGGCATGGTGTTTTCCTCATTATCTAGTGATAGTCGATCAGTTCGACATCAAATGCATCGGGGCCCTCGAAACGGAATATGATTCGCCAATTCGCGCGCACGGTAACGGACCAAAACCCTTTGAGGTCGCCCTTGAGCGGATGCAGGCGGTAGCCGGGCAGGTCAAGTTCTTGCGGCACCTCCGCGTCATCGAGGACGGTCAATATTTCCTGAATTGTATCCGCGAAATCAGCCCGTATTCCGCTACGGTCGTCGCGCTCGTAAAACCGTTTGAGGCCGCGATGTTTAAAGCTCCTGATCATTAGTGTAAAGTGTACATTGTCACTTGTCAACTGAGACCGTAAAATTACAAATTGTCTTTCAGTTTCTGCGGCTCGGCTGGCTTTACATCCGGCTTCCACGGATTCGCGTTCGCGGGGGCGTTTGGGTTTACGCCAAAGTCCCAGACGTAGAGGTTCATGCCTTCACTTCCTTTCATCTCAACTAGCGCGTACTCGCCGGGGGCCATGTTTTCTGTGGGGGTTAGCTTTAGCCAGCCGCCGCTCACGCGAGTGATGGTGGTCTTGACGAAATCCTGATTCTGGCTGACCTTGCCGGCAACGTTGCGCTTCAGATCGCCCACGACGCGTTTGCCGCCTTTTACTTTGGCACGGACGATGCGGAAGCGGTCAAAGGGAATGAGGGCTTGCTCGGGCTGCTGCGGTTGTTGCGGCTGTTGAGGGCGTTGCCGCTGGTCGCGGGGAGCGTCGAGGCTGGGTTCGGATGGCTTGGCGGAGGCGGTTTCGCCCTCCGGCGGTTCGGGATTTGATCGGTCTTCCTCATCGACATTGATGTAGATGGAAGGCACAGCGACATGGGCGTGTACCGTGGCGTGTTCGCCCTCGAGTTCGACGGACTGCTTAGCTCCGCCGATGGGGTTGATGGCTCCGCGAAAGATGTTGCCGCGAGTGTTGCGGTTGACGTCGCCCTCGAGCTGCTGCATTTCGACGAGCTGGGCCTGGCCCTGAAAATTATCGAGCAGGAAGACGCCAGAATCTTCCGGCAGGCGCAGTCCGGGCGCGACTTGGGGAAGGTGGGACTCTTCGGCGGCGCGTTCGGCGTCGGTTTCTTTATCGAGGGCTTTAGCTTCTGGGATGGCGGAAGTGGCGCGGTCTTTCTCGTACTTTTCGGTGGCCGGCCAATCTACCAGCGCGGAGGGAAGCTCTTCCCATTCGTCGCGCTCGGCGCTCTTGTAGCGAACCCGGTCGCCTTTGAGTTCATATTTCGTGATGAGTTGGTAAGAGCCGTCTTTGAGGATGAGACGGCGAGCGAGATCCTGGGCGGGAGCCTGGACAGCGAGACCGAGCACGGCCAGGGTGATCGCGGCAAACAGCAGCGTGAAGCGCGAGCTCGGCGATGTAGTTGAGCGGGGCATACTTCTACTTGGATGCGTTTGTTTTGGTTTCTTTAGGTATTATCTGCCCAGATGGGATTGATTCGCCAACACCGCGAAATGAGTACCGAAGACAAATTCAAATCATCGCTTGCGAAGGCTGCACACTCCACGTTCCGACTCTTCACTGTGTCTTGCCAGCCTCGAGCTCTTTCAAGCGCGCAACTGCATGCTGATTCTGATCGTTCAGCGACACCGATTTGCGATAGTTGCCGATCGCGCCTTGCTTGTCCCCCGCAGCTTCCTGCGCCTCGGCCAGGCTGTCGTAGGTGTTCGAACTTTCTGGGTACATGGCAACATTCAGTTGGAAGATGGCGACCGCTTTGGTCACCTTGCCTGACCCTAGCAGGTCGTAGCCCCAGCGGTTGACTTCGCGTTCCGGGAGTTTGAAGCCGGGATCGTTCTTCCTGGACTTCTGATAGATCTCTGTCCCCTTGTCGAAGCCCTGAGCTGCCAGTTCGCGCGCAAAGTCGGGGATGTTGGCGGCTGGGTGCAGCGCCTCCCTGAGATCCATCTTGAACAGGTGGAGCGGAACCGAATTCTTCTCCGGTTCATTTTTCAGGAACTGGCGGGCGGCTTCATCGTGGTTGAGGTACAACCGAAGGAATTGCAGCACATACCGCGCCATCCAACTGTAATTCTCGCTGAACTCCGCCGGAGAGTAGTCGGTGAAGTACTGGTCCTCGCGAAAGCGGATGAACAGTGAGGAAAAGCCAGGGTGGATCATCTGCGAGGTTTGCACCATGTAGGTATCGTTGTACTTCAACTCGTTGAGAAAGTTGTAGGCATTGTCGATCTTAAGATTGCTGTTCAGCTGGTTCAGCTCTTCCAACGTATACGGCTGGGAGGAGATATAGAGCAGGGGCACGGTAAGTTTGTTGGGATCGATCAGGCCCACGCTTTCGCCTTCCTTGATCCGCGCTGGCTGATAACGCAAGGCTCCGTCCAGGCTTACTAGAGCCTGAATGCGCGAATCTTGCAACGCAGCGAACACATTGGTCATGCCGCCCCAGCTCCAGCCCGCTACCGCGATGCGCGCAGGGTCCGCTTGCGGGATGGTTCGCAGATAGCCAATCAGGAACTCGATATCGCCTACCTGAGCTTCGATACCCTCGAGATCCAAGGTCATGCCGCGCGAATGCATGCCCAGGCTGGGGCTGGAAAGCACGATGAAGCCGTGGCTGGTGAGGTACTCGCAGAGGTCCGAGTTCTCGAAGGCTGAGGCGCTCAGGCTGGGTGCATAGATGACTACTGGAAAAGGCCCGGGCTGCGGGCGCGCATCTTCGAGGACCTTGGTCACCTGAACGCGCTCGCGCTCGTAGTTCTTGCTAATGTAGTTCGCCTGAAGCAGAGCCTTCAGCTCGATGGCGCGCTGTGCTGCGCTCAGGGGAGTGAAGTTGTCCTCGCTAGGCATGAGGTCGAGATAGCGGCCCAAGAGCATCGCCATGGTGCCGGGAGCCGGCTGTGCGGGATACCAGATCAGCGTCTGGATGGGACGGGCCCGCTCTCCCGTGATCAGATTGCCTTCTGCGTCGACTCGTTTGTAGGAGCGCGTGTAGTCGTACTGCTGCACCACCCGAAAGCCCACTGGATGCGAGCCGAAGGTCACGGAGAATGTTAGGTTCGACTTCTCAGCCGCGGAAGCCAACGGGGAGCACAGTAGCACCATGGCAAAAATTTTGACGCTCATCATCATGTTCTATCCCACCGACCAGATTAGGACCACGCTGGTTAGAGATCGCCGCGCGAGATTGTCTCATATCGATCAGCCTTTTGCCTGCATCGGAGCCTGCGGTCATTGCGTAATTCTCGATAATCGCCATAACGCTGATTGACCGGTCTGGTGTGTGTGTGGCGATCTCGAAGAACCAGCGGGAAAAAACGGGGCGGCTTGTAGTATTCTCGACTTGTCGATATTCTGTTGCGCGGAACGCCACCGGCTCCACACACGATGAATCCAAAACTTATCCTATATTCATTCGGGCTGTTTTTGCCGCTGGGGTCTGCGGCAGCCTTCGCGCAGGCCGCGGCTCCTGCCGGCACTCAGTATTCGACCCAGGGCAGCGTTGCTTCGGCGGCATCGCCGCAAGCGGCGGTTTCTTATGCGTCGGTGTCGCAATTGAACGGGTTGCTGGCGCAACTCGAGGCCGCTGCCAAAGCTACGCAGGCCGACCTTGCGAAGCTGCGCATTGAACGCTGGAAAACCGATGGCGGCTCGAAGAAACGCTCTCTCAACGATGTGGATTCTGTGCAGCGCAACCTGCAGAATGCCCTTCCGGAGTTGATTTCGCAATTGCGCAATTCGCCTGAAGACTTGCCTGCGACCTTCAAGCTGTACCGGAATCTGGATGCGCTCTACGATGTGCTGGGAAGCGTGGTGGAGTCGACGGGAGCGTTCGGATCGAAAGACGATCTGCAGGCGCTGTCGAACGATCTGAACACCTTCGAGGCCACACGAAAGCAGATGGCAGAGCGCGTGCAGAACCTGGCGGCGTCGAAGGAGCAGGAGATTGCGCGCTTGCGTACCGACTTGAAGACGGCGCAGGCGGCGATTCCGGCCGCGCCTCCGAAGAAAATTGTCGTGGACGATAACGAGCCGGCGAAGAAGCCGGCAGCGAAGAAAAAGCCTGTGGCGAAGAAGCCGGCAATCACGCCAGCGCAGACGCCGCCGGAACAACCCAAGCAGTAGAGGCGTAGCTTGCTACGTCTTGCCGCGTCGGGAACACACGTCCAACGTCCAGTAGCGCGCTTGCGGCAGATTCCGGGCGCCAGAATCTGTTACCCTTCCTTCCGCATCAAGATTGCACTTGAGAATCCGGCGTGAGTTTTCACACTAGCATTCCCGCGGCTGTTTTCGGCATCGTCATCATTGGCGTGGTGCTGTTGGATGCGTTTGAGACAGTGGTGCTGCCGCGGCGCGTGACGCGGCAATTCAAGCTGACAGCCTGGTTCTATCGGCGCACCTGGATTCCATGGAGGAATATTGCCGGCCGCATCCGGACACCTGCTCGGCAGCAGAGTTTTCTGGGGTACTTTGGACCACTATCGCTGATTATGCTGCTGGCCTTTTGGGCGGCGAGCCTGATCTTCGGTTTTGCTCTGCTGCAATATGGCCTAGGGGGGCACGAACAACTCGGCAACGAGCCGATCACATTTGGCAGAATCCTCTATCACAGTGGGGAGACGTTCTTCACTTTGGGTTACGGCGACATTGTGCCGACGTCGAGCATGGCTCGCGCACTGTCGGTGCTCGAAGCGTTCATGGGGTTTGCGTTTCTGGGCGTGGTGATCGGCTACCTGCCAGTGGTGTACGCGTCGTTTTCGCGGCGGGAGATTCAAATCTCGATGCTTGACGCACGCGCCGGATCGCCGCCCACTGCGGCCGAGTTGCTGGTGCGGCTGGCGGGCAGGTCAGAGGATCCGGCCATCGATCAAATGGTGCTCGATGAAGTGCTGCGCGACTGGGAGCGCTGGGCGGGGGAGTTGCTGGAGAGCGGCATTTCTTATCCGGTGCTGGGTTTTTTCCGTTCTCAGCACAGCAACCAGTCGTGGCTGGGAGCGCTGATGACCATGCTGGATGTGACTTCGCTGGTGATCACCGGCATTGAGGGCATTCATCCCGGACAGGCGCGGCTGACCTTCGCGATGGCGCGCCATGCGGCCGTAGATCTGGCCCAGGTGGTAAACGCGCGCTACGATCCACAGGCGCCGGAGCGGATGACAGATGCCGATTTCAACACATTAGTGGAGACGTTGGCGGCCGCGGGACTGAAATTGCGCGCCAGCGACGAAGCGCAGCAGAAGCTGAACAAGTTGCGGTCCATGTATGAACCTTACTTACACTCGACAGCGAAAAACCTGATGGTGGCTCTGCCACCGTGGCGGCATCAGGCGAAGATGCGGGACAACTGGCAGGCGGGGCCGTGGGACCGGATGATCCAGGCCAAGGGGCTGGCGGTGCTGGGGCAGAAGCCGGCGCAGCCGCGGGCGAGTGAAGATCACTTCTAGGGGATTTGGTAATTGAGTAATTGGGGAATTGGGGAATTTGAAAACCACCGCATCCGTGGAATTTGGTTTTCGAATTACCCTATTACTCAATTACCAAATTACTCCATCGACTCGTCTGTTAGGATCGCGTTTCCATGAAGAATATTGGCGAGAACGTGGTGCGCATTGAAGCGGAAGCGCTGCGCGCTCTGGCAGACCGCATTGCCGGGCCGATGGCGGCGGCGTTTCAGCGGGCCGTGGATTTGTTATTTTGCTGCGCCGGTCGCGTGGTGGTCACGGGGATGGGGAAGAGTGGGCTGATCGCGCGCAAGATTGCAGCTACGCTGAGTTCGACGGGAACTCCGGCGCTGTATCTGCATCCGGTGGAAGCGTTGCACGGGGATTTAGGAATGGTCGTACGCGGGGATGTGGTGCTGGCGCTTTCGGCCTCCGGGGAGACGGAGGAGATTCTGGCGCTGCTGGCGACGATCAAGCGGCTACAGGTGCCACTGATTGCGATGACGGGGGATGAGGCCCGCTCGACGCGAATCTCAACGCTCGCTTCTGCCGCCGATGTGGCTCTGGATTGTTCCATCGCGGAGGAAGCTTGCTCGCTGGGACTGGCGCCTACGGCATCGACTACGACGATGCTGGCTCTAGGCGATGCGCTGGCGGTTACGCTCAGCGAGAAGCGTGGGTTCAAGGAAGAAGATTTTGCCAACTTGCATCCGGGCGGGAAACTGGGGAAGAGGCTGGCGCGGGTGGAGTCGCTGATGCATTCGGGCGACGCGCTGCCGCGCGTTGCTCCCCAGACAAAGATGCCGGATGTGATTTATGAGATGTCGCGCAAGAAGCTGGGCGTGACGGCGGTGGTGGAGGGCGAGAAGCTGGTGGGAATCATCAGCGATGGAGATTTGCGGCGTCTGCTGGAGAAGCGCGGGAAAGACGTGCTGGATCTTACGGCGAGCGAGGCGATGACGAAGAATCCGCGGACGATTGCGGCTGGAGAATTTGCGGCGACGGCACTGGCCCTGATGGAGGAGAAGAAGATTACTTCGCTGATGGTGGTGAGCGGGAACGGCAAACTGGAGGGGATCGTGCATCTGCACGATCTGTGGAGCACCGAGCTAGTGTAACGACAGCGCTGAGCGCCGGTAGTGCTGGAGGAAGGTCATCGCCAAAACCATCGATCCCTGGCAGACGAGTGGGGAGCCGACATTCTGGGCGGCGGTCCGCGGCCGTTCGCGGGTGTTGATTCTGGCCGCGGTTTTCTGCCTTTTTGCCTCGGTCGGATTGATGGCCCTGCAGAGCACCCAACACGTTTCGGCGGGGAAGCTCTTCGTTCGTGTTTTGCTGTCGGGAGGCTTTGCGATGGGCTATGCCGGCCTGGCGATGGGACGGCGGTTCAGGTATTTGCCGGTGCTGGTGGCGGTGCAAGTCGCCGTGGAGTGGTTGGTGGTAAAAACCTCGCGTCCGGCGGAGAATCTGGCCGGGCCTCCGCTACAGCGCCAGCTTACGATCCTCGCATTCTGCGCCATGATGGGGATCATTGCGGCTTACAGCCTGATGATTCATTTTCTGAAGGTAGAGGGAAGGCGCTATGTTCAGGCGCGCACGGAAATCGCGCTGGCGGCGGAAATTCACACCGCTCTGGTGCCCGCCTGCAACATAACCATCAGAGGATTCGAGATCTACGGGGCATCGGTGCCGAGCGGAGGAGTGGGCGGCGATCTGGTGGATATTGTCGAGCAGCCCGAGGGATGGACCGCCTACGTTGCGGATGTATCCGGGCACGGTGTGCCATCGGGCGTGCTGATGGCCATGTTCAAGACCGCGCTGCGGGGGCAATTGTTGCGCGGCGGCTCCCCGGCGCAACTTTTGGATGAAGTGCATCGCACTTTGTTTCCGCTCAAGTTGGGCAACATGTTTGTCACCGTGGGGATATTGCAGAGTGGAAATGGCGGAAGGGTTTCGTTCGCTTTGGCGGGACATCCACCGATTCTCCACTATCATAAGAGAAGCGGAACTGCCAGCGAGTACGCTGCGCTGGATATGCCGCTGGGGATCATGGAGCGCCAGGAGTTCTCAGAATCCACGATTCAGTGCGAAGTGGGCGACGTACTGCTGATTCTGACGGATGGCTTAACCGAAGTCTTCAACGCCCGCGGCAACGAAATGGGTCTGGAAGCGCTGAAGGCAGGCTTGCTCGAGCACATAGGGTCGCCTCTGCACGAGCTGTTCGACCGGCTGCGCACGGTGGCGACCACCTTTGGTCCTCAGCTGGATGATCAGACCTTGCTCCTGGCCCGGTATCAAGGATAAAAAAGTCTCTGCGGGGCTTGATGCCTCGGACGCAGCCGCGTACGTCATCGAATGAAGAGAGCAGGTGCAGCCTATGTATCACTACGATCCTAATACTGCGCTGGAAGAATTGACCGAAGACGCGACCCTGCCGAACCCGGTGCATGTGCGCGACATGATGCTGCGCAAGCATCTCTCGGCCGATAAGTCGCTGGAACTGAATCGGCTGTTCCTCGAATATCAGAAGTTTTTCGGGGAGACGCAGAAGCTGGGGAAAGAGATTCTGCGGCAACTGACGGGGTAGGCGGTAATGTCCATGTGGGACAGCCGCCCTCGGCTGTCCGGCGGGCGAAGCCCGCTCGACTTCTTGCCGATATTATCCTTGAGGGAATCCATGAGCACGCGACAATCGATCTGGTTAGGGGAAAGCCAAGGCAAGTCCGTCCACATTTACTGGGAGCTCGCCGAGCGCGAGGTTGAAGACCGGAGGGGGATGAGAGCACCGATCTATCTTGCCGTGGAAGGCGGGAATGCAGACGAGGAAGTAGCGGTCCGATTGCCGAAAGAGATTGCCATGCGACTTCTGATGGGTATCATCCCCAACTGGGCCGACGAAGTTGGGCGAGTCCTCTAGAACCCTGGTCAACCCGTTCCTTGCTGTTTCATCATTCGTGCGTAGTCTTGATGGGTCATCTTCTTCGCTCGAAACGGTCGCATGCCAGGAGTGAACCTCATCGCAACCTCTTCCTCCACCTTGTAACCCTCAACAAGGATTATCTCGTAGGTGCTCAAATTCAACATCTGTAAGGCTCCAATCACTCCTCGCTCGCTGTTCTCGATCCGGAGATTGTAGCTATCGTCGTCAAGACGCCAATTCGGTCGTTCCTGTCCCCAGAAGGGCCGGTTCGTCATGCGGGCTTTCAGCGGTTCCGAATTGAACCTAATGTAGTTTCTGGCCTTGTCCCATGCTGGTTTCAAGACTTCATCCACGCCTAGATACTTGCACGCAAAATTGAACAGGATCTTGCATATTGCGCGCTTAACTACGTGATCGATTGTCCCGCTTACTTCGATGGAGAGTGTTCCGTCGCTGGATACGCCGGAACGTGGGATGGGTATGTCCGATTTGTGCACATACTTGATGCCCACTGCATCCAGAAGTCTTATTGCCTCCTCGTACTCATCGCGACTATTTGAAAATATCTTGATGCTTTTGTCTGAGTATCCCCTTTTCTTCCAATCCAACCCATGCAGCTCGTTCTTGAACACGGGAACGTATTCATTGGTATCAACGCTTCGAAAGTGAACCTGAAGAGGGGGTGGCATCAGATTCCCCGTTTGCCCATCAACCCAGGTGACAACACCACCTGCGGCAGCCATTTCGTCGGTTTTTGGAATAGTTATGGTTAGCCGCGTTTGTCGCCGAGACTCGCGCGAATACAAGCCTTTTTTGTATCTCGTAATGCCTTCGACAGTGTCCCGCGCAAAGACCTGATCCAGCTCCTTCATGAAGAAGGCGTTGCAGCTGTCGCAGACGCACAGCAGTGTGGGTGTCTGGTTGGCAAACTTTCCAAAGCTCTGCGGGATCACGTGCTCGACGCCTTTGAACTTCTTTGCTTGCGTTTCTTTACAGTAGATGCACGTGTTCTCTTTGGCCATTATCGAATTCCTCGACATGGTGCTGTCTTCAATTATCGCGCGGCGATTGCTGTCAAGCCAGCATCCCCGCACGATCATTTACAATAGCCAATTCCGCATCCACAGGAACCATTCACTATGCATCGATGGTCAGAACTCTTCATCCCTACCCTGCGCGAAGCTCCCGCCGACGCGGAAGTGGCCAGCCACAAGTTTCTGGTGCGGGCGGGCTACATTCGGCAACTGGCGGCGGGGATTTACTCGTATCTTTTTCTGGGTAACCGGTCGTTTAACAAGATCATGGGCATCGTGCGCGAGGAGATGGACAAGATCGGGCAGGAATTTTATTTGCCGCTGCTCCATCCCCGCGAGACTTGGGAGGCCAGCGGGCGCTGGGCTTTGATGGGCGACAACCTGTTCAAGCTGAAGGACCGCAAGGGCGCTGACCTCGCGCTCGGCTTTACGGCTGAAGAAGTGATGACTTCGATCGCGCTGAAGGAGTTGCGCAGCTACAAGCAGTTGCCCCAGATCTGGTACCAGATCGCGCCCAAGTTTCGCGACGAGCCGCGGCCGAAGTCCGGGCTGCTGCGGGTGCGGCAGTTCATGATGAAAGACGCGTACTCGTTCGACATCGATGCCGCGGGCCTGGATGTTTCCTACAAGAAGCATTACGACACCTACTGCCGCATCTTCGATCGCTGCGGATTGAAGTACATGGTGGTGGAGGCGGATTCAGGTGCGATGGGCGGGAAGGAATCGCACGAGTTCATGGTGAGGACTCCGGCGGGGGAAGATCAGATTGTGAGCTGCGACGGATGCAATTACGCGGCGAACATGGAGAAGGCTGCTTCCAAGTTGGAATCGGTCGAAGATTTGAAGCCGGAAGGCGACGGCATGCCGCTCGAGGTTCACACCCCGGGGCAGAAGACGATTGAAGATGTGGCGCGGTTCCTGGGCGTGTCGCCGAAGAACAAAATCAAGACGCTGGCTTTGATGGCGGAAGAGAAGGATGAAAAGACCGGTAAAGTGAAGCTGCGCGGGATTGTTGTGCTGATGCGCGGCGATCACCAGTTGAACGAAGCGAAGCTCAACTCCACGGTTGCCGTCACGACTAGGCCTATGGAGGAGAGCGAGATCAGAGCATTGTTCAAGTCTCCGGCGGGATATTTGGGGCCGGTCGGAATTGAATGGGCAAAGGACTTGAAGAAAGACGCGGCGCTTCCAGTTCTACTCGTCGACAAGGCCCTCGAGGGGCGCGCGAACCTAATAGCTGGCGCAAACAAAGAGGACTATCACCTGAAGAATCTCACTCCAGGGAAGGATTTCCATCCTACCTCTTACGCCGATCTACGCGCCGTAACGGCGGGCGAAGGCTGTCCGAATTGCGGCAACGCGCTGCGCATCGACACTGCGGTTGAGATCGGCCACATCTTCAAGCTCGGCTACCGCTATTCGGAGTCGATGGGCGCCCGCGTACTGGACAAGAACGGCAAAGAAGTTACGCCGATCATGGGGAGCTATGGTATTGGCATTGAACGCATCCTGACGGCGGCGGTGGAGCAGAGCAACGACGAAAATGGTTTCTGGCTGCCGCCGGCGATTGCGCCGTTTCAGATTGTGGTCACTCCCACGAACGTAAAGGACGAAAGCCTGCTGACTGCTTCGGTTGACATTGCAAAGCGGTTGGAAGCTGTTGGATTTGATGTGATCCTTGACGATCGTAACGAGCGACCGGGGGTGAAATTCAAGGACGCAGACTTGGTCGGTATCCCCTTTAGAATCACGGTCGGAAACAAGGTTACCGAAGGTACTGTGGAAGTGGTTCTGCGCTCGACTCGGGAAGTACGCGATGTTAGGATCGCGGCGGTAGTGGAATATTTTCAAGGAGTGCTGCCAGCCAAGGCCTGAAACTCGCGCCGCGGCCGGACGGCGTACTTTCAAGACCTATGGGAACAATTAAGGCACTGCTTGGATTTCTTGCGATCATTCTGGTAATCGTCGCCTGCTTTGAAGTCGTTCCGCCGCTAATGGCGAACTACAGTTTTCAGGACGATCTTCGCAACGTGGCTCTAGTCGACGGTGCGAACTTCCAGAAAACGGAGGAAGACGTCCGCAACGATGTGGTTCGCAAAGCCAAAGATCAGAATCTGCCGATCACCCCAAAGCAAATAACCGTGCAGCGCATCAATACGCCGGGCATGTCGGCTCTCTATGTCGCGGCGGATTATTCTGTGACGGTCAGCCTGCCGGGATATTCCTTCGATATGCACTTTAATCCCAATAGTGGAAATAAGTAGAAAACCAGTGGTCAGTGGTCAGTAGCCAGTGATTAGTGGCCAGTAAAAACCACTGATAATCAGGGCATCGCCAAAACGATTCGATCATCTGGAAGTTGAGAGCATCCGAGAATCCGTCACACTGCTCACAGTTCACTGACCACTGGACACTGCCCACACTGATGTTCCTGCCAGTGACATTCGTAACCTTGCCGTGGAGTTACCTTCCCCCTAATATCGCCGATAGGTGAGAGTTTTCTCAGGGCGCCCAGAGCGCGAGCTCTTCCAAGTTCCAGAAGTTCAACCAAATCCGGATTTGCGGCGTTTCCGAAAACGACACGGGAAGCTCAGGTGGAGGAAGTTCATGACGATGCGAATGCGAACAGGTTTGATGCTGATCGTAGCGCTGGCGATGATGGGCCTGGCCAGTTGCGGTCATTACGTTTGTGGTGCTAATTTTGGCAATTCTACCTGCGCGCAGGGGACGGTGAGCCTGACGGGCAGCGGCGGTGGCAGCACCGCCGCTGCATTTGCCTTTGTGGCGAACGGAAGCGGAGTCGGTTCGATGGTGGGCTACACCCTGAATACAAGTGCGACCCCACCAACCTTGACCGGCACCTCCAACTACGTCGCGCCTGTGACTCCGTCCCATGACGCCGGCATCGGCATGACAGTGGCTCAGAAACAGTTTCTGTACGCAGCGTTCGGTTCGACTCAACAGATCTTTGGCTGGACGATCAGCTCGACGGGAAGCTTGACGCCGGTTGCAAATAGCCCTTATCTGGTGCCCACGCTCACGATATTCTCGGCGACAGAATTCGACACGGCGAGGGTCATCACCAATCCGGCGGGTACTCTCCTATTCGTCGGGGACGAGTTCTCCAGTCAAGTCTACGTTTTCCAGATCGGAAGCGGTGGAGCCCTGACTGCGGTTGCCGGCTCTCCGTTCGCAGTATCCTTCCCCGCCGGAAATATGACCACGGACGGCCAGGGAAAATATCTGTACTTCACCGATTCGTTCAGTGGTAGCCACACTGGTTCCCAGATCGCGGCCTACAGTATCGGAACAGGAACCGGGAGCGCTTTGGGAGCACTTACACTGGTGCCGGGCAGCCCTTTCTCTGCTGCCAACTTTAACATGTGGCAAGTGCAGGGCGAACCCACTGGCCAATTTTTAATCGGCACCACTGGTCTGAGCTCAGACCTCTACGTCTTCAGCATTTCGCAATCGACGGGGGCACTTTCAACGCCGGTGCTGTATCCCACCACGAACCCGTCCGAGAACATCGCGGCGCAACAAAACTCCGGTGGGAATCTGGTTTACTCGTTTGGCTTGGACTCCGCGGGGACTGGCTTCAATGCGGTCGAAGGTTACCAGTTGAGCTCCGGAGTCCTCACGAAGCTGAACGGTTCTCCCTTCCTGAACGCGGCTGTAGGTGACTCCGGGAAATTCGATCAGAGTGGCGGCCTCCTTTTCGTTTACGGTGGCCTCTTTGACGGCAAAACCGTTGTGTATACGTTGACCTCCTTCGACGTCTCCTCCGGCAATCTCACTACACCGACCGCGACCGGAACCTACGGCGGCTACTGGGTAGTGACGGACGCGCCGTAACGAATTCGGCTATTAACAGCCGGCTATTAACAGCTTAGAGACCCGCATGAACTGCGGGTCTCTTTTTGTTTACCACGGCAGCGGTACAATGGGACTCATAGCATCCTGACATTGCGCCGTAGAGCTGTAAGGATAGCCAGCCCTAAAGGGAATTCGCAGTCGGATCAAACCTTTGGGCGCGTCCCATCGTCTGACCAGCAAGCAGTTTTTTCGGCGAGTGTCGAGTCCAAACGTGGCCATTAAGATCAAGATCCCGAAAAGCGGAGGCAACGGCGGCCAGAGATGGCGCGGCCTGCCCCGTGATCCAGTAATCCGCGCTGCCCTCATTGTCTTCCTGGTGGTGGCCATTGGACTGGGCGGATTCTTCTGCTATTTCTACATCAAGTACGACCGCATCATCGCGCAGCGCTTCCGCTCGCCCGTGTTCAGCAATTCGGCCAAGATCTACGCCTTGCCGCGAACCGTGCGCGACGGCGACAAGGCCGACGCCAAACAAATCGCCGCTCTCCTGCGCCGCGCCGGCTATTCCGACAAGGAAGGCGAATCTCCGCTCGGCAGCTTTCGTCTGGTAAAAGACGGCATCGAAATCACGCCCGGACCCGAGAGCTACCACAGCCCCGAAGAAGCGCACATCTCAATTCACGGCGGACAAGTCGACGGGATCAGCAGCAAGGGCAATGAGCTTTCCGCCTACGAACTGGAGCCGCAACTAGTCACCGCGTTGTTCGACTACGAACAGCGATCCAAGCGCCAGGTGGTGAAGTACTCCGACATCCCTAAAGTGATGGTGGACGCGGTGCTCGCCATCGAAGACCGGCGCTTCTTTGAGCACAGTGGCGTGAACTTCATCCGCATGTTCGAGGCAGTCTGGATCGACGTGACGCGCCAACGCCACGAGCAGGGCGGTTCGACGATCACGATGCAGTTGTCGCGCGGCTTCTTTCTCACGCCGGAAAAAACCATTCGCCGCAAGCTGACCGAGATGCTGATTGCCGAGGAGCTGGAACAGAAGTTCAGCAAGCAGCAGATTTTCGAGTTCTACGGCAACTGGGTAAACCTGGGACAGAGGGGATCGTTTGCGATCAGCGGCTTTGGCGAGGCCTGCCGCACTTACTTTAATAAGGACCTTAAAGACATCACGCTGCCCGAGGCGGCGTTGCTGGCAGGTATTATCCAGGGGCCGAGCCGGTTGTCACCCTACCGCCATCCCGAACGCGCTCTCGAGCGCCGCAACCTGGTGCTCGATTCGATGGTGGAAACCCACGCCATCACCCGCGAGCAGGCGGACAAAGCGAAAGCCACGCCACTGAAGCTCGCGCCGCCAAATGTCGAAGCCAGCGACGCCCCCTATTTCGTCGACATGGTGCGGGATACGCTCATCAATAAGTTCGCCGAGCACGATGTGAACGACCAGTCCTATCGGATTTACACCACGCTCGATCCCGATCTCCAGAAGGCCGCGGCGCAGGCGGTCGAGACCGGCATCAAGCTGGTGGATGACCAAGTCACGAAGCTGCGCACTAAAAAGAAGAAGGTGGGCAAGAAAATCGAAACGCAGGTTGCGCCGGGCCCGCAGGCGCAGGTCGCCTTGGTCGCGCTCGATCCGCATACGGGCGCGGTGCTGGCATTGGTGGGCGGACGCGACTACGGCTTCAGCCAGTTGAATCACGCAGTGTCGAAGCGGCCGACCGGGTCGATTTTCAAGCCGTTCGTTTACGCCGCTGCGATGAATACAGCTCTCGACGGCTCACCCACCGTGATTACTCCCGCTTCCACAGTGACCGATGCGCCGACGAGCTTTACCTATGGAGATCAGATCTACGAGCCGCGCAACTATAAAGAGGAATACAAAGGCGACGTGACGCTACGCTACGCGCTGGCCATGTCGCTGAACAACGCGACCGTAAAGGTCGCCGAAGAAGTCGGCTACGACAAAGTTGCGGACCTGGCGAAGTCGGCGGGAATCGTTTCGGTGAAGGCCACGCCGGCCATGGCGCTCGGCTCCTACGACGCGCCTCCACTCGACATGGCCGGCGCCTACACGGTGTTCGCCAACAACGGCACGCGTCTTTCGCCGATCCTGGTAAACTCGGTGCGCAACGCCAAAGGCGACGTGGTGGCGAACTTCAAGACGGACCAACGGCAAGTGATGGACCCGCGCATCGCCTACATCATGACCAACATGATGGAAGGCGTGATCAACAACGGCCTGGGATACACGGCGGTGCGCCTGCGCGGATTCACTCCGCCGGCGGCCGGGAAGACGGGCAGTTCGCACGATGGCTGGTTCGCGGGATACACCTCAAACTTGCTGTGCATCGTGTGGGTAGGCTACGACGACTACAGCGATCTTCGTCTCAGCGGAGCCATGACCGCAGCGCCCATCTGGACCGAGTTCATGAAGAGGGCTTCAACGCTGCCCCAGTATTCCGACATGAGGGGATTCGCGCAGCCCACGGGCGTGGTGGACGTGCAACTCGACAAAGCCACGAACCGCCTGGCAACCCCATCCTGTCCCGACGATTACACGGCGGCGTTTGTAGCGGGAACGGAACCGCGTGAGACCTGTGATCAGGGCGGCGGCGTGGCAGGATTCTTCTCCCGCATGTTCGGCGGAAGCCCTAAAGTGTTGCCCCCTCCGAACTCTGCGAACGCTCAAGACCCGCAAAACCCCGACCCGCAAAAGAAGAAAGGCTTCTTCGGAAAAATCGCAGGCATTTTCAAGGACGACAAATCGTCCACGCCCCCGCCCAAGCCCCCAGACACCACCCAGACCGCGCCACCACACTGAACTTATCCAAGCGGGTGCCCCGCCCGTCCCTGCGTCCTTTGCAGGGACAGAGCGGGGATTTTGATCCTGATCAGCTTGCAGTGGGAGGGGATTCGTAGCACAATAGCCAACACTCTTCTCTGAGGCCCGGCCGTTCCCCTACCTAGGTCTCAGCGAGGCGCCGAAGGTTGCTTAGGGTTTCAGTTCAGCTGTTAGTGTCACCAGGCTCTCTGGGCCCACTCCACTAGACTGGCTGTTTATGGCTGTTGCTCTACCCAAAAAGATCGGGAAGTACGACGTCATCGACGTCATCGGTAAAGGTGGGATGGGAATCGTCTACCGGGCGAAGGACCCATTCCTCGACCGCCTCGTCGCCATCAAGATCATGACCATCAACTCTGCGGAATATCCCGATCTGCTGGATCGGTTTTTCCGGGAGGCAAAGGCGACGGCTAGTTTCCAGCATCCCAATATCGTAACCGTCTACGAACTCGGCGAACACGAAGGAAGTCCCTATCTGGCGATGCAGTACTTGGAAGGCCCCAGCCTGGAAGCCCTCATCCGCTCGCGTCAAGACATCCCTCTCGTGCAAAAGCTCGACATCGTCATCCAGGTCTGCCACGGTCTCGCGTATGCCCATCAACTGAAAGTATTTCACCGCGACATCAAGCCGGGCAACATCATGGTCTTGAAAGATGGCAACGTCAAGATCGTGGATTTTGGCATTGCCCGCGTCGGCGACACAAACTTCACCCGCACCGGCCAGTTCATGGGAAGCTTGAATTACATGTCTCTGGAGCAGTTGAACGGGAAGCTTCAGATCGATGGGCGCACCGATGTGTATTCCACGGGCGTGGTCCTGTACAAGCTTCTTACCGGAGTGCTGCCGTTTGAGGCGGAGAGCACCGGCGCCACCCTCATGAAGATTATTAACGAGGCGGCCCCACCGTTTTCGAAGCACCTGTCGTCGTTCCCGCCCGAACTCGAACCCATCACGCTGAAGGCGCTGGCCAAGGACCGCGACGAGCGCTATTCGTCAGCCGACGAGTTTGCCGTCGAACTCACACAGTTGCTGGACCAACTCAGGCAAGAGGCCATCGGCGATTACATCCATCAAGCGGAACTTCTGCTGGAAAAGGGCGATCTGTTGCCCGCCCACGAGCAACTGCTCGAAGTTCTGAAGATCGACAAGCAAAACACGCGGGCCGCGAACCTTCTGCGGTCAATTCGGACAAAAGTTGAGGACGAACGGCCTAAGACTTTGGCACCGGATGAGAACGGAGCGAGCCATACGCCGGACACCGCACAATTAACTCAGATTGGGCCCGCAGTGCCCGCAAGGGTTCTTGCTTCTGATGCAGAAGCGAGTAAAGCGAGCGCTGAGGCGTCGGCCGGCGAGTTTACCAGTCTCTTCCGGGCCGGTTCTACTGGTTCGTTTACCACAGTGTTCGGGGCCGCCTCTGCTGGCCAAGGGAGTCCTCGAGGTGCGCCAAGCGTAAAACTCACCTTCACCGTCAGCAGTGATCCTCTACTCGTTGGGAGGACTGTTCCACTATCGCCGATGCCCTTCCGCCTCGGGCGAGTTAACTCGGATCTCTCAATCTCGTCCGACCTGAGCCTCTCGCGCGAGCACGCGGTCATTGATTGGGATCACGCGAGTTTTACGATCGCGGATTTGAACAGCGTAAACGGGACCTACGTAAACGGTAAACGTCTGTACCCTGGAACGGCCGAGTCTTTGCCATTCGGGGCGCTGATCAGGCTAGGCAATTCCACGGTACTGACGTTCACATCGGATGAAATCAGCGAATTGCCAGATCTCACGGGAGACCTGATCGGGGGCAGATACAGACTAACGCGAGCAATACGCAACGGCTTCAAGAGTGCCCTGTACGAGGCGACAGATCTGCGATTACCCCAGAGAGTGGCCGTCAAGGTCTTGTCACCTAGTCTGGCAAGCTACCCGGGATATCTGGAGCAGTTTGATCGCGAGGCCCAAACTGCTGTCCAACTTAGTCACCCACACATCGTCAAGGTGATTGATTACGGAGAAGCATCGATTTCTCTTTCGAGGGGCCTAGCCGCAACCAGCAAGTATCTAACGATGGAGCTTATGGAGGGGAGTAGCTTGTATGACCAGATCTCAGCCGACAAGCTTCCAACACTTGGACAAGTTGTTGTTTGGCTGGACGACGTGACCGACGCCCTGGAGTACGCCCACGGGGAAGGTGTCATTCATAGCGGCCTCAAACTATCGTCCTTGGTGTTTGACCTCCGAGGCAAGGCCTATGTAACGGATTTTGGCATGGCTTATGGTCGGGCGGGCCATGAGAAGCGTGTGTTACTTGGTTCTCCGGAGTTTCTAGCTCCGGAACAGTGGGAAGGCAGCGAACCCTCACCGAGGGTGGATCAGTATTCGCTCGCCGCCCTCGCCTATTTGCTGGTCACCGGTAGTCGCCCGTTTGAGGGCCAACTCGATCCAAGTGTTCGAGAACAGAACTTCGTGCGGGGCCCCATACCAGCACACGAGGAGGCGCTGAGAAAGAGTGGCCGCACGTTGAATATCGACGTTTCTCGAGTCCTGAATCGGGCCTTAGCTGTCAAGCCAGACGAACGTTATGCGTCAATGCGCGAGTTCTTTTTTGCATTCCGGTCCGCAGTAGCCGGTGCGACAATCCAGGGGATCGGTAAGCCGCGTGTTTTCATTAGTTACCGACGTAATCAAAGTGGGGGCTGGGCAGAACTTCTTGCTCGTGAACTTAGACAGAAACACGAGATTAGTGTTTACATTGACAGCCAGAGGGTAGATAGCGCTGTCCGGTTCCCAGCCCGTCTCGACAGAGAGATTCTAAACTGCGATGTTTTTATCTGCCTACTTTCGACCGAAACCCTGCAATCTAACTGGGTACAGGAAGAGATCAGGCTGGCATCGAAACACGGTAAGTCGATGGTGCCCGTATTTCAGGAGGGCTTCTCGCCCCCCGACTTCTCGAAACCACTTCAACGTCATGTTAAGAGGCTGCTGAGTTACGATGCAATTCGTCTTCTAGATTCCCAAAACATCTATGTGGATACCGCGATTGCGCATCTGGCAGAAGTCGTTAAGAACTCAACCAAGAAGTCCCGAGAGCAGTGACTCGCATGCGCTTGAAAGAGGACGCTGATCGAGCAGCTGCCCCTCATTGCGGTCTTGTCGCTGGCACCTATGACTAGTGAACGCAAACTGAAACACCTTGAATTCACTCAGGCCATTATCAGCCGGATGTCCGGGAACTCCTTTCTCCTTAAGGGCTGGAGTGTGACGCTTGTCGCTGCGCTTTTTGCCCTTGCAGCGAAAGACGCCAACAAGAATTACGTTGTCGTGGCGTATTTTCCCGTTTTGGTCTTCTGGATCATCGATGCCTATTTTTTGTCGCAAGAGAGATTGTTTCGTGATCTCTACAACAATGTCAGAAAGCAGAAGGACGACGAAATAGATTTCTCGATGGACACAAGACCCTTTTTGAAGCTGGGAAACAGCTGGGGCGCAGCGTTGTTTTCTCGGACGCTCGCGTTGTTCTATCTGTCGTTGGTCGCTATTATGCTAGGGATAATGCACTTCATCAGATAGCGGAGGCATGAGAGTGCGGTTTTGAGGGCTGGCACATCTTGGAAGACAATTCGGGACAGACGGGACGTTCACCACTTAACTGGTTCTCATGAAAGTTTCGTGGTCCCGCCCACTTTTCCACAGCCCCATGTGACATCTTTCCTTGTGCCGCATATCGAGCCTGCGCGATCATAGTCGAGGCCGTGACGGTCGGGTGAACCCGCATCGTCGCGCCACTAAGTCTTGTGTTTCAAAGATTTTAGTATTTAAGTTCTTTGACATCTAGATTTTATGGGCCAAAACATGCCTAACTCCGTGATTCTAAAGAATTGGGGGGGAGGGGGGTACCCTGTAACCAAATAGTAAACTCCCGGTGCCGGCGCCTGTCCCACTCCAACCTGGGCAAACTTTATTTTCGACGAGAAATTCACCGCCCCTGTTTTCCGATGACAAAAGCGGCGGCTCCGGTGTCTAAGCCAGAAGGGAGTGGCCGGCATCGAAGAAGAAGAATTGAAAGGTTTTCTCCGTGCCTCAGTGCCTCCGTGGTGAAAGGATTTAGGCTCTCAAATTTCTTCGCCGCCCGGCCAAAACTGTGGCAGAATGGCGTCATTGGAACCGGTCGTCTGGGGGTGTGTATGTCCTGCCGGAAAGCCTGCCTGATTCTTCTTCTCTTTTGTTCCACAGCCGCATTGGCGCAAGTTTCTCATCCCGAGCAGGTGCAGATTGCGCCGCCCCTGCTGCGAACGGTGGATCCTCCCGCGCAGGATGCGACCGCCACCGACCTGGAGATTCGCGGCGACGAACTCCACGCCAACAAGTTCTATTTTGATGCCATCGACTACTATCATGCGGCGTTGGCTAAGTCACCAAAAAATGCGAAGCTCTTGAACAAGGTTTGCAGGACTCAATTGGTGATGATGCACTGGCGAGAGGCGCGTAAGAGTTGCCAACAGGCAATCAAGGCCGATCATATGTTTGCCGACCCTTATAACAATCTGGGGGTTGCGTTGTATGAGGCAAGGAGCTACGGCGCGGCCATCAAGCAGTATCACAAGGCGATCTCGTTAGACGAGAATTCGGCGTCGTTTTTCAGCAATCTAGGCGCTGCTTATTTCTCCAAGAGAGAGTTTGATTCTGCGGCGGCAGCTTACCAGCATGCTCTGGAATTGGATCCTGACGTGTTTGTAAGGACTTCGCGCGCGGGCGTGCAGGCGCAACTGCCAAGTCCCGAAGATCGCGCCCGCTACGACTATACGGTCGCAAAGTTGTACGCAAAAATGGGCCTGTCAGACCGATCACTCGAGTATTTGAGGAAGGCGATCGAGGCTGGCTACAAGGATCTTAAAAATGTGTACAAGGACGTGGAGTTTGCGGAGCTGCGGAAAAATCCGCGCTTCACCGAACTCATGGCAGCGAAGACGCCCGCGATCTTCGATTAATGATTAATCGCGCAATTGTCTCTTCGCGTTTACAAGAATTACAAAGTTTTACAAATCTAGACGGAACTTCATCCCGTTCTGGGGTTTAATCATTGCAAATACTCCTGAAAACAACAGGGTGAGTAAGGAGAAACGGTAGCCCATCGGATGCTGACCCGAGCACGCCCCAAGCAAGCGTCCGGTGGGTTTTTTGTTGCAGCTTGCAAAAGGCTGACGACTAACAGGTTCTTTCTGGACTTCCTCCGCCGATGTATTTCTCCACCACACGCTTCCACTTGCCCTGAGCTTTAAGGATGAACTCGACCGCATCGCGCACAGCGCCTTCACCGCCAGCGTGAGCGGTGACGTAGTGAGCTTCTTTCTTCACCTCGGCGCGCGCGTTCTTGACGGCGATCGCGAGTCCACCAGCGCGCATCGCTGGAAGATCGATCACATCGTCGCCGACGAAGGCCGCTTCTTCCGGCATCAGCCCAGCCTTCTTGGCGACCTCTTCGAAGCAGGCACGCTTATCGTCCACACCTTGATAGACGTATTCGAGTTTCAGGTCGCGGGCTCGGAGCGCGACCGTTTCCGAGCTGCGCTTGGTGATGAGTCCAGTCTTGATGCCGCCAAGACGAGCGAGCGCAATCGAGGCTCCGTCGTGGGAGTGGAAACCTTTTATCTCGATCTGGTTCTGAGCAGTCTGTTGCGTGAGTTGCATGGCGTCTGCCTGCTGCGATTTCTCGGGCAGGAAGAACAGCTTGCCGTCGGTGAGGACGCCATCTACGTCAAAGAGAAGCAGCTTGATTTTGCGGGCGCGGGCTTGGGCGGAGAGTTTGGGCATCGCGGGAATTCTAGCATTTCGTATGCAATAAATGATATCAGAAATGATAGGCAAATGTGATACAATTATGATAGTCGAAATGGATGGATCAGATATGTCTTTTGCTGCCCGGAAGCAATATCAAAACACGACAGTGCGGCTGCCGCGGCAGGTGTATGAGCGTGCGAAGACCGTTGTGGTCCAATCGCAGGCTTCGAGTTTCAACGAATTTGTCGTCCAGGCAATCGAAGAGAAGGTACGAAGGCTGAGCGAAGCAGAGATTGATGCGGCCTTCGCGCAGATGGCACAGGATACACACTATCAGCGCACCTCAATTGCGCTGGCCAACGAGTTCGCGAAGAGCGACTGGGAAGTTATCGAGTCCGGCGCCACGCATGAGCAACCCACGCATGACCGGCCAAAGACCCGCACTGCCAAAACCCGTACGCGGTGATGTGTTCAGCGCCCGGCTCGACCCCGCCGAGGGCAGCGAGCAGGCGGGGACGCGGCCGGTCGTGGTCATTAGTCGCGATTCCATAAATGCCAACAGCCCAGTGGTGGTGGTTGTGCCTATCACCGATGCAGCTAACGTCAAGCGTCTTTACCCCAGCCACGCCCAACTTCCCAAGGGTTCGGGCGGATTGAAGATGGATAGCGTTGCTAAGGCCGAGCAGATCCGGGCTATTCAGGTTTCGCGGTTTGTCGGTTACTACGGCCGGCTGGATCGAGACGTCTTCGGACGGATTGAAGAGGCGATCAAGATCGCACTCGCTTTGAAATAGGATTTCCGCCGCCGAAGAGCACTAAGGCGAACAATTTACGAAACTACGGCTTCCGGCTTACAATATCCAAATGTCGTCCCTTCCTGACACCCTGGCTTGGGCCCATCCTCTGGTTGCGGAGTGGTTCGTGCAGCGTTTTGCCACGCCTACCGAGCCGCAGGAGCAAGGGTGGCCGCATATTCTTGCGGGACGAACCACGCTGATTTCGGCACCCACCGGCTCCGGCAAGACTCTGGCGGCGTTTCTCGCCTGTATTGACCGGCTGGTGCGCAAGGCGCTGGCGGGCGACCTTGCCGATCGAACTGAAGTGCTGTACGTATCCCCGCTGAAGGCGTTGGGCAACGACATCCAGAAAAATCTGGAGATTCCCCTGGGCGAGATTTTGGCCATGGCGGGCGAGCGCGGGCTCCTGATGCCCGAGATTCGCACTGCGGTTCGGACTGGCGACACGCTTATGCCCGAGCGGCGCGCCATGCTGAAACGGCCGCCTCACATTCTGGTGACTACGCCGGAGTCGCTCTACATTTTGCTCACCGCCGACAAGAGCCGTGCGATTTTGCGCGACGTCGAGACGGTGATTGTCGATGAAATCCATGCGGTGGCCGATGACAAGCGCGGGGCCCATCTGACCCTTTCGCTGGAACGGCTCGATGCGCTGACTTATAAACGCCCTGTGCGCATCGGGCTTTCCGCCACGCAAAAGCCGATTGAAGAAGTCGCGCATTTTCTAACTGGCAGCCGCCCGGATCCCATCATCGTTAACATCGGGCACAAGCGGAAGCTCGATATGGCGGTGGAAGTTCCTTCCATGCCGCTGGGTCCGGTGGCCTCGAATGAAATGTGGGACGAGGTCTACAACCGGCTGGTGGCGCTGGCGGAGCAGCATCGGTCGACGCTGGTGTTTGTGAACACTCGGCGCATGGCCGAGCGTGTGGCCCATCAATTAGGCGAGCGCATTGGGGAAGAGAATGTGGCGGCGCACCACGGCAGTCTCTCGCGCAAGCTGCGGCTGGCGGCGGAGAAGAAACTGAAAGAGGGCCAGGTGCGGGTGTTGGTTGCGACCGCGTCGCTAGAGCTGGGAATCGACGTGGGCACAGTGGATCTGGTGGTGCAGATCAATTCTCCGCGCGCGATTGCGGTGACGTTGCAGCGCGTGGGGAGGTCGGGACACTGGCGGGGTGCGGTTCCCAAGGGACGATTGTTCGCAACAACTCGCGACGATTTAATCGAATGCGCGGCCCTGGTGCGCGCCATCCGGCAGGGTGATCTGGACCGGCTGATGATTCCGGAGTCGCCGCTGGATGTGCTGGCGCAGCAGATTGTGGCGGCGTGCGCTGCGGAAGAGTGGAGCGAAGATGGAATGTTTACGCTCGTACGGCGCGCCTATCCTTATCGCAATCTGACGCGGGCAACGTTCGATGCAATTCTCGAAATGCTCTCCGAGGGCATCGCCGCAAAACGCGGCCGTTATGGCGCTTACATTCACCGTGACCGGGTGAATGGAAAATTGCGAGCAAGGCGAGGAGCGCGGCTGGCGGCCATCACCAGTGGGGGCGCGATTCCCGACAACTCCCTTTACGCGGTGGTTGCGGAGCCCGACGGCATTGTGGTGGGTACGGTGGATGAAGACTTTGCGGTGGAGAGCAACCGCGGCGACATCATGCTGCTGGGAAATACGTCGTGGATGATTCGCCGGATCGAAACCAACGCCGGCCGCGTGCTGGTGCAGGATGCGCACGGTGCGCCGCCGAGTGTTCCGTTCTGGCGCGGCGAAGCGCCGGCGCGGACCCAGGAGCTTTCCGAGCATATTGGAACGCTCCGGCAAACAATCAGCGAGATGCTGCCGCATACTTCGCCGATTGGGTTTTCCGCGACGCAACCGGAAGTGGCAGCCACGGTCTCGTGGCTGAAGGATGAATGCGGGGTCGATGATTCTGGAGCGGAGCAGGCGGTTGAATACATCCTGCAAGGGCGAGCGGTTTTGGGCGCCGTGCCGACGCAGACGACAGTCATAGCAGAGCGCTTTTTCGACGAAGGCGGTGGCATGCAACTGATCATCCACGCGCCGTTTGGCGGACGCATCAACAAGGCCTGGGGTCTGGCACTACGCAAGCGATTTTGTGTCGGATTCAATTTTGAGTTGCAGGCCGCGGCGACTGACAATGGGTTGAACATCGCGCTGGCCGAGCAGCATAGTTTTCCGCTGGGCGACGTCTTCAACTTCCTCAAGGCGGCGACCGTGCAGCCAATTCTCGAACAGGCGGCGCTGGATTCTCCCATCTTCGCCACGCGCTGGCGCTGGGATGCGAATCGGGCGCTAGCACTGTTGCGCTTTCAAAACGGAAAGAAGGTTCCAGCGCAGATTCAGCGCATGCGCTCCGATGATCTGCTGGCTTCGGTTTTTCCCGACGCAGCTGCCTGCTTCGAAAATATTCAAGGCGAGCGTCAGATTCCGGATCATCCGCTGGTGGGCGAAGTCATGAAAGACGTACTCACCGAGGCGATGGATATCGATGGGCTGAAGTTTGTATTGAGCGGACTGGCCGATGGACGCATTCGCTGTATCGCGGTTGACACGCCCGTCCCTTCACAGTTTTCGCACGAGATTCTTAACGCGAATCCCTACGCGTTTCTCGACGACGCTCCTCTGGAAGAGCGGCGGGCGCGAGCGGTGCAGATGCGGCGGATGCTGCCGGAATCGGTGCTCGAAGAAGTAGGTGGGCTGGATCCGGCGGCGATTACGCAAGTGCGGGAAGAGGCTTGGCCGGATGTGCGCGATGCCGACGAGTTGCACGATGTGCTGCACACGCTGGTGGCGCTGCCGGAAGCTGGCCTCGATTTCGACAGCGGGCAGTGGAAGTCTTATTTCGAGCGCCTGGTTAGCGAAGGGCGCGCCACATCGGCGGAGTCCGGCGGACGGATCTATTGGGTGGCGGCTGAGCGGGTCAAGACTTTTTCCGCGTTACTTCCAGATGCGCGCTTCGAGGCCGCATTGGTTGAAGTTGAAGCTACGGCCAGTTCTCGCGACGATGCTTTGCTTACGCTGGTTACGGGATGGATGTCGCATATTGGGCCAACGACCGCGACACAGTTGGGGGAAAACCTGGGAATCCCGTCGTCTGAGATTACGAATGCTTTGCTTCGCATGGAAACTAGCGGGACCGTCCTGCGAGGAAACTTCAGTGGCGCTGCCTCGCGGGCAGACCCTGCCCTGAGCTTGTCGAAGGGAGTGCCCGCCCCACGCGGGCCTAACACTGAGCCTGAAACCGAGTGGTGCGAACGGAGGCTGCTGGCGCGTATTCACCGGCTGACGGTCGCAACGCTGCGTAAACAGATCGAGCCTGTTACCGCTGCGCAGTTCATGCAATGGCTGCTGCGCTGGCAGCATTTGGCTGCGGGCACGCAGGTTTCTGGGGAGCGGGGAACGCTTGAGGTGTTGCGGCAACTACAGGGATTTGAAATCCCGGCGAACGCCTGGGAGCGGCAGGTGCTGGCACGCCGCATTGTGGACTACGATCCGAAATGGCTTGACCAGCTTTGCCTGACTGGCGCGGTGGGTTGGGGAAGGTTGTCGCCACATCCAGCGACGCTGGATTACTCAACTGCGAGCCGCGGAGCCGAGGCCCAGCCGGGTGTAGCGCCGCGCCAGCGGCGCGTGATTCCTACCAGCGTAGCTCCTATCACGTTCTTCGTCCGCGAAGATGCGGATTGGATGACGCCGCGGCATCCCGGAGCGGAACTGTCAGATAACAACGGTCTGAGCCATGGTGCGCAGAGAGTGCTGGATTTTCTCCGGCAGCGCGGCGCGTCGTTCTTCGCCGATATTGTGCGCGGCACGGAGAAGCTAAAGGCCGAGATCGAGACAGCACTGTGGGAACTGGTGGCCGCCGGCCTGGTCACTGCCGACGGCTTCGACAATTTGCGGTCCTTGATCGATCCCAAGCGGCGGGCGGGACAAGGCAGTGGGCGCACGACGCGTCCGCGGCACAACGCCGGACGCTGGGCTTTGCTGCACGCCGACGAAGTTGTCGAAAAGCCTCGTGCGGTGGAAGCGGCCTGCTGGATGCTGTTGCGCCGTTACGGCATTGTTGTCCGGGATGTGCTGGCGCGGGAGGCCAACTTGCCGCCCTGGCGCGAGTTGTTGGGAGGCTTCCGCCGGCTTGAGGACCGGGGCGAAATTCGCGGCGGCCGTTTCGTAGATGGATTCCTGGGCGAGCAGTTCGCTCTACCAGTAGCAGTGGAGTCGGTGCGAGCGATGCGCAAGCTTGACTCCGCGCAAGGCGCGATCACTCTTTCGGCCGCCGATCCGTTGAACCTGGTGGGGATTTTGGTTCCGGGTGAGCGCGTGCCAGCGATCTCCGGAAACAGCGTCACTTATCGGGATGGGGCAGCGATTTCTGGGCTCGGTGCCGAGCTTTCCGTCCGAGACGGCGCCGTAGCCAGCTAGGACTTAGGTTCCGCCAGAATGTGAACGAGACCTAATCGTGGTCGCAACTTCATTTGACGATCAGCTTGTAGGCACCGGCCGTATTACTGCGTGGCCAAACTTGCAGGTAGTATGTGGAGCCCGCCTCGGCGGAAAACGGGCATTCGAGACGCATCAGGGCCTCGTCCGAAGTACATCCCCAGGAAGTCAACTGGTGCCGGTTTCCGTCGAAGACTGTCATGGCGGGGTGCAAGGTGGTCGAGCCGTTCTCGATGGTTGCCGTCAACTTCCCGGCGATGGTTCCGGTTTTGAGGAAGTAGAAGTCCTTGTCCGCGGGGTCCATGATGTTGGCTTCGACGGTGTTGCCAAGAGAGATCTGCCTCGCTTGCGAGAAATCATCATTGGGTTCATAGGTGTCGTAACGCTTGAGCGGAGTGACAAGCAAGCTGTAGGCGCCCGCCGTGCCGTTGCGTTGCCAGACTTGCACGTAGTATGTGGAACCCGCATCGGCGGAAAATTGGCAGTCGAGATGTGCCACGGCTTCGTCCGAAGTACATTCCCAGGAAGTCAACTGGTGCCGGTTTCCGTCGAATACCGTTATGCCCGGATGAAGCGTAGTTGAGCCATTCTCGAGGGATGCTTGATAGATGTCCCTTGGGCCGGGAGGTGTCTTGAACTGAAAGAAGTCCGTATCCGACGGGTCCGAGATGCTGCCGGCAATCTTCGCGCCAATCGGGATCAGGTTTGTGTGATTGATATCGTTGTTGGGCTCCGCTTCCTGTCCTTTCACTTCCCTGATGCTGGGTTGCTCCAGCCGTGCCAGTGCTTGCAGATTCTGCAGGGCGGGCTTGTAGGTAGGATCCTTCTCCAGAGCGTGTTGGTAGGCCTGACGGGAACCTTGGAGGTCGCCTTTTTCCGCCGCCAGGGAGCCGATATTGCTGTACACAGCCGGCACTGGGACGCTGTTTGCCAGCTGCTCGAATAGCCTGCGGCTCGCCTCGTTCTGGCCTGCCTTGGCAAGGTTGACGGCACTTTGAATCAAGCGCTTGATGTTTTCATCTTGCAAAGGCTGGCCGGTGCTTTGCTGGTATTGATTCTCGATCACGGTTACATCCGTGATGAGAGTGAAGTTATTCGCCGTCTGTTTCTCGCCGCTCCCGCCGGAAAACTTTAGAATTCCGATGACCGCCACCGTCAGAGGAACAACAATGGTTGCGAGGATCTTGATCCGACGATCGCTCCACCAATTGCTCCTGCTTCGACTGGGTTTTTCGGCGACTGGAACCTGCGCCATATGGCCTCCGCTTGCGCCGGAGAAGAGCCGTCCTAACGTTCACCGAAACACAAACTTCTGGAGCAGTTCAGTTACGGCTGGCGGAAAAAACCAGGGACCCGATGAGGGGGCCCCTCGAGTCCCTGATTTGCGCAAACTCGGCAAGAACTGATTCCAAAAGCGCTTCCCCCATCGCTTTTTGCCGAGAGGTGCCGCATCCTCCATAGTGCATTCGGAGTGCCAGTCGGCAATGGTTTGGCAAGAACTGTGGGCGTCCCCAACTCACTGTTGGTAAAGCGGTTATCGCCTAGCTCGCATCGCGGTCCGAGGCGGCGGGGGACCTCTGGCTGCCGGTCGCTATCCGAATGGATAGTGACTGCTATCCGTTCGGATATTGGAACAAGTCCAGTTCGGGCATGAATTTCGGGCCCAAGTGTGATAAAAGGGCGCGAGGTAAGAACCTTGCGTCCCAGACTTCTGGTGCTCTCCGGGCCCCTGAAAGACTCGACGATTCCTCTGTCTGAGGACGAAATTACGATTGGGCGAGAACCCTCGAATGGGATCGCAATCGTCGATCCGTCGGTCTCACGAAAACATTGTCTGCTAAGCGCGCAAAATGGTAGATTCCGCGTGCGCGATCTCGACAGCCGCAACGGAACGCTGGTGAATGGCGCTGGGGTCGAAGAGCGGTGGTTGCAACACGGAGACGAGATCGCCGCTGGCGATTCTTCTTTCTTGTTTCTGCTGGAGGACGATCTTCCGCCGGCTGCCAGCCGGGTGGAATTCGAAGACGTGCAAGCCACGGCGGAGACCACCATCATTCATCCCCGGGACGTGGTCTATTTGCAGCCGGACCGCCTGTTGCGCGAATTGCCCGCAACTTCACGCGTAGCCCGAAACCTGAACGCGCTGCTCAAGATCAGCCGGATCGTGCATGCGATTCGCGATCTCAACGACCTGCAGGGCCAGTTGCTTGATTTGATTTTTGAAGTTGTTCCCGCGGGCCGGGGAGCCATCTTGCTAGCGGACCGGGAAGGGCAGCAATTCAATTCCATGTTCGCGCGCATGCGGCAGGCCGGCCAGACCCAGTTGGTTAAGGTAAGCCGCACCGTCGCGCGCCAGGTGCTGGAGCAGGGCATTGCAATATTGGGCAGTGATGTGCCCGGCAGCAACGAGTTGCGCGAGGTGGAAAGCCTGGCGGCATCACAGGTACGCTCGTTGTTGTGCGTGCCCTTGACCGTTTTTCAGCGAGTGATAGGGTGCATTTATCTCGACAGCAACAGCCTCAGCAACCGCCTTCGTGAAGAGCATCTGCAACTGGTAACGGCGATTGCCGGTATCTCCGCGGTTGCGCTGGAGAATGCCCGCCGCCTGGAATGGCTGGAGCAGGAGAATGAGCGCCTGACGGTGGAGATCAGCCAGGAGCGGAGCCTGGTGGGAGAAGGCGCCCGCATGAAGGAGGTTTACCAATTCCTCAAGAAGGTGTCACCTACCGATTCGACGGTGCTGATCGAGGGTGAGAGCGGAACCGGAAAAGAACTTGCGGCCCGGGCCTTGCACCGCAACAGTCCGCGGGCCAGTAAGCCGTTTGTCGCGATCAACTGCTCTGCCATTCCGGAGACGCTTTTGGAAAGCGATCTGTTCGGCCACGAGCGCGGAGCGTTCACCGGCGCCGCGTCGCAGAAAAAAGGCCGGCTCGAGGTGGCCGACGGCGGCGTGGTTTTTCTCGATGAGATCGGCGAACTGGCGCCCACGCTGCAGGTCAAACTGCTGCGCGTGCTACAGGAACGTGAGTTCGAGCACGTGGGCGGGACGCATCCCATTAAGGTGGATATCCGCCTCATTGCCGCGACCAACTTGAACCTGGAGCAGGCCGTGCGCGACGGCAAGTTTCGCCAGGACTTGTATTATCGATTGGCGGTGCTGAAGATCACGATGCCTACGCTGCGCGACCGCCGCGAAGATCTTCCCATGCTGGTGCGCCATTTTGTGCAGAAACATGCGAAACACTGCAAGGTAAAACCCCGGCCGGTTTCGCGCGAGGCGTTGTCCTGCCTGGTGAACTATGATTGGCCGGGAAACGTGCGCGAACTGGAGAATGCAATCGAGCGGGCGCTGGTTCTAGGGACCTCGGATATGATCCTGCCCGAAGATTTGCCGGAATCGTTACTGGAACGGACTCCTTCGCCGGAAATGAGCGAGGCGAAATATCACGCAGCGGTCAAGGAATTGAAGAAGCAACTTATTCTGGATGCCGTGGAGCAGACTCACAGTTATGCCGATGCGGCCCGCATTCTTGGAGTGCATCCGAACTATCTGCACCGCCTGATCCGCAACCTCGAGTTGAAAGAGAGTCTGAAGGACGCTCTGCGGGATATTCCGACGCGCGGTTTGAGTGGGCTTTCCGGCGGGAATGCTTGAGGTAATCGGCCATTCGCAGGCCGAGGAAAAGTGCATCGGACAATGCTGAAATGACTTACCTCGGGGGCGTTTGAATTCTCCTCCGATGCGAGACTGCACCGAGGACAATCCAAATGCCGAGGGCCAGCCATTCGTACACCGTGAAGTGACCGGGAATCGCCGCGACAACTTTCATCAGCAGCATCGCCAAGGCCACGAGCAACCCGAAGCCGGCAACGAACCACTCGACTGCCGAAAACTTTGAAATTCCCGGCACTGTCCCCGTGCGACCCATGTGCAGATAGGCGGCACACGTCGCGGCCCATCCCATGGCGCACGCGACAGAACCGACTTCGGTGATCGGCACCAGGATTGCATCGCCCAGAAGCATACATGCGGCGGTGGCCAGTCCGATGCGGAGAACTGCCGCTGAGGGTGTCTGGTGGCGGGGGTGGATCTGGCCGACGCGTGGCTCGATCATGCCCCGGCGCCCGAGGGCAAACAGCAGGCGGCTGGCGGCTACGAAATTTCCATTGAAGCATTTGAAGAGCGAGAGCAGGGCCGCCGCCAGGATTACGTTGACGATCCAGCGCGATCCGACTGCGCGCTGGAAAGCAACGGCGGTCATGAACTTTTCGCCGGTCAATTCGTGCCAGGGCGCGACGAATGCGACCGCGGCGATGACGATTGTGTAGAAGAGAATGCCGACCACGATGGCCATCCATATGGCTTTAAGAAATGCGTGCGGGCGGAACTCGGGGGTGGATTCTTCCGCGGCCTTGCTTACGGACTCGAATCCGGTCATAAAATACGGAACGATCTGAATCACGAGCAGGAATGAAACCCAAGGCGCATGAGTGAAGAGCGGCGGAAAGTTTCGCGGCGATCCTTTGCTTACGCCGAGTGCGACGAAAACGACGAACAGGGCAAGCGTGCCGAAGGATGTCCAATTCTGGAAGGTGGCACTCAGCCGGACGCCGCGGTAGTTCAGCGTGGTGAGCAGTGCGGTGAGGCTGAGACCGATGATGAGGTGTGGAAGATAGACTGGGCGTCCGGCGATGCGGTAGAGCACCAGCGAATCGAGGAATGGAAAAATGTAGCCAGCGATGCGGCCCACAGCCACGGCCTCCCACGGGCAGACGATGAAGTAGGCCAGCATCATCATCCATCCGGCGGAGAAGCTGATGGGCCGGGAGAAAGCGGCCGCAGTGTAGGCGATCTCGCCCGCGGCGTCTGGCATGGCGGCGACCAGCCTGCCATAGACCCATCCGATCGGGAATAGGAGCGCGCCGCCAATGGCGAAGCCGAGCAGCCCGCCCAACGCGCCGCCACGCAGCAGCCAGTCGTCCATGACCACCAGCCAGCCGACGCCAACCATGGTGCCCCAGGCCAGCGTGAAGTAGTCGGTGAGGCGGAGTTTGCGGGCCAGGTTTGGCATCCGGGTGAGTTCGATTGGTGGAGCGCGAATTATAAAGCATGGAACGAGAAGCTTCGGAAGCGGCGGGCCTTGGTTGAGATCGAGACGCAGCGGGCGAGGACGCCCACTGGACAGCCCCCGGGAGGGCGGCCCTACTGTTTCACTCCACGACCCGCATGGTAGTATCGTCAATACCCTCGCATGATGCTGCAACCTGAGAATTTTGGGGCGATCTCTTCCCATTGTGCCCTGTCACGAACATTGAACGGATGACAACTTCGACCAAATTGCGTAAGCGCGTGCTCAGCGGCATGCGTTCGACCGGCAAACTGCATCTGGGGAACTACGTGGGTGCGCTCGACAACTGGGTGCGGATGCAGGATGAGTATCAATGCTTCTTTGAGATAGCGGACTGGCACGCGCTCACGACGGATTATGCCGACACTTCGCGGGTGAAAGAGAATTCGCTGGAGGTGGCGCTCGACTGGCTAGCGGCGGGGCTCGATCCGGAGAAGTCCGTGATCTTCATCCAGTCGCACGTTCCGGCGCATGCCGAGTTGCATTTGTTGTTTTCCATGATCACGCCCCTCGGCTGGCTGGAGCGGGTTCCAACCTATAAGGAGCAGCGGGAGAATATCAAGGACAAGGATTTGGGAACGTATGGGTTTCTAGGCTATCCCGTGCTCCAGTCGGCGGACATTTTGATTTACAAGGCTGACGTGGTTCCGGTTGGCGAGGACCAGGTGGCGCACGTGGAACTCACACGCGAGGTTGCACGACGTTTCAACAGCCTCTACGGACAGCGCGGAAATGTTTTTCCTGAGCCGAAGTCCCTGCTCACTCCTGCGCCCAAGCTGCCGGGAACGGATGGCCGGAAGATGTCGAAGTCGTATGGCAACACCATCCTGCTGACAGATCCGGAGCCGGTGGTTCGGCAGAAGCTGAAGACGATGGTGACAGACCCGGCGCGAGTACGGCGCTCCGACCCCGGGAATCCGGATGTGTGTCCGGTGGGCGATCTGCACAAGATTTTCAGCGATCGGGCGACCATGGACAAGGTGAACACTGGTTGCCGGTCGGCGGGGATTGGGTGCATCGAGTGCAAGAGCTGGGCGGCAGATGCGCTTGTGCAACTGTTGAGTCCTATGCAGGAGCGGCGCAAGAAATTCGAGGAGAATCCGCGGCTGGCTTGGGATATTCTTGAGGCAGGCACGGAACGGGCGCGGAAGGCGGCGGCCGAGACCATGAGCGATGTGCGCAATGCAATGGGAATGTCGATTGCCTATGAATCACCGGGTGAAAAATGAGAAGTAGCATGCAAAACCGAATCGTCGCGTCAGAAGACAGCGCGCCGGAGCTTCTTGCGCCTGTGCTCGTTGCGAGTCCTCGTACCGCTACTTCCCCGGAAAAAACACCAGATCAACGATCCGCAAAAACCGAAGAGAGCGACTCTCCGTTTGCGGTTTCAGTAACCGATATCTACGAAGGCCCCCTGGACTTGCTGCTCGACCTGATTCGCAAACAAGACATCGACATCTACGACATTCCAATTGCGAGAATCACGGAGCAGTATCTGGCTTACGTGGAGAAGATTCGCGAGCTGGATGTGAATGTGGCCGCCGACTTCATTTATATGGCTGCCGTGTTGATTCATATCAAGTCGAAGATGCTGCTTCCGCGCGATCCTTCTGCCAAGGCAGAAGAACTGGAAGATCCGCGAATGGAGCTGGTGGACCGGCTGCTGGAGCACGAAAAGTTTAAGTCAGCCGCGCAGATGCTGCTACAGAAGCAGCAGATTGAAGACGCGGTGCTGACGAACCCGGCGCTGAAAGAGTTCATGGATGCCGAAGGCACCGAGCCGGAGATCGCCGCGGATGTGATTGATCTGGTCAAGACCTTCCAGCAAATTCTGGAACGGGTTCGGACACGGCCTGTGATCAATGTGAACGAAGAAACCGTCACGGTCGGCCAGATGATTGATTATCTGAGGCGGCGGCTGGCGCTGGAAGCACGGCCCATGCGGCTGAAACAGCTTCTGATGCGCGTGCCCTCGCGACAGGCGCTGGTATGCATGTTTCTCGCATTGCTGGAAATGGTGCGGCTGCAGGCCATCCAGGTCCGGCAGGACCAGATGTTCGGCGAGATTGCTGTTCGCAAGCACGTCGGGTTCGACGCAGTTATGGCAGAGCAGGCCGCCGTGAGAGACGATTGGAGATAGAGCGGTGGTCAGTGTCCAGTGATCAGTGGCCAGTCAACGCCACTGATTTGCTGACCACTAGCCACTGACCACTGGCCACTTTTTACTATGAGTTTAAAAGCTCAACTCGAAGCCATCATTTATGCGGCGGAGACACCGATCACGCTGGAGCAGATGGTCCAGCTAGTGAAGGAGTCCGCCACTGCCGAAGGCGCGGCGGACGAGGTTGACGTCAAGTCGCGAGTGCGCTCGAGCCTGGAAGAACTGGCTGCCGACTATGGCAGCCCCGATCATGGCATCGAGATTCGCCAGGTGGCGGGTGGATATCGCATGTCCACCAAGCCCGAACAACACGAGATGGTGCGGAGCTTTGCCAAGAGCCTGAAGCCGCCGATCCGGCTCTCGCTGCCCGCTCTGGAAACGCTGGCGGTGATCGCTTATAAGCAGCCCGCCACGGCGCCGGAGATCAACGAGATTCGCGGCGTGGATTCTGGCGGCGTCATCGGAACCCTGCTCGACCGCAAGCTCATCACCACGGCGGGCCGCAAGGAGGTAATCGGACGGCCGATTCTTTACCGGACCACCAAAGAATTCCTCATGCGCTTTGGCCTGAAGGACGTGAATGAACTGCCCAGCATGGAGGAGTTCGAGAAGTTGGTGGCGGAATCCTTTCAGGGAGAGTTGATTCCCGCCGAGGGCGCGGCACAAGAGAACGAAGCAACCCAGGCCGAAGAGATTGCGGAATCCGCCGCACAGAAAGAATAGCTTCCTCAACATGCCTGCCGAACGTCTGCAGAAAATTATTGCCGCCGCCGGGGTTGCTTCCCGGCGCAAGGCCGAGGAACTGATCAGCGCCGGTCACGTGAAAGTGAACGGAACCGTGGTGACGGAACTCGGGACCAAGGCGGACCCCGATATCGATCACATCCGCGTCGATGGCAAGCTTCTTCAAGGTGCGCAAAATCACGTCTACATCGTGCTGAACAAGCCCAAAGGCTATGTCACTACGGTGAGCGATCCGGAAAATCGGCCTACGGTGATGCAATTGATCCGCGGCGTGAAGAAGCGCATCTATCCGGTGGGACGACTGGACTACGCCAGCGAAGGCCTGCTGCTCTTGACCAATGATGGCGCACTGGCGAATAAGTTGATGAAAGCGGCGTCGCAGGTACCCAAGACTTATGTGGTGAAGATTGCGGGGACTCCAAGCACCCAAGCGCTGGAAAAATTGCGCGGTGGTGTTTCCATCCAGACCGAAGATGGCCGCCGGGTGCGGACTGCGCCGGCAGGCATTCGCATGATTAAAGAAGGCAACAATCCCTGGTATGAAGTCACGTTGATAGAAGGACGCAACCGCGAGATCCGGCGCATGTTTGAGAAGGTTGGACACCACGTGGAGAAGATCAAGCGTGTCCGCTACGGGCCGCTCACGCTCGATGTTCCGCCGGGGCAATTTCGCGCGCTGACCTTGCAGGAAGTCGACCGCCTGCGGACCGCCTGCAACAAACCGATAGCGAAAACAAAGCCTTCCGTGGCATGATGGGCGGCACGCATGAGCCGGTTCTTTGATCTGGTTTCAAAGCCCGCCCGCGATTTGGGCGCAGCGAGTGCTCCGAGCAAAACGCCGGCGGCGCTGGAGTTGCGCTCGCGGCTGATCAAACTCGATTCCAACGAAAACCCTTTTGGACCTTCGCCGCACGTCATCGATGCGATAAGGGGAGCGCTAGGCGCGGCGAACCTGTATCCCGACGATGATTGCAGCCAACTGCGGCGCAAACTGGCCACGCATCACGACCTACAACTGGAGCAAGTGCTGGTTACGGCGGGCTCAACCGCGCTATTGAGCCTGCTCTGCCAGACGCTGCTTGGGCCAGGACTGAATGCAGTGACCAGCGAGCGGTCTTTCATCGTGTACTCGATGGCCGTGCAGGCGGCGGGTGCGCATCTGGTCGAAACGCCTATGCGCGATGACAGCTTCGATCCGGAGGCGATTCTCGCCGCGATCGACTCGAAGACGCGCATCGTGTTTCTCGCGAACCCCAACAATCCTACGGGGACCATGCTGGAGGCGGGCGTGGTGGAGCGCTTTCTGGCAAAGGCTCCGGGACATGTAGTTGTGGTTCTGGATGAGGCTTACTACGAATTCGCTCTGCATTTCGGGGCGCTGCGAAGAGTCACCTACTCGAACTCGCTGGAGTATGTTCGGCAAGGCGCGAGTGTAGTTGTGCTGCGAACATTTTCCAAAGCGCACGGACTCGCCGGTCTGCGCGTTGGTTACGGACTGGGCCCCGCGGAATTGCTGGGCTATTGCGCGCGCATGCGCAACACGTTTTCTGTGTCGTCGGTTGCACAAGCGGCGGCAATGGCGGCCATCGACGACCGCGACCACATTCAGCGCGTGGTGGAGAACAACGTTATACAGTCGCGAGTTCTGGGCCAGGGGTTATCGGGACTGGGATACAGAGTCGTCCCCACGTCGGCGAATTTTCTGTACTGCGATCTGGGGGAAGATGCCGCGGCGGTTGCCAATCGCTTGCAGGATGAGGGCGTGGCGGTGCGTCCGCTGGGACATTGGGGAGCACCACACTGCATTCGCGTGACCATCGGAACGCCGGAGCAGAACCAGGCTCTCTTGCAAGCTACACGGCGGTTGGGAGCGCGGGGTTCTACGGCTGGGCCGCCGGTTTCGAGTTTGGCGCGAGGAAGCTAACCGGTTAAGACGCTTACTTCTTGCGCTGGTTCTTACGCAACGCATCCATCATCGCGGCAATGCGTTTTTCCCGCGTCTCCGGCCTTTTCGCGCTATCGATCTCCCGCACGTATTCTTTTTGATGAGTAAAAGAAAGCTTGGGCCAAAACGCTTTGGCTTTGACATCGCTATCGATGATCTTCTTCAGGTATGCCGGAACCTCGACCGTCCGCTCGTCCTCATCGAGTTCCAGCACCACATCGACGGTATCGCCGCCCTTGCAGTGAGCGCTGGCGCGCAACTGCGCGTTGACCGCCATCATGTGACCATCACCCATGTTCATCAGTGAACTGCGAAAGGGGAAGCCATTGATCGTTCCCTTGACCGGCACTCGGCTTTTGCGCTGAAAGACTTCGACCACGTCAAACGGCGGCTTTAAGGCTGCAACGGAAGTACCTTCGTGACCGATTAGCTTGACCTTGAATTTATGCTGCGCCATGGCGCGGCCTCCTTCCGCGATGGAACTAGCCTGTGAGCACAGGCACGCGGGCCGCTCCGTACAGTCCGGCATCACTTCCCAACAAGGCGCGGGTGATGATGGTTTTTCTTTCGGTGAGGCTTTCGGTTTGGGCTGACGCGCCTTCTTCTTTTCCTGAAAAATCGCTCATCAGAGGATCGCTGGGAGCCGTTGCCGCATAGACCAGCGAGCGCTCGCGTAGCTCTTCGAACATGTTGGGCGCGTATGCATCCCAGGCGCTCGACACGCCTCCGCCGATGACGAACATATCGAGATTCAAAACATTGATCAGGCCCGCGAGCAGTATGCCAAGGTAGCGGCCAAAACTGCGGAAGATGCGGCGGGCGTGCTCGTCACCCTGGATCGCCAAGTTGTAGATGGACTTCGCGCCAAACTCAGCGTCGGACGATGCGGCCTTGGCCAGAGATGGTGCTTCGCCGCTGGCGATGGCTTCACGGGCCATGCGCACGATCGCGCTGGCGGAGGCATACTGCTCGGCGCAGCCGCGGTTGCCGCAGCCGCAGGGATGGCCTTCCGGTTCGAGGGTGACGTGTCCGAACTCGCCCGCCATGCCATTCATCCCGTGCCAGATTTTTCCGCCGAGCACGATGCCGCCGCCAATGCCGGTGCCCAGCGTGACCACCGCCATGTTGGGGACGCCGCGGGCTGCGCCCAGCCACTGCTCACCGAGTGCGGCAACGTTAGCGTCGTTTTCGAGGACGACGCGGGCTCCCAACCGGCGCTCGATCTCAGCGCGCACCGGATAGTCGGACCAGCCCGGAAGATTCGCGGACTTCCTCAGCATTCCGGTCTGCATGTCGATGATGCCGGGGATGCCGATCCCAGCTCCCAGCAACTTTCCCTCCTCTTTGTATTTGAAGGATAGGTGCTGAATCGCTTCGCACATTTCGTTGATGACGTGGTCCCGGCCGAGGATGACTTTGGTCCCGAGTGTAACTTTCTCGAGAAGCTGGCCTTGAGCGCTCACGGCAGCGATGCGAAGGTTAGTACCGCCAAGGTCAACTCCGATGGAGAAATCAGGCATGGAGGAAAAGGTTATCAGAACTGCGAGTCGAGCGTCCTCACTAGTTGTGCCCTCACTTCTGGCACCGCGGGCAGTAGTGGCTGCTGCGCCCCGCGATCACGATGCGTTTGACGAGAGTCTTGCACACGAGGCAGGGTTCGCCTTCGCGGCCATAGACGCGGTGCTGCAATTGGAAAAAGCCTTCTTCGCCGTCGGCGTCGACATAATCTGAGATGGACGAGCCGCCGAGGGCGATCGCTTCGCGGAGAACCTCTTTCACCGACGCGAGCAGCTTGGCCATTTTGTCTCGGGTAATAGCGGAAGCGCGGCGGCGTGGACGAATCCCAGCACGAAACAAAGATTCATCGGCATAAATGTTCCCCACACCGCGCAGCAGCTTCTGATTCAGCAACGCGCTCTTGATGGGAGTCTTGCGGCCACGGAACAACGCCAGGAAGCGGTCGAGATCAGCTTCCAGCGGCTCAATGCCGCCGGCGTCGAAGTTACCGGCGCTGGCCACACTCAACCGCCCGAAGCGACGGGGGTCCACAAAGCGCAGTTCCCTGCCCGACGCCAGCTTCAGAATCGCGTGCGTGTGCTTGAGAATTTCTGCCTGCGGCTCGCAGACTTGCAGGCGTCCAGTCATGCCCAGGTGGACGATCCACTGGGCTGTTTGGGTAGGGCGGACGCCCACGTCGGCCACTGCTTGCGGCATCGAGGAAGGTCGTAGTGTCCGCTCCACACGGTTCTGTTCCAGCTCGAAGACGATGTGCTTGCCGATGCGCCGCACCGTAGCGATGCGGCTGTGCTCAAGCGCAGCGGTTATCTCCCTCGCCGAAGACTTTAGCGGCTCCGGCTTCTGACCCAGCCAGACCGATTCAATCACATCACCCGAGATGCGTGTGGCAAGCCCGCGGGCGATGGTTTCAACTTCCGGGAGTTCCGGCATACCTTCAGTTTACAAGGGAGTCCAATAGACGTGCTCAACTCGGAACGATGTGGAATTTCGTCGAGGCAGGACGGCGGGTTAGTCTTTCAGTGGCACGACAGTCTTGCCGTCGCGGCAGAAGGTGGCGACCTTTTGTAGATCTCCGTTGGCTTGGGGCAAGGTCATCACTGGTCCGTAGCAGTAAACTGCGTGACCGCTGGCGGCGAAGTACCAGCGGCCGCCTTTGGAGTGTTGCTCTACCTGCCCGGATGGACGGCGTACCGGCTGCGCGGGTTTCGCGGCGGTCAGACTGAACAACAAGGCTAGGGTCAGAACCTTCATTGTCGGAAAATCTTCCGAACGCGTCCGTGGGACGCTTACTGCTCACCGGCACTAAATCGTACTCAAAGCGCGACGGCGATCTACTAAATCCGAAGCAGGCACGGGAGGAAGCTGCGTGTCTGGCTTCACGATCTTGCCAGCGTGGCTCTGCGAACGGTGCTGCGGTACAGCCTGGGTTGACGGGGACTGGGTTGACGGAGTTTGAGTTGACGGAGTCTGGGACGACGGAGCTTGCGCCTGGGTCGAAGGAGCGTGCGCCTGGGTCTTAGCTTCAGCTTGTGCCTGTGCCATCTGTTGATCGCCGATGGCCTTGCCCTTCGCGGCCCACAGTTCGGTGCTGTCGCGCATTAGAATCTTAATCAGATTGCGCTGGGCCTGGATGGCCGAGCCTTGTTCAACAATGAGCACAGTCATCAGTCCATAAGAAAACAGGAACAGGACTGTGAGCAACGGGAGAAGGCTCCGCTTCTTCTTTGGAGCCGCAATCGGCATCACCGCTGTGTAACTGAAAAAAGTATTCAAGTGGCACCCCGGCCTAGCGTCAACGGATGCAGGCAAAGGGGAGATTGCAGCTTGTCAGCCAATGACCCAGGCTCTCGTAAGCTATTGAATTTATTTGATTTATGTTGTTTTATCTGAAGTGTTTCGGAGGCTCCAAGTGCAATTCAATGCACATATTGAGCAGGGGAACGTTGCCCAATGGCTGCTCTGCCGCCTCAGAACGCCTGTCGAACAAGGCCCTCCGGACGACAAAGGCTCGTGCCCGGCGCAAGCGCGCCCTACTTCCCACCCAGTAAGAGTTTGGCAATGGTCGCTAACTGCATGTTGGAGGTGCCTTCGTAGATCTTGCCGATCTTGGCATCGCGCCAGTACTTCTCCACGGGATAGTCTTTGGTGAAGCCGTAGCCGCCGTAGATCTCGATGGCCAGCGAAGTCACGCGCTCGGCCACCTGCGAGGTGAAGAGCTTGGTCATGGCGGCTTCCTTCACGAAGTTCACGCCCGCGTCCTTCATGCGGGCGGCGTTGTAGACCATCAGGCGGGCCGCTTCGATCTCGGTTGCCATCTGCGCGATCTGGAACTGGATTCCCTGGAATTCCGCGATGGCCTTGCCGAATTGCTTGCGTTCCTGGGCGTACTTTGAGGCAAATTCCCAGGCACCGCGAGCAACACCAAGCATCTGCGCGCCAATACCGATGCGGCCTTCGTTCAGGGTCTCGATCGCGATCTTGTAACCCTTGCCGGGCTCGCCCAGGACATTCTCTTTGGGCACACGGCAGTCTTCAAGAAGCAATTCGCAGGTGGAAGATGCGCGAATGCCCAGCTTGTCTTCCTTCTTGCCCACGCTGAATCCCGGGAAATCTTTTTCTACCAGGAATGCGGTGATGCCTTTGTATCCTGCTGCGGGGTCGAGCGTGGCGAACAGCACGAATAGCCCAGCCTCTTTACCGTTGGTGATCCACAGCTTGCGGCCGTTGAGTACGTAGTCGCTGCCTTTAAGTTCGGCACGCGTTTGCAGGCCAAAGGCGTCGGAGCCGGAACTGGCTTCGCTCAGCGCATAGGCGCCGCAAGTGTCGGCCGCCATCTTCGGCAGATAGCGCTTTTTCTGTTCAGCATTGCCCCAGCGCAACAGGGCATTGTTGACTAGCGTATTTTGCACATCCACGATCACGCCAGCGGACGCGTCGACGCGCGACAGTTCCTCTACCGCCAGGATTGCTTCAAAGAATTTGGCGCCGCCTCCGCCGTATTGTTCAGGGATTTCGATCCCCATCAGCCCGAGCTGGAAAAATTCGTGGATGAGATCTTTGTCGAAGATGCCTTTCTCGTCCATCTCCTTCACCAGCGGGCGGAGACGCTCGTCGGCGAAGTGACGAATGTTGTCGCGGAAGAGAATTTCGTCTTCAGTGAGAGTGGTCAGGGGTGTGGGTACGGCGGATTGCAAGGTGATCTCGGACATATGAATACCTTCACATGGAGGAATGGCAAACCTTGGATTTTAGCACTCTCGGGGACAGTTGGAAGCGGCGTGACTAGCTGCGGCGGGAATGCACCAGCTTCAGCCCATCCGCCTGTAGAATGCGCTGAATCTGATTGCGCGCGTGCACTGACCACGGGCCTGTGGTATCGAGTTTCACATAGGCCTGCCAGTGTTTCAGCGCCTTGCGCGGTTCGCGGGTTTTCTCGAAGGCGAGCGCGAGATTGTAGTGCGCGTCGGCGTATGTGGGAGCGAGTTGGATCGCCATCTTATAAGTCTGGATGGCCTCCTGCACGCGGCCCGTCTCGTCCAGAACATTGCCCAAATCGAAATAGGCCAGCGCGTAGCGGGGATCGGACTGCAGGGCGGCGCGGTAGTGTTTCTCCGCCAGATTGAAATCCTGGCGGTTGTAGTAAAGCGTGCCCAGGTTAATGTGCGCGGCGGCGTGGCTGGACTCAAACTCGAGCACTTTCTGGTAGGCAGCCAGGGCTGCGGTCTGCGTGGCCGGATCCTCTTCCAGAGCGATGCCGCGGGCAAACCAGACCGCAGCTTCGTTTTCCTGCGCACCGGGTTCGGGAGTGGGAATGGGCGTGCTGGTCACAACTTTTTCTCTGGCCGCGAAGTCCATCACGAACTGCCCCGCGATGGGCTCCAGCAGCCTGCCCTCATGACGGAAAGCCACGCGATGCTTGTTGGTGGATGAGGCACCGGCCTCCAGCAAGGGATTTCCCATGCCCGAGGCCTGTTGCTGCATGGCTTCGAGCGATTGCCGGATCACGGCCGGCCGCACCCGCATGGCGCACAGATCGCGGACTTTCTTGACTTTCAGCAGGTCGGAAAAAGAGTATGCGGGAGAGGCCGCAATCAGCCCGGCGCGCTCCCAGTTGGCCAACTGGCGCGCTGTGAGATGAAGAATCCTAAGTAAATCAGCTCGACTGTACACGACTACACGACTCCTGCGCGCGCAGACCGCGCAAGTACGTCCCCGCCGCCATTATCTGCAACTTGCTGTTCGAAACGCAAGAGCAACCCTTGTGGAAATCTGTGGAGAACCTAGTTGATTTACATGCAGCGAAAATGGTGCAACTCAAAATCACCGTTATCTGAGCGGGGAAACCTCGTCTTCGCCTACACCACTACAGCCGCCTGATACTCCTCGTACGTTCCCTTGAAGTCGGTGATCCTGTGGTCGCTCTCGAAGTGCCAGATGCGCGTGGCCACTTCGTCGATCAAGTCATGATCGTGGGATACCAGGAACACCGTCCCCTGATATCGCTGGAGTGAGATGTTCAAAGCGTTGATCGCCTCAAGGTCCAAGTGGTTCGTGGGTTCGTCGAGTACCAGCACATTCGGCTTCTGAAGCATTAGCTTGCAAAATAGCAGCCGAGCGGCCTCGCCGCCGGAAAGAACGCTGGTGGATTTCGTGGCTTCGTCGCGCTGGAAAAGCATCTGCCCCAGCAGTCCGCGGATTTCTTCGCCGACCGCCGCCGGATTCCACTGATGCAGCCAGTCCAGAGCAGTCATGCCGCCTTCGATCAGGCTGCGGTGATCCTGTGCAAAATATCCGATCGACGCCTCGTGGCCCCAGATTACTTTGCCGGAGTCGACGAACGGACCATCATAGCCGCTGGTCTTGCGCAACTCCGCCTCCGGAGTGGTCGGCGAATTTGCCAACAACGCATTCACTAGTGTGGTCTTCCCGGCCCCGTTCCGCCCCATCAGGGCGATTCTTTCCCCGCGCGTGATGCTGGCGGTGAAATCGCGAATCACCTGCTTAACACCGTAGGACTTGCCGAGATGTTCGACTTCCAGAATGTGCTTGCCCGAGGGCCGCTTCTGCTCGAACTTGATGTAGGGCCGTTGGATGTTCGACTTGGCCAGTTCCGTTACCTGCAACCGTTCCACTTCCTTACGCCGCGACTGCACCTGGCTCGACCGCGTACCGGCCGAGAACCGGGCGATGAATTCGTTCAACTGCGAGATCTTTTTTTCGCGCTGTGCGTTCTGCGATTCAATCTGCGACCGCACTTGCGTCTTAGCCAGTACCATCTCATCATACGATCCGGTGTAAGTGATGATGGTCTCGTAATCGATATCGGCGATGTGGGTGCAAATGCTGTTGAGGAAGTGGCGGTCGTGCGAGATCGCAATCACCACGCCATCGTAGGCAGTCAGAAATCCCTGGAGCCAGTGGATCGAATCCAAGTCCAGATTGTTGGTAGGTTCATCCAGTAACAATGCCTGGGGATGGCCGAACAAGGCCTGCGCCAGGAGTACGCGGACTTTCTGTCCGCCCTGGAGTTCGCTCATCTTGCGGGAATGCACTTCGTCGGGAATGTCCAGACCTTGAAGCAAGATCGCCGCGTCGCTTTCGGCGGTGTAGCCATCTTCCTCGCCAACGATGCCCTCAAGCTCGCCTAGCTTCATACCGTCTTCGTCGGTCATCTCGTGCTTGGCATAAATCGCGTCGCGCTCCTGCATGGCCGCCCACAGGCGCTTGTTACCCATGATGACGGTGTCGATCGCGGTGAAAGCATCGAAGGCGAACTGGTCCTGGCTCAAAACGCCGAGCTTTCGCGGACGTACCACTGTCCCCTTTTGCGGATCGAGTTCGCCGCTCAGCAGCTTCATGAACGTAGATTTGCCCGAGCCGTTCGGGCCGGTCAGGCCATAACGCTTCCCGGGCGTAAATGCCGTGGAGACTTCGTCGAACAGTATTTTGGCGCCGTAGCGCATGGAAACATTGCTGACTGAAAGCATGATTTGTGTTTCTCTTCTTCTGGCTTCTACAGGGAAGCTTCTTCAGGGCCTGCGGGGAATTTCCGCCAAGACGGTACGCAGCTGGAGCTAATAGAATATCATGCTGGCCGCCTCTGACAGGGGCATCAGGCAGCCCACGGATCAACGAGGGTCGCCGGAATATCGTCGAAGTCCCGGATGTTTCGCGTGGCCAAGGTCGCGCGGCGCGAGAGGACGATTCCAGCGATCATAGTATCGCGCATGTCGCGAGGACGGCCTTGCACTTTCCTAGAAGCCATCAAGCTGCTAGCGTGCTGTGCGGCTTCGCTGTCGAAGGGAGCGACGCGGTGGTCAATGCTGCTCAAGAATTTTTCGAAGTCACTAATAAGAGCGGCTCGACGTTTTCCGTTTGGCATGATTTCCAAACCAAAACGAACTTCAAAAACAGTGATGGAAGTCGTCCAAACGGACGTCCGAGGCTGCCGGTCAAGCCATGCCGTTACCGTCCTGTCCGGGACGCGCAACATAAGCGCGGAGAGTACGTTGGTATCGAGTACGATCATTCCTCGAAGGACGGAGGCTTGATGTTATAGCCGCGCAATTCTGGAATCGGTGAGTCTAGCCCGTGCTTGGCAAAGATCTTCGCAATCTCCGTGCCCAGACCACCGACAGGGGTATTTTCCTCCCTATCCACCGCGGCACGCAGAATGTCCCGAACTTCCTCTTCCATGCTTCGACCGTTGCGCCGGGCCCGGCGTTGCAGGCGTACTTTTACGCTATTTTCGACGTTCCGAACCACCAATTGGGCCACAGAAAGCTCCCTCTCAAGACTGATATCATGATATCACTGGGAAAGAGTTGAGTCAATCGGTCGGACGACAGCTTTATCGGTGTAGTTGAGTAAGCGCGACTACTGCTGGTCGAGTAGGCCGCGCACCTTGTGCGCCAGCATGTCGAGAGAAAATGGTTTTTGCAGGACAGTCGTCTGGGCCCCGATATCCGCTTCGGCCAACGCAGGGTGGTCCGGATAGCCGGACATGAACAGCACCTTGATCTGCGGACGTACCTGCCGCAGGCGCTGCGACAATTCCTTGCCCCCGACGTTGGGCATGACGATATCGGTCACAAGTAGGTGGATCAGATCTTCATGTCCTTCGGCAATTCGCAGAGCCTCATTGCCGTCCATTGCAGTGAGCACCTTGTAGCCCCGGCCCTGGAGAAAATCGGTCGCCAGCTCGCGAATACCCACCTCGTCTTCGACCAGAAGAATGGTCTCGGTACCCCTGGGCACAGTGGCAAGATCCAGTATTCTGGAAACTGTCGGGGCTTTCGCCTCCTCGGCTCGCGGAAGGTAGATTTCAAACGTCGTTCCCTGCCCGGGTTTGCTATCGACGTGGGTCCATCCGCCGATCTGCTTGACTACTGCATAGACAATAGCCAGCCCCAGCCCCGTGCCTTTCCCAGGGTCTTTGGTGGTGAAGAAAGGCTCAAACATGTGAGCCTGGGTTTCACTATCCATTCCGACACCGTTATCGCTGACCACAAGAATCACGTATTGGCCCGGCCGTACTCCATCACGCAGCCGGGGATGCGCGCCGCCAATCTCCGCGTTCCTGGTTTCAATGAGAAGCTTCCCTCCCTGCGGCATCGCATCCCGGGCGTTGACCGCAAGGTTCATAATCAGTTGCTCCACTTGTCCCGGATCAGCCTTGACCGGCCAAAGCTGGAGCGCCGGGGTAACTTGCAAAGCAATGTTTTTCTCGATCAGGCGGTCCAGCATTTTCGCCACTTCAGTGAGAACGTCGTTCAGGTCCATGACTTTGGGCTGGAGTACCTGCTTGCGGCTGAAAGCCAGCAAGCGGCCCGTGAGGCTCGCCGCCCGCGTCACGGCATGTTCGATCCCGAGGGACTCCTTTTGTGCAGGTGCGTCCGGAGCTAGCCCGGCGCGCAGCCGCTCATTGTGAGCCTGAATCAGCATGAGCAGGTTGTTGAAGTCGTGGGCAACGCCTCCAGCCAGCAATCCCACCGCTTCCATTTTCTGTGAATGCCGGAGTTGATCTTCCAGGCGCTTGCGCTCTGTGATGTCGTACATGACGCCTTGCATGAGGCAAGCCTGGTCTTCTGCCGTGGATAACATGACGGCCTCGTCGCGGAACCACAGGATCCGGCCGTCGCGAGCGAGCAGGCGGTATTCCGCCTGGAACAGATCGCGGTTTTTCTGGAAGTGCTCTTCGACCGCCAATACACTTTCGCGGTCTTCAGCATGGACTCGGTTAATCCAGATCGCGGGATCGGAGAGCCATTCCGCAGGTGAGAAACCGAGCATCGATTCGATCTGCGGGCTCACGTAGCGCCAGGGACCACAAGCGCCGAGTTCGGCGACGTAGGTGACCGCGGGCAGGCGCTCGACCAGCGTGCGATAGCGGTTCTCCGCCGCATTCAGCTCCGCCTTGTCCCGATCCCATTCCATGGCGATCGCGGCGAGATGAGTGGCGTGAGCAATGAGTTGCAGATGCTCCGCATCGGGAGTGCGCGGCTCGCGATAGTACACGGCAAAGGTTCCCAGAATTCCATTGTTCCGCGACGCGATCGGCGTGGACCAACAGGCCCGCAGGCCATGGGGCAGAGCCAGATGGCGGAACTCAGCCCACAGCGGGTCGCCGGCAATATCAGACACGATGACCTGTTGTCGCCTATAGGCAGCAGTGCCGCAGGATCCTACGCAGGGACCGATCTGCGCGCCATCAATGGCTTGGTTGTATTCTTTTGGCAGCGTTGGCGCGGCACCGTGCCGCAGGGTTTTACCGTCGGCCTCAAGCAGAAGAACGGAGCACAACAGCCCGCTGTAATACTTCTCGATGTTCCAGCACAGAGTGTCCAAAATCTCAGGGAGGGCAGCATGGGCCATTACCATGGCCAGAACTTGTTCATCGAGCTGGGCCAAAGCCTGGGGTAACTTTGTCGCCGTATTCTCTGCCTTCTGAGCTCCGGTAGACATACTGCTTTCGCTATCGCTCCCTTGGGAATTAAAGAGACTGGTCATACTCTGTCGTTGGCCACCGACACTGCCCCCGCCTGAATATCCCCCGCCTGAATATCCAATGTCTATTATTGATTAGGAACCACTTAGGACCACCCGGATAACTCGTATCCCGGGGTTACATCAGTAACGCGAGCCAGTTGTCTCGAACTGGGCGAGGCGAAATGTGAACCTGTTTAGTGACCGCCGCTGAGTTCCCGCACGATCGCGCCCACAAACTGTTTCGCATCGCCAAAAAGCATCAGGGTGTTGTCGAGGTAATACAGCGGATTGTCGATGCCGGCAAAGCCCGGACTCATGCTGCGTTTGATCACCATGACTGTGTGGGCTCTATCGACATCGAGGATGGGCATGCCATAGATAGGGCTGGAAGCATCAGAGCGCGCGGCTGGATTGGTCACGTCGTTGGCTCCAATCACCAGGGCCACGTCAGTCTGCGGGAAGTCACCGTTGATCTCATCCATCTCGATGAGCCGGTCGTAGGGAATGTCGGCTTCGGCAAGCAGCACGTTCATGTGACCGGGCATGCGTCCGGCGACGGGATGGATGGCAAAGCGAACTTCGACTCCCTTCTTGCTGAGGATGTCATAGAGTTCGCGCACTTTGTGCTGCGCCTGCGCCACCGCCATTCCGTAACCGGGGACGATCACCACTTTGTTGGCGGCGGAGAGAATCGCCGCCGACTCCTCGGCTGTTGCGCTATGCACCGGCCTGGCTTCCTGCCCACCGGCAGCCGCGGCCTGCACTTGGCCGAAGGCTCCAAACAGAACGTTAGTAAACGACCGGTTCATCGCCTTGGACATAATCACGGAAAGAATCAGTCCGGAGGATCCGTCGAGCGCGCCGGCGATGATCAGCAGCTTGTTCTGGAGCACGAATCCCATGGCTGCGGCGGACAGTCCGGCATATCCGTTTAACAGAGAGATGACGGTCGGCATGTCGGCGCCGCCGATGGGGATCACGAGCAGCACGCCGAAGATGAGCGAGAGCCCAACCACTAACGGGAAGAATTGTTTCGCCTCCGGATGCAGCACCAGGTAGACCGCGCTCCCGACGGCCACGCTAAACAATAGGAAGTTGACGAGATTCTGTCCCTTATAAGTGATGGGACGCTGCGGCAGAATTTCCTGCAACTTCCCCGCCGCCATCAAACTGCCGGTAAACGTCAGCCCTCCGAGGATCACTTCCATCGAGAGCACCGACATCATGAACTTGGGCACACTCGGAGTGCGCAGGTAGAACTCTGCGGTGCCGACGAGCGTGACGCACAAAGCGCCGAAGGCGTGGCTCAGCGCGGTCCGCTGCGGGACAGCCGTCATTTGCACCATGCCGAGCGGAATACCGATGCCGCTACCCAGCACGAGCCCGACGGCAATCCACCGATAGTCCATGCCGTGGTGAAGCAGAGTGCCCGCGATCGCCAGCACCATGCCGATTTCACCGGCCAAAATTCCGTGGCGGGCCGTGGTGGGGGAACTCATCCACTTCAGCGACAGAATAAACAGGGCGCTGGCAATCAGGTAGATAGCTTCAATGACGTACTGGCTTCCGGCGAACTCGTTCATGTGCACTCAGTAAGGCCTACTCAGTATGGTTTCGCCCAACTACTTGTTTGCCGGACGGCTGCTCTTGAACATTTTGAGCATGCGGTCGGTAATAAAGAATCCACCCACTACGTTGCTGGTGGCGGCGACGATGGCGATCACGCCCAGCACCGTCGCGAATTTACTCTTGTGCTCGCCCACCAGCACAATCGCGCCCACGACGGCGATAGCGTCAAGAGCATTGGTCAGCGACATCAGTGGAGTGTGCAGCAAGGGCGAAACGTGGCGGATGACTTCGAAGCCAATGAAGCAGGCCAGCATGAAGATGAACAGCGAATCGATCAGACTGTCGCCCATGTGTTTCTCCAATTCTCGGTTCTCAACTCACAGTTCTCAGTTCTCAGAAAAGGTGCTCCACATCCCGGAAGACCTCAGTGCTCGTGTTCTGAGAGTTATCCTGAAGCCAGTGTCAGTGCTGGCAGTTTGAAAAATTCTCGGACTCTGGTGTTCACGATTTCACCGCCGCTCGTGACCATCGTCTCGCGAATAATTTCGTCTTGCATGTTGAGCTGCACCTTGCCCTCTTTCACTATGTACGCCAGAAATGCAGCCACGTTGCGGGCATACATCTGGCTGGCATGATACGGGACGCTGCTGGCCAGATTGATGGCGCCGATAATCGAGACGCCATGCTCTTTCACCGTTTCTCCAGTGCGGGTGAGCTCGCAGTTGCCGCCGCGCTCGGAGGCGAGATCGACGATCACGGAACCGGGGGCCATCCCTTTGACCATGTCGGCGGTGATCAGCACCGGCGACTTCTTGCCCGGAATTACCGCGGCGGTAATAACCACATCGCTCTCTGCGACCACTCGGGTCAGGAGTTCGCGCTGCCGGGCATAGAAAGTTTCGTCTTGAGCGGTGCCGTAGCCGCGAGCGTCCTGTGCATCCTTCGCTTCAATCGGCAACTCGACGAAGCGGCCACCCAGGCTCTGCACCTGCTCTTTGGAGGCGGCGCGCATGTCGTATGCGGACGCCACGGCCCCCAGCCGGCGCGCGGTCGAAATGGCTTGCAGTCCTGCCACGCCCGCGCCGATCACGAATACCCGCGCCGGCGCGATGGTGCCGGCAGCTGTCGTCATCATGGGGAAGATTCGGATTGAGGTTTCCGCCGCCAGCAGCACCGCTTTGTACCCACAGATTGTTCCCATGGAGGAAAGCGCATCCATGTTTTGCGCGCGTGTAGTGCGAGGCACCATCTCGACCGAGAATGAGGTCACACCCGCAGCCGCGATCTGCTGGACTACTTCCGCGGAACCGAGAGGCCGCAGAAATCCAATCAGCAACTGGTCGCGGCGCAGTAAAGGAAGATCGGCCTTGCCCGTCACGTCATTGGATCCATAGCAAAGTACCTGCACGATGATGTCAGCGGCGCTGAACACCCCGGCACGATCGGGAAGAATCTTTCCACCCTTCTCGACATAAGCTGAATCGGGATAACCGGACCCTTCGCCCGCGGCAGACTCCACAATCACCTCGAGTCCGGCCTTGGCAAGCGTCGGGATAACCGCAGGAACGAGCGCAACCCTGCGTTCTCCGGGATAACTTTCCTTCGGAACTCCCACAATCACGCGGTCAGCCTTTCCCCCGAGGTGCGTCTCGATGTCCGTCTGGCGGACTCAAAACACTAACAGAAAGGAGTGGTAGTGAAAAGCGACTGGCAGGGAACGCGGAAACCATGGAAGCAACTCGCTCCGACGCGCCGCTCCAGGTGGCTTCCTCCGGGAAAGAAATTGACTTCGGATTGTCGCACGATATTCCCAAACCGCGCATCCAATTCGAACAGGTTGCCGAGAAACGCTGGAACCTTCTTTAGTCGCGTCAATACCTATGCACGATTCGGTCATTCTCTACCTCTACGCTTGTCCATGAACGGAAGTCTAACCCTCAGCTGATGGCTTTGTGACCTGAGCGATTACTCACTTTCAGATGAATGGAAATTAATGTGTTCTAACTTCTCGCTCGTGAGTTAAGCTCTCTGGCGCAATGAAGGGGGCACCATGGTTTGTGCTTCGAATGTGGAAACTCTCCGTAGAGGTCTTCTGAGTTTGCTGCTGTTCTGTGGTGTTGCTGCGAACGTTCATTCTCAGGTCGCGGGTGGGACAATCTCCGGAACCGTCTCCGACAGCAGCGGCCGGGTCATTAACAACGTCCAGATTACGATTACCAATGTGGCTACCGGCGTTACGCGCGACGTAACCACCAATGACGAAGGTTTCTATTCCGCCCCGAACCTGCTTCCCGGGACCTACGAAGTGAGGTTTTCCGCAAAGGGTTTCAATATCGAGGCGCGCAAGGGCATTGAGTTGACCGTCGGAGCGTCGGTTGGGTTGGATCAGACAATGCGTGTCGGTTCGGTAGGCGAAACGGTTGTGGTACAGAGTGAAGTTCCTGCCGTGCAACTCTCCACCTCCGACATTAGTGCCGTGGTGAATGCAACCACGGTCCGTGAACTACCGCTCAACGGTCGCAGTTGGACCGACCTGGCACAGCTCCAGGCCGGCGTAAGTGCGATTCACACTCAGCCGGACTTTTCGGCAGGCACGGACCGAGGGAATCGCGGCTTCGGGCAACAACTGACCATCTCGGGCGCGCGGCCGCAGCAGAACAACTATCGCTTGGACGGCGTGAGTCTCAACGATTACGCCAACGGCGCGCCCGGTAGCGTGCTGGGAGGAAGCCTGGGTGTCGACGCGATCGAGGAATTTTCGGTCATTACCAGCAACTATGAGGCGGACTACGGCAAGACCTCCGGAGGCGTCGTGAATGCAATCACGCGGTCCGGGACAAACCAGATTCACGGTAGCGGTTACGAGTTTCTTCGCAACAGTAAACTCGACTCCAAGAATTACTTCGACGTGGGCAATATTCCGCCCTTCAAGCGGAACCAGTTCGGCGGAACCATCGGCGGACCGATCGTGAAGGACCATACATTCTTCTTCGCCGACTTCGAAGGCATCCGGCAGTCGAAGGGCATCACAACGGTTGCGACCGTGCCGTCAGAAGTGGCACGAACCGGCAAAGTATTTACGTTCTCAACATGCGCAGGAACGATTACATCAGACGGTGCATGTCAAGAGGTGGTCGATACCTCTGCCGCGAAATACTTCACGTTTTTCCCCCACGCCCCGGCCAGTGCGCAGGTTCCTGGCAGCGACACCGCCCAATTTACCTTCGCGGGCCAGCAGATCGTCAACGAGAACTTCCTTACCACGCGTGTAGACCACAAGTTCTCTCAGAACGACAGCCTGTTCGGTACCTACATGTATGACAAAACCCCTTACTCGGCTCCCGACGGGTTGGACAACGTCGAGTTCACGACGAAGACCGCCAGGCAGTTCCTGGCCATTGAAGAGACTCACATCTTCACGCCCAGGTTCGCGAATTCAATCCGCATTGGCGGCAATCACGAGGCTGTGAACAATAACCAGAGCCTGAAGGCGATCAATACGGATGCGGCCAACGTTAATCTGGGCGTTGGGGGCGCGGCCTTTGCCGGGCGAGATGCCGCCCAGGTTCTGATTAACAGCCTCGGAATCTCCCCTTTCAGCGGCGGAATCGGGGGCAGCCCAACCTATTTTTTCCATTGGAATTCGGCGCAGCTGTATGACGATGCTTTCTTCACGAAAGGCACGCATTCGATCCGCTTTGGCGGCGCCGTCGAACGTATGTTTCTTAACGTTGTCGCGGATACCGATCCAAACGGAATTTGGATCTTCAATGACTTGCCAAGCTTTCTGACTAACGTTCCCAAGAAGTTTCAAGGTGGTATCGCCAACACGCTTTCGCCGCGGAATCTCCGGCAGAACATTTTCGGTCTTTATCTGCAGGATGACTGGCGATGGAAGCCCAACCTCACGCTAAATCTGGGCCTGCGTTACGAAATGTCGTCGGTCCCGACGGAAACCGCCGGCAAGATTGCCAATCTCCGAAACATCATGGACCCGCTACCGGTGTGTGGCACGCTTAAGTACGGGAATTGCTCGGGTACCGGGTCATTCTTCGCCAATCCAACCCTGCATAACTTCGAGCCACGCTTCGGTTTTGCATGGGATCCATTCCGCAACGGCAAGACGGCTGTCCGCGGAGGCATGGGACTGTTCGATGTCCTGCCGCTGCCCTATCAGTTCATCCTCATGACGACCCAGTCGGCTCCTTTCTTTTCTTATACCGCGATCAACGCCAGCGATCCAACTCTTCCGGTACCCCTTAAATTCTTTACCGTGGATCCGAGTGACATATCACCGAACTCATTGCGCTCAACCTACGTCGATTCCCATTCCAAGCGCAATTACATCATGCAGTGGAACTTCAACGTGCAGCAGCAGATCACCCCGACCTTAGCGGGAATGGTCGCTTACGTAGGCTCGCGCGGCATACATCAGCCCTTCAAGGTCGACGAAGCCGATCTGGTAATTCCAACCAAGACCCCGTACGGATATCTCTGGCCGCAGGTGGACGGCAACGGCAATCTTATCTCGGGTCCTAATGCGGGAAATCCCCCAGATCCCATCAACAAGAATTTCGGGTCGATTCGCGGAATCTTTTACGAGGGACACTCTTACTACAACGCTCTGGAAGCACAACTGGCAAAGCGCATGAGCCACGGTTTTCAGGTACAAGGCACCTATACCTGGGGCAAGAGCATGGACACCAGTTCGGCTTCCGTGGCTGGCGACACCTTCGGCAACTCGATCTCCAGCCTGCACTGGTTCGACATGAGGCTGAGCCGAGGTCTTTCGGATTTCAACGTCGGGCGCACGCTGGTGGTGAACGGTACCTGGGAGCTTCCCACGCCCAAGTCTTTCTCTGCGCCGGCGCAGTGGGCCCTCGGTGGATGGGAACTTGGCCTCATCTTCACCGTCAGCGACGGGGTGCCGTTCTCGGCGACGTTCGGGACGGGATCGGATCCGCAAAACACCTTGAGCAGCGACGATTGGGCTTTTCCAAACCGGCTTGGAGGTTCTGGGTGCAACACGCTTACGAATCCCGGAAACCCGAACCAATACGTCAAGGTGAGTCCGCCTTGCTTCCAGGTTCCCACGGCACCGAACCTGGCCTGGTGGAATGCGAACTGCGATCCGGCTCCGCCGAGTTTGGGATACGGCTTCGACCCGCTTAACCCGGCTAACCCGGTGGCCGCCAACAACGGGAACCCTCCTCCCGCATGGCTTCCGCCCCTGGCCTGTTTCAACCTGCGCGGCAATGCGGGCCGCAATATTCTGACCGGTCCGGGTGTCACTTCCCTAGACTTTTCTTTGTTCAAAAACAACTACATCAAAAGCATCTCGGAGCGCTTCAACATCCAGTTCCGCGCCGAGATTTTCAACATTCTCAACCACCCGAACTTTGCTCCACCCGCAACCCCCACGAACACTGACGTCTTCAATGGGGACGGTTCCCAGAACACTGGTGCTGGCATGCTGACCAAGACCACGACAACGGCGCGGGAGATTCAGTTTGCGGTCAAAGTAATTTTTTAGTGCGATGGTAGAGATTCTGATTGTTTTCACGCGGCCGGTTGATCATTCTCAGCCGGCTGCCCGCATCAACGTAAGGTGCCCGTGGAGATAGCTTTGCTAATCCACCACGGACCTTCTTGACCACGATCTCATGACCACGATCACTGATGCCGGGAAAAACGTCGTGACATCCAGTCCCGAGCCCGACGTTGCCCAACGTGCCCGCCATCGCATCGCGCGCCGGCTCCTCCCCTTCCTGTTCCTGCTGTACGTGATCGCATTTCTCGATCGCATGAATGTCGGCGCGGCGGCGCTGCAGATGCCCCATGATCTCGGCTTCAGCGAGGGTGTGATCGGGTTCGGGGCGGGGATTTTCTTTCTCGGCTACTTCCTGCTGGAAATCCCCGGAGCGTTGATCGTGGAGCGTTGGGGGGCGCGCCGCTGGATCGCGCGCATCATGATTACCTGGGGCATGATGACGGTGTTGATGGCATTCATCCACACCTCCCGGCAATTTTATATCGTGCGCTTCCTGGTGGGCGCCGCGGAGGCGGGGTTCCTGCCTGGGGTCATCGTTTACCTGACCTACTGGTTCCGGTATCAGGATCGGGCGAAGGCCGTCGCGTTTTTCTATGCCGCTAACCCTCTTTCCTATGTGATCGGTTCGCCGCTGGCCGGGCTGCTCCTGGGACTGTCGTGGCTCGGGATGCGGGGTTGGCGATGGTTGTTCATTATCGAAGGAATTCCGGCAGTGGTTGTGGGTGTAATCACTCTCTGGTATTTGACGGATTGGCCGCGTCAGGCCGACTGGCTCCCCGCCGACGAAAAATTGTGGATTACAACCGAATTGCAGCGGGAGAAGGAAGCCAAGAAGCTTCGCAATTCCTACAGCGTGTGGCAGGCGATGCGCCATCGGGACGTGATCCTGCTGACCGCGTGCTACTTCTGCGCCATGACTGGCAGCTACGGGATTGCGTTCTGGCTCCCCACGATTCTGAAGCGGCTCTCGGGAAAGAGCGATCTCAAGGTAACGCTGTTAGCAGCGCTCCCCTACATAGCTGCGTTCGTCGCCCAACAGGTGAATGGCTGGCACTCTGACCGTACTCGGGAACGCCGCTGGCACGCCGCGATACCTGTTTTCCTGTGCGGGGTGGCGCTGGCATTGGCGGTTGTTTACCGGACCAACCTGCCGGTCTCGATCGGACTCTTTGTTGTCGCGGGCGGTTCGTTTTACGGTTTTCAACCTGTCTTTTGGGCGGTGCCCACCCTGTTTCTGAGCGAGTCGGCTGCCGCCGCCTCTATTGGGCTGATCAACGCGGTGGGCAACTTAGGCGGATTTGTGGGGCCGATGGTGATGGGCTATCTTGCCCACCGCACGCATTCTTTTTCCGCAGGTCTGCTGTATCTGGTGGCGAGTCTGTTTGTCTCGGGCGGGCTGATGCTCGCTGTGGGAAGGCAGGTTCCGGTGGGGAGGGTCAATCCGAACTGAAAGAGGGGGGAAGCTTCATGTTGCGATTCAAATCCTGGTTAGTCGCGGGAATGTTCCTTGGTTGCATCCTGGGTGTGGGCGCCGACAATTCGGCAGCCCAGAGCTTCAGACTCTACGTCGGAAATAGCCGGGGGGACGACATCAGTGTCATCGATCTAGCTTCTCTGAAGGTGACTGGAGAAATCAAGGCGGGCGAGCGGGTGCACGGAGTATGCGTTCAGGCCGACGGTAAGCGGCTATTCGCAACCGTCGAGACGGACCACACCCTAAGGATCATCGACACCGCGAGTCGGCAAACCATCGCAACCGTAAGAGTGTCGGGACGTCCTAACCAGTGCGCCGCGACTCCGGACGGAAAATATGTAGTGGTTCCCATCCGCGATGGAGACAGCGTGGACATTATCGATGTGAAACAGGAAAAAATTGTGAAGAACCTGCCGATCAAGGAGCCGCACAACGCCCTGAACACTGGCAGCAACCGTTACATCTACGTGAGTTCAATGGGCGGGCACGAGATCGACCTGATCGATCTGGAGAAGATGGATTACGCCGCGCACATTCCGGTTGGGGGTAGGCCTCGGCCCTATGTGGTTTCTCCTGATGGGAAAACGATGTATGTCGCGTTGGCCGATCTGCATGGATTTGTCATTGTCGACATCCCGGGGGAAAAAGTTCTCGAGCGGGTGGAAATACCCCGCGAACACGCAACGCTGCGAAAACTAGAATACGAAAGCCAGGACACTCTCACCCACGGATTGGCGCTTACTCCGGATGGGAGCGAACTCTGGGTCTCGAGCCTGCTGGATGATGCCATGTACATCTACGACGTCAAGGCAAAGAAAGTCACAGGGCGAGTAAGCACCGGCATGGGGCCGAACTGGATCGTGTTCACTCCCGACGGCAAGTACGCTTGCATCAGCAATACGGACACTGACGATGTTTCCGTGATTGATGCAAAGGCCCGGCGTGAGGTCACACGGGTGAAGGTGGGAAAAGTGCCAAAACGGCTGGCGGTAGCGACTGCTCCCCCCGCCGTCATCAGATTGCGGTGAACTGTTTTTAATGTGCTTTTAATGACGGATTCAGGTTCGTCTGAGATCGTAGCAACTGGAGGATCCACTTGAATTTATCGAAAGCAAAGCTGTTGTCGACCGTACTTCTGACATTTGCCATCGGCGTCTCAGCGCAGGATAAGGCTCCTTTAAAACTCTTGCACTCGACGCCGCTACCGGAGCTTCACGACGGTGATTTTGACCACTTGACTGCGGACGTTGCGGGCAACCGGCTGTTCGTCACCGCGGAGGAAAACTCGAAGGTTCTGATCTTTGATCTGAAAACGGATAAGCTCATCCACACCTTCGCCGACCTCAAGGCACCGCACTCGATGCTCTATCGGGCAGACCTGAAGAAGCTTTTCGTAGTCGATAGCGATCTGGGCGAGGTGAAAATCTACGACACCGATTCCTACAAGCCGGCCGGAAGCATCAAGGTTCGTGAAGGCGCCGACGCGAGCGGCTACGATCCTTCGACGAAATACTTTTATGTTGTGAACGGCGGCAAAGATGCCAAGCTGCCCAATGCCTACATCAGCGTGATTGACGTGGCCGCCGGTAAAACCGAGGCTGAGATCAAGATCGACTCCAACGATGTGGAGGGCGTGGTCTTTGAGAAATCAGGGCCACGGATGTTCGTCAATGTCCGCGGGAAGAATGCCGTGGAAGTCTATGACCGGAAGAGCCGGGAGCTAAAGGCGACCTGGTCCATCGCAGAAACGGGAAAGAATCCCACGGCCATTGCCTTCGACGAGGCTGCGCATCGGCTGTTTCTGGGGACTCGGGTTACCGCAAAACTGGTGGTGCTGGATTCTGATTCTGGTAAGGTTATCTCTACTTACGCGGCCGCGGCGATGGTCGATGACATGGCATATGACAGCCAGAGCAAGCGCATCTACTTTGCCGGAACTGAGTTCCTCGACGTGTTCCATGAGAGCGATCCCGACCACTACGACCGGATCGGACACATCACGACCGCGTTCCGCGCCAAGACGGGCGTGCTGGTTCCCGAATTAAAACGCTACTACCTTGCGGTCCCGCATCATGACAAACAGGTGGCGGAGTTACGCGTGTACGAGGTTCTGCCCTAGAAGGAAGCAGCTTCCACGGTTTTGCCACAACGGGTCAGCGGAGAGTCGTCAGCGAACTACGGCAACCGTCGAAAGCTCGGCAGCGATGACCTCTCCCATTTCTTTCGTTGTCGCATTACCGCCGATGTCGCGGGTGCGAACGTCGGAATGCGCCAGCACTTTGAAGATGGCTTGCTCGATAGCGTGAGCTGCTTCTTTATCGCCCAGATGTTCCAGCATCATTGCGCCCGACCAGATCTGGGCCACCGGGTTTGCGATCCCTTTTCCGGCGATGTCAGGAGCGGAGCCATGCACCGGCTCAAAGGTCGAGGGATATTCCTTTTCTGGATTCAGATTTACTGAAGGCGCGAGCCCCATCGATCCCACAACCGCCGCTCCGAGATCGGAAAGTATGTCGCCGAAAAGATTCGATGCAACCACCACATCGAACCAGTCGGGGTGCGCAACGAAGTGCGCGGTCAGAATGTCGATGTGGTACTGGTCGGTCTTCACGTCAGGATACTTTTTCGAAATCGCGGCGAAGCGTTCGTCCCAGAAGGGCATGGAGTAGACAATTCCATTGGACTTGGTGGCCGAGGTGACGTGCTTCTTGCGCGTGCGAGCCAGTTCGAAGGCGTAGGTGATGATGCGGTCGCAGCCGCGGCGGGTAAAGATACTCTGCTGTATCGCCATGTCGAACTCGGTATCCCGATTCATCCGTCCGCCAACTTCCGAGTATTCCCCTTCATTGTTTTCCCGGACGATAATGAAGTCGATATCACCGGCCTTGCGTCCGCTGAGCGGACTTGTGATGCCTTCCAGCAAACGTGCCGGCCGAAGACAGACGTACTGCTGGAACTTCCGGCGAATGGGAATCAGCAAGCCCCAGAGGGAGATGTGGTCAGGCACTCCGGGATAGCCGACCGCGCCCAGGTAGATGGCGTCAAAGGGACGCAGTCGATCGAGACCATCTTCCGGCATCATGCGGCCGGTCTTGAGATATCGCTCGCAACTCCAATCGAAATGCTGCCAAGAGAACGACAAATCAAAACGGCGGCCCGCCGCCTCGAGCACACGAATCCCCTCGGAAACTACTTCTCGCCCAATGCCGTCTCCCTCGATCACCGCTATTTTGTAGTTCTTCAAGATTCCTCGCAGTTCCAGAGCTTTTATTAGGACACAATTACATACTGAGGAGTGCTGTCAGAGTGCGGACGTCCGATACGTCTTCGAGCTTGCGCACCATGTCGATCACCTGGTTCGCCTTTGAGCTGGGCCACTCCGCGAACGTGGCGCAGCCGCGGAACTTTTCGGCGACCTCGTCGTAACTCATGGGGTCGCTCGGGCTTCCTTTGCCAAAATCCGCGCGGCCGGAGATGGTGCGACCATCCTTCAACGTGATCTTGAGGATGGTCGTCATCTTATCGTAGCCCGCCTTTTCCGCCTCGGGATCGACATAAAAGCGAACTCGCTCGATCATTCTCTTCACATCGTCGCGGTTGACGACTGCATCCGTGTATTTTGTCTGATCCGCCTTGCCGTCGAGCAAAAGAATCGCCATGCAAAATTCCATGCTGAATTTTCCCTGTAGCCCGGTCGTTGGCTGGTGGTGAATCAGCGCATTGGGCATGTTGTGATTGGTGCCGACTTCAACGCGCTCAACATCGGCGGCTTTGATGGAGTTAGCATGAATCAGGCGCAGGAGTTCGGTCATGCCGGGATGAGTCAGCGAACCGGAGGGGAAGGGCTTGATGGAGACACCCGGGTTCTGCAATGTCCACGGATTACCCAATTTATCCACGATCGCAGAGGGATCATAGGTGCCCCCATAGGCGTGGAAGAAACCGCGTCCCGCTTCCAAGATCTGTTCCGCAGCGGTCCATCCGATGGCGGCGAAGTCGGCTGCGACCACGGCGGATTCGGTGGCATGGCCCGCCTGAAATGGCTTCATCATCGTGCCGAAGTTTTCGCGCAGGCCGGCAGCATGGCTGGCGGCCACTCCAAATGCTCGTGAGGTGCGGACCACGTCCAACCGCTTCAGCTTGGCGCAGGCGGCGGTCCCGCCGAAAACTCCGCAAGTACCGGTCGAGTGAAATCCATCTTCATAGTGGCGCGGAGAGATAGCCTCTGCGATCTTGCACTCCACTTCGACCCCGCTGTGATAGGCGACGAGCAAGTCCTTTCCACTCTTGCCTTCGACCTCGGCTGTCGCCAAGGCGGCGGGAAGCACGCAGACCGTAGGATGAGTCAGCAAACCATATACCCGATCCTTACCCGTGGCAAGCTGAGTGTCGTCGTAGTCGTCGACGTGGATGGCCACTCCGTTGGCAAAAGCGGCGAAGCGGGCTGGAAGTCGCACTCCGGATCCCAGCACCGCCGCGCCGCCGCGTGGGGGAAAGCCAAAAGGCTTCAGATACTCCTGAATCAGTTTCCAGGTCTCGGCTTTGGAGCCGCTGAGAGCGAGTCCAAGTCCATCCAGGATCGACTTCTTGCCGAGTTCGAGCGCTTCCGCTGGAATGTCTGCGAACTTCAGGTTCACGACAAACTCAGCCGTATGCGTCGTCAACTTTTGAACTTGCGGAAAGCTCGTTTCACACGACGCCGGAGCCGTGGACGCCGGCGCGGTCTGGGCGCCTGCAAACCTCGACTTGGAAGTTCCCAGGAGTCCTAACGAGACTCCAGCTCCGGCCGCATTTCTCAAAAACGCGCGCCTCTTCATTTCGCAGCTCCCAATCTTGTCACCATTCACTTCAGTTCGTTCTTGAATATGTGGCCGTCTTTCATGACGAACTGCACGCGCTCAAGCTCGGTAATGTCGGCGATAGGATCGCCCGCGACCGCGACCAGATCCGCGAACTTGCCCGCCTGCACGGAGCCTATGCGGTCCTGCCATCCCATAAGCAGGGCAGCTTCCGAAGTTGCTGCTCGAATCGCCTGCGTTGGGGTCATGCCAAACTTCACCATGTATTCGAATTCCTTGGTCTGCGTACCGTGCGGGAAAGGTCCGACGCCGGATCCGAATGCCACTTTGACGCCCGCCGCCAGGGCTTTGCGAAAGCTGCGTTCCGAGACCTCCGCGACACTGTGCCCTCCATACTTCTTCATGTCGTGTTCGCGATCCAGCTGGTAGTGGTAGAGCGTCGGCACCAGGTAGATTCCTTTTTGCACCATCAGCTTGATGTCACCATCATCGAGATCAGCGCCGTGTTCGAGCGACTCGACGCCTGCGTTCAAGCAGTTGCGCACGCCTTCTCCGGCGAAGGCGTGGCAGGACACTTTGCGCCCCTTCTTGTGAGCCTCATCAACGATGGCGTTCACTTCCTCCGCAGTAAAGGTCGGCGGACTTTCGATCTTGCCGTCGTTGGTGAAATGAAAGTCGTAGGCCGCGTACACCTTAATCAAGTCGGCATCGTGCGCGACTTGGTCGCGCACAGCTTCACGGGCCGCCCAAGGCGAGTCCACCACCTGCAAGGCGCTGGGCAGCGGAACCTCGGGAGAATATCCGCGCATGATAAAGCCGCCTGTGGCTTGAATGCCCCTGGTCGCTACCTGCATACGAGGCCCGGTGACGATGCCGCGGTCAATGGCATTGCGCAGGTCCACGTCGCTGTACATCGCGCCCAGCGTCTTCAGGTCGCGCAGCGTAGTGAAGCCGGCCATCAGGTCTTTCTGCGCATTGGCCAGCGCAGTCAGAGTGCGATACTGATAGGACTCGCGCAGGATCTGATTATCGAAATCGGGCCCGTTGCCGAAGACGTGAGTGTGGGCGTCAATCAGTCCGGGAAGGACAGTAGCGTGACTCAGGTCCACAACTTCAGCGTCTGCAGGCACTTGCACTTGCACCGCCGAACCGACCTTGGCAATGCGATTCCCTTTGATCAGTATCACCTGATTAACGGCAAGCTTCCCGGTTCCGTCGAACAGCCGGCCGGCGCGGACTGCGATCCAGTGATCTGCGGGCGTGGTCGATTGGGCGGGAGCGAGTGCGCAGACTAATAGCAGGAACCCGGCACCATATTTGTTTAGCATGGCGGGACCTCAATCGTGGCGGGTCCACATTAACACTCAATGAAGGCTGGATGAAACGTTATTCATGATCGCGTGACAACGAAATCGGAGGCAACCGCGATCATTTCTGAATAAATTTTCATCTGACTTCTCTAACGATTACGGTACAAACCGCAATATACTTGCTGGGCGAGAAATCGGATGCGTATTCTGCTGGTCGAAGACGAGGCCAAGGTATCGACCTTTGTCGCGCGCGGATTGACGGAGGAGAGGTTTGCGGTGGATGTGGCCGCGGACGGCAAGTCGGGCCTTGATCTGGCGACAACCTATCACTACGACCTCGTCATTCTCGATCTCATGCTGCCCACGCTGGATGGCAGCCAGGTGCTTCGCCGGCTGCGCGCGGAGAACGTTCAGGTTCCTGTCCTCATCCTGACCGCGCGCGACGCTGTGGCGGACAAAGTAGGGAATTTCGAAGCGGGCGCCGACGACTACCTGACCAAGCCCTTCGCCTTTGCCGAACTGCTGGTGCGGGTGAAAGCGTTGCTGCGGCGCGGACCGGTCAGCCGCAGCAGTGTGGTGCGCGTGGCTGATCTCGAACTCGATCGGCTGGCCCAGCAGGTCAGGCGTGCGGGGAAGCGGATCGACCTCACGGCCAAGGAATTTTCCCTGCTGGAATATCTTATGTCGAATGCCGGCAGGGTTCTGTCGCGAACCATGATTATCGAGCACGTATGGGATCATAGCTTCGACGGAATCACCAACATCGTTGACGTGTACGTCCGGCATCTGCGCAGCAAGGTCGATGACGCTTTCGATCCGAAGCTAATTCGCACGGTGCGCGGAGTGGGCTACACCCTCGGTCATGGTGCGCAGCCATGATGAATACCCGGTCTTTGCGCTTTCGCATCACGGCATGGTACGCCGGCCTGCTGGCGGGAACGTTGATGGTGTTCGGCGCTTCGGTGTATCTGGGCCTGGAACGATACCTGGATTGGACTTTACAGAGAACGCTGGTGGCGGAGTGCCGCACCATCGCCACCCAATTGCTTTCGCAATTACCGGCCAAGGACACGGCATGGCTGGAGACTGAAATTAACGAGGCCTACGCTCCGGAGGTCAATGGCCTCTTTATTCGCGTTGTCCACCAGCCCTTGGGCGTGGTTTATCTTTCGGGCGTTCCCAAGGACGGCACGTTCGACCCATCGCAAATTCCGTTTCCCAACGACAAGGAAATGGATGGTTCTCGGAAACTTCAATTCGAGTCCGGGCATCGCCTGCTGATCAATGCGATGACCGTGGTTACGCCCGACGGAAACCGGTTCCTCGTCGAAAGCGGCGCCCCGTACCATCAAATCGAGGTGGTTCTGCATGGGCTTCTGTTGACTCTCGCAATCTACATGCCCTTCGTAGTCTCTCTCGCGGTGGCTGGCGGATACTGGCTGATGAGGCGGTCCCTGCAACCGGTGGACGAGATCACGAAAAGAGCCGAGGGGATTACCTCCACGAACTTGAGCGAGCGTCTGCCGGTGATACGGTCCGGTGACGAGTTAGAGCGGCTCTCCATGTCCCTGAACCGTATGATCGAGAGGCTCGATAATGCCTTCGAGCACATTAACCGCTTTTCCGCCGACGCTTCTCACGAGTTGCGCACACCCTTAACGATTCTGCAATTGGAACTTGAGGGCATTGCGCAGAACCATCGCAGGGATGTATCTCTGGGAGACCAGATCGGCAGCGCACTGGAAGAAACTCACAGGATGTCCCGGATCGTCGAAAGCTTGCTGACTATCTCACGTCTTGACGCCGGCGAAGTGAAGATGGATAAATCGCGGTTGGATCTGGGAGAACTGGCGGCATCGACTGCGGGAGAAATGAAGCTGTTGGCGGAGGAGAAATCAATCGGGCTGCGCATCCGTGCTGGAACTGGAGTTCACGTAATGGGCGACCGGGTTCGCCTGCAGCAGGTAATCGTGAACCTCATCGATAACGCCATCAAATACACACAGGTCGGTGGCATGATCGAGGCCCGCGTTAGCCGGGAGGGAAACAGCGCAGTCCTCGAGGTCTCCGACGACGGCCTCGGCATCCCGGCTCACGCTCTGCCGCACGTATTCGAACGTTTCTATCGCGCCGACAAGGCCCGCTCGCGCGCCAACGGCGGAGCCGGACTCGGACTCTCCATCGTCAAAGCGATCTGCGCCGCCCATAACGGCGAAATCAAAGTCTCGAGCCAGGAGGGCCGGGGCAGCAGCTTCCGGGTAGAGCTCCCGCTATTCCCGGTTTTTGCGAGCGATGAGGCCAGCACTGCACTTCGGGAAATCTAAGTCGAAGCACATACTTGCGTTCTATTACATGCCTTTCGCAAGCTGCATTTTAAACAGAAGAAAAAAAGCAATATGGGAATACCATCCGGCAGGGCCGACACGGTGACCCAACCTGCACAGGGTTTTCCGACGCCGCAGGATCGAAAATCAAAGATCTGGTCAGTGATACGCGTCTCCAGTGGCAATTTTCTGGAGATGTACGACTTCATGGTCTTTGGTTACTACGCCGCCGCGATCGGCTACGCATTCTTCCCCAGCGGAAACCCATTCGTATCGTTGATGTTGTCGCTCATGACCTTTGGGGCGGGCTTTCTGATGCGGCCCCTTGGTGCCATCGTCCTCGGAGCCTACACCGATCTCCATGGACGCCGTGCCGGCCTCATTCTGACGCTAGGCTTAATGTCGGTGGGGATCATTTCCATAGCGTGCATGCCGGGATACGCCACAATCGGCCTGATCGCTCCGCTTCTTGTGCTGGTTGGACGTCTGCTTCAGGGTTTTTCCGCGGGTATGGAATTGGGCGGCGTGTCGGTTTACTTGTCGGAGATCGCCACCCCAGGGCACAAGGGCTTCTATGTCAGTTGGCAATCGGCAAGTCAGCAAGTGGCCGTTATGTTCGCAGCACTGCTCGGAGTCGTATTAAGTTCCATCCTGCCGCCGCAGAAAATGATGCTGTGGGGGTGGCGTGTCCCACTGCTTCTTGGTTGTGTGATCATTCCATTCCTGTTCAGGCTCAGACGTTCTCTCCAGGAGACGGACGAGTTCGTTGCCCGCAAGCACAAGCCAAACATCTCGGAAATTCTGCACTCGCTGACTGCCAGCTGGCGGATCGTGATCATCGGAACCATGTTGGCGACAATGACCACAGTGTCTTTCTACATGATCACGGCTTATACGCCGACGTTCGGCAGCTCCGTGCTTCACCTTGCCAGCGTTGATAGTCTGATCGTCACCCTGTGCGTTGGCGCCTCCAATCTCTTTTGGCTCCCTGTAATGGGAGCGCTTTCCGACAGGATAGGACGCCGGCCCTTGCTCGTTGTTTTCACAACGCTGATGTTGGTCACGGCCTATCCGGTGATGGTATGGCTGGTTCGTGGTCCATCTTTCTCGAGGTTGCTCGCAATCGAACTGTGGCTGTCTTTCATCTTCGGCAGCTACAACGGCGCCATGGTCGTTTTTCTGACCGAGATCATGCCGGTCAGCGTGCGGACATCGGGTTTTGCACTAGCCTACAGCCTCGCCACGGCCATCTTCGGAGGCTTCACGCCCGCCATCAGTACGTATCTCATTCACGTTACGGGAAACCGGGCGGTCCCGGGTGTGTGGTTGTCCTTCGCTGCCGCGTGCGGCCTTGTAGCGGCGCTTTTGGCCAGACCTCAGCACGAGACAGTTGAGGCCCGGGTGTCTGTGCAGACGGCTCCCGCTACTGAATAGGCCGCACCACGTCACAACAAGTTCAAGGGGCAGGAGGAACGGTGAAGAGTAATTGAAAGAATGGAGCCGACGAGCGGACTTGAACCGCTGACCTGCCGATTACGAAACGCCCACCGACAGTCGGGTACGGTGCGGACCCGCGTAAACGGCGGACTGGCACGGGGTCACACGGGGTCATTCGGGCGCACTTGTCAGCGTTTTGCGGGACAAAATGCGGGACAGCCTACACTGGCCGCTCCCGCGCACCGATGAAAATTGATTGCTCATGGTCGATGTTCCATTTCTTGCTGAGAAGCTCAAGGAGGTTCGGGAACGCGGAATTGTATCCTGTGTCTGTCGGGTTGACCACGGGTGCTTTGGTCACATCCCCAACAACGTCGATGTCCGAGAGCGATGGCCACTGCACCAAGCACACTTGGATGTGGTCGCCCACGCTCCCTCCGAGACTCGTCACGCGGTAGTAGGCCCAATGCCGGGAGTCCTGCTCGTGGCCACGTTTGTTCAGGTAAATTGAGTCCAAGACCCGCGTCATGTTGAGAAGTTTATCACCGCTGGCTGACGCACTGTGTTCACTCGACGTCTTTCCCGCGCACGTCATAAACCTCGACGCCGTGCTTCTTCAGGATGGGAAGGGCCTCATCCATAGTGACGGTGCTCGGAGTGAAATACATGATGCCGCGATGCCCTCCGCCTGCGGCCACATCTATCGTCAGGCGTTTCCCGGTCATCTGCAAACCCGGTACATGATGAGCTTTCAGGTCGTTCAACAGTGAGTCCCACCAAGCCGGGGTTTGTTGCAACGGATTAAAGCGTCGGAACACGATTCCGATTTCGTTGACGTGAGCGGTTGCCATACCCAAAATTCTACACCCGGTTCACTTCCCGGAGGTCACGAGACAGTTTGATATAACATGAAGCTCACACTCACATGAGCATCCAATCGAACGCAAATCAAGCGGCCTTAGAGATTGTGGTCGCATACGGTTGGCATTGCGAACGGAGCTCTTGCCAGCGAAGGCACAGACCCAGAGTCGGGGCAACGAGGCAGGGAGGAAGAAGCTCCGGGAACTGGAACGGCAGGGGTCTGGGGTGGTCACCACTTTATTTTGACGGCAAAGCACGTCGTCGAGAAGGCCCAGATTAGCGACTTACGTTTTTTCGTCCGACAGGTAGGTGCCCTCAAAACACAACGCGCGTCGGACATCACGCGTCGGGATGGTGTGGAGCCCGTGAGACTTGATGACCCGAAAGCGGTCATCCATCGTTGTGGCTGGGAGGACTTAGCGGTTGTAACGCTACAACCGAACGCGCTGGGACCTATGCTTGAGTTCTTCGACATTGCGGCTTCATGGGTCGACCCGCCACTCGACGAGCTCGTCTGTGGTGTTGGCTACCCTGTTTCTTACGGCGTTAGGATGGAAGAGGGAAGGGTCGGGCCAATCACGCACAAAGCCATCCTCTTGTCTCCCACACCGTTCAATGGAAACGTCCTTCCACCACCAGTCGGGGATGAGTTGAAGTTCAAGTTTGGTGGTTTCAACCCCGACAGGCACTATCTCATTCCCTTCGAACACGCGAAAGAAGGAAAACGACCGGAAGGTATCAGCGGAGCTGCCGTCTGGTGCCAGTCTGCCGAGAATCATATCGTTTGGACGCCGAGATTCAAATTCGCTGGCGTCTGCACATCCTGCTACAAGGACGGCACGGTCGAGCAGATTGTAAGGGCGTCCACCGTGCAGCAGTTCCTGCTTGAGGTATTCGGGGCTCCCGAGAAGAAGCTCCAGTAGCAATCTCTGTTTTTCAGGAGGATTGCAGCACGAGGAGTTTCACGTTGATCGTGCCATCCTTTGTCTTTCTCTCACCCTCCAAGTCCTTCTTCAATCCCTCGGCGTTTGTAATCAGATGTTGGGGGTCGAAGACGACGCACCACAGCGCGTCGCACTCCGGGTGCTGTCGATAGTGCTCAATATCAATAATCAGCTCGTTACCAATCTTGGTGGCGTGGTTCGCGTCGCGCACGAACTTCAATTCAATCACGAGCCTGTGTGCGGGAAGAAGGAAATCCATTCGAGTGCTGGAGCCAGCGAAGCTGGGCGTGAACTCCTCGGGCCTGATGTCAGCGACCCACGGACGCAAAAGCGCGTGCAACAAATCTTGAACGTCGTACTCCGTGGAGAAGGAAAGGGCAACCGCGCCTTTCCGCCTTTGAGTGAGCGGGTGCATCGCCCGCCGAAGGTTCTTCAAGAGAATCAACAGCAGTTCGTCGATGTCGGCGGGCTTCCTCGGGCCGCGACCGCTGGACGATGTGGGGTATGCCTCCTCTGGTGGTTGACCGCTCGGCAACACGCGTCCGCCTCGGTAGTAGCGAAACCCATTCTCCTCTAAGACCTTGACCACATGTGCCCGCTCCTTCTTCCACTCGCTGACCGGGTAGTCCGGCTTGTCCTGCGGTTCGATGTCCATGAACTCTTCGAGAACGTTACCCAGAACCGCGAGGCTGTCAACAGCAGGGTCGCTCCCCGCACGAAAAAGCCACTCTTTCCATTTGGTCCCGTGAGAAAGTTTTGGGGGTTCACCGGGCGCGCCCGACGAAATGAACAAGGCGTCGAGATTAGTGTGGGAGCCGCGCAGAACGTCGGCGACAGCGGCGCACACGGCTCTCGGCAATCGAACGTTCGTCATGCTCTTTCAGAAGGAATGCTACCAAACCTCCTCACTCTGATGCTGGGCGCGCGGCTTTTTCCCGTTCTGACAAAATCCGGCCTGACAAATCACTACTGCGGCGCTCGACTATCCCCCACTAAGGGCACACTTACCTACGGCACTTCCCTTAATCCCCAACCCACGCGAATGTAGCACCAGCAAACGCGGCCCGGAACCCTTGCAGGGGTAACCGAGCCGCTGACCCCCAAGCCGATATAGGAGGCTCGGATGGCTTCACGCAGTGTAACTCACCATTATTCCCTCAAGGGGCGTCACCCGGCTGGCGAAATCACAATGCCGATTACGCGGGCTGAGGCGCTGGCGCTGTTCACGAAGTGGATGGATACGGCGCGACGGCGCGCCCGGAAGGGACATCGCACGCTGTATCTCGTTCACGCGCACAAAGGGCACTGTTTTGACCGACTGGTGATTGAAACGACCCACGCCCGGATGCGGTCACACGTCGAGAAGCAGGCGCACGCTGACTCCCACAAGCCTTGGGTGACTCGATGACGCGCGGACGACGCCCGATTGGGGAGCGGGCCATGACTCCTGCGGAAAAGCAGCGGCGGCGCGCGCAACAGGGGCGGCTACGGCGCATAAGCATGCGCGGGTACGCCTTGGAGGTCATCCGCAAGGGCTGCTTATCAACAGCCGTCCACGAACCCCGGAGGGAACAATGAGAACCGCATCGTATTTCGCACGCTACTTCGCAGCGCGGATTTGCTATGACTGCCTGCGTTCCGCCATCAGGAATCAACGGCAATCCAAGCGGCTGGCCACACGCGAAGTCACTGTCATTCCGCAGCAGTGCTCTCACGCCAGCAACGGCGGATTGATTCTCATGCTGCTCGTCGCGGTCGCGGCTCTCATCATTTGGTGTCCGCGATAACGAAGACTTTTCGCCGGGCCGGATTGAAGGGGCGGGCCGCCAGTTTCCCTGTGAAGGTTTCCCCAGCGGCCCTGATTGGTTCAGACCAATGCATCAGGCCGCTGTGACGCGGCGGGCGTACCCTTTCATCCTTTCCAGACAGCCAACGCATCGTTGAAGGAGTCGCTCACCGTTCCGGGATTTCGCGCACGGATTGATTCCGCAATCCACGCACAATCCTCTCTCGAAGCGCTCGACGCGGCGTTTGTTTTTCTCGTGCTGTTTGGAAACCGTCACGCGGCAGGAACGTCGTTCCGCAGCAGCCTTTTGCTTCCTCTCGTTGCGCTCTCTGCGCTCGGCTCGAAGGGCAGCAAGATCAGCCCGTTCACGTTCGCGCTGGAGTCGGCGCGCTTCCTTCCCCTCCCAAGTCTCCTGACGTGTCTTCTTGCCCGGCTTCGGCAGGCCGCTCATTTCCGCCCAGAGGTTTGACATCCGAAAGAGCGTTTGCCTCACGTTGGGCGATTTCAGTCCAAGCTCACTGGCGACGCCCACGCTGTCCAGTCCGACTCGGTAATACAGGTAGACGATTGCCACGAAGACGCCGGGTCCCATGTCGATGAGTCGGAGCGCCGTGTCGAGGCCCTCGATTAGCTGCTCCAGCTTTCGCACGCGGTCGGGGTGAGCATCCGGCTGCTGTTTCAATTGAACGTATTGAGCACAAAGCCCGTCGAGAATCGCAAGCTTCTTAGGTTTGTCAGCGAGAAGCTTCGCTTGCGCCCGTGCGAGACGCTCTTGTTGTGTTCCCGGCATCTGCTGACGAGCAACACGCGCACCTCCGAACGCGCGAATTTCAAAATAGCGCGTGATAGCAGCGCGAAGTTTCTTCGGGTCAATCGCCCAATCTGGTGTGGCGAGTCGACGCCCACCACGAAGCAGACGACGGTGCGTCTGCATCCGAGAAAAGTCATCAAATGAAATCCCGCTGGTGGTGAAGACGGAAAAACCCTCCTCGTCATGAGCGGCCTCCGCATGAACTGCGTGGTTCTTCTGGTTCGCAAAAACGGTTTCGGTTGGAAGAACGTAATGGGCAGGAGCGGGCGGACAAACTGTGATTTGCAAGTGGATTCCCCCTAAAATTCCGGGGAAGTGTATCGGGTGGGTTTTTCCCCGCCGTTCCGTCAGCAGGTTCGAAGACGGAAGGCGGAAAAATGTTCGGGATTTTTCCGAGTCCCGCAACTCGCACCCAATTTGTCACCAGCGCTGGGCTCCGACGCCGTCCACGGTATTGGCGCTCCCACGTGGCATGGTCTAGATAGAAGCCCGAGATTACTCTCGGTGCTTGCGCCAATTCTCTTTGTTGAAAAGTTTGTGGGAGCCGCCTGACGAAGGAGTAACGACAGACGGCTCCCGTGGTGCTTTTCGGTTATCACCAAACCTGACGTGGACACCAAGGCCGGGTGGATTCCCTTTGCAGGGAAAATTCTAATCAAGCCGCTTTGCGGCGGTTGTTCTGTTGCTCTTTCCTTGTTGCCCATCGCACATTACCGGGCTCGTAGTTGCCGTCGTTATTTTTCCGGTCGAGTGACATCCCTTCAGGACGCGGACCCAATTCGGCCATAAACCGTTCGAACGACGTGAACAGGAACTTGATGCCGCGACCGCCATAATCGCTCCAGCTCTTCGCGTTCGGATTGGTGCATCGGTTCCGCGCGTCGTGGTATGCGTGATACTCCCGCGCGACGACTCGCCCGCCATCGGGTGCGTTTATCGTCAAGCCGTGAGTGCGACTCTCCGGTCGTGGACGCTTGTTCGCTCCCGTCCGCGCCCAGTGCCCGTGACGAAATCGCTTAGGCTGTCCCTTGACCCAACCCATGCGTGGGTCGGTCGCCGTCGCAATCGGCGCTGGCAGTCCGCAACCGCACTCGCAGAGTTTCAATTTTCGAACCTCGCATATATGGAATCTCGTTCGTCATCCGTGAGCCCGCGCCCGAGGCGCCTCGCCTCTTCGCCCAGCGCGTTCAGCACTTCCGTGGGTATAGGCTTTTTCAACGCACTGACGTTCGGTCCGTTGTAGCGAAACTGCGGGTCGCGCGAGTCATAATGACCGTTGTTCATGTAATCGTTCTGAGCGTGGTCGGGGTTGATAAGGCCCGGATGTTTGACGACTCCGTCGATGTCCAAATATTGCTGCGTCATTTCGGTTCTCCTTGAATTCTCATCTGGGCAATAAGTCTCTCGCGGACCTTTATCGCTTGCTGGTTGCCGTCCACAATCCGCTGGTACGTTGCCTGCACCGCAGCAAGCTCTGAACGGAGCGCAGCGATTTCGGCGCGCACAGCGTGCAGCACTTCGTTGCTGTCAGGTCCTACGGGTCCTTGCGGGCCGGGCGGACCCTGAATCGAAGCTCCGTCTTTTCCCTGCGGGCCAGCGATGCCTTGTGGTCCCATCGGGCCGACGACTGATTCACCACGCGGGCCGGGCTCGCCCTTGATGCCCGCGTTTCCCTGCGGACCTTCTGGCCCAACGCAAACGGCAGGGCCGCCAGTTTTCAGCAAGTCATTCAGACACACCAAGCGACCATCACCCAGCGCGACGAAGAGTTTGTGCGAGTCGCTCGTCCAAAAGCAATCGAGCGGGTTCCCGCGCGCCGGGAGTCTGTTTTCCTTCGTGGATTGGAAGCCGGGCATGTTATTTCGCCTTCCGTTTCTTCGTAGGCGGCGGGTCGAGATACCAGATTCTCGAACCGACGGGCGGCTTAGGTGTGTTTTTCATAAAGTGTTCTCTCTATCTCAGCAAATCGCTGCTGCAACATCTCGTCCTCCGTCATCGGGACAAAGTGAGTGCATCGGCCATCCACAAAAATCGCCTTCGCTCCGAACTTGAAATCTTCAACGCGATAGCCCGAGTCGTACATTCAACTCACCATTTCCAGCGGAAACGCAAGCCGTGATGTTTTGCGAGCCTTTCGAGAATTTGTTCTGTTGAAATTGTCCGCAGCCTGTTGGTGAGCATCGGCGCAGGAATAGTGTTTTACAGCGTCGTCGAGCGAAGAGTGCTGGGCCACAAAGCGATGCTTCGTCGCCGCTCGTGCGTGCGCCTTCTCATTCCAATCGGAATCTGGGTCGTCATCGTCCGGCTCGTCGTCCAGTTTCCGTAGTTGGGCGGCGCGCTCGACGCGGGCGGTCACGGCGCGCAAGTGAATGCGATTCAGAGTGTCGGCCATCGGAACACCTGAAGTTTGTTCGATGGAGCGCGCGATGTTAACTTCTTCGACGCAAACGCCGTACTGCTTACTCAGCCGAGACGCTTCGCGGAACGACAAAGTGGATGCCTTCACGACGACGGGCGGTCTCGCTGACACTGTGCGCTGCGGAGGTCTGTGAGTGTTGTAGTCTGCGACTCGTGACCGAGCGCTGACGCTCGTCGCATCACCTGTGTAGGCGGGCGATGTCACGCAACTCACATCGAGCAGCTTCGCTCGTTTGAGCGTTCGGCGCTTGAAGCGTTGACCGTTCTCGTCCTTCGCTTCATCGAACTCGTCGCCGCCATCTTCGACGGCAAACGCGAACGAGCATTCGCTGATGTCGCCTCGTTTGATGGAGGCGTGAAGATCACGGTGCGCCTGCGAATCGGGATTGAGCTTGCACAGAAAATTCAGGCTGTCCGAACCGTCCCACAGTGTGAGGGTTTTGTTCGCGGTTCGACCAAGAATCTGGTTGGGGTCATGGTTGAACAGGCACTTTACGTCATCACCCGAACGCAGGGACCGAGCGAAGCAGCCCGGCGCGAGTTGCTCACGGAACCCGCCAAGGTCTTGACTCAGGACTCCATAACTCGCGGCGACTCCGCTGATTTCGAATGCGCCGTTCTTCACCGCGCGCAGGCTCATCGCCAACGTGCGTACTTCGGTTTTGTTGCTCATAAAGTTCTTCCTCGAAGCCCGCTCCCCGTGCAGCCGGGCGCTGTGATGGCATTACCAGCGCTTGGCGTGCCTGACCTTCTCGTCGTACTCGGTCTGCTGACGCTTCGCTGCATCCAACGCTTGAGCATCAGCGCCGACGTTAATGGCCTTGAGTTCTTCAAATTGTTTTCGAACACTCTTGGGGCAAGCAGGGCACTCCTTCAAATCATCGAAGCGCGTCACCTCGCCGCCTGATTTCCGCAAAATGACAACGAGACCCGTCGGAAGTTGCTTTGCCTCCCACTGAACGCCAACCACGAACGGTGGAACGACATCGTGGGCGTCCGGGGGACCAGCTTGCGCGCTCTGTTCAAGACGCGCTTTCAACCATTCTTTGGTCCCGCGCACGGGCATTGGAACAGCAGAGGCTTGCCCTGATGCGATGAGCACCTGAGCGATGTGGGCTGGAAGATTGGTGGTGGTTCCCCGGAGGGCGGGGTCTGGAACAAACTGCGTGTAGGTGATTTTCATATTTTCCCTTTTGCAACAGGAGTTAATCGTTCAAGCCTGTATTCCGGCTCACTGAGACAGAGCCCTGTGACGGCTCACTGAATTACGTTTTCGTCGATGAGACTCAAGTCAGGGTCCGGCTCCTCGACGACTGGCTCCTTGGCCGCGCGAGAAAGCAGGTGCGCGTCTTCAAAAACGACGCCGGGATAGTCAGGGTGATACTGCGTCGCGTCCTTCGGCGGCTCTGTCGGTTTCACTTTCGCGCGGTTGAGCGGGGTCAGGCCGAGGCGGTCGTAGATCGAAATCATTTGCTTCTCACAAGCCTGCGCGACATCCAGCCACAAGTTGGGGCGTTCGCTGGCCACTTGTTCGCCATGCTTGTCGAGACGGAAATAAACTTTGATTTCGCCTTCCTCTTCCAGCTTGGAAATCGCCTTCGAGTGGCGCACATGAGTCAGCGCCAACAATCGAATCAATTCACCATCGGCTTCTGTGAGCGAACGGCGGGACTCCATCAAGCGAGAAATAGATTTGAAAACACGCTTCGCTTCCGGCGTCAGGTTCTTGGGATACCGAGGACGCCCGCCAGAAACGATTGCGGTCGGCTCGACATATTCGGGCTTGGTTCCTTGCAGTTTGTGTTGATCTAAAGACTTACGCGGCATGGGCGACATGGTTCCTCCGTTGGTTTTTCTGTTGTTCACTTGCCGTCGCCCAGCGGACATTGCCGGGTTCGTAGTTCCCGTCATTGTTTTTCCGGTCGAGCGACAGCCCTTCTGGGCGCGGACCTAACTCGGCGAAAAACTGCTCAAAAGAAGTGAACAGGAACTTGATGCCGCGCCCGCCGTAATCAGGCCAATCAACACAACGCGGGTTTGTGCAGCGTTGTTTCGCGTGAGTGTAGGCGGTGTATTCAGGGGACTTCCACATCCCGTGTGTGCGGTTGTTTCCGCCCTTCAGCGGATTCAATCGAACGTGGTGCCCATGTACAAATCGTTTTGGCTGTCCTTTAATCCAGCCCAGCTTGGGATAGTCCCTCGTCGCTATTCGCGTGGGCTGCCCACATCCGCACTCACAGCTCATCGGGTTTCCCTTCCTTGGGGCGTGAAGAGCACTGGCTGCGGGGATTTCCGCGTGCCCTGCGCGTCAGCAAAGAGGCTGAGGTTTATTGCCCGGCGAATCTGTTCACTTTGTGGCACACCAGTGGTCACTGCCCGCTCCTTGAGCGCGGCGGCCTGCTCTGGCGTCAGGTTCACGCATACTCGTTTCGTCTGCTGCATTTCGCTGCTCCTTGATGCACTGTGGCAGCGAGGTGTTCCGGGTACCGGGGCCGGGTAAAGTAAGGCGAATGTCGACCTGAATGGTTGGCAATCACCCCCGGAACAGGGAAGAAATCTGCGTTAAGTGAACCCCTCGCGTGTGTAAATGAGCGGCGCGCGCTTCGTGGCTGACGCCAGATTCATTTCTTACCCCCCTTATGGGGGTCTAACGCTTGTGTTATCATAGAGTTACAGCCATGAGTCAGGCAGGGCGCTGATGTTGGAACTGTATGACAGCACAAGACTTAGCAGGGTTCGCCTTCGCTTCGCATGGCTGGCGTCCAAGTGACTGATAACAGGCGCGATGTGATGCGCTATTGCTGAGTTCGGGGCCGATACTGCACGGAAGGGCCGCACGCCGGGCCACGTTTGGCTTCAGCGGGCGCTGGTTCGCCGGGGTCGACGCGGAGGGCGTCTGGTTCATCAGGCGGCCACAGGGGTCATCAGGAATTCGATTGCTGGGGCTTGCTTGGTATCCGGGGGCGTTGCTTGCGAGGGGTTTGGGCTTCAGTTACTCTCTACCGTTTTTCCGGTCTTCGGGTGCGCGCCTTGCTCTGCCTTCTTGGGTCACTCAGGTATGTTCGAAAGTAGTTCGTCAATCTCTGCCTTCGTCTGTGGTAACGCTGCGTTCAGTTGCTGAACGGATACGCTGCTGCTGGCGAACTGTTTTCCACCAGCGCCCGTTGGCAGGGTGTACGACTCTTTTCCTGCTTTCCTTTTGTTGCCGAAACCTCCGTCGAACATCGGAGTGGTTCTGTTGTGACATTCCTCGCACAAAGAACGATGATTTGCAGGGTCCGAAAATAACGCCCAAGAAACCGTGCCATCCTCAGCGATGAAATCCTTGATGTGGTCTACGCAGGTTGCTGCGTTGCGTTTGCAAACTTCGCAAATGGGATGACGCTGGAGCGCAGCCACGCGATAGCCTTTGTGCCAACAGGCTCGTCCATACCACGGATGGCGTCCCTTCGCCTCGACGAGTGGACCGCCTTCTTCGCGTTGCCACTTTCTGTGGGTGTTGTGAATCACGCAGTCGCTCCGTATACGTCACCCGCACGCGCGCAGCGGGAGTTCTCGACGTTCTTCGCACGCTTTTCCCTCAGCCGTTCTTCGTATCGGTCTTCGTCGGTTTCCCTGATGTTTGGAACTGGCGTCGGCGTCACGTCCTGAATAACGCTGGCGTTGTAGAACGGACGGCTGTCCATTGCCTCTTGCTCAGTTTCAAAGAGCACAACGCGACTGACTTCTGTACCGCGTCTTTCGACTAACAGACCCCAGCGACCAGAGCCTCCGATTCGAGCGAAGGGATACTTGCGCTTTGCGTGTTCGAGAAAATTGGGGCGTTCTTCTATCTTCATTTCTCTACCATCATGTCCTACGGCTGTGACCGGGCCGGATGTTCGGAAAACGAACCGCTGGCATCTCGCGCACGGGACAGTCTTGGGAGGCCCGTGATGACAAAATCTGGGTTGCCAGCAGTTGCCAGCAGTTGGTTTTTATCTCTATGTAAGTAGGGGCGGTTAACTCTTCGTCGCGCCCCTCACAGTAGAAATGCCAGCAGTTCGTTTGGGTCAATAACGATGTACTGCTGGCAACTGCTGGCAATCACCTGTATCCACGAGCCCTGTCATCGCGGCGGTTCTCCACTTCCATTTTCCGAACTCTCTCGTGGTTGCTTAAATACCCCATCAATCCCCGGCGCAGGGCTCGTTCACAGGACGTGAGGGTTGCCCGCCGTGCGTTGAGTACGGCAAGTTGAGCCTTCAACGTGCTTATATGTTCGCGCTTGATGTCGTCCTTCAAACCACCCTCCTTACCAACAACTGACGCCCTGATTTTGATTGTTCGATGTCACCAGCAAGTTCAAGAGCGGAGAGCACTCGATTGACCGTAGACGGCCCCCAATCTTGGGATGCTCTTGTGTCACTAATCATCTTGCGACGATTGAGGAATTCTCCGTTGGGTGAGTGCTCGTCCAAATAGTCGAGGAACTTGCAGGCAACAATCGCTTCAGGATTTTTGCCAGGATTTGGCTTCAGCGTTTTCCTGACTCGAAGCTGATATGCAACGAACGCTTTCATCGGACCCAAGTCAGCGGCTTTTAGAACACGCCTTCCGTCCAAAGATGCTGCGATAAGAGCGCACCTGATTCCGAGTTCAAGAACACGTCGTTCGCCCGGCGCGATTTTCAGTTCTTCCTGTATGCGGTCGCGCTCTGCCCAGACATCGCTGGAAATTTCTACCGGAACAGGGTGTTCGACTGTAGTATCGAAGCCCTCGTCCACATCTGCGGGGTCCTTGGCCTTGAGAAGTGGCTCTCCAGAAAATGAACGGTAACTGTACGAATAACCGCTGGGGCCGACTCCGAAAATAAATCTGTCGTAGAAGCCTCCGGTTGTTGCCGCGCCGAATAGGTCGTTGAACCGCTCGTCTACCACCCCGCCCGCCAGTGAGAACCGGCAGTTAAAAGGCACGCGCTGACTGTGCGCGATTATCAACTCTTGCTGGTCCTCGTAAAAAGCGGTGTTCAGAACCGTGGCAAAAGTCGAACCTTGAATTGCAGCCTTAAGGAGCAAGTGCTCAAGTTCATCGGTAAAGTAGAGGCGCGACGCCCCACCAATATCTCCAATTTGCTTGGCCAGTCCTTCGGCGGAACCAGCTTTCAGTCTCATGAGAGGCGGACTGGAAATGTTAAGCAGCCGGAGCGCGTAATCGAGTGCGCTGGTTTTGCCTGTTCCTTTTCCTCCGACAAGGGCCGCGTAGAGATTCGTCCGATTGCTCTTCTCCGGGCTGTGTGGAACGAGGACGCTGGCTGCCGCGAGTAGAGCGGGCCACGCGAACGCGATGGGAAAGTCGCCCATGCGTTCTCTGCAGATCTGGCCGAGCCAACCGTCCAGAACTTCAGCGGGCATGTCGGGTATACCGATTTTCTCAGCGGCGACAATGACTTTCACTGCAGCCTTCACCGCAGCGAGACTCAGGACGCCTTCCTTGTTCGGAATGACGGTGACAACCTGCGTGCAAATACTCTGGAGCTTGCTTTCCAGTTCCGGGTCCTTGAAAGTCATCACGACTGGTTTCCATGACAGCGCTCCAGTTGCTTCAGCCTTGCCTAACTCCAACACGGCGTTCCGCGCGTCAGGGTCACAAACGTAGAAGCAATTGTGGGCGTACCACGGTGTGATTTCTTTGGCGACCAACCGCTCCCTTATTTTCAGGTCGATTATGAACCTGCGGGCCTCATCGTAATCTCGAACGACGAACACTGGTTCGGCGGCATCATTCGGCACCTTGCTGAAGTCAATCATTTTCGGTGCCGGAGTTGCACCAGCCGCGTGACGCAACTGCGCCACGAGGCCTCCTTCATAGAATCCAGCAGGAGCGGGGTTGCGTTTCAAAGAATATGATTTCCCCGCCTTCTGCTCTGGCGTGAGTTTCAGGTAGTCGCTGCACGAGATTTCAATGTGACCGGGCGTCGGTGGTGGTGTCGGGAAATTATCCACGCACTCCTTGCCAGCCTTCGGAACGCAAACATGGCTGCGTTCGCAGCCATCTTCCCATCGAGTACAGACAGTGCCGTCGTCAATATGCTGATACTCGTCACCATCGAGGTGCTGACAGCCGGGCATGTTTCGCCTGATGAAGTTTTCTGCCGTCTCTCGAAGGGCTGAGGGAATGTTCTTCTGAATCTGGGCCTTGAGTCCGACTTCACCTCGGTCGCCGGGCAGACCATGCCATAACTGGTGTGTGCAGAATTCAGGGTCGGGTTTGTAGAGCGTTTCATCGGAAGCCCGCTCCGACGAAAACGTGCGGCAGCGCGCGCCTGTTTTCACGTTGATGACACGGTAGGCACCCGCCTCGTCGTATAGGGCTTGAGCTACCGGGCATGCTTTGAAAAGTTCTTCGAGCGTCATTGGATGCTTCCTCTCTCCCCGACCCAACCGGGTTCGTCATCGGCCCAACGCACAAATTTGCCGTCGTGAAACATCGGCCAGCCGTTCTCACCCGGCTCGTCGCCGTAGGACTCGGTGAGCGGCGTTGGTTGGCCGCCGTTTGCAATCCAATCCTCAGCTTCTTTGCGAGTGTGGAATCGTTCGTTGTACACGTACTCATCAATCGCCGATGCAATTCCGAACAGACCATTTCCGTACTCGAATGCCTTCAACGCATCCGCGCCGTCGCAGACAATAGTTATCTCCATCGGCTGCGCTGGAAGACCCCCGACGATGTTGTCTACCTTGCCTTGCTCATCCTGTGCCGTCACTGTGTTCTCCTTTTTGAAATAGTCTTGGCTGATGCGTTGCCGTGAGCGCGCGCCCACGCAATGACCGTGTCCTTCTCGAATCGGAGATAGCGTCCAATTCGCAGAACGGGTAGTGGGTCACGTTGCCGACGACGGGACTTCTCGTAGACCCACGCAAGAGAAGTTCCGAGCAGTTCGGCGGTCTGTTCAGGTGTGATGAAGACGGGGCTATCCATGCAGCACCGCCATCGACTGAAAGAAACTCTGGTCAGCCGACGTCACTGGAACGAAGGTCGGAACCTGAATCTTTTTGAAAAATGCAGCCCTGCATTCGCCGCCCGGACAAAACTGGCGCGCGTACGAAGGGGCAATGGGAAGCCCGCACTCACGGCACTCCAAATGGAGCACCGCGAACGGGCGGGCCTTCTGCTGCTGACGCATGCGGTACTGCTGCTGCTTCAGGGCGTTGCGGCTGCTTGGTAACGGTAATTGGTCCTCTTGCGGGCGCACGGGTACCCTCCTCGGTTGAAATTTGGGATTGAAGGGATTACTTGGAAGCCCGTAGCCACGTACCCAGAATTGGGCGGCCCGCGTGCGGTATACCCGCAACTGTTCTACCGGGTTCGTGCAACGGGGGCGGGCCGTCCGCCACGTCCGTTAACCGGAAGACCCGCTTGGGCAGCGAGTCTAGAGTCATTTTATCAGGTGTGTTCGGAGACTTCAACGCCTATTTTCGGCTTCACTTGGTCGAAGACATCGGATATATAAGGAGCGATGCAGAGCGGCCACATTTACAAACGACACGGGTCTTGGCACCTACGGTATCGGGTCGACGAAATTGGACCCGATGGCCAGCCGCGTCGCCGGGAGATCACGAAACGCCTCGCGGCGGTCGACGACGACCACCGCTCGAAGAAGGACGTTGAGGATGAAGCGGAACGGCTGCTGGCCAAAGCGAAGAAAGGCGGAACCGCTGAGGGTTCGCTCCCGGTAAAGGATTTCGTGGGCCGCTACTACCTCCCTTTCATTCTGGCGCGCCGGACGGCTTCGACTCACAAGTTTTACCGCGATACGCTGAAGAACCACGTCACCCCCGCGTTGGGAACCTGCGCCTCCGTGATGTTGGAACCGTTCACGTTCAGAAGATGCTCGACGCCATCGACCTCTCTCATCCTTCGCTTCAGCGAATCAAGACGGCAGCCAGCGCCGTGATGTCGCACGCCCTCCGGCTCGGTTTCATCACGGGAGCAAATCCTGTTCACGAAGCGAAGCCGGAAGGAACGCGTTCCGACTTCGAAGGGCACGCATATACATGGGCCGAGGTTCAGTCGATGCTGGCCGACCTCGAAGAGCCAGCCCGAACCGTCGTGGCAGTCGCTGCGTTTACGGGCTTGCGAGAAAGTGAAATTCGAGGGCTGCAGTGGGCGGATTACAACGGCGAGGAGTTATTCGTCCGGCGCGCCGTCTGGCGGAAGGCGGTCGGCGTCGTGAAGACGCCGGAGTCGAAGTCTCGTGTCCCTGTCATCGCTCCGCTCCGCAAACTCCTCGACGCCCACCGTCGACTGAACGGAAAGCACGAATGGATTTTTGCCGGGCCGAAGGGGTTTGCCTTGAACCTCGACAATCTGGCGAAGCGGGAAATCCGCCCTGCGCTCGGTGCCCGATTCAAAGGCTGGCATGCATTTCGCCGGGGGCTGGTTGGCATCCTGTTCGACGCGGGCGTCGACGTCGAAGTGGCCAAGACCATTCTCCGCCATAGTGATTCCTCCGTGACGCGCCGCCACTACCTCGTCCTGAAGTCCCAGAATGAGGGCCGGGAGGCGATGGAAAAGCTGGAAAAAGTCCTCACCGTGCGGGACAAACACGGGACAGGCAAAACGAGCAAGAAAGGGAAATCTCGCGCTAAGGCGCATAAACAGCGGGGATAAAATGGAGCCGACGAGCGGACTTGAACCGCTGACCTGCCGATTACGAATCGGCTGCTCTACCAACTGAGCTACGTCGGCTTCTGGTTTGACTTTTCCAGTTTATCAAATCGTCGATGAAGCAGCCGCAAAAGGGCTAGGCTGGCTATTTGCGCAGAGCAGGATCGTTTTCAGATCCGCTCAACTAAGCGGCGCGTGCGGCGACCATGCCGTCATACTCCTCTTGCGACTGCACCGGCAGGAGAACCCACAAGGTGTACACTCCCACGGCTGTTCCGAAGGGAACATTGAATAGCGAGATGAAACCCAGAACCAGCGCGATGATGCGGGCCCAAGGTTCCCGGTGCAACAGGCCCCATCCGGCGATGAACCCACAGGCAGCCTTGGCCAGAATGAAGATTGCCACCACGCTCAACAGCGGACGCAAAAAACCGGTGGGCGCATCTGGCGGCGCACCCATCTCGTGCAAATGAGCTAACAAAGTATTGGCGAGGATATACAGGATCACGCCGCCGAGCGTGTTGAAGGCCGAGATAGCCAGCCAGAAGATACCCAGCAAATGAACGTGCCCCTGTACACGCCCGGGACGCTGTTGCATCGCCATCACCGGGCCCACGATTTGCTTCCCGCACTTACTGCAAAATGCCTGGCCAGGTAGCACGGTTGCGCCACATCCATCGCAGAACATGATTTCCTCCGCCCCGATTCGTTAACCCGAAATCCCGCTATCCCAACAAACTGTTCAACAGATGATACGCAAACTGCGGGTTCAGAGTTCATTTCGAAAGTGCTTGTAATCGGACTCGCGCCTTGTTCTACGAGCTTTCCTTCGGAATGTGGATCGATGTGAGCAAAACAAAAAGGCCGCCCGGCAACAGGGCGACCTTCTCTTTTCAAGGGAGAATAGTTCCAACGGAAGGCAAAATCCGTCAAAACTTTCTGGACAAAATCTTATGAGCCGAAAAAGGGGGGTGTCAAGCAATTTTTGGGAAATAAATGTCTTTATTTTCAAAGACTTAGGGAATCAATCAACACTAGCCATAATTGTCCCAATTTGAGACGAAATGCCCTGTAAACCGGTGTAAGCCAATATTTCTAATGCACTTAAGAACGGTTTGAAGGTTCCGGCGCGGTGGGTGGACGGGCCGAAGAAGGCGCAGCCGCAGCCTCTCCAAGGTCCAAAGAAATGAACTCAGCTTGGTCGGAGTGACCGAAGACCGGGCCGGGGAAATACCGGCGCAGCAGAACGCGAGCGCCGCCGAACGCCACTCCCGCCGCCAGCGAGATCGCTCCTACGATGATGCACAGGAGAATAATGTTGACCAGAAGGTTGGCAATGTTGTTCTTCTTGTCGAAGTACGTGTTCTCGTTCCACGTGACACTCGCTTCGTAGTTCACCGCACCGAGAAGAGTTTGCGCGTCGCTCTGAGACAGCGGGCCCGCAGCGATGGCGATGATCGGTCCGGTACGCTTATCGAAGAATGGACCAACATTCTCGATGGCGGCCACCCCGGCCTGGGGTGGAGCAGCATGATAGGCGGCGTTGATGCGGCGCAGATGTTCGGCCGCCAGGGTTGGGTTCGGATACTGAATCAGCAGCAGTGTCGCTTCCCCACCAGGAGTCGAGTATTGCCCGAGCACCACTTCAGGGCTGGCGCTGAAATCCACCAGGTCCGCGGGAAGAGGAGATGCGATCGCGCCCAGAGCCCGCGGTCCCTCAGCATACTTCTCAGTGTTCGTCTGATAGCCGTGATGCGGCATGAAAGCGAGAACCGGAGGCAGTTCGCCCGCATTTCCGCCGGGCCGCGGCAGCACGCCTGCCAACTCACGCAGTCCCGCCGCCGACATCACCGACAACTGGCTGAATACGGCTTCCACTACGATGTGGCCGCGGTAAAACAGCACCCGCTGATTCAAGGATGCCCCCTGATCGCCGATCTCTTCCCGCGCCATCTCGGGCTGCAGATAGAAACTGTAAGCGCCGAAAGCTCCGCTGGCATCGGCGAATCGTGCAGCGCGGATTTTCAGCGTGCGGCCGTCGTCGCTCTTGTAGGCAGCGGATTCGAAATCGGTGAACCCATATTCCTTGAGCAGCGCCGCATTGGTCGGATCGGCGGCAGCAGCCTCTTTGCTGGCCTGAGGCACCCCCTGGATCTGCCACCCGGCAAACTGCTTGGGCAGGAGCGGGGGCGCGGGTGAAACAGCACCGGGGTTAGCAGCAAAAGCAGCACTGGCAAGGCAAATGACCACCGCCAGCAGGATCACAAACCTTGATGCGCGCATGGATGGACGGCTTGGCACAGAATCCCTTCTGTAATTAGACCACAGAGGAGGAGAAAAAGTTTCCTGCGACGGACTCGTTGGGCGGGCGGAGCGTCCCGAGGAGTACTTGAGGATGATTGGGAGGAGGATCAGTCTGAAGCGGAGAACCTATTGTCCCGCTGCTTTATCCATCTTGCTGGCTACCTTGACCCCGCTCAACCCGTTCACATACTTGGCGATGCCGCGGTAGAGCGACTCGGCGATGCGCTGGCGGTATTCGCTGGTCGAGAGGCGGCGCTCGTCGGTGGGATTGCTGACAAAAGAAACCTCGGCGAGAATCGAAGGCATATTGGCCCCGATCAGCACGATAAAGGGAGCCTTCTTCACGCCCCGGTCACGGATAGCCGGACTTTTGACTGCCAGGCCACTGTGCAGCGACTGCTGCACGTCCCCGGCAAACTCCCGTGACTCCTCGATCTTTTCCTTGAGCGCGATCTTCTTCACCAGGTCCTGCAGTTCGTAGATGGACTTCTCCGAGACCGCGTTTTCGCGCGCCGCAACTTCCAATGCTTCCGGTGACGATGTGAAATTCAGGTAATAGGTTTCAACTCCCCGGGCCGCCGCGTCGTGACTCGAGTTGGCGTGAATGGAGACGAAAAGATCTGCGCGCGCCTGATTGGCAACGGCGGTGCGAGTCTCGAGCGGAATAAAGGTGTCGTTCTTGCGCGTGTAAACTACCTCCGCGCCTAGCCGCGTTTCGAGCAGCTTGCCCAAACGCCGTCCCACTTCGAGGACTAGATCCTTTTCTTTCAGGCCGTTGGGACCAATGGTTCCGGTATCGTGGCCTCCGTGGCCGGGATCAATCACGATCTTGCCGATTTTCAGTCCCAGAGCGCGAATCAGGGAACGGTCGCCTCCGGCAGTGGGGCGTGCCTCGCGAATGCCGAGATCGGAAGTTTCGAAATCTTTGTCGATCGGTTTCTTCACCGCGACCGCGCGCCCGGAGGAGGCCTGCCTCTTAGCAATTTGCGCTCTACGCTTCGTCAAGCTCGCTGAAGAAGAACTCGCGTCATCGTCGTCGTAATCCACCACTTTCTTCACGACTGCTGCACTTTGTGACTTTCTACTCGAAACGGTAAGGCCAGACGCAGATATCTTGCCATCATCGCTGACTGCAACGGGACGCGCTGAAAAGGCGGCTGTCTCCTCCGATGAATTCTTTTCGATGTCCGCGTCGGGGATCGATTTTGGCGCCGCCGTGCCCTCGGCCTGCACAGCGATGCTCTCGTCCGCAACTTTTTCTTGCTTCGTCCGCCCATTCTTGCCGTGAATGTCGATGATCAGGCGGTAGGGATTGGGCAGCAGGAAGGCGTCATAATCGGAGAGGTTGTCGACCTCCAGCACCACGCGCGTGCTGCCCGGCGCAAACTGGGCCACGCGAACTTTCTTCAGGAAACCGTCATCCCCGTCGAAGCTTTTGCCGACCAGTGTGGAGGCGAGTTTGGTATCGCGCAGATCGAAGAAAATACGTGCCGGACTATCGATGCGACGGGAAACAAAGCTCACCTCGTTTTCCACGTCGATGGCAACCCGGGTGTAGTCGGGAGTCGACCAGTGCCGGATGCCGGTCACGCGCGCCAGCCGCGCTGTACGCGGATCCGCGGATTGCTCTTTGCCCGGGTCTTTGGCTGGATCGTTGCCCGAATCGTTGGCCGGTTCGTTGGCCGGTTCGTTGGCTAACGATGCGCGCGTGGCATTCGTGTTTTCGGCATCTGCGGCATCCTTGGCGGCGACATTGTTCTTGGCTTCCTTCGCGGAGCGGGCCTTCTCCGCTGGCTTCTGCGCCTTCGCCACTTTCTCGGCATGCGCCTGCTGGTTCAGCTCTACGATGGCCTGACGCGCACCGTCTGCCAGGCGGTTGTGCGGATAATGCCGCAGAAACTCCTGGAAAGTGGAACGTGCCGCTGCGGGATCGTTCAGATCATCTTTGTATATTTCGCCGATGGTAAACAGTCCATCGAAGCGGTACTTGCTGCCGGGATATTCACGGCGCAGGAACTTGTATTGCTCGATGGCTTCATTCAGGATTTTGTCGTCGTCGAAGCGCCGTCCCATTTCCACCAGCATCTCGGCCACTGCGACCACGCAGGGATCAGCTTTGGAGGAAGCAGGCGCGCCCAGGTAGACATTGCGGTAGGCATTCAGTACGCGTTGATAGTTGCGGCGGGTTCGGTCAGCGGGAGGCCTTCCATTCAACGCCTCGCGCATCCGCTCCGCAGTGGCGAAATGCTCCCGCGCCCACGCGTCGGAATGGCGCGTGCGCGCGTGCGCCGACAGCGGGGCTAGCGCGCCGAATACCGTGACCACAAGCAGCGCTCCCCACAGACCACGCTGGTGCGATGAGTTCTTCACGATAACCAGCCCGTGCCCTCGTTCGTGAACCAGTTGTTTGAACCTATGCCCTGGGTGCCAGAGAGATTAAAAGTAAACAGATGCCGCAAACCTAGTCTGTGTTGCTGATGTAAAGCATGCCGCGTGCATCGCGTTGAACCCTAACGGGATCATGCGAAGCGCCCGAGTTAAAAACAGACCCGCCGTAATACAGGTTGGTGATCCGCCGGACGTAGTTTTGGGTTTCGGTATAGTGCGGCACGCCTGAACTGCGTGCCACCGCTCCCGCCCCCGCGTTGTAGGCAGCCAGGGTCAATTTGACATCGCCGCCATAGCTTTCCAGAAGCTGCTTCAAGTGGCGCACGCCCGCATCCACATTCTGTTCGGGATCAAACGGATTCTTCACCTTCAACTGGCGTGCCGTCGCGGGCATCAACTGCATCAGGCCCATTGCGCCCTTCCGCGACACGGCGTTGGGATTGAAGTTCGATTCCACTTTTACCACCGCGCGCACAAGGTTCGGGTCGACGTTATGCCGCGCCGCCGCCTGCTCGATGGCAGTATCGATGTCTGCGGGGGTCGACGCCGCGCCGCGGAAGTTCGCCGTCGCTATCTTGGCGGTTGCCGATTGGCTGGTCTCCCGCCCCAAATACTGGTTGACCTCGTCGGCTGCCGACCGCGCTGCTCGCATGGACGCTGCATTGGGAGGAGGCACCGGCTTCCAGCGATTCTCTTTGGAACTCCAGTACATCAACTTGCGCGGGGGCGTTTCGGACATTTGAGCGTGGCGCGCCGAAGTCTTTTCGACCGAATCATTGACGTAGATCCTGCGGCCATGCTCGTCGGTTGCAGTGATCTTTTCGGAAGCTCCGTCACCGCCATCGGCGGCACGGAGTTGGAACGTGAGAGAAAGAGAGGTCGCGGCTACGGTGCTGGCCATCAGGGCGATTTGCAGGCGCTTTCGCATAACCGGGTTCTTATCCACCTTGGCATAACGGAAGACAGACCTCACCCTCGCATGCCGCTACCCGGAACCTGACGGAGAATCCCTAAACCAGAGTGAGTCGATTATAGGCGCTGGGCGGAGGGGGAGCAACCTATCTGAAGGGTGTAGAACCACCGGAGTAATCTCAGTAACATGTTGAAACAAAATAGTTTACATTACTCTCATGCTTCCGTACCAAGTGGGGTCTCGGCCACCACACCAGATGGGATTCCGGAACTGTTCAGGGTTTAGCAGGCGTAGCCATCGTCGGCTTTGCGATCTCGCCGTCTTTCATGATGAAGGTGAAGGGGCTGGGCACGTACTCGGTAATCACTCCAATGACGTCGACCGTGGCCCCAGCTGTCGGCGGGTGAAGCATAGGTTTCGTCATGGTGACTTGCAGGTCAGCCTTGTTCGCCTGCTGGTTTTCGTCCGTGATCGCCGCCTGAACTGTGCCCTGTGTCGCGGAGATCACTTTCACCGACATTCTCAGCTTCGCGGCTCCCTGCTTTTCTTTATCCAGAATCGCCTGCATCACCTTGTCCGCGGCGTCTTTGTTGGCCGGTGAAGCGTCCCGAAGACTTAGGACAAATTCGTAGTCGCTGAACGAAAGGTCGCCCGGGGCATTCTCCTGAACTGCTTTCACGGCAATCTCGGCGGGCGTGGGAGCGGGCTTGATAGCAAAGTCTGCTGGCGGGACGGGCTGAGTTGCAGTTGCGACAACGAGCTGATCCCAGCCATCCTCACCGCCGTGATACCTGCGGTACTTCGCCTTGCCGTAATCCGCAATTGATTTCTGCGCCGCAGCGTTGCCCTGGGCAAGCTGGAACGCTTTGGCAACGTACCAGAAGCCGTTCGGATCTGGGGGTTTCATCTCTAACTCGGCGACCGCGAGCTGATAAACGTCCTGCAGGTTGTTGGGATCGTTCTCGATCGACTTCATGTAGTGATCGCGGGCCGCCGGATAGTCCTTGGCTTGCAACGCGGCAAAGCCGGCCGCTCCATGGAAAATCGCCGTCATCTGCTTGCGCAGCTTGTCGAAGTCCGCGTCCGACACGCCCTCCGGTTTCTGCCACCCGGATAAGGCCTTCAAACCCTTCTCCGAATTCGCCCCAGCATTGGCAACAGCTTTGGCATCGCCTTGCGATGCCAGCGAGCGATTCAGAAACGTAACAATAGCTAGCGCCCGCACATTGCCCGGGTCGAGTTCGAGAATGCGATTAGCGGCGCTCGTCAGCTTGGCTACATTGGCAGCCTGCTGATACGCGGCCATGGCCTGTTCCAGCGCATCGATCTTGACCACGCTGCCTGGATATTGACTGACGAAAGCTTCCATGGCAGCGGCTTTTTGCGCCGGTTCTGTCGTGTTAAGCGCGGCGATGTACGCGTTGTACTCGCCAGGATCTTTGATTACTTTCTGGCTGGCCGGCGGATTCTGTTGCCCGAAAAGTTGGGTCGAACTGAACAAACCCAGGCTCGGCGCGAAGCAAACTAAAACTAGGAAGAGACTAGGAAGCAACTTTACCCAAGTATGGCGCATTCTTGTCATCTCCGGATTGGCACGAAGCATAGCAAAGGGCTTCCGCTTGGAATAGGTACTACCCGGACACACCCCGAAGTGCATCAGCAGCCCACATTTCACTCCACAGTCTTCAGCAAGACGCAGGTGGAGTCGCATCAAGCCTTTTCAAGAGCGGTGGCAAAGGCGTCGAGCGACAACGAACGCAGCAGGTTCCGGCGCATGCCGCGTTCCACCTCGGCCAACCGCTCAGAGGCAGCGGCGATCCAATCGAAATCAGCAGACTCAGCCATCCTCGCGAGTTGGCTTTGAATGTCTGCGTTTTGGACCAGCTCCGGCGCGCCCGACCCTAGAAACATCAAATCGCGCAGCAGCGAGTAGAGCGTACGGAGAAGCCGCTCCGTCTTCTCCCGTCCCTCGGCGCCGGGACGATAGGATTCCGTGATCTTGAATAGCTGAGTATGTTCGCCTCCCATCAAGGCCGAATTGAGGATGGTCAGGGCGTCGGCGCGGGCGGCAACGTAGGCCTCCACGTCGAAGCTGCGTGCCCGGCCTAACGCGCCCTCGCTCAGCCGGGCAACCAGCGCCCGCTGTTGGGCTTTCCATTCCGGACGATGTTCGGCCAGGTAGCGCTCCACTTCTTCCACCGGCACAGCACTGAGCGGGAAGATCATCGATCGTGATCGGATGGTCGGAAGCAGCTCGCCCGGGTTCTCCGAGAGCAGGAAGATGGTGGCGAACTCCGGCGGCTCCTCCAGAACTTTGAGTAGCGAGTTCGCTGCCTCCTTCATGAAGGCCGAGTCGGTGAAGATATAAACCCTTTCCCGCGCTTCGGACGGACGGTAGTAGATGGTCTCGATAACCCGCCGGACCTGATCCACTTTGATCATCATCTGAGGTGGATCGGGAGGAATGACCAGCACATCCGGGTGGGTCTGCACGAACAGGCGGGTTTCTTTCTTGTCGGTCTCGCGCAGCCCTTCGCGCGTCTCCACTGCTTCGGCAAAGCGGGCATCGAAATCGGCAGCTTGCGCGATCCGGCGGCAGTTCGCGCATTCGCCGCAGAAATCCGGCAGCCCATCGGTCTCAGTCGGCGTCAGACAGTTCAATGCCTGCGCCAGCATCAGCGCCAGAGTGTACTTGCCCGCTCCCCGCGCGCCCGAAAGGATTACTGCATGTGGAAAATGCTTTCGCGCCAGCATGTCCCGCAAGCGATGAACGGGTTCGGCGTTGCCGTGAAAATCAGAAAAGCTCATCCTTCGCAACCAAACTGACGATCCATCCTCCGAACCATCTCTTCAACTTCATGGGCCCACACGAACTTCATCCGGGTCTCGCCGCCAGTTTCAGCTTTCGCCCGACAACCTCCATGATCCGCCGGTGCGTCTGCGCGGGTGTGCCGCTCGCATCCACCAAAACCACGCGATCCGGTTCACGGGCCAAGATAGTCAAATAGGTTTTTCGCACGCGCCCGAAAAAGAGGCGGCTCTCCTGTTCGAAGCGGTTCTCATCGCCGGCGCTCTGCCGGCGACCCGGGGAGTGAATCTTGTTTCGCCTACGTGCCCGCTCGACACTCAAGGCCGCATCGGAATCCATCAAAATGGTTAGGTCAGGTCGCAGATCGCCGCATAGAGTTCGATGCAGGGTCAGCACCACTTCACTGCCTAACTTCCGTCCACCACCCTGGTACGCTTCTGTGGAATCCGTGAAGCGATCACAGAGCACAATTCTTCCATCCGCAAGCGCGGGCTGGATTACCTCTTTGATGTGCTGCGCCCGCGAGGCAAACATTAGCGCCAGCTCTGCAAACGGACTCAATCCAGACGTGCCGCTATCCAGCAGGATATGTCGGATTCGTTCCCCAATCGCAGTGCCACCGGGCTCCCTGGTAGCTACGACCGCCAAACCTTGAGAGCGCAACGCGGCTGCGAGTTTCTCGACCTGCGTGCTCTTGCCGCATCCATCCAGACCTTCAAAGGTAATGAATTTGCCAGTCGGAAGGGGCGGCACGTGCAGATCATACCAGAGCTGGAGCTGAGGCCTCCACATTCGGCGCTCTTGATCTCGGCCGCAGACTGTGTTTTCATAAAAGAGTACCGGGACCGGCGTCGCCGGTCCGCACGCGCGTCAAAAACCTCCACCACTAGCCTACATTCTGAGGAGAAAAATCATGAGTAAAGTCTCGTATATTCCCAAGGATTACAACTCCGTCACACCTTACCTGATCATCAAGGGCGCTGCCCAGGCGATTGAGTATTACAAGAAAGTTTTCGGAGCGACCGAAACTTTCCGCATGAATGGCCCCGACGGCAAGGTCGGCCATGCCGAGTTGAAGATCGGCGACTCGCACATCATGCTGGCCGACGAAAATCCCAGCATGGGACAGGGACACACCAGCGCGGCCACCATCGGCGCGAGCCCGGTGAGCCTCTATGTCTACCTTCCCGACGTTGATAGCGTGGTTAAGAAAGCGGCAGCCGAGGGAGCGAAAATCCTGAAGCCAGTCGAGGACCAGTTCTACGGAGACCGCTCCGGCTTCCTGCAAGATCCGTTCGGACATCTGTGGGGCGTCGCCACTCATGTGGAGGACGTGTCACCGCAGGAGATGAAAGAGCGGATGAAGAAGATGATGCCAGCGGCGTAGTTTGACTTTGATAGGAGGCGGGGCAGCCATGCCCCGCCTCTATTTATTTTCTAATGGCTGGGCGGATACTTAACTTTCTGGGCGTTGAAGATGGACAAGAGTTCTTTGAAGTCGTCGAACATCTAGCGCCGGTTCCCTCATTCGGTAAGCCGCAAGGGTAAGCTCAGCGACCGCGCTCATGCGTTCATGAGCGGGCATCTCCTGCCAGTCCCGATATTCTTGGGCCTTCATGGCATCGAGGCTGGCGTAGGTGCTGATAGCCTTGTCCATTAGTTCGTAGAACCGGTGTAGCGCCTGCTCACGCGGAAGCACCGACTGGCTGCGTAACGCGGCGGACATGGATTTGCCCCTCGCGCAGTCGCGTTCGCGCTATGTCGTACGCAGATTGCATGCGCATGAGCGTGTCCATCTTCACTCCAAACGCTTTTTCGATGCGCAGCGCCATGTCGCCGGAGAGATCGGCCTTGCCATTCAGCAAGCTGGACAGCGCGGGCCGTGAAACCTTGAGCGCCGCTGCCGCTGCTGTTACCGACAGCCCGGCAGGCTGGATGATCTCCGTGCGAATGAAATCTCCGGGATGAGGCGGGTTCTTCATGGCCATAGCTTTCTCCTTACGCCTAGTGGTAATCCTCCAAATTCAGCTCGCAGATTTCCTGCTCTGCAGTGTCGATGCGGAACGTCAAACGCTGATTGCGAGTAACGTTGAGACTCCATACTCCTTTGCGGTCGCCGGTCAAGATGTGCGCCTTCCAACCGGTCAGGGCATACAATTCTTCCGGTCCCTGCATGTTGTCGAGAAAGGCCAGCATCTTGCGAAGCTTCCCCGCCACGTCGGGTGGAATGCCACGCAACGTTATCGTCCGCGTAGAGCCGTTTCAGGCCCTTGTGCGCGAAGCTCCGAATCTTCACTTGTCAGAGTGTAGCCTGTAGCTTAACACTTGTCAATCGGGGATCAAAATTCAAGCAAAGAGGACACAAGGCGTTACGGAGAAAATGTGGGCGCTCTGAAGGTAGCTACCAACGATCAGATACTTAACTTTCTGGGCGTTGAAGATGGACAAGAGTTCTTTGAAGTCGTCGAACATCGAGCGCCGGTTCCCTCATTCGGTAAGCCGCAAGGGTAAGCTCAGCAACCGCGCTCATGCGTTCATGAGCGGGCAGTTCTTACCAGTCCCGATATTCATCCGCCTTCATGTGATCGAGGCTCGTGTAGCTGCTGATAGCCTTGTCCATTGGTTCGTTTGTAGCACCGCGAGGCCGGTTTTGCAACAGTACGTTCACAACCTGCAAGGGGTTGATTTCAGCGCGTTCGGAGCGCATGTTGCTGAAGTACGAGCCGGTCGCAGGTGGATCGCATTCTCGATCCGAAGCGCGACATCATGTTGTCGAGTTTGCAGCGGGCGGCGGCTTTGGTGGGACGGCGGGTGACGATTGAGTTGGTTTGACGGCTCTTGTCTCGCCGACTGCCGTTCTAGCCCACCCTTCGCAAAGGACAGTTCAGTCCCATGGGACTGAACAAAAGAGCGCGACGGATGGGACACCCGACCGTACAATAGTTTATAACTCGCTCCCCATAAAGGGAGGAGGTGGCGGGCCGATGCACCAAAGGAAAATTGCTAGCAGCATTTGGGTTCTATTTTTCGGACTCGCTCTGTTCGCAACGGTGGGTTCACTCGTGGCTTCGGGGCCCCAAACACTCTTCACCTTCACTACGAGTGGCGGCAAGGTGTACGTTGGCTACTTCGATGCGGATGGTTCGTCTATTCTTACCTTCACAGATGAGACGAATAATCAAATGAAGGTTAAGGCTGAGGACATAAGCTCAGGCGTCCTAACTAAGCGCAAGGGTTCTGGGAACAACATGGCCCCATGTTACGACGAGAAGGCGGTCGTGACGCTTGGCGATAAGACCACCATCGAGGGATGCTTCCGGCCGTATCACATGACGTTCATCTCAGGCAAGGTGAGTATGGAAGTGTCTAGCCTCACTGGCAGCTTCGTTCGAAAAAAAGATTAATACCTGTCGCATGTACACCCTAAGAATTAGCCAGTTCTATGCGGTCTGTAACCGGATTCGCAAATTGTTTGGCAATGGTTTTTCGGGTCGCCCTAGTTCATACTTGAGGGTTTTGGTTTCCTTACAGACTCGATAACCACCAAGCCTCACTGCCTGATCCTCGGATTCGCCACCGAATAAAGCACATCCGTCAGGAAATTCACTGCGACGTAGGTCAATCCAATCGCCAGGATGCAGCCTTGCACTAGATAGTAGTCGCGATTCGAGATGGCTTGGATGGTCAGGCGGCCGATGCCGGGCCAGGAGAAGATGGTTTCGGTGACGATTGCTCCTGCCAGCAGCGCGCCGAATTGCAGGCCGAGCACCGTGATGATGGGGATCATGGCGTTGCGCAGGGCGTGGCGGTAGACTACCGTGCGCTCGGGCAGGCCTTTGGCGCGGGCGGTGCGGATGTAGTCCTGGCTGAGTTCTTCGAGCATCGAGGTGCGCACCATGCGGGTGAGGATGGCGGCCAGGGCTCCGCCCATGGTGATGGCGGGGAGGACTAGGTTGGCGAAGGAACCGGCGCCGGAGACGGGGAGCCATCCCATCTTGATGGCGAACAGAAGAATCAGGATGGGGCCTAGGGCGAAGTTGGGGAACGACAGGCCGAAGAGGCTGACTACGCTGAGCAGGCGGTCGTCCCAACGGTTGCGCCGCTGGGCGGAGCGCACGCCGGCGGGGATCGACAAGATGATGGCCACGAACAGCGACGCCAGCGTTAGTTGCAGCGTGTAGGGATAGCGCTGGGTGAGCAGGCGCGTCACGCTTTGGTTGTAGCGGAACGAGGGGCCGAGGTCACCGTGGAGGACGCCGCGCCAGTAGTGGATATATTGCTCGCCGAGTGGGGCGTCGAGGCCGTAGGCATGGCGGGTGGCCTGGATGTCGGCGGGTGGGGCGCCTTCTCCCAGCATTTGTTGGATGGGGTCTCCGGGAACAAGATGGATTAGAAGGAAGACCAGGCTTACTACCAGCCAGATTACCGGCAGGGTGTAGAGGACGCGTTGGAGGAGGGCTCGGGGCAAGGGCAGTTCTCAGTTCTCGGTTCTCAGTTCTCAGTTTTTCGCTACGGGCGGCGCTCCAGGATCCACCGTGCTCCCGTGTCTTCGCCTTCGAAGTAGGCCAACCTTCCGGGCAAGCAAGACAGCAACGTGCCCATTTGACCACCGACCACGTCACTTAGGGCTTCTACGAGTGGCATTTCTTTCCCGTCCAGGCGGCGATCCTCGGAAGTGACCCAACACAAGGGAGGCGCACCTTTTTGTGAGGATTTGCGCTATGTCTTTGGGGTGCTGCTTGCTCGGTCGAATCGTCAGAAGGTAGCGCGGATTGAGCGACTTAAAATGAGCGAGCTCGCGCAGAAATTTCTCTCGCGTCTTAGGCTTCGACACGAAGTCCAAGTAGCGTCGTCGCTTGGTCGGGGCAAAAAATGTTTTAATCAGTTCTTCTTCGTGGTTCATGCTTGGCGGCTCAATCTCCGGCCTGCTTTGCCGACTCGGCTTTGCTCTCAGTGTTTTCTGCTCTTTCGATCTTTACCTTGGCGATGCGGTGGCCGTCCATGTCTTCCACGGTGTAGTGATGGCCTTCATAGTCGAAAGACTCGCCGAGGTACGGGATGCGTTGCAGGCGGGCGAGGACGAATCCGGCGAGGGTTTCGAAGCCGGCATCGCGGGGCAAGAGCAGGCCGTGCTGGGTTTCGAGCTCTCGGATATTCACCGCGCCTTCGAGCAACAGAACTGATTCATCTTTCAACTCAGGCTCGGGCGGAGAGACGTCGAATTCGTCTTCGATGTCGCCGACGAGTTGCTCCAGAATGTCTTCGACTGTGATTACGCCTGCCGTGGAACCGAACTCGTCGACCACAACAGCGAGGTGGCGGCGGCGTCTTTTGAATTCATCCAGCAATTCCGCCAGAACTTTGGTTTCGGGAACGACCAGAACATCGTGCATGATCTGGCCAATCTGGGTGCGCGCAATTCGGGAGGCCACGGGTTGGCCCAGATTGATGAGCCTGAGCCGCACCCAGCGCACGAGTTCCTTGTAATAAAGCACGCCAACGATGTGCTCAGGACCGCTTTGCGGGTCGTAGACCGGGATGCGCGAGTGCTGGCCTTCGACCACGCGGTTCAGGGCTTCGTCAAGGGTAAGATCCGAAGGCAGGGAAAAGATATCCGGTCGCGCCACCATGACCTCGCGAACGGTGATGCTGTCGAGTTCGATGGCGTTGTGGATCATCTCTTCCTGCGACTCGGGGATCTGGCCGAATTGGCGGCTGGCTGTGACGATAAGCTTGAGTTCGTCGGGGGAGTGGACAGCGCCGCCGCGGCGGGCGTCGCGTGCGCCGAAGAGCCGCAGCACCAGTCCACCGGAGCGGCGCATAAAAAAAAGTACGGGCCGAGTGATGGTAAGAAATGCTTCCATGGGAGCGGCCACAGCCAGGGCGATCTGCTCGGCACGCTGTAGGGCCAAAGTCTTCGGGACAAGCTCGCCCAGCAGGACATGGAGGTACGTGATCAGCGTAAAGGCGATCACGATGGCGATGCCGTGAGCATAGACCGCGGCGTGGGGAACTTCGTGCACGAAGCGGAGAGATTCCACGAGGCGGGCGACCATGGGTTCGCCGATCCAGCCCAAGGTGAGGCTGACCATGGTGATGCCGAGTTGAACGCCGTTGACAACTTCGTCAAGATGCTGATGCAGGCGCTGGACGATGCGGGCGCCAATGCGTCCGGACTCGATGAGTTGCTGAATGCGAGTGTCGCGGACGCTGACCAGGGCGAACTCGGCAGCGGCGAAGAACGCATTTGCCGCTACCAGAAGAAGGATCAGGAGCACGCGGAGCAGCACAAAGGCAATCATTTAGGCGTAATTCTGATGGGTAATTCTAGCATTCCAAAGGGGCTGGGAGGCGAGTGAGCGGGGTGCGGCCGTCAAGACCTTCAACACAGAGGACCCTTCGACTCCTCTCAGGGCAGGCACAGGGGAACAAAGGGTAAAACTTTTGGAATCCGGAGCTACCATTTTTCTATAAGGAAGGTCTAACTGGCAGGTGGCAGGTCGTTTACTGGGCCGCAATCTTTCTGGCCGGGATTGAAATCTCTGGAACAAAGTCTATTCGGGACGCGTACCAGATAGTGAGAGCGCAGGACGCTTCATTTCAGCAAGCATTCCAGCAAGTTTCAGGAGGCGATTGTGAACGGAAACGGAAACAATAAGAAGAAGCGGCGCAAACTGTTTATATGGGGCGGCATTGGTGTGGCTCTGGTCCTGCTGATTGCGGGTGGAGTGTTTGCGGCTAAGAGCGGCGGAACCAAGATTGATCCGTCGAAGCTGGCGAAGGTAGAGAAAGGCGACCTGGCCAAGAGCGTGGTGGCCACGGGCAAGGTGACGCCTATCACCAAGGTTGAGGTGAAGTCGAAGGCCAGCGGAATCGTAAAGAAGCTGCTGGTGGAATACGGCGACCGGGTGAAGAAGGGCCAACTGCTGGCGCAGCTCGACAAGGTGGAGATTGAGGCGCAGGTAGCGCAGTCGCGTGCCGCTTTGGATGCGGCCGAAGCCAACCTGAACAGCTCGCAGGCGGATTATGAGCGCTCCAAGGTGGATGCGGAAGGGCCGGATGTGCCGCTGTTGAAGCGCGCTTATGACCGGGCTGTGGGCATGGCGAAAGACGGCGTGGTTTCCGCTTCGGCGCTCGACGATGCCGAGAAGAATTACGAAATGTCGTTGAACAAGCAGAACGTGTCGAAGGCGCAGATGATCGTGCTGAAGGCAAAGATTGCACAGTCGCGGGCACAGGTGGCGCAAGATCAGGCGAACCTGAAGCAGTTGGAGGAACAGCTCAGCTACACCGATATTATTTCTCCGATCGATGGCATTGTGCTCTCGCGCGATGTGGAGATGGGAGACGCGGTGAGTTCGATTCTCGTGTTGGGTTCTTCGGCCACGCTGGTGATGACGCTGGGCGATACCAGCGAAGTCTACGTGAAGGGCAAGGTGGACGAGAGCGACATCGGCAAGGTTTATCTGGGCCAGCCGGCGCGGATCAAGGTGGAGTCGTTCAAGGACAAGACTTTTACTGGCAAGGTCACCAAGATTTCGCCGATGGGTGTGGAGAAGGACAATGTCACGACGTTTGAAGTTCGAGTTTCGATTCAAAATCCGGGTGGCGAACTTAAGGCTGAAATGACTGCTAACGCCGAGATTATCCTCGAGGAACACAAGGCCGTGCTGCAGATTCCGGAAGGCGCGATCCTTTATGACAAGGACAAGAAAGCTTCTGTCGAGATTCCCAACCCGAAGGGAAAAGACGGCAAGGATAAGATCGCGGTCAATATTGGGATATCGAACGGCGCCAAGACGGAAGTGCTCAGCGGGTTGAAGGAAGGCGATCAGGTAGTGCTGCAGTAAGGAATGGATGTTAGGTCTCATGTCTTAGGTGTCAGGCAGAATCGCCGTTGCGACGCCTAAGATCTGATACCGAAGACCGTAGCTTTGGGCTTCGTTTTTTCCAACTTTTGTGTGGAGACTAATGAACATGGAACGCATTCCCCCTATTTCGGTTTCTATTCCGGCACGATCGTCAAGCTTGGCGATCGCGCTGGTTGTGCTACTGGCGTCCAGCTTTGCGGCCGCTTCCACGCCTCAGGGACACTTCGAGAAAACATTCCAGGTTAACGGGCCGGTGGATTTGGAAGTGCAAACCCGTTCCGGCGACATCATTGTGCGGAGTGGCCCGGCGGGCTCGGTTTCGATTCGCGGCAAGATCTATGTTGGCGATCACTGGCTGTTCGGAAGCCGGCACACCGACGTTTCCGACATTGAAGAGCATCCTCCGCTACGGCAGGATGGGAACAAGATTCGCATTGACTATGTAAACATCCGCGACATTTCGGTGAACTATGAAATCACCGTGCCCGAAGACACTACGATCCGCAGCCACAGCGGATCGGGAGATCAGACCATTGAAGGCACGCGAGGGAACGCCGACTTGCAGAGTGGATCGGGCGACATGAAACTCTCGCGGCTTACGGGAGAGATTCGCCTGCAAACGGGGTCGGGCAATGTGCGGGCTCGAGACATTTCAGGGCCGGTGCGTGGAGGCGCCGGGAGCGGAGACATCGAAGTGGAAGAAACCGGAACGGGTGATATCGATCTGCACACCGGCTCGGGCAACATTACGGCTCGCGGCATCCAAGGGGCATTTCGCGCCGATGCGGGCAGCGGCGACATTACCGCCGAGGGCACGCAGACTGGCGCGTGGGAGATTCACACGGGATCGGGCAATGTGCACGTCCGTTTGCCGGCGAATGCCGCCTTCGACGCAAACATTTCCACCAGTTCGGGAACCCTGGATGTGGATGCTCCGATCACGATGACCGTGCAGGGACGCGTACAGGAGACGCGCAAGTCGATCATCGGCAAGGTGCGCGGGGGTGGTCCGTTGCTGACACTGCGTACGGGCTCGGGCGATATTCACATTCAGTAGCAGTGGCTAGTGGCTAGTGGCTAGTGGTCAGTTACCCAGATCAAGGATCGAAACAAGGTTCTACTGGCCACTGATCACTGACCACTGCGTTCCCTATTACCTCCGTGCCTTGACGCCGCGGTTCCCACCTATTACTTTCGACTATCTGGGAGCACTTCGTCTTCCCCGCGAGGAGAACCTTGGCCCGTCCGATCATTACTCTGACCACTGATTTCGGCAGCAACGATCATTTTGTAGGCACCATGAAGGGCGTCATCCTGGATATCGTGCCGGAGGCGCAGATCGTGGATATCTGCCACTCGGTGCAGGCTTTCGATGTGCTGGATGGCGCGCTCACCATATCGCAGGCATATTCCTACTTCCCTACCCGGACGGTGCATGTTGTCGTCGTGGATCCCGGAGTGGGTACGGCTCGGCGGCCGATCATCGCCTCCTGCGACAAATATCATTTCGTTGCGCCTGACAATGGCGTGCTTTCGCTGGTCTACGCACGCGAAGAGCGCATGCACGTGCGGCACATTACTTCCGAGCATTATTTCCTGCAGCCAGTGAGCACGACCTTCCATGCGCGCGATATTTTTGCTCCTGTGGCCGCCTGGCTTGCCAAAGAAGTTGATTCGCAAAAGTTTGGCGACGAAGTTGAAGAGTACACTCGCTTTTCGGCTCCAAAACCGAAAGCCTTGGACGGGAATCGCCTGCGCGGAGTTGTTCTGAAGGTCGACCGCTTCGGAAACATCATTACCAACATCACCCCGCAAGATGCTCCCATGCTTTTCGGAGCTGAAGCCAAGGGGTTCAAGATCGTCGTGGGCAGCCGCGAGATCACCGAAATCCACAATAACTATGCCGAGGGCGCACCAGGAGAGGTTTTCGGCATTCTCGGCAGTATGGGCTTCTTGGAAATCGCTGCCAATCGCGGAGCCGCGGCCCAGTTAACGGGAGCTGGCAAGGGAAACGAAGTAAGCATCATCCTCGGCGGAAGTGCTGCCGCAGGCACGGGCGCATAGAGCTTCTCTACAGACCCTTTGGCTTGGGGTGAGCATAGTGCTCCATTTCAGCTGTCCACTTGAGAAAACGCCAGAGACTGGTGCGCTCGCGCCACAGAAATTCCCAAAACTCCAGAAAACCGATCTGCGTCATCTTGACGCCGCAATAGGTCTCGATGCGCCAGAGCAGGTAGGGGCTCCGCCACGGAGCCAGACGATGGCCTTTGGTGGCGTTCCAGAGAAAGCGTAGCGCATGGTGCATGGGAGCATCATAACTAGAGCAAGGCTTCCGTGACTAATGCTTCGGACGAGGTGGTTTCCTAATTTGAATTTGACCGCCGAAGACCCTTTGCCGCGACCAGAAATAGAAGCAGTCCGACTACTAATGTGGGGAACCCCAACGGCCCTGCAATTTGGGGAAAATAATGCGTGCTCAAGATTCCCGCACCGTAGCCGAGGAGAACGCGGGCGATAATGAAAAGCCAGATTTCCGTTCCGGTGAGTCTCTTAACTCTTTCCGCATTCGAGTTCAGCATGGACACAGTTAAGATTCCTTGCGTCCAATCGTAAGGCAACAATCGGAGGACTGACTCTTCAAGTGTGCTTCGCGTCCCAAACTTGACACTATCCATAACCCGGCGCTCTACCCATGTTAAAATCCTGTCTCCGCCAGGAACCTCCTTCCCATGTCCGATGCAGACGCCCGCCAGAAGGCCGAAGACCACTACTATGCCGCGCTCGATTTGATGGCGGATGGGAAGTTAGAAGAGGCGGTCGCGGCGTACCGAGAATCGCTGGCCGTCGATCCCGCCTTTACCGAGGCCATGCACGGACTGGCGCGGGCCCTGCAGGACCTGCAGCGCTACGATGAGGCAATCGCGGTGGCGCAGCAGATCACCGAATTGGACCCGGATGACGTGCTCGCTCATACCAGCTTGTCGGTGCTCTATCAGAAGAAGGGAATGATTCCCGAAGCGGAGGCTGAGGGTGCGAAGGCGCGGGTGCTGGGATGGAAGCAGCAGTTGAAGAAAAGCTAGGAGCCAGCTACAGCTCGTACTTCTTCATCAAATGCCGGAAAGACCGGTAGGAGATGCCAAGCAGGTCGGCGGCTTTAGTCTGAACGCCGTTCGATCGGTCCAGAGCGCTTTGCAGCAGTGTCCGCTCGATGTCCGCAACGTAGACTTCCATGCCCACACCTTGCGGAAGCACTGCGCCCGGCGCAATCTCGGACATGTTTCCTGAAACTCCTACACCCGCAGCCGCGGCGCGTGCTTTGGGCCGTTCCGCCGGCAACTCGACGTGCAGTTCGTCCGTCATTTCCAGGGCGACTGCGCGCTCAACCGTGTTCTCCAACTGGCGGACATTGCCCGGCCATTCGTAGTCGCAGAGGGCGTCGAGCGAGTTCTGGTTGAGCCGCAGGATGCTCCGGTTGGCCGCAGACGCGTATTTTTTCAGGAAATGATTGGCCAGCAAGGGAATGTCTTCGCGGCGCTCCCGCAGGTTGGGTACGCGTATAGGGATGACATTGAGACGATAGTAGAGGTCTTCCCGAAACAGGTTTTCGGCCACAGCTTTGTCGAGGTCGCGATTGGTGGCCGCGATCACCCGCACGTCGATGGGGATTTCGCTGGTGCCGCCGACGGGACGCACGGTGCGCTCCTGCAATACGCGGAGCAGTTTCACCTGCATGGCGAGAGTCATTTCGCTGATTTCGTCGAGAAAGATGGTGCCGCCGCCGGCCACTTCAAAGAGTCCACGCTTGTTTTGATTGGCTCCGGTAAAGGCTCCCTTCAAATAGCCGAAGAGTTCGCTCTCCAGCAGAGTTTCCGGGAAAGCTCCGCAGTTTACCGAGACGAACGGCTCGGTGGCGCGCGGCGAACAGATGTGGACGGCGCGGGCTACCAACTCTTTGCCGGTTCCGCTCTCGCCGTGAATCAGGACGGTGCTAGCGGTGGTAGCGACGGTGCGCAGCGTCTGCTTTAGCTTCTCCATCGCCACACTGGAGCCGATGATGTTGTCGAGCGAGTTGTGGGAAGCGGCGTCGCGGCGGAGCGCGAAATTCTGTTTACTCAGTGCCAGTTTTTCCAGTACGCGGTTGATGGCCAGCTTGATTTCGTCCACTAGGCCGGGACTCTTGCGAATGTAGTCTGACGCTCCGCCGGCTTTTACGGCTTCCACCGCGGCTTCGTAGTCGTCCACGGCGGTGATGAGGATGACCGGGGAGTCGGGCGAAACCCGGTGCGCGTGACGCAGCACTTCGATGCCGTCGATGTTCGGCATCTTGATGTCGGTGATGATGAGATCGTAGAGATTGCCATCAATCTTGTTCTTGGCTGCCTGGCCGGAATTGACGGTTTCGACGCGGTGTCCGTCGCGGCGCAGGGCGATATCGAGCATTTCGCAGATGGAACGCTCATCGTCGCAAACCAGAACGTTAGCCATGCCGCCTCCCTTCCGCCGCAGCAGCCGCGAGCTGCGCGGGTGAGGCCGCTTGCATCGCAGGCGCGGCGAGGGTTTCAGCCGACAAAGCACTGGCGGACCTCTCTGCATCCAGCCGTCGCAGCCGCAGAATGAACGTGGTCCCCTGCCCGGGCTTTGACCGTGCCCACACCTTGCCTTCATGAGCCTGTACGATCTGGTAGACGACCGCCAGGCCAAGGCCGGTGCCGCCTTCAAAGTTCGATTGGAAAGGCTCGAAAATCTTCTCCGTCTGTTGTGGAGTCATTCCTGTACCGGTGTCCGCAAAACTGACTTGCCAGTCGTCTCCCAGGCGTTCGATGCCTACCTTCAGAGTGCCGCCGTCGCGCATGGCGCGCACTGCGTTCTCGGCGATGTTCCAGAAGACCTGCTTGATTCTGTCCCCGTCTGCGATCACCAATGCGTCGGGAACGCTAAACCGGCTCTCGATAGCGATGCCGGTATTCTCCGCGGTCATGCGATGCCGCATGAGCGTGAGTGTGTCCTCTAGCAGGAGCACCAGGTCGGCCTTCTCGAAGTGATATTTCTTGCCGCGGGAGTATGCGAGAAAGTCGGTAATAATCCCATTCAGGCGCTGCGATTCGCGGGTGACGATATCAAGCAGATGCCGGTGTTCCTCGCTCATTTCCGGGATGCCGGAAAGCATGCTGACCGAACCGGCGATGGATGTGAGGGGATTGCGAATCTCGTGGGCGATAGCCGCAGCCAGCCGGCCGACGGCCGCCAAACGGTCCTGCATGCGGACCTCACGCTCCAGACGCCGTATCTCAGTAAGGTCATCCAATGCATAGACATAGCCCAGCGCGCCGCGCTCCGGCACGCTCATTGCAGTTACCCTTACGCGAACCGTTTTGCGGAATGTTCCCTTGGTGTCGAAACGAACTTCCGCGTGGGTCTGCGACTCGCCGTTGGGCAGCGCGTCAAGAAATAACTGCGTGACGGGTTTTCCCAGCAATTGGCCGGGCGTGCGCTCCAGAAGTTTCTGGGCCGCGTTGTTCGCCAGCGTAATGCGCCCATCGAGTCCGGTGGTGATCAATCCGCTGCTGATGGATTGAATAATGTTCTCATGCAGGATCTGGAGATCCTCGAGCGCTCCGCTGGTGTCTTTCAGCTGTACACGAGCCTGGCGCAACTTGGCGACCAGCAGGCCGGCCAGGTAGGCAACAGCCAGGAACGCGAACAGGTTCACGAAGATGATTCCCTGCAGCGCCTTCAGTTCAGGATGGGTCGTGCAGTAGGAGCGCACAACTCCGTAGTAGTTCAGTTCGAGGACTGTGCCATAGAGAATGAAGGCGAGCGCCGCAAACAGGTGCGCCCAAATGCGCGGCAGCAAGATTCCAGCGACGATGATGGCCAGTGGATAAAGAAAGTTTAACGAACTGTCCCAGCCTCCTGTCTCATGCACTACCAGGCTGACCATGATCAGATCGGTTAGAACCTGCAAGGAAGCCTGCAAGCGGTGTTCATGCCAGAAGGACAGCAGGGCTACATAGAAGAGCGAGACGGTGTACCACAGCAGCATCGTCGCGAGGAAAAGGCGGAGGGGCAGACGAGTGGGCGTCAACTCGGCAACCGCCAATTGGATTGCGAGCAGGAAGGTCAGGATCAGTATGCGTACCTTGACCAGCCAGGCCAGCCAATTCCGCTCGTCAAATGTCGATTGCATCGAGGTTCCAATAATCTTGGTTGGCAGGCCGGCGCAACATCCCGCCCTGCCAACTGGGTCGTTCCTTAGCCGGCCAACTTGGCGATCATGGCGAAGAGCGGCATGTACAGTGAGATCACGATGCCGCCGATGGTGACGCCGAGCAGTCCAATGATCACAGGCTCCAGCATGGCCAGCATGTCGCGGGTGGCTGCGTCTACTTCTTCTTCGTAGAAGTCTGCGATCTTCTGCAACATGCTATCCATGGCGCCCGTGGCTTCGCCGACGCCGATCATCTGGGTCACCATGTTGGGAAACACGCCGCACTCACGGAGCGGATCCACGATGGTGCGGCCTTCTTCGATGGCTTTCCGCACCTTCATCAGCGCTTCTTCCAGCACAGCGTTGCCTGAGGTCCTGGCGGTAATCGCCAAACCTTCCAGGATCGGCACGCCCGAAGTGATCAAAGTACCGAGAGTGCGCGTAAACCGGCCTACCGCGATCTTGCGCAATAGCGAACCGATGACCGGAATGTAGAGCAGGGTCTTGTCGAAGTAATAACGCCCGCGCGGATGTTTCCGGATCGACTTGAGGCCGAAGACCACACCGATCCCGGCCGCGATGATGACCCACCAGAACGCCCCGATGAACGCGCTCAGACCGATCACGATGCGAGTAGGAAGAGGCAGGGCAACGCCCAGGCCGGCAAACAGATTGGCAAAGATGGGCACAACCCATTTGAGCAGGGCGGCGACAATCAGTCCGGCGATGCCCACAACAGCAACAGGGTAGATTAAGGCCGATTTCACCGCGGACTTCAGGCGAACGGCCTTTTCGACATAGGTGGCCAGGCGCTGCAAGATAATGTCGAGAATACCGCCGGTTTCGCCCGCTTCAATCATGTTGGTGGTGAGGTCGTCGAAGACCTTCGGATATCCCCGCATTGCGTTGGCTAGTGTCGCGCCGCCTTCCACGGTGGTGCGGACGCCAGTCAGAGTCTTTTGAAATGCAGGATTTTCCTGATTGGCCGCCAGGATTTCCAGACACTGCACCAGCGGCAACCCGGCATCGATCATGACCGAGAACTGGCGGAAGAAGATTGCGATTTCTTTGACCTTAACTCTGCCCGACCCGAAAGTGGGCATGGCAAACTCTTTGCCTTTTTCCCTGATTGCGCCCGGTGTAATGCGCTCGCGCCGCAATGCCTGGCCTAGCGCCTGCTTGTTTGGTGCTACGCGCTCTCCGGAAATTTTCTGTCCGGAGGCGTCTTTGCCGGAAAATGTGAAAACTGGCATGGTTTTAATTTCTCCTCATGTCGTCGCTGCATCGTGCAACTCGGTCGGCATAGTCTGGTTTCCGTGCACATCGCGAGCCGCCGTTCGCGATGCCGATTCATGCTGCTAGTGTTTGGAGGGTGTTGCCCCCTTCGCCAGCGTCGATCCAGCCGCACCGCCGCGGTTCATCAAGCCCGCGCCGCGGTTAATCATTTCCTGAAGCTCGTCCTGATTGCTGGAGCGCTGCAACGCAGTTTCCAGCGAAATCTGCTTCTGGAAGTACGAGGTGGCCAGCGCCTGGTTGAAGGTTTGCATGCCGAATTTTTCTTGTCCGGACTGCATGGCCGAATAAACCTGGTGGATCTTGTCCTCGCGGATCAGATTGCGGACCGCAGGGTTGGGGATAAGGATTTCCATAATCATGGACCGGCCTTTGCCGCTGATGGTTGGCAGCAGGCTTTGGCACATGATGCCTTCGAGCACCAGCGAAAGTTGGGCGCGAATCTGTGGCTGCTGGTGGGCCGGGAAAACGTCGATGATGCGGTTGATGGTCGACGTCGCCGAATTGGTGTGCAGCGTTCCAAAGGTCAAGTGGCCGGTTTCGGCGATACGCAGGGCCGACTCGATGGTTTCCAGGTCGCGCATTTCGCCGATCAGCACGACGTCCGGGTCTTCACGGAGAGCGGCACGCAACGCATCGGAAAAGCTTTTGGTATCGGCGTGCAGTTCGCGCTGGTTGACCACGCAGTTCTTGTTCATGTGCACGAACTCAATCGGATCCTCGATGGTGAGAATGTGGTCGTGGCGCTCGCTGTTGATCTTGTCGATCATGGCCGCCAGCGTTGTCGATTTGCCGGAACCGGTGGGCCCCGTCACCAGCACCAGGCCGCGCGGCTTGTCGCAAAGCTTGCTCACCACGGCGGGCAAGCCAAGCTGGTTGAAGGATTTGATCTCAAAAGGAATCAGACGGAAGACGGCCGCCGTCGCGCCACGCTGGTTGAATACGTTGGCGCGGAAGCGGGCCAGTCCTTTCAATCCAAACGAGAAGTCCAGTTCGAGGCTTTCCTCGAAGCGGTGCTTCTGGGAGTCGGTCATGACGCTATAGGCCAATTGCTTGGTCTCGGCGGGCGTCATCTGTGGAAGGTCCAGCGGCACCAGATGTCCGTGAACGCGGATTTGGGGCGGCGAATTCGTTGTGATGTGGAGATCGCTGCCATTCATCTCCAGCATTCTCTTCAGCAAGTCACTTAACGACAGACCCATGATCGTGATCCTTCCTTACCTGAATCTTCAACGAACTAGTGAATCGTCTCGCGGGCAACTTCTTCCAAGGTGGTGATGCCCGCGGCCACTTTGATCAGACCGCTGCGCCGGAGCGTGATCATGCCGCGCTCAATGGCTTTCTTTTTCAATTCGACTGCCGAGGCGCCGACCAGCACGAGTTCCCGGATCTCGTCGTCCACTTCCATCACTTCATACAAGCCGCAGCGGCCCTTGTATCCCGTGTTGTTGCAAACGCCGCAGCCCTTGCCTTTCTGAATCCTGATGGTCTTGGCCTCTTCGGGCGAGAAGCCTTCCTCGATCAGAGTCTGAACTGGAACTTCCACCGTCTCCGAGCATTCTTTGCAAATCCTTCGAATCAGGCGCTGGGCGCAGATCAAGTGAACCGAGGTGGCCACCAGGAAAGGCTCAATGCCCATGTTCATCAGGCGCGTGATGGTCTCAGGCGCGCCGTTGGTGTGCAGAGTGGAGAGCACGAGGTGGCCAGTGAGAGCAGCCTTGATGGCAATTTCTGCGGTTTCGAAGTCACGAATTTCGCCGACAAGAATGATGTTGGGATCCTGGCGCAGGAAAGAACGCAAGGCCGCGGCAAAGTTCAAGCCGATCTGTTCCTTCATCTGCACCTGGTTCACACCGCCCAACTGAAATTCGACGGGATCTTCAGCCGTCATGATGTTCGTGTCCGGCTGGTTCAGGCGCGAAATGGACGAATAAAGCGTGTTGGTCTTTCCTGACCCGGTGGGACCGGTGACCAGGACCATGCCGTAGGGTTTGAGAATCGCTTTTTCGAACTTGACCAAAGACTCCGGCTCGAAACCGAGCTTGGTCATGTCGAGCCGCAGATTTTCCTTGTCGAGCAAACGAAGCACTATTTTTTCGCCCCAGAGAGTGGGCAGCGTGCTGACGCGGAAATCCAGTTGCTTCTTGCGGCCGCCGATGTTCATCTTCAGCATGATGCGGCCGTCCTGCGGCAGGCGCTTCTCGCTGATATCCAGCTTCGCCATAATTTTCAGGCGGGAGGTGATGGCGTCCTTGAGTTTCATGGGCGGCGACATGATCGCCTGCAGCACGCCGTCAATACGGAAGCGCACCCGGAATTCTTTTTCGTAGGGTTCGATGTGAATGTCGCTGGCCCCCCGCTTTACCGCATCCGTAAGCACCAGATTCACTAACTTGACCACCGGAGCTTCGTCCGCAGCTTTCTCCAGTTGCGACAACTCCATCTGCTGCTCTTCCGCCTGCACTTCGATGTCGCTTTCATTCAACTCCGACATCGACTGCATCACGGTTTCAAGATCTTCTTCCTGCTTGCCTCCGTACGATTTGTCGATGCCCGCCAGAATGGAACTCTCGGAGGCCACCACTGGCTCGATATTGAAGCCGGTCATGAACTTGATATCGTCCATCGCAAAGACGTTGGTCGGATCCACCATCGCGATGGTGAGCGAGGCCCCCACGCGGCTGAGCGGAAGAATCTGGTAGCGCTTCGCGGTTTCAAACGGAATGAGCTTGACTACGGCTGGATCGATTTCGAAATACGAAAGGTTGATGGCGGGAACGCCATACTGCCGGGAGAGAAAATTAGTGACGTCCTCATCCGTAAGGAAGCCCAGCTTCACCAAGGCGGAGCCCAGTCGGACATTCTGCTCCTTCTGCGCCTTAGTGGCTTGTTCCAACTGCTCTGGGGTAATGATCTTCTCTTTGACGAGAAGGTCACCCAGCCGTTGAGACATACGACGATCTCCTATCCACGTTGTGGAACGATGCCCGGCATGTTCACCGGCGTTTACACAAAGCGCTGCTTTTGCTGTGGGAGAAGAGCAGTGTCTTTGTGTTGACATAAATTGTCACCGCAAGTCGATTACCGTACCAGTTACCGTAGTACTTGGCCTCGCCGCAATATCGAACAGGCTGCGGGAAGCGCCTCCGAACCCACGCCAGATGCGCTTTTTCTGCTTGCGGGAACCGAAGACTTCGCTGAGGTACATGCACTTCGGTAAGCGGCGCCAAACCTGCTGGCTGACGGGCGCAACCTTCATTGCGGCCAGCGTACACTCATGGAACAGGGGTCTGAATGGTTGAGGCTGACGTTAGGAAGGACCAGATTCGAACTTATTGCCACGCGTTATTTCGCGCGTGGGGTGCGCAGCATTGGTGGCCCGCACAGACGCGGTTTGAGGTAATCGTAGGCGCCTATCTGACGCAGAACACCGCATGGACGAATGTGCAAAAAGCTTTGGCAAATCTGCGCGCAGCCAGACGGCTAAGCGTCAGTGGGATTCGCCAGGCCCCTCTGACCGAACTGGAGCGCCTGATTCGTCCGGCGGGCTATTTCCGTCAAAAGGCCAAGCGGCTGAAACTCTTCGTCGCGTTTCTCGACAAACAATATCAAGGTTCTCTGACAAGGCTGTTTGCCCGCCCCACGGATACGCTGCGAGAAGAACTACTCAACCTGCATGGCGTTGGACCCGAGACTGCCGATTCTATCCTCCTCTACGCCGGCAACCATCCCGTCTTCGTGGTCGATGCGTACACACGGCGGGTTCTTGCTCGCCACGAGATTGTTCCAGAAGAAGCCCCGTATGAGGAAATCCGCGAACTGTTTGAGCGAGCGCTGACGCCTTTGGGAGAGTCCGTCGCGGAATCCAGCCAGATTGCTCAGCAGTTCGAAGGTAACGTTCCGGGCGTCGCGCATCCACCGTCGGCGATGAGCAGGGCGAAGCGGACACAATTGGCACAAGTCTACAACGAGATGCACGGTCTCATCGTGGGAGTGGGAAAGACCTACTGCAAGAAATCACAGGCCCGGTGTGACGAATGCCCTCTACAACAGTTCCTGGCTCGCTCTATGTAGATGAGCGACGGCGGCCCCGGCTGGGACATTATTGCAAGCATTCCTAGGATGATTCGGTGATCAGACACGTTTGGAAGTTCGTAATTCTCGCGGGAGTGATTGCTTCGGTCTGCTGCGCTCAATCGTTGCGGCAGGAAGCAGAGCATGACGGAGTGCTCATCGGCACAGCCGTTCGCCCGTCACAACTTGCGGAGACAGCCTACGCCTCCACTCTGGCGCGCGAGTTCAGCATGGTGGAGGCGGAAGATGCCATGAAGTGGTGGGTGCTGCGGCCGGATCGGGCCACCTACAACTTTCGTGAGGGCGATGAATTGGTCCGTTTCGCGGAAGCGCATCGGATGAAAATCCGCGGCCATTGTTTGCTTTGGGGCCGCGACAATCCAGATTGGATCACGAACGGACACTTCACAATCCGGCAACTGTCTCGACTTCTGCGCGAACACATGAAGCGCGTGATGAAACACTACTCGGGAAGAGTCTTCGCGTGGGATGTGGTTAATGAAGCTCTGGATGAGAATGGAAATGTGCGCGATTCGCTCTGGTACAACCAGCCCGGTATCGGATTGTCGGGCAAAGGAACGGCCTACATCGAGCAAGCGTTTCGCTGGGCACATACGGCGGACCCTCACGCCCAGCTGTTTTACAACGAAGCGGAGGGAGAAGGACTGAACCGCAAGTCCGACGCGATCTACGCCATGGTAAAGGATTTCAAGCGACGTGGTGTTCCAATCGATGGCGTAGGCCTGCAGATGCATATACCCAAACTCGATGCGGACATCCCGGCGATCGCCGCGAATATCAGCCGGCTCACTGCACTTGGCTTGCAGGTTCACATTACGGAGCTTGATGTTTCGCTGCCGGTGGATTCGAGCGGCCTGCCTCAGGCCGATGACGTGACGCGCCAGGCCGGCATCTATCGCGGCATCGTGCGCGCATGCTTGAACAGTCCGGGCTGCACCGCGATCCAGACCTGGGGATTCACCGATAAATATTCCTGGATCGGATCCCACTCGCGGAAAGCTCGCGGGCAGGCGCTGCTCTTCGATCGAGCCTACCTGGCCAAGCCAGCCTATCGCGCGGTGTTGGAAGAACTCTCGGCGGGACGACCTGCCCCGCATTGACTATCGAAGGCCCTTTCCGTGATCGGGCGTCTCCATCGGCCGCATCTGCATCTATAATGACTTCCGGTCCATTCACCCCTTGCCGCGGCTGGGGCGGCCGACTCACGTGGTGCAAACCATTCCAACTCGGGATCCGAAGACTTCCAATCGCAAACGGGTCATTATCCTGCTCGCGATGGCGGTTTTTCTGCTGCTTGCGATTCTGGTTTCCCAAACAGCGTTTGACCTGACTTTCTTGCGCCCGGGAAACAATCAGCAGATCATCGTGTTCGCGGCGCTTTCGGCGCTGATTTTCCTCTTGTTTGTAGCACTTTTTTTTGTTCTGTTTCGCAACCTGCTGAAGTTGTTTGCTGAACGCCGCCTGGGAGTGCTGGGATCGAAGTTTCGCACGCGCATGGTAGCGGGGGCTCTGCTTCTGTCCTTCGTGCCCGTGATGGTGATGTACTGGTTTGCTTATGGGCTGATGAACCGCTCGATTGACAAATGGTTCTCCACTCCCGTGGAGGAGGTTCGGGCCGATACCCACGCCATGGCGTCACTGCTGGGCGATTATGCCGCGCAGAATGCTCGCGCCGAAGCATTGGCGATTGCTTCCTCCGCCGATACCTTGCGCGGTTTCTCGGGACATGGATTTTCGCCGGTGGTCAGCGAATTCCAAAATCACGAGATTACCTTGCAGGGAGGATTCGCGGTGGCTGTGCAGGATGGCAATGCAGAGGCCAGCTTTAATGTGCCTGCACCTTGGCCGGTTCTGAAATCGAAACTGCCATTGGCGGAAGCGGCCGCGGCTAAGCCCGCGCATTTCACATGGGAGCAAACGGAATACACGGTGGGCGGTGCCCGGGTTGGAAGCGATGGCCTCATCCTGGTGGCAATCCCGCTGCCCAGGGAATTTTCTCAAACCGTTCGACAGGTGGAGGCCAGCCAGCAGCGCTATTTCGAATTAGCCCATGAACGCAGGCTGGTGCGCCGCACCTACATGGGCCTGCTGCTGCTGCTCACCATGATGGTTCTTTTCGTGACCACGTGGCTGGCGCTGTTTCTATCGAAACTGGTGACTCGTCCTCTGGCCGCGTTGGCTGAGGCAACGCAGGAAATCTCCCGCGGGCGTCTTGACTATCGGATCGATGTGAGCGCTGCCGATGAAATTGGCGACCTGGTCCGCTCCTTCAACCAGATGGCGGAGGAACTGGAGGCTGGCCGGCGACAGATCGAAACTTCCAGCCGCGATGCCAGTGCTGCGAATACCGAACTCGACCAGCGCCGCCGCCAGATGGAAACGATCCTTGAAAGCATTCCGACCGGCGTGCTTTCACTCGACGCGGCCCGCTGCGTGACTCACGCGAATCAGGCATTGCTACGCATGTTCCACCCCGAGGGCTTTGGGGAGGGAGAGCACATCCTCCGTGGAGCCCGTCTGGCGGACGTATTTCCGCCAGAAGTGCTGCAGGATCTGGAACCGCTGCTGCGCCGCGCCGATCGCATGGGCATGACCACCAGCCAGATGGAAATGCCCCTGCAACGGACCTCTTTGAATGTGGCAGTCACAGTGGCGACGCTGCACCATCAGGACCAGGGTTCAGGGTACGTGATCGTCTTCGAAGATCTTTCCGACCTTCTGAAGGCGCAGAAGCAGGCTGCGTGGCGCGAAGTAGCGCGCCGCGTCGCGCATGAAATCAAGAATCCACTTACACCCATCGCACTTTCCGCGGAACGCATACAGCGTCATCTGGAGCGCGCGGCGCCGCCCGATAAAGCATCGCTGGATATCGTTCGCTCCTGCGCCGAAACGATTGCCAGTGCGGTGGAAACGGTTCGCCGTCTGGTGGACGATTTCTCCGCTCTGGCACGATTCCCCGCGTCCAATCCGCACCCGGCTGATATCAACGAAGTCATCGAGAGCGCGCTCTCCATGTTCAATGGAAGACTGGACGGTATTAGTCTCCACAAGTCACTGGCGCCAGACCTGCCCAAAGTCATGGCGGACGCCGAGGCGATAAAGCGCGCCGTAGCCAACCTCGTGGACAATGCCGCCGAGGCGATGCAGGGTTCCCTGATGCGTGAAATCCAGATTTCAACCTTGCTTGTAACCAGTCGTGACGCGGTCGAAATCACCGTCGCAGATACCGGACACGGCGTGACCAGCGAACTGAAGGAAAAGCTCTTTCTACCGTATTTCTCCACCAGGAAGCGCGGGACCGGGCTCGGCCTGGCGATCGTGAGTCGCGTCATCGAAGAACATCATGGATCGATTCGCGTGGAGGAAAACCAGCCGGTTGGAGCACGCTTCATCGTGGAACTTCCGGTCGTTCCCGAGCCCGCGCCTACCACCTCCACGGTTCAGCATGCATAAGATCCTTATCGTCGATGACGAAACCGGCATTCGCGAATCGCTGCAGGGAGTGCTGGCGGACGACGGTTACGAAACCGCGACGGTCGAGAGCGGGGAAGAATGTCTGAAGCTGCTGCGACGTGACCACAGTTTTGAAGTTATTCTGCTGGACATCTGGCTGCCCGGTATTGATGGCCTTGAGACTCTGGGAAAAATCCGCGAGATGGAGAATTCGCCCGAAGTGATCATGATCTCGGGCCATGGCACCATCGAAACCGCCGTGCGAGCCACCAAACTCGGAGCGTACGACTTTCTGGAAAAACCGCTCTCTATCGATAAAACACTGATTCTGGTCAAGAACGCGATCGAATCGAAGAAGCTGCGCCATGAGAATGTCGATTTGAAGAAACAGCTTCATGTGAAAAGCGTAATCGTTGGCGACAGCATTCCCATGAAAGCGCTGCGCCAACAGATTGGCCTGATGGCCCCCACCAACGGCCGCGTTCTGATCTACGGCGAGTCAGGCACAGGGAAGGAACTGGTGGCCCACGCGATTCATGCGCAAAGTCTGCGCCAGGATGAAACGTTCGTCGAAGTCAACTGCGCCGCAATTCCCGAGGATCTGATTGAGAGCGAACTATTCGGCCACTACAAAGGATCGTTCCCGGGAGCGTCCGCCGACAAAGAAGGCAAGTTTCAAAAGGCACACGGCGGAACGCTGTTTCTCGATGAAGTGGGCGACATGAGCCTTAAAACGCAGTCGAAGGTGCTGCGCACGCTCGATGAGCATCGTGTGACTCCTCTCGGCGGGGATGAAACCATCGTTGTAGACGCTCGCATCATCGCCTCGACCAACAAAGATCTGGAAGAGGAAATCTCGCGCGGAAACTTTCGCGAAGACTTATTTTACCGGCTGAACGTGATCCCTTTTTTTGTGCCCCCGCTGCGTGACCGGAAAGAAGACATTCCGCTGTTTGCGCGGTACTTCCTGAAAGATCTGGCGGCGACCTATGGGCGACGTCCTCGCGAAATCAGCGACGACGCCATCGAGGCCCTCATGCGCTATTCGTGGCCGGGCAATGTTCGCGAATTACGCAATGTAATCGAGCGGATTGTGATTATGAATCCCCTGACTACGCGATTCGACCGCAAGCATCTGCCCACCCTGGTTTACCGCGATGGTCATCGGCGCGCGGTGCGCACCGAGTTCTCGACCTTGCACCAGGCCCGGGATGCCTACGAACGCGACTTCATTCTCAAGAAGCTCGACGAGAACCACGGTAACGTCACCCGCGCCGCCGAGGTGCTGGGCCTGGAGCGCAGCCACCTTTACCGCAAGATGAAAACGTTGGGGATTGCGGTAAAAGAGTAGGCCCGCCGCGCGTGGGGCGAAATCGAAGCGTTAACGCTTCACCATGTGGATTTCCGTGCCGTTCTTTCGGAACTCCACTTTGTCCATGAGCTGATTGATGAGAAAGATCCCGCGTCCGTGATTGGAATAGACATTTTCTCCCACCGTGCAGCTGGCGATGGCCTTGGGCTCAAAACCAGTGCCGGGATCTCGTACCACTATTAGTATGCCGCGCTCTTCGTCACTGCTCACCAGGCACTCCACTGTCTTGGTGGGATCTTCCTTGGCACCGTGAATCACCGCATTGGCCAACGCTTCTTGCAGCGCTAACTCAATCGCATCCTCCTTACCGTCCACACCCTTCATCTCGCGAACCGCGGCCATCACTTCCTGTACCACCGGGTCCACGGTCTTGCGGTCGGCAGAAAGCGTTACCCGCAAAAGCAAGTGCAACTTGTCCGGATCAAAGTCTTTTTCGGGAAGAGGTTCCTTGGCAGAATCCGATGGCATATTGTTTTGGGTCCGTATGCTGCAGCGCTGTTGTTAGTTTGATTCTAGTGCCATACCTTTAGTTCGACAAACTTGCGGTCGCATACGAAAGGACACAGGCTGGGGTGTAGAAGTCGGACGAACAGCACTAATCAGCTATCTCGTTGCGTTTACCGTTGCCGACTCTATTTTCGATGCTCGTTCCTGGCGGGCGATTTCCGCAGCTCGACCCGCCCGTCCGTGAGGTGCTCCAAGTGTCTTCTCCAGTCGAGTTCTTCTACAAACCCTCGCGATTCACGCCAGTTAGGTTGCACCTTGACATAAAGCTCGAGGAAGACTTTCGTTCCTATCATGCGTTCGAGTTGCAGGCGCGCCGATGTTCCGATCCGTTTCAGCATCTGGCCTTTCTTGCCGATCAGGATTCCTTTTTGGCCTTCGCGCTCGCAGTAGATCGTAGCTGCAATCCGTGTCAACCTGGCGCCCTCCTCGAAGCTGTCAACGATCACGGTGGTTGCGTAGGGAAGCTCTTCTTCAGTCTCCATCAGCACTCGCTCACGAACCGTTTCAGAAGCCATGAAGCGCGCGGGTTGGTCGGTGACCTGGTCTTCCGGGAAGTAAGGCGATCCGGCTGGCAGCGCGGCCGTCAACAGTTTCAGGAGAATGTCGAGCCCGTCTCGTTTTAATGCCGAGATTGGAATGATGTCGTGGAAGGGATGCAGCTTCTTGTATTCCTCGATCAAGGGCAGCAGCTTGCCCTTGCCACCTCGCAGCAAGTCAACTTTGTTTAGGACAAGGCAAACCTTTGTCGACGAATGCTTCAACATCTGGATGGCGAACTCATCGCGCTGGTCCAGTTTGCGGGTTGCGTCCATGATCAGGAGAACAACGTCACAGCCTTCCAGTGCCTCGCGCACTTCGACCATCATCTTGCGGCCGAGCGAGCTGTCAGGCTTGTGCACGCCAGGAGTGTCGATGAGGACGATCTGCGCGGCGTCGCGCCCTTTGGCTTTGGGGAGATTGACGATGCCTTGGATCCGGTTGCGCGTGGTTTGCGGTTTGGGCGAAATGATCGCGAGCTTTTCGCCCACGAGCGCATTGAGCAGCGTGGACTTGCCCGCGTTAGGGCGGCCGAGGATGCAGACAAAACCGGAGCGGAAGGGCATAAGAAAGCTTCTAGCTGTTAGCTTCTAGCAAGGCAGGTTCATCCTTACTAGCAGTATTTCATGAATGATGCGAAGTCAGGGGACTCATCTGAGGAATGTAGGGTGGGGTGGCTAGAAGCTAGCAGCTAGAAGCTCCTTATATCAGCTTCAACTGCCGCGGCTGCATCGCGGTGATTCTCACGCGCTCCACCTTGCGATCCGTCGACTCCAGAACCTCGAAGCGCAGGCCGTCGTCATCCACAGTTTCGCCGCGCTGCGGGATGTGCCCCGCCAGTTCGCTGACCAGGCCCGCCACGGTGGCGGATTCCCTTCCTTCCGGTCTTGTGCCGAACAGTTCGGCGAGGCGGTCTACGTCCATCCCTCCGGAAACAATGTACGACTGGTCATTCTCCCTCACGATTTCCGGCTTCTCGTGTTCGTCGCGAATTTCGCCGACGATCTCTTCCACCAGATCTTCGATTGTCACCAAGCCGGCCACGCCGCCGTATTCATCGACCACAATCGCCATGCGTATGTTGTTTTTCTGCATCTCCCGCAGCAAATCGCTGCCGAGTTTGCTTTCGGGTACGAAATATACGTCGCGCCGCATCAGCATTTCCAGAGTTCGTTTGGATGCCTCGCTATCAGGCACTTGCAACACGTCCTGCGCGTAAACAATGCCTTTGATGTTGTGAATGCTTTCCGAGTACACCGGCACGCGCGAGTAGTGCTTGGTGCGCAGCATTTCGATGAATCTCTCGACCGTGGTTTCTACCGGCACGACAAACATATCGGGACGCGGTTTCATCGCTTCGCGCACCGTCTTCCCGCTGAATTCCACCACGGATTGAATCAGGTCGCGGTCGCCCTCCTGGATGATGCCCTCTTCCTGGCCCGCTTCAATCAATGCATCCACTGCCTCGGCGGCGCTTTCCGGCTGCTCGCGCGTGTTCTGGTGGGTAAGCGAGGCCACGGATTGAAGGAAACCGAGGACGATGGTCACAGGCAGCACCAGGTAAATCAGCGCTGTTAGGAGCCATGTCCAGCGGATAAGCCAGGCGCCGTTGGTGCGCGAGAAAAAAACGAACGGAAGAAACTGGTTGAACACGATGATGATGACAATCAGGCTTATGGCAGCCTGGAGGATCTCGTAGATGCTCCAACGCTGATCAGCGAACACCAGGTAGCCCACTAGTAAGGCTATGGTCGCAGTGGTCAACTGCTTCAGCACCGACATGGAGAGAGACGCGCGAGCGCGGCTGACGTGCAGGTTCGGTTCAACTTTCTGCTCGAAGACGTCGATGTTGTCCTGAAATTCGCGCGAAAGGAACTTGCCAATCTCCTGGTAGACGCGGTCTACATAGGAGGCCAACGCCAGCAGGGCCAGCAACGGGATCAGCGCGAGTGCCACGTACCAGTTCATGCCGTTCTCCGCCTTGAACCGCGGCGATTGCTGGCCTGCACTCTTTCGATCAGACCGGCCTCCAGTTTCAGTTGCTGCCGCAGACGGCTTTCTTTCCGAGCCATCTCGCCGTTGTCCTGTTCGTGATCGAAGCCCGCCAGATGCAGGATGCCATGCAATACCAGAATTCTAACCTCGTCCGCGACGGAATGCTCCAGGCGCCGGGCGTTCTCGCGGGCGATGTCGGCGGAAATCGCTACTTCTCCGGCACTGGCCCTGGCCTTGCTGCCCTCTGATGGCGGTGATGGAAACGACAGCACGTCTGTGGGTTTGTCTGCTCCGCGGAATCGCCGGTTGAGAGACCGTAACTCCGAACTGCTGGTCAACAACACATTCACCGGGTCACGCAACCGGACCGCTCGCCTCGCCCGCAACACAAAACGCTCCAGCGTAGACGCACTCAACCCTACGATTCGTTTCCGAAAGATGACCACGTTGTTCCAATCAATCCTGCTAAACGCACACCTCACAAAATAAACAGGAGGGCCCGATTTCAGCCCTCCCTTCCAGTCACGACTATTCTCCCGACGCTTCTCTGGATCTCTCGTTCGTGCTCGGATTCTGTGTGCTCTTCCCCTCGGCGTTTTTCCCGCCTGACAGCAGCAGCATTTGCTGCTCGGCGACATGCGTTTTGTGCTCGTCGTAGGCGCGGATGATGCGCTGCACCAGATGATGGCGCACGACGTCGGATTCATCGAAGTGGACGAACGTCAGGCCTTCCACGCGCTGCAATATATCAATCGCTTCCAGCAACCCGCTGCGGCGCGCGTTGGGCAGATCGATTTGGGTGATGTCACCGGTAATCACAGCTTTAGAGTTGAAGCCCAATCGCGTGACGAACATCTTCATCTGTTCCGAAGTTGTGTTCTGCGCTTCGTCGAGAATCACGAACGAATCGTTCAAGGTGCGCCCGCGCATGAATGCGATGGGAGCAATCTCGATGACATTTTTCTCCAGATAGCGGTCCACTTTTTCCGGATCGAGCATGTCATACAGAGCGTCGTACAGCGGACGCAGGTAGGGATCAATCTTGTCCTGCAACGTGCCTGGCAAGAAGCCAAGACGCTCGCCCGCCTCCACCGCCGGACGCGCCAGGATAATGCGGTTGACCCGCTTCGCCAGCAGCGCGGAAATCGCCATGGCAACAGCGAGATAGGTCTTGCCCGTGCCCGCCGGCCCAACGCCAAAGACCATGTCGTGATTCTCGATCGCCTCCACGTAGCGGCGCTGATTCACGCTCTTCGGTTGCACCATGCGCCGCCCCAGCGAGCGCTGGCGGCTGGCGTCGGCCAATCCGCGCAGAGTGGCGCTCGCATCCGCCGTCAGCACGCGCAGCATGCTGTTCAGGTCGCCGTTATTGAAGGTGTAGCCGGAGCGCTGCAGGCTTTCGTAATCGGCAAATACCTGCTCGGCACGGGCCACGTCGCGGGCCGCGCCCTCCAGTTCAATCGCGTTCGACCGCAGGTCAATCGTGATGTTCAGGCCATCTTCCAGCACGCGCACATTCTCGTCGCGCGTGCCAAACAAAGTCTCAATGTTGGGACTAATCCCGATGCTTTTCTTCATTCAGTCTCTTTATTCAGTTCTCTTGACGAACCAGAAAAACGGACACACCTCAGCCGCTTCGCAGACAAAACAGGATTATGCTTGGAGACGGGACCAGCCGGAATGCTCATGCCCAGAAGGCAAGTCACTACCATTAGGTAAAGCGTACCCCGCGGCGGGGTGGGAGTCAATGGCAGGCTTACAGGCCTTTGGCCACCGCCGAAGCCGGCACCGCTCGCGTCCTCGCCCACTGGCGTAAGGTATCGACCTCTTCCGCACGCGTGGTGGAAAGAGGCACAGTCTGGGACAGGGCGTCCAGCAACAACTGTGTGCTTAGCGGTATCTTCCCGGAGAAGGCTGCGTAGAGCGCTGTCTGCACGGCGGCATTGATTTCCGCGCCAGAATATCCTTTTGCGGCGGCATCAACCCGATCGAGGTCAAACTCCGCAGGATTGCGCTTTCGTCTGGCCAGTTGAATCGAGAAGATTTGCTTGCGCTCCGCCTGACTGGGTAGATCGACGAAGAAAAGTTCATCAAAGCGCCCTTTTCGGATCAGTTCCGGCGGCAGCGCGCTCACATTGTTGCAGGTGGCGGCCACGAATACCGGCGCTTTGCGGTCCTGCATCCAGGAGAGGAAAGATGCCAGCAAACGCGAAGAAACTCCAGCATCAGCCGACGCCGAATCTGGCCCACTGCCGGCGAATATTTTCTCCAACTCATCAATCCAGAGTACGCACGGCGCAAGCCCCTCGGCGACGTCGAAGACTTTACGAATCCGCTTTTCCGTTTCGCCGATATATTTGTCGTAGACTGCGGCGGTGTCAAACTTCACCAGGGGCAGATTCCACTCTCCAGCCACAGCCCGCGCACAGAGTGATTTCCCGCACCCCTGCACTCCCAGAATAATTACGCCGTGGGGTGGTTCCAGCCCAAAATCGCGTGCCGAGTCTTCCCAGGAACCACGCCGTTGAGCGAGCCACTGCTTTAGCCTATCCATTCCGCCGACGCTGGAAAAAGCCTCGCCCGCTTCTACGAATTCCAGCATCTCGGAGCGCCGGAGCAGCGATTTTTTGGTTTCGAGCACATCGCTCGCAATTTCCGGGCACAGAGCATACCGTGTCACCAATGCCTGAGAAAGGGCCCGCTCCGATTCTTCTTCGGTCAGACCGCGAAGGCTTTCCACGACCGCATCAAACCCCTTCGAGTCGAGCTTCCGCTGCAAGGTGTGGTCCTTGGAGATTCTGACTACGACCTCGTCAATGATTTGGCGTAAACGTCGCCTGTCGGGCAGAGGCAACTCGAGAAATTCGACGAGACCCCGTAACTCGGGAGGAATCTCAATCTTCGGCGATGTAAGAATGATGGTGCGGCGATTCTCAGAGAATTTCTGCCCCACATCGCGCAGACGTCGAACGACTACCGCCTCATCCATATGGCGGTGGAGATCCTTCAAGATGAAAGCGGCGCCAATGGAAATTCCCTCAAGGTTGGAAAGCATCTGTGCCGGTTCCTGGCTGTTATAGATAGCTTTCGAGTTGACCAGCGCTTGCTGGGCCTCGGTGCCGTAAGGCGATGTCGAACCCCGGCCTTCAGGCATTAGTTCCCCCACGCCGCCTCCGCAGCGGACCAAGCCGCTCGCAATCGTCCACTCGAAGGCTGCGAGGTTCAACGCTGCACAAGCCGCACGAACCAGGCGAACCGCACGAACTTCCTCGACGCTCTCGATAGCTACGATTGGAGTCGAGGAATCAAGCAGGACTTTCAGTCGCGTGAGTGGATCCGGAATGAGAGTCCATGCCATGTGTTTGACCCGTTAAGAGTTACTGCCCTATAATAGGCAATTCGGTACCCACCGGAATATCTCGTTAGACACACAAAGGTAACAAAGCAAACATGGCTAATCATTTTTCGGCGCTCAAACGCGCCCGTCAGACCACGAAGCGCACAGCCACCAATCGCGCCAACACCTCCCGCCTGCGCACCGCGTTGCGCACTCTGCGCGAGACTATCGAAAAGGGCGACAAGCAGGCCGCCGAGCAGACCTACCGCGAGACGGTCTCCGCACTCGATAAGGCGATCCAGAAGGGCACGCTGCACGGGAATACCGCTGCGCGCTACAAATCTCGCCTCGGCGCTCGCGTCAATGCGATGAAGTAGGCTGTTGGCGAGGGAGTAAGATAGCATCATGACGCAGGAAGTATCCGAACTGCTGAAAAAAGCGCTTGCTCTTCCCCCCGAAGCGCGCACCGCGCTTGCTGGGTCCCTGCTGGAAAGCCTGGACGACAACCTCGATGCCTCCGCCGAGGAGGAATGGAACGAAGAGATCGCGTGCCGAATCCAGGAACTCGATTCCGGTAAGGTAAAGCCGATCCCGTGGGCTGAAGCGCGCCGGCAGGTTTCAGCAATCCTGAATGGCCGCTAAGCCGCTTGATCTTCACCCGGAAGCACTCGAAGAATGGAAATCCGCGGTTGCCTGGTACCTGGAGCGTAACGAGACTGCGGCGGTTAACTTCGTCGCCGAACTGCGCCGCGTCTTGAGCGCGCCCACCGCCCAATAAGCAACAAATACGATCCACGGGCCTTCGATCAGATATTTCCAGCTCATTCTTCAGCCACGGTCTCGATAGATTTCCACAGGCACCCCATGTTCATTCGTCACATCTCTGGGCCCACCACGCAAGCTAAACTATCTGGAACATTTCCTCCGGCCCAAGGGCCGAGCAAGTTCTTTATTCTTTGAAAACCTAAATCGGATAATCTCTTAGTTTCCGGTCAAGGTCCTTGCAATCAATATTTTAGCTGCCTTCAGATCAGATACTCACTGATTCTAAAGGACTTGCCGCTATCCATTGCATTTCCTGCCAAGCTAAAGCTTTTAGATCCAATATTTTACGAGTAAGTCGTTTGGATGCAATAATTTAGCTGGGGTCGCGTCGGCTTAGAACGCGTAAGTCCTTAGCCGACTATAATTTAGCAGAGTCGATCCGGAAAAATCTCATCTGGATGTCCGGCCTCTACACGGGCAAGTGATCCTGCATCCATCCCGGCGTTTCGAGCTTCGCCTCGGTAGTCAGATCCATCACCAGACGTTCCAGCACCATGCGCTTGCTAACTGGATTGGACCGAAGGGCGAGATCGGCCTTGGCCACCAGTCGGATTGCACGCGTCAAATCGCGGCGGGATTTGTAGCGGCGTGCTTGCTTAATGATGTCATCGGCAGCGAATGGAGGCACACGGAAGCCCTGCCACAGCGCGGCCCAGAGCATGCGCTGGTCGCGCACGTTGCGTTCGAGAATCACCAGCATCTGGCGGAAGGTTTTGGCCAGCATGTAGATATGTCCGATGGCGGCTTCCTCGCCATCGCCCGAAGACAGGATCGCGTCCAGCACTTCCAGCGCACGCACGCGGTCCTTGGAGGAGATCGCATCGGTCAGTTCATACAGCGAGCGCTGCTTGGCGGCCAGCACCATGGTCTCCACGTCGCCCAGCGTGATCCGGTTACGGGAGCCGACATAGAGCATGAGCTTCTCCAGTTCGTTCGAGATCATCATCATGTCGCCGCCGAGAGCGTCGACCAGTTCGCGGGAACCGTCAGGATCAATCTTCACTACGCGGCTGGTGCAAAAGTCAGAGATCCAGCGCACTGCCTCGCCTTCCTCCACCCGTGCCAGTTCGACGATGCCGCAGTACTGGCCCATAGTTTCGCGGATACGCTGGTAACGTTCTTTATCCGGCATCTCCTGGCGGCGAACGTCGGCGGGAATGCTGATGTGGTCCGCGACGAACACGATCAGCGCGTCGGGATTCGGATTCTTACAGTAGTCTTCGATGGCCGCGAGCTTCTCTTCGTTCGAGCCGCGCCCAAAAAGACTCTTCACCCCGCGCACGAAGAAGACCTGAAATGGCGCCATCAGCGAAGGCGTGCGCGCGCGGTCGAGAACTTCAGCGAGATCGTTTTCTGCGAGATCGAATTCGAACAGACTGAAGTCGCGTAAATCTGCCGGAACCAGGTGCTCAAGGATGGCGTCGCGAAAGCGCTTGCGGAAAAAAGCCTCGTCGCCCACGAACACATAGGCGGGACGCAGCCTGCGCGAGACAAGCTCGTTGACGAAGCGGTCGGCTTGGGCGAAGGCGCGCATTGTCAATCAGTACCTAGTACCTTGTACCTAGTTGCCAGTACCCAGAAAGATTTTACTTGGTTACCGGCAACTAGGTGATGGAACTGCTGATTCTACCGAGTACTAGCAACTGGGTACTGTTCTAGCATCTAGAAGCCCTCCAGAATGTTGGAGACCAGGGTACGGGCAAAATCCTGGGAGAGCCGTCGGAAGGCAGGCGAGTCTTCCTCGAAAAAACTGGCTAGGTCCTGCGAAACTTCGTACTGCTCGCGAAATAGATACGAAGGATTCTGGTAGAGCACCTTGCCGCCGCGATCGGTGAGTGAAACCTTCATGCTCACTACGACCAAAACGCTGGCAGCCTGTCCAGTAGTGGAGTTATAGGTGAGCGGGGACGCGGAGGTTGAAACCACGGTGCCACGAAGCGTGGCATCGGCAGTCTCCCCAGGATTGTTCAGAATGCGATAGTGCGTGCGCGTAGTGAACTCACGCACCACGGACGATGTAAGCATCTGTTCGATGCGGTAGGTGCTGGTTTCGTTTACGAAAGCCGGAACGTCAATGGTCTTGACGTTTTCGGGAAGCTGTACCGCGTGACCGGCCGTGTGATATCCGCAACCGGCGCTCGCCACGAGGAACGACAGCAAGACGGCCCGGCAAGCCTTCATTGGATTTTTCCCAGCGGGCGGGTTGCGATCATGCTTTCGGCGCATTCCACCGCGGTCATAGCCGCGATGCGCAAGTTGTCGGCGGCCGCCCACAGCCAGACTCCGTTAGGCCGGCCCGCGTCACTCTTGAGCGAAACCATAATGTTCGGCTGCCCCGCTGTGTTCACGTTGCTAGGCTGCGACTCGTCATCCGCATTCGAAAGCGTCACGTGGTCCCCCGCAAGGGCCTCCGACAATCGCTCCTGATCGACCGATTGCGCCATCTCCAGGAAAATGGCCAGCGCATGGCCGTGAAACACCGGTGGCTGAAGCACCATGATCGCGGGCTGTGGCGCGTCCGCCCCGGCAATCTTCTGGTAGTGGCGCCGCACGCGCGCTTCCATGGAATCCACCGAGAGCTGCGATTTCTGACCGTAGCGTGCAAGCATGTTGAACGCCACCTGCTCATCGAACACGTCCTTGGGCAGCGGCTGAAACGACAATAAGTTGACGGTTTGCTGGTGCAACTCGTCCATGCCTTTCTGTCCCTGTTCAGACGCCGGCTCAAAAACCGTGGCCACCGCGCTTCGAATGGCTCCCGCTTTGCGCGCCCGCAGCAGCAGCAAAGCCAGAGTCACGGCGGCGGGATGTGCCACAACACAAGGCGCGGGCTGCAATTCCGGCTGCCACATCTGTCCCCGCTCACGCTCGGTCCAAAGAGAGCGCACGGTCGCGCCCGCTTCGTCTTCCAGGGCGCCCGAAAGATCAATGATCGCGCTGCCCGCATCCCTGGCCCTTTTCCAGTTCTGGCGCGTACACTCCGCGTCGGCGGCAAAGAAGGTGAAGTCCACGTGCGTAAACTGCTCCGCCCGCACGCTCTGGATGAAGTTGATCTCGTCACCCGTCGCCTCAAGTTGGCCGATCGATTCGTCGTCGTCAAGCAGGCGAACATCCACGGCGGGGAAGTTACGCTCGTTGAGCATTTCGGCGACCTCTTTGCCTTTAAGCGTGGCCGCGCCGACAATGGCCGCGCGGAAAAGCTGGCCGCGCGGGGACGAAGAGGCGGACGGCGCACCGACTTTGGACGGCGTACTCATGAAGTCTGTGAAGCCTCCTTGTACGTTGGCGGCGGAGGCTGGTTCCGGCGGCGGAACATCCACTGCAAACGCCAGAACACACCGGAGAACATGTACAGGAGCGCAACTCCGAACAGGACCGGCCCTGAGAAGGCTGCGACACCGGCAATCAGAGCCGCCAGCAACAGTATGAGCCGGAAGGGATGGCGCGAGCGAAAGTCGATGTCTTTGAAGCTATAGAAACGCCAGGTGCTGACCATGAGATAGCCAACGGCCGCCACCATAGCGACCCAGGTTAAAGCCGTGTACCACGAGCCGATCGGTTCGCCGTCCCGGAAATGCACCATAGCGGCGATCACGCCGGCTCCGGCGGGAATGGGCATGCCAACAAAATATTTCTTGCCTGGACGTCCGGGATTGGAAGGCTGCGGGTTGGAGGTAATGTTGAAACGGGCGAGGCGGCTGGCTCCGGCCACTAAGAACAGAAAACACGCAATGCCACCCAGTTGGGTAAGTTTGATGTTCCCCAGCCATACTGGCGGGACGCCGTGAAAGCCCCAGGCCCAAGCCAACATGGCGGGGGCAACTCCGAAGGTGATTACATCCGCCAAAGAATCGAGTTCCCTGCCGAAGTCGCTGCTGGTTCCCGTCATACGGGCGATGCGCCCATCAAGACCGTCGAACAGAACTGCGAAGCCTATGGCAATAGCAGCGTGGTCAAGGTGCCAGTGCTGGTTGGTGATCGCGTAATACAGAACCTGCACAATCGCATAAAAGCCCGCAGCCATATTCCCACTGGTGAACAGCGATGGCAGTATGTACATTCCCTTGCTCATGCGGCGCGGGCGCTGTTCATCCTGCCTGCGTCTTGGAATTGGAAGATCCATCAGCGCGCCCCCTCAGTTGCGGAGTAACGGCCAGCAGTTGCTGGTTCGCCCTTCGGCTGCAAGTAAGCCAGTACACTCGCCCCGCCACGAACCCGGTCTCCGACTTTTACTTGCAGCGAGGCAGCCCCATCGAACTGCACATCTACCCGTGAACCGAACTTGATCAGCCCCACCCGCTGGCCGCGCTCCAGCCGGTCGCCCACTTTGGGATGAAAGACGATTCTCCGCGCGAGCAATCCGGCAATCTGCTTGAAGACGACCACTTCGCCCTCGCCTTCTACGCGGACAATATTCTGTTCGTTCTGCTCCGCTGAGGCCTGATTCATGGCGTTCAGGAACGTGCCCCGCTGATAGCGAACCTCGCGCACAACTCCCGCAATCGGTGAACGGTTCACGTGCACGTCGAAAACACTTAGGAAGATGCTGATGCGGGCTTGCTTTTCTCCGCTCACCGTCACGAATGAAACATCCGTCACTTTGCCATCTCCCGGCGAAACCACGGCGCCCGCCGCATCCGGAATGACCCGTTCTGGGTCACGAAAGAACCAGAGGAAAAACAGAGCCAGCAAGAGCGGTGCCAGGGCCCAAGCAGGCTGTGCGAACCAGCCCACGAGAACTCCAGCCGCAATCAAAGCCAGCGCGTAAAAGTAGCCGTCACGAACCATGGGGGCAGACCCAATTATAAAACAGAGACGAGCGCTGGTTGCGCGGGTTCAACCTGAAACGTTTGTAAGTCCAAATAAAGAAAGGCGCCGATGAGCGCCAGTGAGTAGATACAAAATGCCTGTAGCGGCGACAGCCGCCCGTCAGATGGCCAGAAGATTATGCTACGTGAAACTGCTGCCGATACTGCCGCTCAATCGACTGCATCTGGTCCTTGAGCCGCAGTTTCAACTTCTTCAGCCGAACTTCCTCTAGCTTTTCGTCTTCGCTGAGATAACGCTTTTGGGTGAGAGAATCGAGCCGCGTGGAATATTGCATATGCTCCTGAGCCAGCTTGCGGAATTCGTCGTGGTTGGTCAGAAGAGCGTCATTCGAAGTCAGCATCCAGGCAGACCTCCGATTGGGGATTAACTAGGGCAAAGTTATCACAGCCCCAAAATTGGTTCAATGCCGAATTCTGGTGCAGTCTCGTTATGAGACACGCTTAATAAAGGCTTAGACGATAATGGATTGCGTCTTCCGGAGGGTTCGCATAGTAACTCTTGCGTAACCCCGTTTCTTCGAAGCCGAGAGTACTATACAGCCGCCGCGCGCTTTGGTTCGACTCTCTAACTTCAAGGAATACCTGACTGCCTCCTGTTGATCGTACGTGAGATATAAACTCGTTCAGCAGACGGGTTCCCACGCCGCGGCGCCGGAATTCTTTCGCGACAGCGATATACTGCAGCTCCCATTCGCTATCGACGCGGTGCGCTGCCAGGTAGGCGACGATTAGAAAAGGTGGAGCGAATGCGGTGAGCTTTTTTGACTTGGATGAATCCTCGACCACGAGGATGAAATTCTCGGACAATTCGGCAGTGGTCGTTCTAAAAAAGCTTTCGTAGTGTTTGAGCGACCAGCGGCTCGAGCTTCGACTCTCACGCTCGAGTTCCACCATGGCTGGGATATCGCTGGGAGTTGCCCGTCGGATGCGCACGCTATGACCTAGGCCCGCTCTTCTCCAGCAACTCTGCGTCGGTGCGGCGGATGTAGTTCGCCTCCAACAACGCGGGCGTCACCGTCTCTCCGTCCTGAACCTTTCGCCAGCCCAATCGGGCGACCGTGGCGGCAGAGATTGGCGCCAGCGTTGATACGGACAGTCCCGCAGCTCCAGCCGCCTCAGCGAGAACGGAATCCGGAGTGACGACCATCCATCCCTTTGCCTGGGAAAGAAACTCACTCCGGCTCAAGATATTCTCGCTCGGAACTCTGCCAGCATTGGCGGGGAGTTCGTACTGGCCCACGTAGACATCGCCACGGCCCGCGTCTAAGGCAGCCATGATCTTGCCTTGCGCACCGCTCGCATTGACGCATGCTTCCAGCAGCGATACCGCCGCGATCGGTTTGTCCAAGACCTCGGACAAAGCTTTCACCGCCGCCAAGCCGATCCGGAGACCGGTAAACGATCCCGGACCGGAGACCACGATAAAAGCGCCGATGTCGTTCTTGATGAATCCGTTGGACGAGAGCAGTCTGGCGACTTGTGGAACCAGCTGTGCTGAGAAAGTTCCGCCCGCTACTGACACCGTCTCGATCAATTCCACGTCTTCGACATCGGCGGACCGCTCCCCCGCTCGCGCCAACGCGATGCTGCCCTGCTTGCCGGAAGTATCCACCGTGAGAAGTAACATTTAGAAACCGACGGCTCCTCCAGGTTCCGAAAGTCCGGCAGGGAACAGTCAGTTTTAAAGAATAACAGTTGGACGTTACGGAGCGAGGAACAACAACGCATGGGAAAGGTTTTCTGGTTTGAAAAAGAAGCCGATCTTACGGTTCTTGCTCGAGGCTCACAAATAAAGTGTTGCCGGTAATGCTGCCGCGCAGGCTGTAGGTTTTACCGCGCTGCACGTCGATCATCCCCTGCCCCGCGCCATCGTACCGGAATTGGCCCTGCGGACCAGCAAAGATAGTGGTCGCTTCGATGGTGTAGCTGTGCTGCCCGGGATGTGGAACCGTCACCCTTAATTTGGAGTGGGGATAGTCCTGGTTAACCGTAAGGTTGCCCAAGTCCTTGCCATCCATCAGGACGGTCACTTGCTCACTGACCTCGCCTTGTCCCAAGTCATCCACGAGTGTGAACTCCACCGGTTCCTCTGGCAGCACAGCGGCATGAACGAGGTTATGGTCGTTATTGTCGGCTGGTTTTGGAGAACTATCCGAACGTGAGCCGAAGCCCGCGGTAATAAACACCAGTCCCAGAAGTGCGGCCAGGACCCGGACCCCAGTACCGACTTTGGGAACCTTCAGTTCCTTGAGCTCAAAGCCACCCCCGAGGACACCCACAAAGAGCAGGATGCCACCGAATACAAAGGAAGCAATTTCAATACTCATGGCATACCCCTATCAGACAAACCACAGCACTCGGCTTGCCATCGGAATCATGCAGGACCAGAGACCGGACCGTCAGGGCCGATGCTGCTGAGGAAGAAGTAGATACGGGCAATCTGGAGCGAAGGCGATTAAAAGCAAGTCCACGCTGGCGCGGCGGTCGTCACTATCCATTCCGATAGCGACGCAAACCTTTTGGATAGTTCTGAAGGCTCACAAACGGGATTGGTCCAAGCGCAAAACCACTCTCGTGAAGATTCATCTGCACTCGCTAGGCTTCGACCAACTCCAGCAGCACACCGCCGGTGCTCGATGGATGCACAAAAACGTACCGGTGCCCGCCCGCGCCGGTTTTGATTTCGTCCGAGACCAGCCGTACCCCGTCTTTCTTCAGCCGCGTGACGGCCCCGGGCAAGTCGGGCACGCGCAGGCAAACGTGATGCAAGCCTTCCCCGCGCTTGGCGATGAACTTCGCGATGGTTGAGCTTTCCGAGGTTGCTTCCAGCAGTTCCAACCGGCTCTCGCCAACCGCAACCATCACCAGCTGCACCTGTTCCTCCGCCACCGTTTCTTCCGGAGAAACGCTCAGGCCCAGTTTCTCGTAGATGGCCTTCGCGGTCGCGAGCGACTTTACTGCGATGCCGATGTGATCGATTTGAGCCATCAGCTTTTCTCCGCCTTCGCTGCGATCTCCTCGACCAGCGTATATGGATCGCGTTTGTGTTCTGCCACTTCCGCCGCCAGTCGCGCCAGGTTGCCATCACCAAGCTGCGTTCGCGCCTTCTCCAGCAGGACGTCACGAAGCATTTCAACCAGGCGCTGCTGCCAGTTCTCGACGCTCTTATTCAGCGCCAGGTTCTTCTCCAGCAGATAAGCCTCGTAGTCCGAGACTGCGCCCGCGAGTTCTTCGATTCCCGCTCCTTGGCTGGCCACCGTCTTCACGATCGGAGGCGTCCAGCCATCGTGGCGCACGGCCAGAGACTGGAGCGAGCGGATCTCCCGCTCCACGTGCTCAGCCCCATCGCGGTCGCTTTTGTTGATCACGAAAATGTCGGCAATCTCCATGATTCCGGCCTTAATGGTCTGCACATCATCGCCCATGCCCGGCACCAATATCAAAATCGTGATGTCGGCCAGCCGCACGATGTCAACTTCATCCTGCCCGACGCCCACGGTTTCGACCATGATGAGGTCGCGCCCGGAAGCGTCAAGCACCGTAGTTACGTCCGCTGTGGTGCGCGCCAGCCCGCCCAGCGAGCCACGCGTCGCCATGCTGCGAATATAAATGCCGGGATCAGAAAAATGTTCCTGCATACGGATGCGATCACCAAGAATCGCCCCGCCCGTGTACGGGCTGGTCGGATCAACGGCGATGATGCCAACCGTGCGCCTGTCTTCTTTCTTGCGATAGAAGCGGGCAAGCTGGTCAACCAAAGTGCTCTTTCCCGCCCCCGGCGGTCCCGTCAGCCCCAGCACGCGCGCCTTTCCGCTGTGCGGAAACAATGCCTTCAGCAGCTCGGACCATCCGGGCGCGCGGTTTTCCACGATCGAAATGGCGCGAGCCAACGTACGGACATTGCCGGAGCGGAGTTGATCAATCCAATTATGGTTGTCGGGGTTCAACTGATCAGTGTAGAACAGCTATAGTGCTACTGGAAGTAGCGCGCTACTTCCAGTCAGTTTTGCTAGAACTCATCTTGCGGATGGGTATATCATTTCGCTTGATGACCAAGCCCGCCGACAAATTCGAAGCGACCCGGATAGTTACGCAAACGATCCAGGAGTTCGATCCCAAGGATCAAGCGATGATATTCCGTTGGGCGGCCGAAACTCTGGGCCTTCCGGAACCATTCCATGCGCCCACTACTTCGGCGACGCATTCGTTTCCTACTGGACCCCAGGTCCCGCCACGCGCGAACTCGACGGTTGGCCCGGAGACGGATATCGACTCGTTTGTTAAGGCGAAGAATCCACGGAGTGACGTACAGTTCGCGGCCACGGTAGCGTACTTTTACCAGTTTGTCGCTCCGGAGTCCGAAAGAAAAGCAAGCCTCTCTGCGGCCGATCTGGTCGACGCCTGCCGCAAAGCAGGGTGGAAGCGTCCTAAGAATCCTTCCCTTACGCTGCATAACGCGTTTCACGCTGGATTGCTGGACAAAGCGGACAAGGGCTCCTTTTCTCTTAATGCGGTGGGCGAAAATCTGGTTGCGCTGACCCTGCCCGGCACACGAAAGAGCGAGATAGCATCGGCAGCCAATGGCATTGGCGCGAACGGTAGAAAGAGACCCAGGAAAGCTGCTTCGACCAAGAGAGCGTCTGCAAAAAAACGGGCCTGAGTTGGCATGACGGACGCCCAACGAGAGATCGAGTCT
>Ga0210405_10000043_pt1 | contig 162354 bp, 133 predicted proteins | sample IncBWH11MmetaG_FD_155492 | JGI IMG/M metagenome (GOLD analysis project Ga0210405, IMG submission 155492) | Forest soil microbial communities from Barre Woods Harvard Forest LTER site, Petersham, Massachusetts, United States - Inc-BW-H-11-M | ecosystem: Environmental > Terrestrial > Soil >... | reverse complement strand
GAGTGATACTCCGCCAGCCCGCTGAAGGAGCGGTTGCGCCGCCGCAGGTCCTCGAGGTCCGGCACCGAGAAGAGCTGATCCTCGCCGATGGCCAGCGCTTCGTATTGGTGGAGCACGACCAATCGATCGGGCTGCCGGTAGGGGAGCTCGCGCAGCAGGACGCCGCGCACGACGCTGAAGATCGCGGTGTTGGCGCCGATGCCCAGGGCGAGCGCCGTCACCACCGCGGCGGCGTAGCCGCGGTTGCGGCGCAGCAGGCGGAGCGCGAAGCGCACGTCCTGGCCCAGAGCTTCGAGGCGCCGGTAGCCGCGCGCCGAGCGCGCCGCCTCCTTGGTCGACTCGAGCCCGCCGAGCCGCAGCATGGCCTGGCGCTCCGCCTCGGCGCGCGAGGCGCCGCGGCGGACCTGCTCTTCGGCTTCCATGGCGAGGTGGAAGCGCAGCTCCTCGTCGAGCTCGGACTCCAGGCGGCGGCGCTGGCAGAGACCCCTGACGGCGGCGACCGAGCGGCTGATGAAGGGCATCGTCGGTTCCCCGTCAAGCCGTCCGCAGCACGCGGGCGACCGCGGCGGCGAAGCGCTCCCAGCTCTCCGTCTCGCGCTCGAGCTGGCGGGCGCCGGCTCGCGTCAGGCGGTAGAACTTGGCGCGGCGGTTGTTCTCGGAGATCCCCCATTCGGCGGCGATCGCGCCCTGCTCTTCGAGCCGGTAGAGCGCCGGGTAGAGCGAGCCCTGGGTCACGGAAAGGACGTCGCGGGAGATCTGCTGGATGCGCTGCGCGATGCCCCAGCCGTGCTGCGGCTCGAGCGCCAGCGTGCGCAGGATGAGGAGATCGAGGGTGCCTTGAAGCATGTCGGTCTTGCCGCTGACCATGGTTTCCTCTCCTAGACAATCGACAACAAGAGTTTCTCCTGTCTCTTGTCGAGTGTCAAGGGGAGTACGCAAACCGCGGGCGAAAGGTTTCAGGAGGCGGGGCGCCCAGCCGTGGCCGGTCTGGAGTCGGGTCCTGGGCGGGCGGCAGCGCCGGACGGTGGGTCAGCGGCGGAGCCAGAAGACCACGCCGTGGTCGTCGAAGGCGGGCGCAAAGCGCCGTTCGAGGTAGCGCCAGATGAGTGGCGCGCGGTCGCGGTTGGCGACGCCGTCGATGGCGGTGAACCAGTCGGGAAAGGCGATCAGGGCGGCGCGCACCGTGCGGTCGCGCTCGAGCCTGGCGATGACCTCGCGCTGCGCCGCCGCGCTCTCGACGAAGGGGACGTCCAGGTGGCGGACCGGGCAATCGCGCTCGAAGAGGTAGTACAGAGCCGGGTGGTTGGTGAAATCGAACCAGGTCTCGCCCGGCCGCAGGTGTCCGCCGGCGAAGCGCGCGACGGCGAGGATCGCCGGCCGCAGCGCCGGCTCGATCACTACCCCGCGGCAGCGCGGGATGGCGTCGAGGGCGCCGGCTGTCGCCTCGGCTGCCGCCGTCGTTGCCGCCGTCGCGCCGGCCGCCGTGGTCGCCGGCGCCTCCCGCCCCTTGGCGCGCAGCGGCGTCGCCAGGCCGAAGAGGTGGCCGAAGGGATTCGCCAGCCAGGCGAGCGTCAGGGCGAGCGCCAGCGCGGCGGGCCGCGCCCGGCGGCGGGAGAGCAGGAAGACGGCGCCAATCAGGAAGGCGGCCAGGGCGACGCTGGCATAGAGGTGGCGGCGCTCGACGTAGGCGGCGCCGGCGAGGCCGGTCCAGATGCCGATGAGCCAGAGGCCGTCGCCGCGCGCCGCGGTGAGCGGAGCCCGGGCGAGCGCCGCCGCGGTGGCGATGACGACGAGGATCCAGGCCAGCGCACAGACGCACTCCGGCTGCACCCATGAGGCCGGCGAGGTGGCGAGCGCGTGCAGGCAGGCCGGGCCGGCGAGCGGGCCGATGGTGTAGGCCCGGCCGGCCGGCGGCAGCTCGCCGAAGGTGACGCGCAGGAAGGCGCCGGCGAAGCCCATCACGGCAAAGGCGCCGAGGATCACGGCGCCCGCCGCGGCGGCCCCGGAGCCCAGGGCCAGCACCGCGAGCGCCCGGCCGCGGCGCGCCCAGCGCAAGGCGGCGACCGCGGCCGCGGCGCCGGAATAGACGGCGAAGTCCGGCGAGACCAGGAAGGCGATGGCGACCGCGGCGCCGGCGGCGGCGAGCCAGCGCAGCGAGCGGCGGCGGACCGCGACCGCGGCGGCGGCCAGGGCGAGCAGCGCCATGGCTGGCCGCAGCCCCATGCCCGGGAACAGCGTGACCGAGAGCAGCGCCGCCAGGAGGCCGGCTTCCGCCGCGCCGGTGGTCGCCAGGGCGACGAAGTAGATGCCCGCGAAGCTGGCGCAACGGACCACCCGGCGGACCAGGAGCAGGTCGCGGGTCGCGGTGTGGCCGCTCGCGATCACCAGCAGGTCGATGCCGCCGTCGCTGATCAGCCCATGCTGCGGCACGACGTCGGCATACGGCAGCTTGCCGTGAGCCATGGCGGCGGCGGGGACCAGCTCGTGGCCGTCCTCGAAGAAGTCGAGGCCCACCGGCGAGCCGATGCCGAGCAGCGCCAGCGGATAGGCGAGGACGAACAGCGGATAGATCGCCAGGGTGAGGAGGCCCCGCAGCCGCCGTTCCGCGGCGGGCGTGCGCAGGAGCAGGGCGACAGCCAGCGTCGCCGCCGCGATCCAGGCCAGCGCGGCGATGGCGGCGCCGGCGGCGGGCAGCCATTGCAGTTGTAGCAGCACCGCCAGCGGCGCCGGCGCCAGCGCCAGCCCCGGCCGCCGCAGCGACGACAGGCGGCCGGCGGCCAGCCGGAGGGCGAGGGTTAGACCGGCGGCGATCAGCCAGCAGGTCACCGGCCGCCATCCGGCAGGGGCGAGATCGAGAATGGCGAAGTAGGCGACGAGGGAGGTCGGGATCAGCAGCACGTCGGCGCGCGAGAAGCGGCGGCCGCGGTGGTGCCGGCGATCGATGGGGCGCCGGCGATCGCGGGAGTCGGAGTGACCGGCGGGGTCGCTCGGAACGCCGGTACGGGTGACGCTGGCCGCGGCGGCGGCGCCGGCGCCGAAGAGCGCGTGCAGCAGCACGTCCAACGGGCCGCCGCCGTAAATGACAGTCAGCGGCGCGGTGGCGAGGGCGACACCGGCGGAGAGCAGCGCCCAGGGTGGGCCGGCGGCGATCTGGCTGGCCAGGAGCCCGCCGGCGAACGCCGCGGCGAAGGGGAGGAGCAGGAGCGCCGCCAGCCCAAGGAAAGGGCCGGCCGCATCGAGCCCCATCGCCGTCATTGCGCCGGGGAGCTGCCCGGGAGGGGCCGGGCGCTGGAGATACCCGACCAGAGAGGCGGCGAGCGCAAAGCCCCAGGCGGCCGCGGCGGCGCGGAGGTACCAGGCTTGGCGCGCCGCGGCGCGGGTGAGACGAGGGGCGATCATCGCAAGGTCCGGTCGCGGGTATCTTAGTGCTGCCTTCCGGAATGAATGGATCGGCGGCCGAATGTCACCCTATCTCCGGAAGGCAGTCCGGGGCCGCCACCGGTTGCGGCGATCCGCCAATCGGTTCTAGACAACCCTCGCCGTCAGCTCGCCGATCCGGCGCCACGGTAGCAGGCGGGTGCTGCCGCGGGTCTGCTCACGGTCGCCGCCGAAAACCAGCCAGGCTTCGCCGTCGGTCTGGCCGGAGATCCGACGCCAGTCGTCGATGCCGTTCAAGAAGTCGCTCGCCACCGTGCGGCCGGACTTGATCTCGATCGGCGTCAGCACCGAACCCTGCTCGACCAGGACGTCCACCTCATGGCCGCTGCGGTCGCGCCAGAAAAACAGGTTCGAACCCAGGCCCTGGGCGAATCGCATCTTGAGCAGCTCGGCGACCACCCAGCTCTCGAAGAGCGCGCCGCGTTGTGGGTGGATCGCGAGCTGCTCGGCGTTCTGGATGCCCAGCAGCCAAGCGGCCAGGCCGGTGTCGTAGAAATAGAGCTTGGGAGTCTTGACGAGACGCTTGCCGAAGTTGGCGTGGTACGGTGGCAGCAGGTGCAGCAGGTAGCTCGCTTCGAGGACCGAGAGCCATGATGCCGCCGTGTTGTGGGTGATGCCGCAGTCGTTTGCCAGGCTTGAGCGGTTGACCAGCTGCGCCGTGCGCGCGGCACACATGCGAACGAAGCGCTGGAAGGTCGACAGATCGCGAACCTGAACCAACTGGCGAACGTCGCGCTCCACGTAAGTCGCTACGTAGTTCTTGTACCAGATGGTGGCATCGAGGCCGCGGTCATAGATCGGCGGATAGAGGCCCTGAAACAGCAAGGCTTCCAGAGTGGCTGGCGCCCGGTCGGCGGCCTGCAACTCGCCCAGGTTGAAGGGCAGCAGCGCCACCATTGCAATGCGGCCGGCGAGAGTTTGGGTGACGTTCGACAGCAAGCCGAACTGCTGCGAGCCGGTCAGGACGAAGAGGCCGTTGCGGCGGTCCTCGTCGACCCTGGTCTGCAGGAACGAGAAGAGCGCCGGGCAGCGCTGCACCTCGTCGAGCACGGCGCCGTCGCCAAAGCGCGCGAGGAAGCCCCGAGGATCCGAATCGGCGAAGGCGCGCTCGTCGAGATCCTCGAGCGAGACGTAGGGCAGGTGCCGGAAGACTTCACGCGCCAGCGTCGTCTTGCCCGACTGGCGAGGACCGGTGATCGCCACCAGCGGATAACCGGCGGCCAGCCGCTCGAGGGTCGCCGTCGCCTGGCGCGGGAAGAGCACCAGGGCATTGTAGGACTCTTCGGCTGATTGTCAATTGAATTGCCAATCAGCCGGCGGCGCGCGCTCGCCAACCTCAGCTGGTGCGGTTGGGGCGCGGCGGTAGGACCCGCACCTGCTGGCCTTCCACCAGGGAGTCGGCGGGACTGTCGATCACCCGCTGCCCTGGCTCGAGGCCGGCTACCACCTCGATCGCGGTACCGAAATCCCGGCCCGGGACGACCGGCGCCAGGTGGACGCGGCCGGCGGCGTCGACCACCGCCAGGCGCAGCCCCTCGGACTGGAAGATGAAGGCGCTCACCGGCACCAGCAGGGTGTGCGTGCCTCCTGCCAGGTCGAGGTGCACCTGCGCGTAGGCGCCTGGCAAGAGGTCGCCGCCGCGATTGTCGACGTCCACTTCGGCCAGCAGCGTCCGGCTGGCCTGATCGATGGCGTTGGCGTTGCGCACCAGCTTGCCCGCGAAGCGCTTGCCCGGCGCCTCGGCCAGCGTCAGGTAGGCGGCGGTCCCGGGATGCGCCGACCGCGAGTAGACCTGCGGCACGTTGATGAACACCCGCAGCGTCGAGATCGCCGCGACGTGGAACAGCTCGCGGGCGGGGCCCGAGCCGCTGCCGGAATCGATCAGCTGCCCGACGTCGGTGTTGCGCGCGGTCACCACGCCGTCGAAGGGAGCGTAGATCTTCTCGAACGATTGCAGCTGCTCGAGCCGCTTGACGTTGGCCTGCGCCGAGCTGACCATCGCCCGCTTGGCCTTGGCGTCGCCGGCGGCGTTGTCGAGGTCCTGCTGCGACACCGAGTCGGTCTTGCGCAGCTCGACGTAACGCGCGGCAATCACCTCGGCCAGCTCGGAGTTGGCGGTGGCGGTGCCGAGGTCGGCCCGCGCCTGGTCGAGCTGGCGGTCCACCTCCGGCGTCTCGATCTCCGCCAACAGCTGGCCCCGCTTGACCCGGGTGCCGATGTCCGCGTACCAGCGCCGCAGGTAGCCGCTGGTGCGGGCGAAGATCGGCGCCTCCTCGAAGGCCTGGATGCTGCCCGGCAGCACGATCTCCTGCGCCGCGCCGCCCGCCGGCGGCACGATCACCTGCACGGCGGGGATGGCCCCCTCGCGGGTCCGCTGGGCCAGCGCGCTCTCGGCGCGCATCCGCGGCACGATCCCGGCGACCGCCAGGCCGGCGGCGGCGAGCACGCCGGCGGCCAGCAGCAGGCCGCCGCGCGACCGCGGTGCGGGCGCCGTCGTCTCCTGGGGCGAGCCCGGCGAGCCGTGCGCCGGTGGCGATGCTGGGGACGGTGGGGACAGTGGGGACGGTGGGGACGGTGGCGGCTCCGGCTGGTGGCCCGGCTGCTCGGGCTGGCGGCTCATCGTGTCTCTCCCATGGCAACCGGCGCCAGTGCCGCCGCGGCCGGACGCGGTTGCTGATCGGTGGCCGGCAGCCCTGCCGCCGCCTCGCCGGCTCCCCGGCGGACGGCGCGGGCGCCGCGCTCGCGGTGCATGACGCTGAACAGCACCGGCACGAAGGTCAGCGTCGCCACCGTCGCCAGCACCAGGCCGCCGATCACCGCGCGCCCGAGCGGCGCGTTCTCCTCGCCGCCGTCGCCGAGGCCGAGCGCCATCGGCACCATGCCGATGATCATCGCGAGTGCGGTCATCAGCACCGGCCGGAAGCGGGTGAAGCCGGCCGACTGGGCGGCCTCCGCCGCGCTCAGGCCGGCCGCCAGCTGCTCCTTGGCGAAGCTGACCACCAGGATGCTGTTGGCGGTGGCCACGCCCATGCACATGATCGCGCCGGTCAAGGCCGGCACGCTGAGGCGCGTCCAGGTCAGAAACAGACACCAGACGATGCCGCAGAGCGCGGCGGGCAGGGCGGCGATGATGATGAACGGATCCAGCCAGGATTGGAAGTTGACCACGATCAACAGGTAGACGAGCACGATCGACAGCACCAGGCCGCCGAGCAGGCCGAGGTAGGAGGCGCGCATCGTCTGGATCTGCCCGCGGACCAGGACCTGGGTGCCGCGCGGCAGGGCCTTGGCGTCGCGGGCGACGACGGCGTCGACCTGCCTGGCGACGCTGCCGAGGTCGGTCCCTTCCACGGCGCCGAAGATGTCGAGCACCGGCTGCACGTTGTAGTGGCTGATCGTCCCCTGCTCGGCGCCGCGGACCACCGCGGCGACGTTGCCGAGGATCTGCGGCGGCGCGCCGCCGCCGGCGGTGACCGGGACGTTGAGCAGGTCCTGCAGGCTGGCGATGCGGTACTGCGGCGATTGCACGGTCACGCTGTAGCTGACTCCGTTCTGCGGGTTGAGCCAGAAGGCCGGCGACGTCTGGGCGCTGCCGCCGAGCGCCACCAGCAGATTCCCCACCACGTCGCGCTGCGCGTAGCCGACCTGCGACGCCCGGGTGCGGTCGACGTTGACCTCGAGCTTCGGATCGTCGAACGGCTGGTGGATGCGCAGGTCGGTGGTGCCGGGGATCTGGCGTACCTGCGCCAGCATGCGCCGCGCATATTGCCGGTTCGCCGCCAGGTTGTTGCCGATGATCTGGATGTCGAGCGGCGCGGGCAGGCCGAAGTTGAGGATCTGGCTGACGATGTCGGTCGGCAGGTAGTAGAAGCTGAGCTGCGGGAACGCGACCGTCAGCTTGGTGCGCAGCGCGCGCATGTAGCCGGCCGTCGGCTGGTGGTGCTCGGCGAGCGAGACCAGGATGTCCGCGTCGCCGGGGCCGATCGGCGCGGAGTTGCTGTAGGACAGGTTGATGCCGCTGTATGGCAAGCCGATGTTGTCGATGATGGTGACCAGCTCGGCGCGCGGGATGGTGGCGCGGATCACCTGATCGATCTCGTCGCACAGCCGGGCGGTCTCCTCGATGCGGGTGCCGGTGCGCCCCCGCAGGTGCAGCTTGAACTGGCCGCTGTCGACCTTGGGGAAGAAATCCTGGCCCAGCCACGGCAGCAGGACGGCCATGGAGAGCAGGCAGGCGCCGAGGAAGCCCGCCAGGAACCAGGTGCGGCGCGCCAGGCAGGCGGCGAGGAGGCGCCGGTAGCCGCCGCGCAGCCGCTCGAAGCGCCGTTCGAAGCCCTGCTGGAAGCGCACCAGCGGATTGCGGCTCGCCTCCCTGGCGGCCGCCGCGGCGTGCGAGTGCTCGCGCAGCAGGTACTTGGCCATCGTCGGCACCAGCGTGCGGGAGAGGAAATAGGACGCCAGCATGGCGAAGACCACGGCCTCGGCAAGCGGCACGAAGAGATAGCGCGAGACGCCGGAGAGAAAGAACATCGGCACGAACACGATGCAGATGGCGAGCGTCGAGACGAAAGCCGGCACCGCGATCTGCGACGCGCCGTCGAGGATCGCCCGCTCGATCTCCTTGCCCTGCTCGAGATTGCGGTTGATGTTCTCGATCTCGACCGTGGCGTCGTCCACCAGGATGCCGACGGCCAGGGCGAGGCCGCCCAGGGTCATGATGTTGATGGTCTCGCCAAGCGCGCTCATGACGATGATCGAGACCAGGATCGACAGCGGGATCGAAACCGCGATGATCAGCGTGCTGCGCCAGCTGCCGAGGAAGATCAGGATCATCACCGCCGTCAGGCAGGCGGCGATGATCGCTTCGCGGATGACGCCGTCGACGGCGCTGCGGACGAACAGCGACTGGTCGACGAGCGGGCGGATGTGCAGCGCCGGCGGCAGCATGGCGGCGATCTGCGGCAGCTGCTCGCGGACGCGGGCGATGATGTCGAGGGTCGAGGCGTTGCCGGACTTGAGGATGGTCAGCAGCGCGGCGCGCTGGCCGTCGACGCGCACGATGTTGGTCTGCGGCGGAAAGCCGTCCCGCACGTGAGCGACGTCGTGCACGTAGATGGTGGCGCCGTTGACGGTCTTGACCGGCAGGTCGTTGAGCTGCGCGATGGTGGACGGACTGCTGTTGGTCTCCACCTGGTACTCGAGACCGCCGATCTTCGCCGTGCCGGCCGGCACGATCAGGCTCTCGGCGTTGAAGGCGTTGACCACGTCGCTCGGCGACAGCCCCTTGGCCTGCAGCGCGGCATCGTCGATGTCCACCTGGACCTGGCGCATCTTGCCGCCATAGGGATAAGGGATGGCGGCGCCCTGCACGGTCGCCAGCTGGGTGCGGATGAAGTTGATCGCGAAGTCGCTGAGCTGCTGCTCGGAGAGGCCCTCGCCGGACAGCGCCAGCTGCAGGATGGGCACGGAGGAGGCGTTGTAGGTGATCACCAGCGGCGGCGTGGTGCCCGGCGGCAGCGAGCGCACCTGGGACTGCGAGATGGCGGTGACCTGGGCCACCGCCGATGCGATGTTGGCGTTGCGCTGGAAGAAGATCTTGACGATCGAGATGCCGGCCAGGGTCTGCGACTCGATGTGCTCGATGTCGTTGACCGTGGTGGTCAGGCCGCGCTCGTAGTTGCTGACGATGCGGTTGGCCATCTCCTGCGGCGACATGCCGGTGAAATTCCAGATCACCGTGATGATCGGGATGTCGATATTGGGGAAGATGTCGGTCGGCGTCCGCTGGATGACGATCGGCGCCAGGATCAGCAGCAGCAGCGCCAGCACCACGAAGGTGTAGGGCCGGCGCAGCGCCAGGCGGACGATCCACATGCTTGCCTCTCCTCTTCAACGACCGTTGGCGGTGAACCCTACCGGATGGCCGGGTGCCCCGGGGTGCCGGCGAGAGCACGGCGGCCACGGTGGCGGGGCATGCTCCGCCCGTGCCGCCGCTGCCGGCGTCTCTGAGTGAAACGCCGCAGGGGTCGCGGCGTTCCCGGCGGTTTTTCCCGGCGGGCGTTCCCGGCGGGCGTTCCCGGCGGGCGTTCCCGGCGCTCGCGGCGAGCGCTGGCGAGCGCTGGCGAGCGCTGGCGAGCGATCATACCGCCCGGGGCGCGCGGCGGTGGCGACCGTCCGCGGCGGTGGGCGTCGGCGTCACCGCCGGCGGTACGGTCGAGCGGCGCGCGAGAGGCCGCGGCGAGCTCGGGGCAAGACGACAAGGGATTTGGGTGCAATGAGTTACGAGCGGATCGACAGTTCGAGCGGCAGCGGTCCGAAAGTTGCACTTGATGGGAGTCGGGACCCGGCAACGGGACGCCCACGACGAAGGAGAAGCCCATGAGAGTGCGAAGCAAATTCCTGATACCCGCCCTGGCGATCGCGGTCACCGCCGGTGCGGCGATGGCTGGTGCGAGCACCGGCGGCGCGGCGGCGACGCAGCCCGAGCGGTTCACCGGCAACCTGGTCGATACCCTGGCCACGGCACGCGCCAGCCGGCCCTTCATCCTGTCCGTCGATCACATCACGGACGTTTCCGAGATCCAGCGGTTCAACGGCGTGCTCACCGGCCAGGGCCTGTACCACCTGCGCGACGAGCTGTGGAAGCAGAACGCCGGCTATCTGAGCATCGGTGGCGGCCTGGGCTACCCGGTCGCGGCGGTGCTGTCGCAGGAGACGCCCAACGGGCGCCTGCTGCGGGTGGTCTTGAACCGGCCAGAATGGATCCGCGAGGTGCAGTCCTACGCCCGCTCCTCGAAGTATCCGTTCACCGTGCTCGAGCTGAAACTCGACCAGAACGGCAAGGGCGACGGACTGGTGATCGGCGCCGCCAAGCTACAGCTGCAGGGCGATGACCTGCAGATCAAGAGCCTCGGCAGCATTCCGCTCCGCCTGCTGGACGTGCGCGAGGGCTAGCGCGCCAGACGGCACTCCCAAGGTCCCGATGTGCGAGCGCGGGTGACCGGAGGGTTACCCGCGCTCGCTGTCGAGCGAGGCCATGGCGGCGGCGCCATAACGGTCCCCCGCCGCGGCGCCGGGCGGCACGGCGCGCTCGAGCTCGGCGAGGTCGGCTGCCGAGAGCTCGAGGTCGAGAGCGCCCAGCAGGTCCGCCAGCTGGACGCGGTTGCGCGGGCCGGCCAGCGGCACCACGTCGGCGCCGCGGCCGAGCGCCCAGGCGAAGGCGAGCTGCGGGACGGTCGCGCCCCTGGCCGCCGCCACCTGGCGCATGGCCTCCACCAGACCGAGGTTGTGCTCGAGGTTGGCGCCCTGGAAGCGCGGAAACGCCCCCCGCACGTCGGCGGCGGATCGCTGCGCGGCGCCGGCCGCGCCGGCCGCGCCTGCCGCGCCTGAGACATCGCGGCCGAGCAGCCCGCGGCTGAGAACGCCATAGGCGACCAACGCCACGCCGAGCTCGCGCAACGTGGGGAGGAGGTCGGTCTCGACGCGCCGGCTGAGCAGCGAGTACTCGATTTGCAACGCCACGATCGGATGCACGGCATGGGCGCGCCGCAGAGTCGCGGCCGAGGCTTCCGAGAGCCCGACGTGGCGGACGTAGCCGGCGCGCACCAGGTCGGCGACGGCGCCGATCGTGTCCTCGATCGGCACCGCCGGATCGACGCGAGCCGGTTGGTAGAGGTCCACGTGATCGGTGCCGAGGCGCCGGAGCGAATAGGCAAGGAAGTTCTTGACCGCGGCGGGGCGGCCGTCGAAGCCGATCCAGGCGCCGTCGGGGCCGCGCTGGGCGCCGAACTTCACCGCCAGGAAGACGCGCTCGCGCTTGCCGCCGGCGAGCGCCTGGCGCAGCAGCATCTCGTTGTGCCCCATGCCATAGAAGTCGCCGGTGTCGAGCATGGTGATGCCGGCGTCCAGCGCCGCGTGCACGGTGGCGATGCTCTCGGCGTCGTCGGCGGGTCCATAGGTGCCGGACAGCGCCATGCAGCCCAATCCCAGCGCCGAGACCTCCGGGCCGCTGGTGCCCAGGCGTCGTGTCTTCATGGGTCCTCGTCCTCCCGGATCCTGTCCCGTGTCGTGCCCCGCCTGCCGGCGCCTTTCGCGCCGGGCGCGCCGGGGTGGAAGATGGCGGCCAGGAGCTCGATGCCGTCGAGCAGCCGCGGGCCGGGGCGGCTGAAGCAGCCGTTGGCGTCCACCGGGTGGACGTTGCCGGCGCGGACGGCGCGCAGGCGGCGCCATTCGGGCCGGCCGGCGATTGCCGCCACCTGAGCGGCGGCGCCGGTGGCGTCGAAACCGCAGGGCATGGCGACGACGACATCGGGGTCGAGCCGCGCGATCTCGTCCCAGCCGAGGCGGGCCGAGTGGGCGCCGGGGACGGCGGCGACGTCGTGGCCGCCGGCCGCGGCGATCATCTCCGGCACCCAGTGGCCGCCGGCAAACGGTGGATCGAGCCATTCGAGGGCCAGCACCCGCGGCCGCGGCAGCCCGGCGACCCGCTGGCGGACCGCCGCCAGGCGCCGCTCGAGGGCGGCCACCAGCTCGCCGGCGGCGGCGCGGCGGCCGGTGCGCTCGCCCACCCGCCGCACGTCGGCGAGCACGTCGGCGAGCGTCGCGGGGTCGAGCGACAGCACGTCGGGGCAGCGCGGCAGGGGCGACACCGCACCCTGGACCTGCGCCGTCGACACGGCACAGACCGGACAGAGCTGCTGGGTGACGATGAGGTCCGGCGCCAGCGCGGCGATCCGGTCCTCGGCGAGGGTGTAGAGGCTCTCGCCGCCGCCCACCTGCGCGCTGACGGCGCGGTCCACCTCGGCGGCGTCGAGCCCCGGCGGCAGGGCGCTGCCGGTCAGCACCGGCCGGCGCCGCGCCTCCTCCGGGAAGTCGCACTCGTGGCTGACGCCTACCACCTGATCGCCGGCGCCGAGCGCAAACAGGATCTCGGTGCCGTTGGGCACCAGCGAGACGATGCGCATGCCGGTAGTCTACGACGCCGGGAGGACGCGGAGGGGCGAAAAGCGGCGGGCGGCGCCCCTGGCGGCGGCCCCCGCCTCGCCCTGCCGCGGAACGCCGCGAGCTTGTGTCACGGCCCGTCCGGCCGCATGATGGGCCGGCACGGGGAATGCAGGTTCATCAGGTGAGTACAGGCGAGGGTCGAAGGCAGGCCGATGGTCAGATGGTTTCGCAGTGCCAATGTCCACGATGGTGTCCATTTCCCGGCCGTCTCTCGTCGAGTGGTGGGCGCCCCGGCTGACGTCCGTACCGCGGCTGTCGTCCGTGCCGCGGCTGACCTTCGCGTCGTCGCCCCCGTCTGCGGCGCGATTCTCTGGCTGACGCTGGCGATCGCGGGCGCTGCCGCCGTTCCGGTTCAGGCGCCGTCGCCGGTGCCCAGCATCGGCGCCGGCCAAGGCGTGGCGGCGGGCGGCGGCCTGGTGCGGGTGCCGCAGGACGCCGCCACCCTCCAGCAGGCGATCTCGCAGGTGGCGAACGGGGGTGTCGTCGAGCTGGCCGCGGGCATCTATGCGGCGCCGGCGGCGGGGTTCAAGATCGGCAACGCCGGCAAGGCCTTCACCGTTCGCGCCGCCTTGGGGGCGGCGGTCGCCCTGGATGGCGGCGGCAGCCATCCGGTGCTCGTGCTGCGCAACTCCGCGCGCTCGCACGGCGGCCTGGTGGTTTTCCAGGACCTGACGTTCCGCAATGGCGGCGGCGGCTCGCCGGAGACCTCGCCCGGGGTCACCGTCGACGCCGGCGAGGCCCGGTTCGTCGGCTGCGCCTTCGCCGGCAACCTCGGGGGCGCGGGCGCCGACGGCGGCGGCGTCAAGGTCCGCAATGGCTCCGACGCCAGCTTCATCGGCTGCACCTTCACCGGCAACGCCTCGCCGATCGCCGGCGGCGCCATGATGGTCGACCTGTCCACCGTCGAGGTGCTGGGGGGCGCCTTCGTCGCCAACCTGGTCAATCTTCCCGGCAGCGACCCGACCGCGCACGGCGGCGCGATCGCCGTGATCGACGGCACGCTGTACGTCTCGGACGCCCTCTTCCAGGGCAACCAGGCCGGTCTGGTGGGCGGCGCGATCTACGGCTTCGGCGATTGGACCGCCACGCCGGCGACGCCGCACACCTACGTCGCCGTCACCCGCTCCACTTTCCAGGCCAACCTCGCCGCGCCGCCGGCCTGCTGTCCGGCGGCCGGAGATCCCACCGGCGGCGCGATCCACGTCGAGGACCAGACCACCCTCGACGTGAGCGGCTCGTGGTTCGTCGCCAACCAGGCGCAGTTCGGCGGGGCGCTCGACAGCTACCGCGCGCTGATCAACGTTGCGGGCTCCACCTTCCAGGCCAACCGCGGTGCGCTCGCCGATGCGCAGCTGGCGGTCGGCGGGGCCATCTGCGCGCTCTCCAACGACGCCGTGGACGCCTCCACCGCCGGCGGCAAGAACCCGCGCCCGGCGGGGGTGACGGTGGCCGGATCGCTGCTGCAGGGGCTGCCGGCGGGCGGCGGTCCGGTCGGCAACGCCGGCGGCTGCCTGCTGGTGGCGGGAGACCAGACGCACCTCTATGGCCAGAACGGGCTCAGCCCGAACGGCACGCTGGACTCGAACCGGGCGCCGGTGCAGATCACCGGCTCCGCGTTCGACAGCTGCGGCGTGCAGCAGAATCCCGCGGGCGGCAGCGCGGCGGGCGGGGCGATCAACGCCACGCTGGTGGCGTTGGCCATGGACGACTCGCTGGTGCTGGAATCCGGCGCCGCCGGCAACGGCAGCGGCGGCGGGCTCTTCCTGGCCGGCGAATCGGCGGCGCAGATCACCGGCACCACCTTTGCCGGCGACACGGCGGACAGTGCCGGCGGCGGCATCTTCGCCGGCGCCTCGGATCTCCAGATCGCCGGCGCCAGCTTCGTCGCCAACCAGGCCGGCCCGGCGGTGGCCGAGCCGCTCGCCGCCTCCCATGGTGCGGCGCTCTATTCGATCCCGGCGGTCGGCAGCCAGCCGCACGTCGGCGCGGGCGACGCCAGCGGCACGGTCGCGGCGACGACGTTCAGCCAGAACCTCGGACTGCCGGTATGGGACGTGGATCTCGGCGGCGCGGGTCCGGTCAACACCGTTCAGTACGAGGGCAACAGCTTCTTCAGCACGGCCTTCGGCGACAGGGTCTACGTCGACACGTTGGCCGATCCCGGCCGCAACGGCTTCGACGTCGGCGGGTTGAACTCCCTGGTGGTGAACCGCCCCGGCGGTCCGACGACGGTCAAGTCGCCGTTCGCCAACCAGGCGCTCGGCGCGCCGCCGGTCGCCGGCTCGCTCAAGGCGTTCCCGCCGGCGGGCTCGCCGGCGGCGCGGTCGGCGCCCTTCCTTGCCTATGCCTGGACGGGTGGCGGTGCGACCCTCGACGGCGTGCCGCTGCCGGCCCACCAGGGGGTGATCGCAGGCGCCGCGCCCGGCAGCCATGTGCTGGCGGTGAACGGCGTCGCCGTCGGCACCGCCAGCGTTGCCGCGCCGCAATGCACCACGGACCCCACGCTGTGCCTGGCCAATGACCGCTTCCATGTCCAGGTGCAGTGGCAGCTGGCGACGGGGGAGCGCGGCGAGGGCCATCCGGTCGCGCTCTCGGGCGACACCGGCTATTTCTGGTTCTTCGACCCGGCCAGCGTCGAGCTGATGGTCAAGATGGTCGATGGCCGCTCGGTCAACGGCCGCTTCTGGGTCTTCTACGGCGCGCTCTCCAACGTGCATTACACGCTGGTGGTGACCGACACCGTGACCGGCGCGGTCCAGGCCTACGTCAACCCCCAGGGCCAGCTGGCGAGCGTCGCGGACACCGCGGCCTTCCTGGGCACCGGCGAGGCGCCGCCGGTGCCGCCGGTGACGGCGCCGCCACCGCCGCCGGCCGGCGCCTGCGCCGCCGGGCGCGCCAGCCTCTGCCTCGGCGGCCGCTTCCGGGTGGCGGTCGCCTGGCGGACCAGCACCGGGGCCGGCGCCGGCACCGCCGTGCCGCTGACCGGCGACACCGGGACGTTCTGGTTCTTCGACCCTGCCGAGGTGGATCTGGTGGTGAAGGTGCTGGACGGCACGTCGATCAACGATCACTTCTGGGTGTTCTACGCCGGCCTGTCCAACGTGCAGTACACCATCACCGTCACGGATACCAAGACCGGGCGAAAGAAGACCTACACCAACCCGCAAGGCACGCTGGCGAGCGTCGCGGACACCGCCGCGCTGCCCGGGCCATAGCCTGCGTCAGCAGGAGGCGTGAGGGGGCGTGCTTTCAGGCGCGACGTCGCGACTCGTCAAGTCTCGAGATCGCCGGTGGGCCAGCGCGCACGGGGCCTATTTCTTGAGGCGCGCGACGAGGACCTCCTGTAGCCTGGCGCCCGGAGCGGCGGCCGCGATCTCCCAGGTGAGCTTGCGTCCCTCCCGCCGCGTGGCGTTGGTCGAGAGGACCTCGAAAGGAGTGTCCAGTTGGAAGATGAAGCGTGAGCTCGCGTAGACCCCTTCCGCCACTTTCAGCACGCTCGGAAGATCTCCGACCTGTGCACGCATGAACGCCACCGGATTGGAGAAGATCAGCGCGACCTGGACCGTGTCGCCCAAGTCGACGACTTCCAGGCCATAGAACGGGCGGTCGAGGATGACACGGTAGGGCTCCAGCCTGGGGTCGCGTTCCTCGCTCTGGCCGGCCGGACCCGCGAGCGCGGGGAGTGCGGCTTCGGCACCCGGCACAGCGGTGACCGTGGTGGGTGGTGATTGCAGGCCACCGCCGGGAGCTGGCGCAGGCTGCGCGGGCGGCCCGGGCTGAGCCTGCGGCCGGAACGGATTGTAGTCACTTTCCGGTACGACGATCCGCCAGAGCTTCCTCGCGTCGTCGCACGCCAGCTCCAGCCGCGAGGAGATCACGGTGTCATGGAAGCCGGCCTTGAGGGCGGTCACCGTGACGCCCGCCGGCAGGCTGCGGCCGATCTTTGCTCGCCACGCGGCCTGGTGCTCCTGGTCGCCCGCGGCGAGCTTGGCCACCATGTCGACAGCCCCCTGGTGTCCATTCGCCGGCAAGGCATCCTTGGAAGTCCGAAGTCTGGCGGCGATGCCACTGAAGTATTGGTAGACCGGCTCCAGATCTTGGCGGTCTGCGACCACCGCGGTGCAGGAGAGATCGGGCCGCAGGCTGACGGAGGTTTCGAGGTCGAAAGCAGCCAGCCAAGGGAAAGCGCCAATCACCATGACGAGAAGGAGGAGTTTCTTCATCGCCGTTCTCCTGTGCGGTGGTGCCTGTTGCCCAACTTGCCCAAACCGCCCGCTGTAGAGCCTGCCGGAGTCTCAGTCTGCCATTTGATGGCATGGTTATGCATCGGTATTATAGCGGACAAGTAGGAGCGCTGCCGGGCGACGAGGTCCTCCGGCGGGGCGCCGATCTCGCCCATTCGCCACCATTCGCCACCGAGCCGGGACATCGACTCTGCCATGAGCCAGCGCCTGCCGCACCACGACCGGCGCGTCACGGTGCCATGGCGGCTTGCGGGCCTGGGAGCGGTTGTTGCCGCGGCGGCGGTCACGCTGCTCGCGGCCGCGGCTCCGGCGGCGGATCCCACCGCGCCGGCCGGGGCACACGATGCAGCGGCGGCAGGGCTGCCCGCGGCGCCGCCAGCCAAGGCCCCTGGGGTGGCGGCCGGCACGGCGCGGGTGGTGGTGACGGCGCTGGGCACGGCGCAGGACGGCGGCGTGCCGCAGCCCGGCTGCGATTGCGCGCGCTGCGTCGCGGCGCGGCGCGATCCCGGACGGCGGCGGCACGTGGCGAGCCTGGCGCTGCGCCTGCCGGCGAGCGGCAAGACCTGGCTGATCGACGCCACCCCCGACCTCGGCGAGCAGCTCGAGATCGTGCACCGCTTCCGGCCGCATCCGGCAGGCGCGTCCGACCGGCAGCCGGTGGACGGCGTGCTGCTCACCCACGCCCACGCCGGCCACTACCTGGGGCTCGCGCTCTTCGGTTTCGAGGTGATCGACAGCCACGACCTGCCGGTCTACGCGTCGGCGCGGATGGCTGCCTTCCTGCGGGCCAATGGCCCCTGGAGCCTGCTGGTGGCGCGGCGCAACATCGTCCTGCACGAGCTGACGCCGGGCCAGGCGCTGGCGCTCGCCCCCGGGCTGACGGTGACGCCGCTGCTGGTGCCGCATCGCGACGAGCTGAGCGACACGCTGGGGTTCGTGGTGCGGGGACCACGGCGCACCCTGCTCTACGTTCCCGACACCGACTCATGGACGGCGTGGAAGCCGTCGCTGCCGGAGGTGCTGCGTCGCGAGCGCGTCGACGTGGCGCTGCTCGACGGCACCTTCTATTCCGCCGGCGAGCTGCCCGACCGCGACGTGAGCCGGATCGGCCATCCGCTGATGAACGTCACCATGGAGCTGCTGGGAGCCGAGGTGCGCGGTGGCCGGTTGCAGGTCTTCTTCACCCACCTCAATCACTCCAACCCGGCCCTCGATCCGGCCGGCCCGGAGCGCGCCGCCCTGGCCGCCGCCGGCTTTCAGGTGCTGGCGGAAGGCCAGGAGCTGGTCCTGTAGCCACGGGAGTGTCGCGGAAGCGGACGCCTGGGCTAGAGTACGTGACCGGGCCGTCTGGCGCTCCGGCGCTGCTACGCTACAATGCCGGCAACCAAGTGGCAGGTTCGGGCGCCGTGCCCTCCAAGAGGTCGATCCTCGCGCATTCGTGGGCTCTGTGGCCCGCTTTTGGTTTCCGGTCCGTCATCCGGGCGAAGGGCGCCCAAGGAGGAGCAATGGCCAGGAGAAGCAAAGGCATCTCGCGGCGCGAGTTCGTGCAGGCCGCAGGGACCGTCGCCGCCGGCTCGCTGATCTTTCCGGTCGCGGGTCGCGCCCAGCAGAAGACGCTCAAGATCCTGCAGTGGAGCCACTTCGTGCCCGGCTACGACAAGTGGTTCGACGGCGTGTTCTGCAAGGAGTGGGGAGCGAAGCACAACACCCAGGTGATCGTCGACCACATCGCGATCGGCGAGATCAACGCCCGCGCCGCGGCCGAGGTGGCGGCCAAGAAGGGGCACGACCTGTTCATGTTCCTGTCGCCCCCGGCCGCCTACGAGCAGCAGGTGATCGACCACGCCGAGATCTACCAGGAGGTGGAGCGGAAGTGGGGCAAGACCAACGACCTGGGCCATAAGTCCACCTACAACCCCAAGACCAAGAAGCACTTCGCCTTTTCCGACTCCTACGTCCCCGACCCCGGCAACTACCGCAAGGACCTCTGGTCCCAGGTCGGCATGCCGAACGGGCCGGACACCTGGGAGCAGCTGCACCAGGGCGCCAAGGCGATCAAGGAGAAGATCGGCAACCCATGCGGCCTCGGGCTGTCGCAGGAGCTCGACACCAACATGGCGATGCGCGCCCTGCTGTGGAGCTTCGGCGGCGCCGAGCAGAACGAGGCCGGCGCGGTGGTGCTCAACTCCAAGAACACCGTCGAGGCGGTCAAGTTCATGCGCGCCCTGTACAAGGATACCGAGACCGCCGAGGTATTCACCTGGGATCCCTCGTCCAACAACCGCGCCATCCTCTCGGGCAAGGCCTCCTACGTGCAGAACGCCATCTCGGTGACGCGCGCCGCGGAGAAGGACAACCCCGAGATGTCGCGCCAGATCCAGCTCACGCCGGCGCTCAAGGGCCCGGTCCGCCGCATCGCCTGCGAGCACGTCATGGACTGCTACGTCATCTGGAACTTCGCCGACAACATCGCCGGCGCCAAGCAGTTCCTCGCCGACTACATGGACGACTTCGCCAATGCCTTCAAGGCGAGCGAGTTCTACAACTTCCCGTGCTTCCCCGGCACGGTGAAGAATCTGCAACAGCTGATCGCCGACGATCCCAAGGCGCAGCCGCACGACAAGTACAAGATCCTGGGCGCGGCGCTCGAGACGACGACCAACGTCGGCTATCCGGGCTACGCCACCGCCGCGATCGACGAGGTGTTCAACACCTTCGTGCTGCCCACCATGTTCGCCAAGGCGGCCCGCGACGAGATGACGCCGGAGGCGGCGGTGGCCGCCGCCGACAAGGAAGTCAAGCGCATCTTCGACAAGTGGAAGTAGGCCGGGGAGGCTTGCGGGGCGCGCCATGGCGATCGTCGAAACCAAAGACCTGACCAAGGTCTTCAAGCAGGGACAGCTCGGCGCCGTCAACGACGTCAACCTGCTGACGCGGGAGGGCGAGTTCATGGTCTTCCTCGGTCCCTCGGGCTCGGGGAAGACCACGCTGCTGCGGATGATCGCCGGGCTCGAGGAACCGACGCGCGGCGACGTCCTGATCGGCGGCCGGGTGGTGACGCGGCTGCCGCCGCGCGAGCGGCGGATCGCCATGGTGTTCCAGAGCTATGCGCTCTATCCGCATCTGTCGGTCTACAAGAACATCGCCTTTCCGCTGCGGGCGCAGAAGGTGCCCAAGGCGGAGCGCGGGCCGAAGGTCGAGTGGGCGGCGGGGTTGCTGGGGATCGGCGAGCTGCTCGACCGCAAGCCGCGCGAGCTCTCGGGCGGCGAGCGCCAGCGGGTGGCGCTGGCCCGCGCCATCGTCCGCGAGCCGAGCGTCTTCCTGCTCGACGAGCCGCTGTCCAACCTCGACGCCAAGCTGCGGGCCTCGGCGCGCGAGGAGCTGACGCAGTTCCACAAGCGCATCGGCACCACCACCATCTACGTCACCCACGACCAGGTCGAGGCGATGGCGATGGGGGACCGCATCGTGGTGCTGAACAAGGGCTTGGTGCGCCAGGTGGGCACCCCGCGCGAGGTCTACGACGAGCCGGCGGACACCTTCGTCGCCACCTTCCTGGGCTCGCCGCCGATGAACCTGATCGATCACGGCGACGTGCTGGTCGGCTTCCGCCCCGAGCACCTGCTGCCCACCGCCCTGATCGAGGGGCCGGCGGTGGCGATCACCGCCCGCGTGACCGGCGTCGAGTACCTGGGCAACGAGCGGGTGCTCTATGCGCGGATCCAGGACGGCCGCTTCGGCGACCAGCGGCTGATCGGCAGGCTGCCGTCGGTCTACCGAGTCGAGGTCGACGAGGGCGAGGTCGTGGCGCTCGGGGTGCCCGAGCGCAACCTCCGCTTTTTCACCAAGGACGGCGGGCGGCGGACCGAGCCGCGGGGTCTGGCATGGCAGTGACGCGCCAGGACCGCTGGCTGGGCCCGGCGATGTTCGCCCCCGCCCTGCTCTACATCGCCGGCCTGGTCGGCGTGCCGCTGGTCCTCGCCTTCCTCTACAGCGTCGGCGACGTCACCGTCGGCAGCGTCGGCTACCATTTCGTCGGCCTGGCGAATTTCCGCAGCGTGCTGCAGAACCCCGCCTTCCGCGGCGCGCTCTGGCACTCCTTCGTCTTCACCATCGCCGCGCAGCTGATCGTCATCGTCGGCGCCAACGTCCTGGCGCTGGCGCTGCGCAATCCGTTCCGCGGCCGCGGCCTGGTGCGCTTCCTGACCCTGCTGCCGTGGGTGGCGCCGATCTCGCTGGGCGCCATCGGCTGGAAATGGATCCTGGACTCGATCTACAGCGTGGTGAACTGGGCGCTGGTGAGCCTGCACCTGGTGAAACCTTTCGACACGCCGATGTGGCTGGGGGAGCCGAGCCTGGCGATGATCTCGGTCATCCTGGTGCACGCCTGGCGGATGCTGCCGTTCTCGACCGTCATCCTGCTGGCGGGCCTCACCGCCATCCCGCGCGACATCCCCGAGGCGGCGGCCGTGGACGGCGCCGGCTTCTGGCGGACCCACTTCGAGATCACGCTGCCGATGATGCGGCCGATCATCTCGGTGGCGCTGCTGTTCGGCATCGTCTTCACCTTCACCGACATGACGGTGGTCTACATCCTGACCCGCGGCGGACCCTACGACTCGACCCACGTGGTGCCGTCCTACGCCTTCTTCGCCGGCATCCTGGGCGGCAGCCTCGCCGAGGGCGCCGCGGCGTCGATCTTCCTGGTGCCGATCCTGGTGCTGGTGGCCTGGGCGATGCTGCGCGTCGCGCACCGCTCGGAGGTGGTATGAGCGATTCGGCGGGCGCCCGCGGTGTCCGCAGGGGCCGCCTGCCGCCGGGCGTCCTGCGCTGGGCGGTGGTGCTGGTGTTCTCGGTGCTGCTCGCCTTTCCCTTCCTGTGGATGGGCATCACCAGCTTCAAGCAGACGACCGATCTCTACAACATCAAGAACAACCCGTTCCTGTTCAACCTGCCACCCACCCTCGAACATCTCAAGCTGCTGTTCAACGAGACGCTGTTCCTGCGCTGGCTGCTCAACACCGCCGGCGCCGGGGCCCTGGTGGTGCTGATCACGCTGGTGCTGGCGGTGCCCGCGGCCTACGCGCTGGCGCGGCTCACCGGCCGCTGGGGACAGCGGCTCGGCATCGGCATCTTCCTGACCTACCTGATCCCGCCGACGCTGCTGTTCATCCCGATGTCGCGGGTGGTGGCGCTGCTCGGCTTGCAGGACTCGCTGTGGTCGATCATCGTGGTGTATCCGACCTTCACCCTGCCGTTCTCGATCTGGCTGCTGATGGCGTTCTTCAAGTCGATCCCCCGCGAGCTGGAAGACGCCGCCATGGTGGACGGCCTGACGCGTTTCGGGGCGTTCTTGCGTTTGGTCGTCCCGATCTCGCTGTCGGGCATCCTGACGGTGGTGATCTTCAGCTTCACCCTGGTCACCCAGGAGTTCGTCTATGCCCTCACTTTCATCTCGAGCGCCAAGAACCAGACGGTGAGCGTCGGGGTGCCGATCTACCTGGTGCGGGGCGACGTCTACTACTGGGGCTCGCTGATGGCGGCCTGCCTGATCTCCAGCCTGCCGGTGGCGGTGCTGTACAACGTCTTCCTGGACCGCTTCATCGCCGGCTTCACGGTGGGGGCGGTCAAGTAACTGAACTGAAGCGAGGTGTGGTCATGCCGGAAGTCCAGCTGGCAACGGGGCGGACGCTGCCGTTGCTGATCGGCGGCAGGTGGCGCGAGTCGGCGGGGCGCAGCGAGCCGGTGCTCGACCCCGCCCACGGCAGCGAGCTGGCGCGGGTGCCGTTCGTCACCGCGGCCGAGATCGACGAGGCAGTCGACGCCGCGCGGCGTGCCTTCTCCGCCTGGCGCGAGGTGCCGGTGACCGAGCGCGTGCAGGTGATGTTCCGTTACAAGCGGCTGCTCGAGGAGCACCTCGAGGAGCTGGCGCGCATGGTCAGCCGGGAGAACGGCAAGCTGATCGGCGAGGCGCGGGGCGAGGTGCGCCGCGGCATCGAGGTGGTGGACTTCGCGGCCGGCATGCCCACGCTGATGATGGGCGAGACGGTCGAGGGGATCGCGCATCGGATCGACAGCCAGACGGTGCGCGTGCCGCTCGGGGTCGTGGTCGGCATCACGCCTTTCAACTTCCCGGCGATGATCCCGTTGTGGATGTTCCCGCTGGCCATCGCCGCCGGCAACAGCTTCGTGCTCAAGCCCTCCGAGCGCACGCCGATGACGGCGGTGCGCCTGGCCGAGCTGCTGGTCGAGGCGGGCTTGCCGGAGGGGGTGCTGAGCGTGGTGCACGGCGGCCGCGAGACGGTCGACGCGCTGCTCGGCCATCCCGGCATCCAGGCGGTCTCCTTCGTCGGTTCCGAGGCGGTGGCGCGGCACGTCTATGCCCGGGCGGCGGCGGCGGGCAAGCGGGTGCAGGCGATGGCGGGCGCCAAGAACCACCTGGTGGTGCTGCCCGACGCCGCCGATTGGGACCTCGCCATCGAGGCGGTGATGGCTTCCGCCTTCGGTTCCGCCGGCCAGCGTTGCCTCGCCGGCAGCGTCGCGCTGCCGGTGGGCGCCGCGGCCGAGCCGTTCCTGGAGCGGTTGGCGCGGGCGGCGGAGGCGGTCGTCGTGGGCGACCCGCTCGACGAGGCCACCGGCATCGGTCCGGTCATCCGGCAGGAATCCAAGGACCGCATCCTGGGCTACGTGGAGCGCGGCCTGAAGGAGGGCGCCAGCCTGCTGGTCGACGGTCGCCGCCGGGTCCCGGAGGGCGGCGGCTTCTATCTGGCGCCGACCATCATGGATCGGATCGAGCCGGAGATGGCGCTGGCGCGCGAGGAGATCTTCGGGCCGGTGCTGGCGGTGATCCGGGTGCGCACGGTGGAGGAGGCGGTGGCGCTGGTGAACCGCTCGAAGTACGGCAACGCGGCCAGCATCTTCACCCGCAGCGGGCGCGACGCCTGGTACTTCAAGACCCGGGTCGAGGCGGGCATGGTCGGGGTCAACATCGGCGTCGCCGCCCCGATGGCCTTCTTCCCCTTCGCCGGCTGGAAGAGCTCCTTCTTCGGCGACCTGCACGCCACCGGCAAGGACGCGGTGCGCTTCTACACCGAGACCCGGGTGGTCATCGAGCGCTGGGAGTAGGCCGGCGGCCTTCTGGGAGCAGGGCGCCGGCCCGCGGACGGCGAGATCAGGACCGCAGCTTCACCATCGCCATCAGGGCCAGGGCGATGGCGAGCAACGACAGGGCGAGGTGGGAGAGCGTGGGGATGTCGGCCCCGGCTGCGTCGAAGGACACCGCTCCGCTGTACGGGGTCCAGTTGGTGTCCCGGCGGAAGATCCCCACTCCCGCCGTGCCGCCGTCGGCGTAGTTCGAGGCGGTCGCCGTGTTCCAGTAGGCGGTGTCGGGAAACGGATTGCTCCCCGTCGCCGGCGGCACCTGGGCCAGCCCGAAGTTCAGCGATACGTAAGGCCCCGGCGTGCCGATCGGATTCTTGCCCCAGGTCTCGGTGTCGAACGCCACGCCGTAGATGATCTGGTCCGGAACCGTGGTGCCGGTGAAATCGAAGGTGACGGAGAACGCCAGCCCGCTGTAGCAGTTCCCGTCGCTGGCCCGGAAATCCGTCGGGTTGGTGCACGTCGGATCTGCCGGCGGCCGCCACGGGATGGCGAAGGTCTGCGTGCGGGTGGCGATCAACGTGCCCGGCGCAGGATTGGGCCCGCTGTTGTCCACGTTATAGAGATTGAGCGTCAGCGGATGATCCCAGGTCGGGCCGCTCGACCCCGGGAACGCCGGGTAGTCCGAGGCCAGCGCCCAATCGCTCATCACCACGGTCACGCTGGTCAGGATCCGGCCCGAGCCGGTGAACTGGATCAGGTCGCCGAACTCGGCCGTCTGCGTCGCCTGGTACCCCAGGCTCGGCACGTTCCCCGGCAGCGGCGCGGGAATGCTGTTGTAAATGGTCGAGGCGCCGGCGGCGGCGGGTGCGCACGTCAGCAGCAGCAAGAATGTGCGCACGAGTTGATTTAACATTCCTTCACCGGCGAGGCATTCGATCCTTGCAGCACGAGTCCGCTCGGTGGGCATTCGCGGCTCCCATGACAGGTGGCCTGGTGCTGATTCTCGGGCACCCTACCACGGGCCTGGATGGCGGGCAAACGATATTCTATCGATCTTTGAAACAGCTGTCTTTATATTGCCAACGTCAGAATATCTGTTTCAACTATTGATATGCATCTGTTGCAGATCATGAATTGTTCGCGGCTGGTGCAGGGCGTCGGAGGCCGGCAGCGCCCACGGCGCCGGCCCTGCCGGCGCCGTGGGTGGGAGTTGAGGGAGTGGAGAGGCGACGCCTGCCGGGATCAGGGCTTGCCGGCGGGCTTGGCCGGGGCGGCGGCGCCGAGGTCAGCCTGAATCGGCGGTGCCGGCGCCGGCGAGGTGAAGACCGCGTCGGGGACGGTGGCGGCGACCACGATGTCGGACAGCTCGAGCTTCCTCTGGCCGTCCGGCTGCACGCGGTGCGGTGCCAGCATGATGCTGCCGTAACGCTGCCAGCCCTGCCAGAGCCAGACCGTCGGCGCGGCGTCGCGCGGCTGGTCCTGCAGCAGATAGGCCCAGCGCTCCATCAGGTGGGTGTCGTGGTTGAACCAGGCAAAGTAATGATCGCCGGGAGTGAGGCCCACCACCCCGAAGGTGAGGCTGATCTCGTCGTAGTCCTTGCCGTCGAGCTGCTGCTTGCCGACCCAGGTGAGGTTGACGCCGGAGTCGCGCAGTTTGTAGGGCATCAGCAGCCAGTAGGTGTCGTTGACCCAGGCGCCGTAGGAGCCCTCGACCATCTTGCTGCCCTTCTCGCCCTCCACCAGCTTGCCGTCGATGTAGGCGGCGCCTTGGCGGGTGTTGATGTTGTCGAGCACCACGTACGACTCGTTGTCCTTGGTCTTGCCTTCCAGCCGGTGGCGGCCGGTCCACTTGTCCCAGACGTGGGTGCGGCGGCCGGCGAAGGTGAAGCGCAGGTAATGGGTGCCGTCCCAGGCGGCCTTGCCGCCCATCGCCGCCAGAGTGGCATCCGCCACGGCGATGGCCTGCGGGTCGGAGGTGCCGCCCATCGTCGGCGGATTGGGTATCGGGGCAGGCGCCGCGGCGGGGCTGGCAGGGGTGGTGGGGGCGGCAGGCGGAGCCTGCGCGACGAGCGCCGCCGCGAGTGACGCGGCGAGCAGCGGCAGGGTGGCGATCAGGGTGCGGCGGGAGAGCGGCTGGCGCATCGTGGCCTCCTCGGCAATGGGACGATGGTGTCGGGTGCGGGCACCGGCGTCAAGACAGCGGAATGGTCCGGGTCACCGGCGGCAGGCACCGCCGGTCGTCACAGAGCTGGTAGGTGAGCCGGAGACGGGCGGCGCCGGCCGCGGGCGGTTCGGCTCCAGCCACCGCCGCCGCGCCGATCTCGCCGGCGATCTCGACACGGCCCTGATAGGCGGCGATCGCACGGCTGGAAAAAGACACCGGCAGCGGCTCTCCGGGCGGGTAGACGACGGCCCGCAGCTCGACGCTGGCTGAGCCGGTGGCGCCGGCGCCGCCGCCGGCGACCTCGGCGGCGAGGGCGGTGGGCACCAGGAAGCTCTCGCTTGCCGGGTTGGCCTGCAGGTGCCAGCCGGGCGCGATCTCGAGCACAAGGCGGAAGGGCCGCCAGGCGCGGCTCGGCGATGCCGGCGGAGTGCCCGCCGCCGCCCTTTCGGTGTCCGGGGAACCAAGGGAGCCCGCGAAGTCGGCGGCGACGGCGGAGCCTTCGGCGCTGGGGGCGCCGAGCTCGAGGTGGACGGTCACCAGCTGCTCGGATTCCTGCTCGAGCATGGCGAGCGGACCGGCGCCGGATTCGCGCTGATGCGCGGCCTCGCGCGACGCCGGCTCGCCGCCGCGGTAGCGGCGGGCGGCGATGGCCAGCATGCGCACGGCTTCGGGGTGCTGCTCGACCAGCGGCGCGAAGGCCCGCAGGGCGGCGGTGGCGAGGCCGCGCCAATGCTCGCGCCGGCCCGCCGCGTCGCGGGCGGCGAGATCGATCAGGTTGAGCACGGCCATCGCGTTCGGGGCGGGCGTCGCGCCATCGAAGGGGTCCTTGCTGCGGAACAGCAGGTCGGGGCTGGCGCCGGCGACGAAGCAACCGCCCTCCGGGTCGCCCAGGCGGGCCTCCTGCTCGTCGGCCAGCTCGGCCGCCGCCGCCAGCCAGCGCGTCTCGCCGGAGGCGGCGTGCAGGGCGAGCAGGCCACGCACCAGGAAAGCGTAATCCGCCAGGTAGGCGGGGATGCGGGCGCGGCCGGCGCGCCAGACGTGCAGCAGCGGGCCGCCCGCCGGGCGCATCTCGCGCAGCACGAAGTCGGCGGCGCGGGCGGCCTGGGCGACCAGGCGCGGCTCGCCCAACAGCTGGCCGGCGGCCGCCAGCCCGGCGATGGCGATGCCGTTCCAGTCGGCGAGCACCTTGTCGTCGGTGGCCGGCCGTGGCCGGTGGGCGCGCGCCGCGAGCAGCCGGGCGCGCGGCAGGGCGAGCTCGCGCAGCAGCTCCTCGGGTGCCAGCCGGCGGCGGCGGGCCACCTCCTCCCAGCGCTCCGGGACGTGCAGCACGTAGCGGTCGCCCTCGAAGAACGGCGGGCCGGCGAATCCCAGCAGCGGCGCCGCGAAGGCCAGGTCCTCCTCGCCCTGCCCGCGGGCCTCGCCTTCCCGGGCCAGGGCGGCGGCGATCTCGTCGCGGGTCCAGACGTAGTAGGCGCCCTCGTGGCCGCCGGTCTCGGCGTCGATGGCGCTCCACAGCGCCCCTTCGGGCGAGGTCATCTCGCGCTCGAGGAAGGCCGCCGTCTCGCGTGCCACGCGCGCCGCCTGCGGATCTCCGGACCGGGCGTGCTCGCGCGCGTAGAGTTCGAGCAGGAAGCCGTTGTCGTAGAGCATCTTCTCGAAATGCGGCACCTTCCACTCACGGTCGGTGGCGTAGCGGTGGAAGCCGCCCGCCAGCTGATCGTAGATCCCGCCGCGCGCCATGGCGTCGAGCGTCGCCGCCAGCATCTCGCCGGCGTCCGGCCGCTCCGGCGCCATTTCGAGCAGCAGGAAGAGGTTCGACGGCGTCGGGAACTTCGGCGCGCCGCCGAAGCCGCCCCACTCGCGATCGAAGCGGCGGGCCAGGGCGTCGACGCCGCGCCAGCAGGCGCCGGGACCGGGGGGCTCGGCCACCGGGCGGGCGCGCTCCTCGAGGAAGCGGCGCATCGCCTGGGTCATCTCCGCCGCCTGCTCCTCGACCTCGACGCGGCGCTGCTTCCAGGCGCCGGCCAGGTCCTCGAGGACGTTCCGGAAGCTCGGGCGGCCGTGGATCTCGGCCGGAGGGAAGTAGGTGCCGGCGAAAAAGGGCTCGAGCCTGGGGGTCAAAAACAGCGAGTTGGGCCAGCCGCCCTGGCCGGTCAGGATCTGGGTGGCGGTCATATAGATCTCGTCGAGATCGGGCCGCTCCTCGCGGTCGAGCTTGACGTTGACGAACTCGCGGTTCATCAACGCCGCCACCTCCGGGTCGGAGAAGGACTCGCGCTCCATGACGTGGCACCAGTAGCAGGTCGAGTAACCCACCGAGAGGAAGATCGGCTTGTCCTCGGCGCGCGCCCGGGCCAGCGCTTCCTCGCCCCAGGGATACCAGTCGACCGGGTTGTGCCGGTGCAGCAGCAGGTAGGGGCTGCTCTCGCCGGCCAGGCGGTTGGCGACGGTCGATGCGGTGGAATGGTCGCTCACGATGGTGTCTCCGGGACCAGGTTGCGGGCGGCCGCCGGCGGCGGCGGGGCGTCAGGGAGTCTATCAGCCGGCCGGCGGGCGGCCGGCAAGGGCCGAGGGCGGATTCCTTCTAGTCCGTAGTCCGCCCACCCGCGCAGATCGCCTCGCCCGACGATCCGGAGCGGATGGAGGATCCCCTCCGTCTGCCCGACCTGACCGGGGCCGAAGCACCGGCTGTTGAAGGAGAGCGGATGGAGAGAGAAGAGCCACACCTTTCGGGCGCGCCGCCGTGCTCGTGGTCCCCAGCGCATTCGCGCCCGTCATCCCCGCCGCGGCCGTGCTCCTCGGCGGGATGCCGCGACCGAGGCGGGCCTTCCTGCGGTGGTCGGCAAGGGTGCGTGGGGAGGCGGGGTAGCCGGCAGGGCGGGGAATCCGGCCCTGCAAAGGGATCACAAGAGGTGCACGCAACCCCAAAGGGTGCGTTGCCCTTTTGTCGTCTCATTTTGCGGACGGTTTCCCCAGCGCTGCCCCCCAGGAGCCCCGAACCCTGGGCGAGAAGCCGGAGCAAGGCGTTCAGGCTGGCGCCGACGGCATGAAGGGATTGACCAGCTCGATGCCGCAGTCGAGGAAATCACGGACGTTGCGGGTGGCGACGGCGAAGCTGTGCAGGCGGGCAAGCGCGGCGATCTGGCCGTCAGGCACGCTGAGCGGCCGGCCGAGCTCCTTGCGCCGCCCCATCACCTCCCCATAGTGCACAGCCGCGTGCTCGTCAAAGGCCAGAATGCGGCCGGCAAACGCGGTCGCGATGATCTGGTCGAAGCCTTGCTCGATCGTCTGCAGACGCTGGCCCTTGGGCATGATGCGGAGGCCGTACCGAATCTCGCCCACGGTGATGGCGGTGAGGAAGAGCGACGCCGAGTCCTGGGCGTTGAACCATCCCACAACGGCTGGCGCGGGAGAAGTTCTCATCACCTCCGCTACGACGTTGGTATCGACGATGACCATGGCGCAGACGTGTGCGGTTACTCTAGTCTAGATGCGGTGGCTCGTGCGGCTGGCGCGCTGGCAGGCTCAGGTCGAGGCCCTGAGCGGCACCGAAGGTCCTCATGAAAAGATCTCCCAGGCGGCCCGGCGGCGCGACGGCCCTGGCCAGGATGCGGCGGGCCTCCTCTTCCATGGACACTCCGTCGCGCGCGGCCCGCTCCTTGAGGAGCTCGTACGTCTGGTCATCGAGTCTACGAATGGTCAGATTCGCCATCTGCGCGTACCTCCGAAGCTCCAGCCAAGGCGATGCTAGCACATGCTAGCAGAGAGGCACGCAGGCGGCCGGCCTTTCGGCCGCTCGCGCCGAGGCCGCCAGCAGCGCGACAGCTCGCGCAATGGACGTGCCGCCGCCGGGGAAGCACCCGCACGCCGAGATCATGGGGCTGCTGCTGCTCGCGATGGCAGCCTTCAGCCTCTTCGCCCTCGCGCTCTCCGGCGTGATCGTCGTCAACCTGCTGCTCGCGCGGATGGCCGCCGAGCGCCGGCAGATCGGCGTCATGAAGGCGCTCGGCGCGACCCGCGGCCAGATCGCGCGAATCTATCTCGCGGAGGCCGGGCTCCTCGGCGTGGCCGCTCTCGCGATCGCCGCACCTGCCGGCCTTGTCGTCGGCCGGCTGCTCAGCCACAAGTTCGCAGTGCTCCTGAACTCCGATCTCGCGAGCCTGGCGGTTCCGCTCTGGGTCTGGCTCCTCGTCGCCGTCGTCGGCCTGCTGGTGCCGCTCGCCGCGGCGGCGTATCCGGTCGCCTCCGGAACCGCGATCACCGTGCGCACCGCGCTCGCGGCCACCGGCGTCGATCCAGCCTCCTTCGGCGCGCGGCGCCTCGATCGCCTGGTCTCAGGCGTCGGCGCCGCCGGCCGTCCGTGGCTCCTCGGCGTCCGCAACAGCTTGCGCCGCCGCGCGCGCACGGCGCTGACGCTCGCCACGCTCGCGGTCGCCGGCGCGCTCTTCATCTCGGCGCTCAGCTTCCGCGCCTCGATGATGGCGACTCTGGATCGCCTGTTCGGCGCCGGCACCTTCGGCTCGATCGAGCGCTACGCCTTCGACCAGCACATGCTGATAATCTACGTCTTCCTGATCGTCGTCGCCTTCGTGCTGGCGGCCGTCGGCGGGCTCGGGCTGATGACCGCGACGAGCCTCAACGTCCTCGACCGCCGCCGCGAGCTCGCGGTGCTGCGGGCGATCGGCGCCACGCCGGCGCGCGTCGCCGGCATCGTCGTCGTCGAGGCCGTGTTCGTCGCGCTGCTCGCCTGCCTCGTGGCGCTGCTCGCCGCCTGGCCGATCACTGCCGGTCTCGGCGCCTTCGTGACCGCCGCCTGCCTGCGCGGCGGGCTCGACGTCACTCTGTCTCTGCCGGGGATCTTCGGCTGGCTCGCGCTCTCGACGGCGCTCTCCGTCGTCGCGAGCCTCGCACCCGCCGCCAGCACCTCACGCCGCTCCATCCGCGAGGAGATCAGCTATGAATAAGCCAACGATCGTCGTCGTCGTCATCGTGATCGTCGCCGTAGCCGCGGCGCTCTTTTTCGGCGGTCACGCGCTCTGGCACCCACTCATCGCGCTCCATCACCCGCGCGGGAATTGAGGCCTCCTCTCGTGCGAGACTCAGCCTACTTTTTCACGATCGCCTTTTGTGGCCCTTCGAGTTTCTTCATAGGAATCGTTACCTTATCGGTAATTGTGACGTTTCCCTCTTTGTCGAGTCTGAGCAGCACGCAATAGACGGTCGCATTGGCCAGAGTGCAATTTTGGACCCCACACCAGTAGGTAGGAGGGATGATCGCTGTAGCAGTCGGAAACCAGACGGCAGTGCCCTCCACGGAAAATCCCGTAATCGAATACACGGAGCATGACAAGGTCTGAGGAAGGAGACTGCCAGGGCAGCCTTCGCCGAATACGTTTACCAGCCAGCCATCACAAGCATCTATGAGGAGTACGTTCTGGAATTGAATGTAGTTCTGTGACTGGGCCTGCTCTGCATTGAGGAAGGCTACTAACAAAGTGGCTACTGCGAGGGTGTGCCGAGTAAAGCGCATGGTTTTCCCTTTCTGCGCGTACGCGCATGTGCCGCCTGGCTTCGCTATCGCGGATTGCCCGAAGTTGTTCTAAGGCTAGTGCGAAATTTCCCGCAATGCAAATATAAATTTGTGCATCTTGGCATTATTTCTGATGCTTGCGCGCGAGCGAGGCCGCCCGATGTGGAACCGCACCAGGTTGGCGGGATAGCCCGCCCCCCGGCTCGGCGGGGCGGCCGGGTAACTCGCCCCGGCTACCCTGAGACGCCCCGGACGGTCGGCGAGCATCTCCTGAAGGCCCGCCTCGACCGGGGCATCCAGCAGAGAGATGCTGCCAGGGAGATCGGCTGCGACCCTGGCACCCTCCTCAATTGGGAAAAGGGCCGTGTGGCGCCCGCCGTTCGCTTCTGGCCCAAGATCCTCGCCTACCTTTGCGAGTGCTACCTGCGCCGCCGGCAGGCTCCGGCGGAAGCCTGAAACCGCCTGGCGATGAGAAGAAGGACCGCGCCCAAGAAGAGTGGTCCGGGCAGGCCGACGAGGAGGCGCGGCCCGAAGAGCACGATGGCGCCGAGCACTGCGGCGAGCATGAGCCCATCGGCGGCGACGAGACCCCAAAAGAAGAGACGCAGGGGCATCGCGACCCTCGGCCGGTCGGACAGCGGCTCTAGCCGAGCGAGAACTCGGCCGCCGGGTCGTACCAGGAGCGGCGGTAGTACCGGCGCAAGTTGTCAAAGAGCGGAGCGAGCGCTGCGGGCTTCTGGTCGCGGCGCTCTTCGAGTGCCTTCTGGAACGTAAGCCAGGCGGCCAGAGCGTACCGATGGAGGTTCCAGCCTGCGAGGATCGGCGTCGTCTCCTCAAGGAAGGAGAGCGCCGTCGCCATCTCTCGCGCGGCAACGTGGGCCTCTGCCAAGTCGATCGAGATCATGAGGAAGTCCCGCTGCTGGTCCCGCGGAAATAACTCCTCCCGCACCTGCCACAGGATGGCCGCCGCCTCGGCGAATGACCCGAGCGCGTGGGCCACCCGGCCTTGAAGCCAGCAGAAGCGGAGCTGCGCCCGCTCATCCGGGAACTGCTGGTAGAGGGGGCGGACGTGATCGAGGACGCCGAGCGCATCTTGCGGCCGGCCGGCGGCGGTGAGGAATTCCGCGAGCGCGTGCTGCGCGCAGAGTTCAAGGCGCGGCTCGCGCACCGGGCTGATGAGTTCCAGGGCGCGCCCGATGTAGCCGAGGGCCTTCTCCGGGTTTAGGTAGCCGACCGTCTGCGCCATCTGGATGAGCGTCTTGCCTTCGTAGTGGGCATCGGCCACCACCCGGCAGAGGGCAAGCGCCTTTTCGAGGATCGACTCCGCGGTCTCGAACTCACCGATCGTCGCGGCGTAGGCGGCATCGACCCGGAAGATCTCCGCCTTGTCCAGGGGATCGCCCGCGCCCTCCTGGTTCCACTTCCACGCCTCGGCGATGGCCCTTCGGGCGCCATCCAGATCCGAGGCTCTCCGGCGGCAGTCGGCGAGGAGCGCGAACGCCTTGGAGCGCATGTCCTTCGCCGCCGCCTCGCCGCCGATCTTTTTCGGGTCCAATAGGTCCACGATATCGAGCGCGAGCTCTGCGATGTCTACCGCCTCCTGCGGGTCGCGCGAGCGACACCAGCGGCCGGCTTCGAGGAGCGCCCCGCCGAGAGATGCCGGGGCTCCGCCATGTCCGGGGGATCGGCGGGGAGCGGTTCGCTCATCCGGCGCGGCGCGCCAAGCCGCCGGCCGGGGCCACCTCGGCGAGGTAGGTCGCCCGGTCGAGGCCGTAGATGAGCATCCGTCTGCCGCAGTGATCGATGCGCCCTTCAAGTCGTTCGCCGATTCGCTCGGCGACCCGGATCGAGGCCAGGTTCTTCGGGTTCACGAGACTCATCACGTGATTCCGTTGCCAGACCAGGAAGGCGTGGGCCAGGGCGGCCTTGCCGCCCTCGGTCGCGTAGCCGTTGCCCCAATGGCGCCGCACGAGGTGGTAGGCCAGCTCGAAGCCGGGCCAGGAGGCCGGTTCCCAAAAACCGATCACGCCGAGGAACGCTCCGCCCGCCTTCTCCTCGGCCACCCATACGCCCGAACCCTCAAGGTGCCAGTGGCCCACCGCGAAGGCCATGTGCCGCCAGGCCCGGCCCCGGTCCCAGGTCTCGCCGCTCGCGACGAGGCGCGTAACCTCCGGGTCGGCGTAGAGGGCGGCGTAGTCCTCGAAGTCGCTGCCGCGGATGCCGCGCAGGCGCAGGCGCTCGGTCTCCAAGGTCGGGATCTCGGGTGCGTCCATCCTGCTCGACCCTCCATTCTCAGCCGTCACTAAGCGAAGCAGTGGCTTGTCCTCCGGCTCCGAGAGGCGGAGACTCCAGGCATAGGGGACACCCATTACGCGGGCAACGGCGCTCGCGCGCTCAGCTGTCCCTGAAGGGAGAAGCCATGCTTTGGCTGGTCTTGCTCTTGCTGTCTTTCTTCGGTTCCTCTCCTGGCTCCATAACCCCGGATACCGGAGGTGGCAACGACCCCAACGGTTGAGGGGGCCATCTGTTCTTGTTCGAGATGAGGGGAGGGCCGCCCTCGTTGGGGAACCTGGCGGTGCTCGCCGCCCAAGGCATAGACCCGGCCGAGGGCAGCGAGGCGTTCAAGAACGATCTCTTGGCGATGATCTGGATCGAGACCGCGAACGCCCGCCGGATGAGGGGCGAGTGGCAGCACGCACGCGCCGCGCTCCTGCGCGCCGACGAACACCGCGCTGCGGGCACTGACGATCCGATCACCAAAGCGCGATGGCTCTCGATCACTGGTTCGCTCCGATGCGACCAGGGACGGCGGGGTGAAGCCATGGCCGCCTTGGAGGAGAGCCGCGAGGCTTACGCCCTCCGCGGCGAGTGGGCGCAAGTCGGCCGGACGCTCGTCATCATGGCCCACTGTATTACCGACGACGAGCCGGAGCGAGCGCTCACCTTCTTGGACAAGGCAAGCGCCTATATCTCTTCGGAGGCTCCTGCTCTCCGGTCGCTTGCGGAGCGCATCCGCACGGACTGCCTCATCACCCTTGGCCGGGTGGCGGACGCCCTCAGCGTCTTTGCGGAGGCGGAACGCTTGCGGCCGCTCCACGACCGGCCGAGCGTGGCGCTCCGCTCCACGTTTCTCGCGGCGCGACTTCTCGAAGCCCTGGGCCATGCGGAGGAGGCAGAGACGCTCTTCGAGTCGGTCGTAGCAGAGGAGCTTGACCGGGAACACTTCAAAGACGCGGTGCTCGATCTCGTGTATATCTTCGGGTTTCACCTGCGCTTCGGCTCGTTCGACCGCGCGGCGGACCTGGGGCTGCGCGCCCTCAGAGAACTCGAAAGCCACGGTGCTCCGACGAATGAAGAATGTCGCTCCCTCTTGGTAAGACTCATTGATGCGGCGCGCGGGCAGGCGCTTGACGAAGGGATGCTCTGGTCAGCGCGCGAATACCTCCGGGTTGAATGGACTCGCGCTCGACCCGCAGAGCCGAACGTTGCGGGCGGCAGGGAGCGCGTGCCCGCCCCTCGGGGCCGCATCGCTCTCACGCCAGAGCGGAGGCTTGTCGAGCCGCTGCTCGCAACGGCGCTCTGGTCCCGCCTGCGGCAGAAGCCGAGACGGGAGCAGCACGCGCTCGTCACAGGGGTCTCCCGAGTACCACACGACCTCCTTCGTGGAACTTCTCCTCGCAGGCGTTCGCCATGCACGTTCCCACGACGAGGCCGAGTTCATGGCGAGCCTCGGCCTTCAGGCGATCGCGCCGTTGGATGCGCCGGCTCTCCTGCGACACGAACTCCGGGCGCAGCTCTGGACGGAGGTTGCGAACGCCCGCCGTGTCGCTTCCGAGTGGAGAAAGGCAAGCACCGCCCTTCTCCAAGCCGGGAAGCATTTGGCGGAAGGCTCCGGCGATCCTCTCCTTAAAGCACGGGCACAATCGGTTTCCGCATCCCTGCTGGCCGATCAGGGTCGCCGGGCCGAGGCCCTCGCGGCGCTCGAGGAGTGCGTCGAGCTCTATGAGGGCCAGGGTGCCTGGCCGCTCGTCGGCCGAACCATGGTGCAGATGGCGCACACGCTCGTGGACACCGATCCGGCGCGCGCCCTCACGCTCGTGGAAGAGGCATCGCCCCTCATCCCTGCCACGGATGCTTCCCTGCGATGCCTTGGCGAAAACATCCGCACTGACGGCCTAATAAGCCTGGGCGCGATCGAGCTGGCGCTCCAAATCTTCGATCAGGCGGAGCCGCTCCGAAGGTCCGGCGCGTCGCCGGCTGCCAGGCGACGAAGCGACTTCTATGCGGCCAGGCTCCTGGAACATCTCGGCCACTACAGGGAGGCGGTGCAGCTCTTCGAGGCCGTGATCGCCGACGGCTTCGATCAGGAGGCGTACCGCGAGGCGTTTCTCGATCTCCTCTACCTCTTCAGTGTCCATATCCGGCAGGGCGCTACGGAAAGGGCGGTGGCGCTCTGCCGCCAGGCGATTGAGCGGCTCGACTTCTTCGGCCTGGGGCATGAGCAGATGCGTGCCGTGTGGACGGAACTCCGGGATGCGGCGATGCGGCAGGCGATCCGCCTCGAAGCCCTCGCCGAGGTGAGGGATTTCCTCCGGGTCCACTGGAAGACTCCGGCGGCCAGGGCGCCGAGATTTTCCTTGTAGCAAATAGCTCTATAAAAAGACCCCAAGCATGCGCTTGGGGTTGAAACTGATCGATCAAAGGGAGAGGGGAACGCGGTTACGCGGCGGTCAAGAGCCGCGAGACGCGCAGCTCGAAGGTGACCCGTGCGGCCCCGTCCAGGGGCTTGCCGAGCTTGGCGCGGATCGGCACCGAGGCCACGACTCGGCTTGCGATCTCCTCGCCGCCGTTCCTTGTGCGGTAGCCGCGCTCGGTGAGGAGCCGGGCTGATCCGACCTCCACGACTCTCTTTCCCGCCAACGGCCCAATAAACGCAAAGCACTGCTTCAGATACCTATTTGACCCCCTCTTGAGTTGTTTTGAAGGATACCGAACGCTCATGTCCGCCAAGAGACCAGGGCGGGATGCCCGGTAGTCCCATTCATCTCGCATCTCTCGCAGAGCCCAAGATGTCCGCATGTCCACGAGGGTCTTGGCAACCGCATCTTTGCCGAAGGGCTTCCCGGGGAGTGTCGGCGGCGGCACGTGGGGAGTCCGAGCTCGACTTCGATCGCCAGCTGGCCTTGTAAGAGCCGCAGACGACGCATGCCCCTGGAGTAGCCAAGGCCCGACCGCCGCGACGTCAGCCAGCCGCCTTGGCGGGGTTCCTGGAGGTCAGTGCGCTCACGCTGGCGATTTCATCGAAATGATCGTCAACGTGGAGCAGCTCGGCATCGGTGCGGATCGCGCAGGCCGCAATAATCAGGTCTGTAGCGGGCACGGTCCGTCCCTTCCGCCGGAGATCGAAGCCAATCCTCGCCGCAAGGTCGAAGTCGCCGGTGTCCAGCGCGAGCCGGTGGAATGCACCGAAGCTCCCCAGCAACTCTTGCCGCTCTCGTTCATCAGCCGCGAATCCGACGACCTCGACGAGGATGATGCCATTGAATGCGAGCGCGTCTTCGGCGATCGCCGCGGCCACAGCTTCTTGGACCGCGGGTGAGCCTCCACGCCGGTAGTACTCGATCAGGGCCGAGCTATCCACGAGGATCATCCCTCTTCCCGCAGGCGCCGCAGATCCGAGACGTCGCCGTTGAGTCGGTACCGCCCCCGCTGTTGCAGAGCCTGAGCCAAACGACGGCGCCGCACGGCTTCTTCCAATGCGGTCCGGATTGCGTCGGCACGAGTCTGTGCCCCGAGTACCTCCTTCGCCTCCTCCAATAGGGCGTCATCGATGGTGACGGTCATGCGACTCATGCGCACCTCCACGAAGCACCAGCATGATACACCAAGCGAGGACACCCATCTTCACCACCTGGCCAATCGCGCGTGGCGCTTTGACTATCTCGAGATACCCTCGTGCGGCGCCCGACCTTCGCTTCTGGACGGCGATCCTCGCCTTCCTGGGGTACGACCCGGCCGGAGCCCGAGGGCTTTGTAGGCGAATCAGGGCCGCTTGCGAGGCAGCGGGGCTCTCTGAAGAAGCTCGGCCTTGACCCCCCGGTATCCGGGGCAGCAGGGGCTATAATCGCTGTTGCCGCCATGGTTCCATTCGCGCAGCACCGCTCCTTCCGACCGCGTTCGCGCCCCGCGGGCGGCGGTGACGGCGGTCCCGTGGGAGTGGCGCGGGCGGCGGCACCCGCCCCGCCTTCGCGGTCCATGACCATGCAAGCGGCACTGGCGCTGGCTTTGCTCGCGGCGGGTAGCGCCGGCGTGCGCACCCTGGCGGCCACCGGGCCTGCCGCTCCGGTCTCCCGGGCGGCATCCGGGGCGCCGGCGGCATCCGCATCGTCCACGACGTCGGCGGTGCCGGCGGGACCAGCCTCCCCGGTCGGCGTCGGCGCGAGAGCGGCCGGGGCGGTGGTCATCCACGCCCGGCTGGCTTCGATCATCCAGCCGGTGGCGGCAGAGTTCCTGCGCGGCGTGCTGGCGCGGGCCGATGCGGCCGGGGCGGCGGCGGTGGTGGTGGAACTGGACACCCCCGGCGGGCTGGCCACCTCGATGCACCAGATGACCGAGGACATCCTGGCGGCGCGGACGCCGGTGGTGGTGTACGTGGCGCCGAGCGGCGCACAGGCCGCCTCCGCGGGGTTTTTCCTGCTCGAGGCGGCGGACGTGGCGGCCATGGCCCCCGGCACCCGCACCGGCGCGGCACATCCGGTCGGCGCCGGTGGCGAGTCGATCACCGGCACCTTGGGCCAGAAGGTCGAGCAGGACGCGGCGGCGGCCATCCGCTCGCTGGCGGCACGCAACGGCCGCGACCTGGCGACGGCAGAGCAGGCGGTGGTCGCCAGCCGCTCGTTCAGCGCCGGGGAAGCGGTCGCGGCGCACCTGGCCGACCTCATCTCGCCCAGCCTGCCCGAGCTGCTGCGGGCGATCGACGGCCGGCGGGTGCGGACCGGCGGCGCGGCGCCCGTTGTCCTGCACACCGCCGGCGCGGCCGTGACCGAGGTCGAGATGACCGGCGCGCAACGACTGCTCTCGGCCCTGGCCCACCCCGAGCTCGCCTATATGCTGCTGATGCTGGGCGGCGTCGGCCTGTTCTTCGAGATCACCCACCCGGGCACGCTGATGCCGGGAGTGTTCGGCGCCATCGCCCTGCTGCTGGCGTTCTTCGGCCTCTCGCTGCTCGCCGTCAACTACGTCGGCGCCGCCCTGATCCTGCTGGGAGTGGGGCTGTTCGTGGCCGAGCTCAAGGCGGGTGCGCATGGCGTGCTGGCGCTGTCGGGGGCGCTGATCATCGGCTCGCTGCTGCTGTTCAGCAGCCCGGAGCCGGAGCTGCGAGTGAGCCTGGAATGGATCACGGTGGTGACGCTGTTTACGCTTTCGGCGGTGTGCACGTTGCTGGTGGTCGCCTGGCGGGTGCGCCGGCGGCAGGTTCGGACCGGCGCCGAGGGTCTGGTACGCGAGCGCGGCGTCGCCCGCTCGGAGCTGCGCCCGCTCGGCAAGGTGTTCGTGCACGGCGAGCTCTGGAATGCGGAGGCGGAGCTGCCGGTGGCGGCGGGAGATCCGGTCGAGGTGACCGCGGTGCGGGACATGACGCTGGCGGTGCGGCCGTTGCAGGCATCGTCAGACGTCGTCGGACGTAGTCAGACCTCATCGTCCCCGCCGCCGCCGCTTCCGCGATGACTGCCGAAACCCATCGGACGCGACACCGCGTCGGGAAATCCGGTGTCCTAAGGGAGAACTGACATGGGAGGAGGGGAGCTGCCGATGGCGCCATTCGGTCTGTTCGTGATCGTCCTGATCGCGGTGATCCTGCTGTCGCGCTGGATCAACATCCTGCAGGAGTACGAGCGGGCGGTCACCTTCTTCCTGGGCCGCGTCACCTCCCATGCCCGCGGACCCGGGCTGGTGTTCATCTTCTGGCCGATGGAGCGCATGGTGAGGGTCTCGACCCGCACCATCGCCTTCGAGGTGCAGCCGCAGGACGTGATCACCCGCGACAACGTGTCGGTGCGGGTCAACGCGGTGCTCTACTACCGGGTGGTCGATCCGATCAAGGCCATCATCTCGGTCGAGAACTACCCTTACGCCACCAATCAGCTGGCGCAGACCACGCTGCGCTCGGTGCTCGGCCAGGCAGACCTCGACGAGCTGCTGTCGGAGCGCGACAAGCTCAACGGCCGCCTGCAGGAGATCATCGACGCCCACACCGACCCCTGGGGCATCAAGGTGGCGATGGTGGAGGTCAAGCAGGTCGACCTGCCGCAGGAGATGCAGCGCGCCATGGCGCGCCAGGCCGAGGCCGAGCGCGAGAAGCGCGCCAAGATCATCCACGCCGAAGGCGAGCTCGAGGCGTCGGCGAAGCTGGGCGAGGCGGCGGTGGTGATCGCCCGCAACCCGGTGACCTTGCAGCTGCGCTACCTGCAGACCCTGACCGAGATCTCGGCGGAGAAGAACTCGACCATTCTCTTCCCGGTACCGATCGAGATGATGCGGTCCTTCATGGGGAAAGACTCCTGATGACGACGGATATCGACCGCGGCGGCATCGACGTGGGCGGCGCTCACGAGCCCAGCTACTACGAGATCGCGCTCACCAATCGGCAGGTGGTGGTGGCGTTCGTGATCCTGCTGACCTGCGTGGTGGCGGCGTTCTTCTCCGGCGTCTGGATCGGGCGCGAGAGCTCGGCGCGGACGCAGGAACGGCTGGCGCTGCTGGCGCGCGGCAATACGGGACATGGCTCGGACCGCGTCGACGCCATGGGCAACCCGGTGGCCGACAAGGACAAGCCGGAAGGGCAGGCGCTGCAGGAGTTCAAGTTCTTCGCCGACTCGCACCGCCACCCGGGCGCCCCGGGAGGCTCGGGCGCCCCGGGCGCCGACACCAAGGGCACGCCGGCGGCGACGGAGCCCGCGTCCGCGGCCGGCTCGACCCGCTCGGCGGACACCGCGACGCCGTCGCCCGCCGAAGCGCAGCGGAGCCGACAGGCAGCTGCGCCGGTGTCCCCTGCGACCTCTCAGGCCACCGGCGGCGGTACGACGGGAAGACCCGGCCATCCGGCAGCCGGCGCGTCGTCTCCCGGCGCGGCGCCCGCCGCGCGGGCGGCGGCGGCGGCGGCCCCAGGCGGCGGCGTCGCGCCGGCAGACGACACGCCGGCCGGCGAAGGCGAGCCGCTGCCCGCCTCGCCGGCTCCGGGCGGCCGGCGCTCCGGCGCGAGCGCCGGTACGGGCGCCACCAAGGCGGCGGCAACCAGCGGCAGCCAGTCCGGCGCCGCCCGGCCGGCCGCTGCCGGGCCGGTGGCCGGCGCCGGGGCCGCCACGGGCGCCGGGGCCGCCGCGGGTGGCGGGGGCGCCACGGCGAGTGGCGAGGTGGTGATCCAGGTCTTCTCGACCGCGGATCGGGAGCAGGCCGACCGGGTGCGCGACGGCCTGGCCGACGCCGGCTTCGCCGCCTTCCTGTCGCCGATCGCCAAGGGTGCCCAGACCATGTACCGGGTGCGGATCGGCCCCTTCGCCTCGAAGACCGACGCCGAGGCGGTGGCGGAGAAGGTCCGCAAGGAGCGCAAGCTCGACACCTGGATCACGCCCAAGTGATCCCGACGGCCGGTCGCCAGCGCGCCCGCCGCGCCAACCCGCTGCCGCTCCCCGCCACGACGCCACGGCGATGAGATCGCGCCTGCCGTGGCTGCTGCTCGCCGCCGCCGGCGGCGTGCTCTGGGGCCTGAGCTTCGGCCGCGTGCCGCTCGGCCTCTGGGCCTGGCTGACGCTGGCGCCGCTGCCGCTGCTCCTCGGGCACCGGCGGGCCGCCTCGCTCGCCTTCCTCCACGGTTTCGCGGCCTGGGAGACCGGGCTCTACTGGATCGTGCCGACGCTGCGGGAGTTCGGCGGCCTCTCGCTGCCGGTGGCGGTGACGTTGACCAGCATCCTGGCCGCCTACCTCGCCCTGTTCCATGCCGCCTTCGGCTGGCTGGGTGGGCCGCTGTGGCGCCGCTTCAGCGCCGGCGACCGTTACGGCCTGGCGCTCTTCGCCCTGCCTGCGCTGTGGGTGGCCCTCGAGTGGCTGCGCACCTACTTCCTCGGCGGCTTCCCCTGGAACCTGGCCGCCTACGCCTGGATCGGGGTGCCCGGCGCGCTGCCGCTGGCAGCGTTCCTCGGCGCCTACGGCATCTCCTTCCTGGTGGTGCTGGTGGCGGTGGCGGTCGCCGCCGCCACCCTCCGGCTGACCCGCCGGCGGGCACAGCCGTGGCGGCCGCTCGTCGCCGGCCTGGTTGTGCCGCTGCTGCTGCTGCCGCTCGCCGGCCGCTGGAGCCTGCGCCGGGCGGCGGCGGAGAACGAGCGCCTGGCAACCGCCGGCCTGCCGGTGGCGCTATTGCAACCCAACGTCGCCGACCAGGCGGGCTGGGATCCGGCGCGGGCAATGCGTGACTATCACAAGGTGGTCGACATGTCGTACGCCGCCTGCCGGCCGGGGGTCCTGGTGATCTGGCCCGAGAGCGCCGGCTGGCCTTTCGAGTACCGGCGCGACGAGCTGCTCGACCGCGACCTTGCGGCGATGGTGGACCGGGGCTGCGGCGTGCTGTTCAACTCCGACACGCCGGCGGGCGCCGGCGACGAGCACGCCTACAACTCGGCGTGGCTGCTGGCGCCGAGCGCGGCGCCGATGCGCTACGACAAGCGGCACCTGGTGCCGTTCGGCGAATACGTGCCGTTCGAGAAGGTGCTGTTCTTCGCCAAGACCGTGGCGCGCAACATCGGCCAGTTCCTGCCCGCCGAGCGCCTGGTCCTGCTCCCTTGGCGCGGCGAGCTGCTGGGGCCGGCGATCTGCTACGAGGTGGTCTTTCCCGAAGAGACCGCGGCGCTGACCCGGGCGGGCGCCACGATCCTGGTGAGCGTCACCAACGACGGCTGGTACGGCGACACCGCCGCGCCCTGGCAGCATCTGCGCGCCGCCCGCTTTCGCGCCGCCGAGAACCGCCGGCCGCTGCTGCGCGCCGCCATCACCGGCGTCTCGGCGGTGATCGCGCCCGACGGCTCGGTGCGCGGCGAGCTGGGCGTCGGCGGCGAGGGGGTGCTGCGGGCGCTGGTGGCCGGCGAGCACGGGCTGACCCCCTACGCCCGCTGGCCATGGCTGCCGCCGCTCGCCGCCACCGCCGGCGCCCTGGCGGCGGTCGTCCTGACACGCCGCCGCTAGATCGAAATTCGCTTTCGAAGAGGGGGTGGGGGCGCCCCCTTCCCCCCCGGAGGGGTGGGAAGGGGGTCGGGGGGATGCGGGGGGCGATCCGATAGATGCTTTGAGTAGGCCTGAATAGGTCCGGGTCACGCGCCGTGCCAGCACCGATTCGGGAAGTTATACTTCCCCGGCGCGAAGGCTGAAAATCGAGGAGTCAAGACCAATGTCCCTGAGCACCGCACAGCAACGCATCGATCAGCTTTCGGACCAGCTCGCCAGGCTCCGGGGGTATCTTTGACGAGACCGGCCTCGAGCGCCGGCTGTCCGAGATCGACGCCCTGATGGAGGCGCCCGGTTTCTGGGGCGGCGCCGCCCAGGGACCGGCCGGCGCGGCGACCGCGCAGAGCCCCGAGAAGACCTCCCTGCTGCGCGAGCGGCGCGGCCTCGAACGGCGCCTGCAGACCGTCGAGACGCTGCGCGCCGACGCCGGGGAGCTCGCGGCCTGGCGCGAGCTGATCGCCTCCGACGAGGAGGCGGTCGCCGGCGACGCCGATCTCGAGCGCTTCCTCACCCGCTTGCAGTCCGATCTCGACCGGCTCGATCTCGAGCTCAAGCTCTCCGGGCCGGACGACGACAAGAACGCCATCGTCGCCATCCACCCCGGCGCCGGCGGCACCGAGTCGCAGGACTGGGCGGAGATGCTGCTGCGCATGTACCTGCGCTGGGCCGAGCGCGACGGCTTCCAGGTCGAGATGCTGGACCGCCAGGAGGGAGAGGAGGCGGGGATCAAGAGCGCCACCTTCGCGGTGCGCAACCCTTACGCCTACGGTTACCTGAGCGGCGAGGCGGGGGTGCACCGGCTGGTGCGCATCAGCCCATTCGATTTCCAGGCCCGCCGCCACACCTCCTTCGCCTCCGTCGACGTCTACCCGGAGGTCGACGACGAGGTGAAGATCGACATCGAGGACAAGGACCTGCGAATCGACACCTTCCGGTCGTCGGGCGCCGGCGGCCAGCACGTCAACAAGACCGAGTCGGCGGTGCGCATCACCCACCACCCCAGCGGCATCGTGGTCTCCTGCCAGAACGAGCGCAGCCAGATCAAGAACCGCGCCATGGCGATGAAGATCCTGCGCTCCCGCCTCTACGACCGCGAGATGCAGAAGCGCCAGGCCGAGCAGGCCGAGCGCGAGGGCAAGAAGAAGGACATCGCCTGGGGCAGCCAGATCCGCAGCTACGTGCTGCATCCCTACCGCATGGTCAAGGACCACCGCACCGGCGCCGAGGTCGGCGACGCCGACCGCGTCCTCGACGGCGATCTGGATCCTTTCATCGAGGCCTGGCTCCGGGGCCAGATGGAGGTGCCCGCCGGCGGCGCGGCGCCGGCCGCGGACGGCGCCGGCAGCGGTGCCCGCGGCGCCGACGTCTCATGAGCGGGGCCGGGGCGCCGCTCCTCCTCGACCTGGTGTCGCCGCTGCCGCCGGTGCGCTCGGGGATCGCCGACTACAGCCGCGACCTGCTGCCGCACCTGGCGGCGCTGGCCGACGTCCGGCTGATCCGCCTGCCCGGCCAGCCGGTGGCGCCGGAGCTCGCCGCCGCCTGGCCGTTCGCGGACGCCTCCGCGGTGGGGTCGGCCTCGCCGGTGCCGGCGGGCGCCGGACCGGCCCCCGGCGGGGCCCGCCTGCCGCTGTATCAGATGGGCAACAACCGCCACCACGAGGGCGTCCTCGAGCTGGCGATGCGCCACCCCGGCGTGCTCACCCTCCATGACGTCGTGCTGCACCATCTGCTGCTCGACCTGACGCTCGGACGCGGCGACTTCTACGGCTACAAGGAGCGCCTGGCGCGCGACCACGGCTGGATGGGCGAGGCGGTGGCGGTGGCCAAGCGCTGGGGGGCCTACGGCACGGCGCCGATCTTCGCGCTGCCGGCGCACCGCACGCTGCTGCGCCGCCAGCGCGGGGTGCTGGTGCACAGCGAATGGGCGGCGGCGGTGGTGCGCGAAGAGAATCCCGGGCTGCGGGTGCGGGCGGTGCCGATGGGGGTGCCGTTGCCGCCGCCGGCCGATCGCGAGGCCGGCCTCGCCATGCGCCGGCGCCTCGGCTTGCCTAAGGACGCGCCGGTCGTGGGCTCGTTCGGGTTCCAGACGCCCATCAAGCGCACGGCGCTGGCGGCGGCGGCGCTGGCGGCGCCGGGCCTCGAGCGCGTCCATCTGCTGGTGGTGGGCGAGGAGGCGCCGGGCACCGGCGTGCTGGCGGCGGCGCACCGCGCGGGGGTGGCGGCGCGGGTGCATCTGACCGGCTACCTGCCGTTCGCCGACTTCGCGGGCGCCATCGCCGCCGTCGACCTCTGCCTGAATCTGCGTTATCCGACCGCCGGCGAGACCTCGGCCTCGCTGCTCCGGGTGATGGCGGCGGGGCGCGCCGCGGTGGTCTCCGACTATGCGCAGTTCGCCGAGCTGCCGGCGGCGATCGCGGTCAAGGTGCCGCTGAACCCGCAGCACCCGGCAAATCCGGCGAATACGGTCGGCCCGGGGGATACCGCGCACCCACAGCACCCGGAGTACCCGCGGCTCCCGGAGGACACCGCGCTGGAGGTAGAGGCGTTGGCGGCGCGCCTGGCGGCCCTGCTGGCCGAGCCGTCGCGGCTGCGGGCGATGGGGGAGGCGGCGCGGGAGCACGTGCGCCGTCTGCACGATCCGCGGCTGGCGGCCGCGGCGGTGGCGGCGGCCTGTGCGGAGTGGGCGGCGGCGCCGCCGCAGGACGCCACGGCTGGCGACAATCTTGCCGTCGCTCCGGCCGGCACACCCGGCGGCAGCGCCGGGTCCACCGAGTTCGCCGGGTCTACCGGGTTCACCGGGTCCACCGGGTTCACCGGGTCCGCCGGGTCTACCGGGTCCGCCAGGTTCGACCGGTCCGGCGGGTCCGGCGAGCTGGGCGCCCTCGCGGAGCCGCCGCCGTCGAGCCTGGCCTGGGGGCGGTTGGGCGGCGAGCTCGAGGTGCGCGGCGCCGAGCCGCCCTGGCCGGAGGGCGAGCGGCGGCGGCTCGAGATCGTGCTGCGCAACCGCGGTTTCGCGCGCTGGCTGGCCGGCGGGCGCGGGCCGGGCGGCGTCGCGGTGGTGGTGAAGCTGATCGCCGGCGGGCGCGACCTGTTCGCGGGCCGCCCCTGGCTGCCGCTGCCGCGCGACCTGCCGCCGGGCGGGGAGGTGCGCTTCACCGTCGAGGTGCGGCGGCCGCCCGGGCCGCCGGCGCCCCCCTGGCCCGCGGGCGTGACGCGGTTGCCGCTGGCGCCGGACCGCATCCGGCTGTGGATCGAGCCCCACCTGTTCGGCGGTCTCGGCCTGTCGCAGATGGGAGGGCCCCGGTGGGAACGCGACATCTGACATCTCGCGCTCGCGGCGACGACGCGTCCGAGACCGCGGCGGCGGGCATCCTGAGGTCTGCCGACGAGGCCGGCGGGGCGGCCGTGGACGGGGCCCCGGCCGACCCGCCGGCGGGTGCCAGCCTTGGCGAATGGCTGGGGTGGGCGGTGCTGGGAGCGCTGCTGCTCGCGACCCTGATCGGCACCCTGCTCTTCGACCGCACCGGCCGGCCGTCGCTGATCGGCGACGAGGCGACCTACGCCATGCAGGCGGCGAGCCTGGCCTGGGACCGGGACCTGGCCTACACCCGCGCCGACTACGACCGCTTCGTCGCGCAATGGGGTGGGCCGCCCGACGGGGTCATCCTGCAGAGCCGCGACGGCGGCGCGCACATCACCTATGGCAAGCCGTGCCTCTATGCCCTGCTGGTGGCGCCGTTCGTGCGCGTCTCGCCGCTGCGCGGGGCGCTGGTCGCCAACGCCCTGATGCTGGCGGCGGCGTCGCTGCTCGCCGCCCGCACCCTGCGGCTGCGCCTGGGCGCCGTGGCGCCGCTGGCCGTGGCGGTGCTGGTCTTCGGCTCGGTGGCTTTCGCCTACGTCTTCTGGGTGCATGCCGACGTCCTGATGTTCGCCGCCACCGCCGCCGGCTTCGCCGTCGCCTACGGCGGCGACCGCTCGGTCCTGCCCAAGGGGACGCCGGCGCCGGTGCTGTACGACGCCGAGGCGGCGCCGCGGCCCGGCTGGCGCTGGCTCGCGCGCTGGGCGCTGGCCGGCGCGCTGCTCGCCGTGCCGGGGGCCTTCCGGCCGTTCTACCTGGCGCTGCTGCTGCCGGCGGCGCTGGCGGTGCCGGCCGGCAGCCGCCGTCAGGGCTGGTCGGCGCTCGCCGCCGGCTCGCTGGCGCTGCTGCTGCTGTCCGCCGGGGCGCAGCGCGCCGCCGGCGGCGGCTGGAACAGCTATGCCGGCGAGCGGCTGGGCTTCTACGCCCGGACCGGCTATCCGGGGGTGGACTTCCCGGCCACCGCCTGGGAGCAGAAGCTGCGCCGGTGGGGCAACACCTCGTGGACCCAGGAAGGCGCCTTCGCGCCCAGCTCGAGCCCGCGCCTGTGGGGCTGGAACCTGCTCTACTTCCTGGTCGGGCGCGACGTCGGCGTGCTGCCGTATTTCCTGCCGCTGCTGCTCGGCGTGCTCGCCTTCCGCGGCGACCGCGGGCGCTGGGCGCTGCCGCTGGCGGTGGCCCTGGCGGCCGGCTGCTTCCTGCTGGTGCGCCCGTTCAACTTCTACGGCGGCGGTGGCGCCATCGCCAACCGCTACTTCCTGCCCCTCTATCCGGCGCTCTGGTACATGGCGGCGCGCCCGCTGCGGACTGCCGCGGTGGCGCTGGCGGCGGCGCTGGCGGCGCCCTTCCTGTGGCCGCTGTGGCGGCACCCGGCCGCCTTCCCGATCGGCGAGGACGGCCGCTACCGCCACGTCTCGACGGTCGCCAAGCGGCTGCTGCCCTATGAGACGACGCAGAGCCACATCCCGGGCGGCCAGGACAGCAGCGCCCACGGGCTCTGGGTGAAGCTCCTGAACCACGACGTCTGGCTGGCCGAGGGCAACGGCCTGCGCATGGTGGCGAGCGGCGAGGCCGACCTGTTGGTGGGCAGCCCGAAGCCGCTGCCGTTCCTGGCGGTCGAGCTGGACCGGCGCGCGCCGACCCGGCTCGCCACCGGCGGGCGCGAGCTGCGGCCGAGCCTGCTGCGGCCGACCGGCGTCGAGGTCTTCGAGGTGCCGCTCTACCAGCCGCGCGCGATCCACCCGATGTGGTGGACGACCGACGACTACTACTTGTACGCCCTCAGCTTCCGCCTGCCGGGCGGCAGGACCGAGCCGGTCGGCCTCGAGCTGCGCCGCGGCGAGGACCCGGCCGCGATCGACATCGAGCTGACGGCGCCGCCGGGACCCGGCACGCCATGAGCCCACGCCCGCCTGGCGGCGAGCCGGAACGCCGCAGCTGGATCCTGGAGCTGCGGGAGAGGCTCGCCTCGCCGCCCGCCCGGCGCCTGGCCGGCAAGCCGGCCGGGGAGCTGAGGCCGGCCGCCGTGCTGGTGCCTCTGTACGTGGACGCGGCGGAGCTGTGGACCGTATTGACCAAGCGCACCGACACGCTGCCGAGCCACCCCAGCCAGATCGCTTTCCCGGGTGGCAGCCGCGAGGCGGGGGAGGACCCCTGGACGGCGGCGCTGCGCGAGGCCGGCGAGGAGGTGGGCCTCGATGCCGAGCGGGTGGTGCGGCTCGGCGAGCTCGACGAGCAGGAGGTGCCCAGCGGCTTTCGCATCGTGCCCTGCGTCGGCGCCATCCCCCACCCTTACGAGCTGCGCCCGAGCGAGGCGGAAATCGCCGAGGTGATCCGGCTGCCGCTGTCGGCGTTCACCAACCCGCGGCTGATCGAGGAGCGCCCGGTGGTCTACGATGGGGTTCGCCGCAGCCTGCGCGTCTATCACGTCGGCGGCCGCCAGGTCTGGGGGGCGACCGCGCGCATCCTGCACGATCTGCTGGAGCGCCTGGAATCCTGACCCCGCGACCCGCCGCGCCGGATCTCGCTCTCCGGCACCCGCGCTGGCCGGCCTGGGTGTACGGCGGCCTGGTGGCGCTCTATCTGGTGCCGTTCTGGGCGGTGCCGGGCTACCTGCCTTCCACCGACGGGCCGAGCCACGTCTACAACTCCTGGGTGCTGGGGCGGCTGCTCAGCCCGGCGCGGGAGCCGCTGCTGCGCGAATACTTCGCCGTCAACCGGCAGCCGGTGCCCAACTGCCTCACCCATCTCGCGCTCATCGCGCTGCTGCGGGCGCTGCCGCCGGCGGCGGCGGAGAAGACGCTGCTCTCGGCCTACGTGCTGCTGGCGGCGTGGGCGCTGTGGTACCTGGCGGGTGCGGTCGAGCGCGAGCGCGCCTGGCTGGCGCTGCTGGGCCTGCCGTTCGTCTGGAACGCGCTGCTGGGGTTGGGCTTCTACAACTTCTGCTTCAGCGTGCCGCTCTGCCTGCTGGCGCTCGGCCTGTGGTGGCGCCACCGCGACCGGCCCGGTCCTGGCTTTGCCGTCCTCCTGTGTGCGATGCTGGTGCTCTGCTATTTTGCGCATATCCTGTCGGCGGTGCTGGCGCTTGCCGGCATCGCCGTCCTCTGGCTGGCCAGCTGGCGGCGCGAGCGGTGGCGGGGCCACCTGCTGCACCTGGCGATCCTGGCACCGGCGGCGGCGCTGCCGGTCTGGTTCACCCTGGTGCGGCACGGTGAGCCGCGCGTCGCGTCCTCCGAGAGCTGGGAGACGCTGCTCGCCGCGCTGACCCACCTGAACGTCCTGTGGCAGTTCATGCCCGAAGGCGCCAAGACCGGATCGCTCGTGGCCAAGGCGTTCGCCGCCTGGGTCGCCTTCACCCTGGCGCGCGAAGCCGTCGCCAGGGCGGCGGCGCGCGCGCCAGGCGGCGACGCCGATGGCGATGGTGCCCATGGCGCTGGCGTGGCCAATACCAGCCGCAGCTCCGGTTTCGGTGGCTGGCGGCGGCGATGGCGGCGCTTGCGGCCCTGGCTGCGTGAGGAGGACGGCTTCCTGGCGCTGGCGCTGCTGCTGGTGGCGGTGTACTTCTTCAGCCCGGAAGGGGTGGCGGGCGGGTCGATCCTCAAGCCGCGCCTGGAGATGATGCCCTTCCTGGTGGTGCTGCCCTGGCTGTCGGGGCGGCTCGGGCGGTGGGGGAGGGTGGCGGCGGTCGCCGCGCTGGCCGCCCTGGCGGTGCGTCCGGTGAGCTTTGCGGTGCCCTGTTACCGCGCCGGCGGCCGCGACGTCGAAGCGTTCGTGCGCGGCCTCGACGCGGTGCCCCCCGATTCGGTGGTGGTGCCGCTGGTCTTCGACCGTCACACCACCGGCTGCATGCGCACGGGGTCGGTGGACCACGCCACCGGCTATGCCGCCCTGGCCAAGGGGCTGATCGACTGGGACAACTACGAGGCGCAGACCGACTACTTCCCGGTGCGTTTCCGCCCCTGGGCGGTGCGCCCCACCAGCCTCGACATCGAGGGCGACCCGGCGCACCTGCAGGTGGCGGCGTTGCAGGCGCGGGTCGACTACATCTATTGCTGGCGGATGCCGCCCGGGGCCCCGGTGGCCGGCCGGCTGGCCCGGCACTGCACCCTGGTCGCCGCCGGCGATCAGTGGCGCCTCTACTCGGCGACGCCGCCACCGCGGTCGTCCGACTCATCCACCGCACCGTGAGCCGCGTATTCCCCATAAGTCGGGACGTCCCCGACCCGGGCGGCCCGGAGGTCAGCCCCGTAACACCCCAAGCCCCGGGCCGCGCCCGTTTTTGCCCCTCCCCGCCGTCCCTGCTGCGATAAGATGCTGCTCCGCCGGCCGCGCCGGTCCGGCGTGAGTTGCCGCATCGATCTCTCAGGGAGGAAGGGCTGATGGCCATCACCGAACGCGCCTCCGGCAGCACCATCGACCGCATCACCGGCTGGCTCGGCGACGAGGCGGAGTCCCTGCTCGGCTACACCTGCAAGGGGATCGGCAGGGAGCGCCTGATGCTGCCCGGTCCGGATCACGTGGACCAGGCCTTCGGCGCCTCGGACCGCAAGCCGCCCGTGCTGGTCAACCTGCAACGGCTGTACGGCCACGGCCGGCTGGCCAACACCGGCTACCTGTCGATCCTGCCGGTGGATCAGGGGGTCGAGCACTCGGCCGCCGCTTCCTTCGCGCCCAATCCCGACTACTTCGATCCGGAGAACATCATCCGCCTGGCGATCGAGGCCGGCTGCAACGCCGTCGCCTCGACGGTGGGGGTGCTGGGCTCGGTGGCGCGCCGCTACGCCCACAAGATCCCGTTCATCGCCAAGGTCAACCACAACGAGATGCTGACCTATCCCAACTCCTTCGAGCAGATTCTCTTCGGCAACGTCGAGCAGGCCTGGGAGATGGGCGCGGCCGCGGTCGGCGCCACGGTCTACTTCGGCAGCGAGGACTCGCATCGCGAGATCATCGAGATCGCCGAGGTCTTCCAGCACGCCCACGAGCTGGGCATGGCCACCGTGCTGTGGGCCTATCTGCGCAACAACGCCTTCAAGAAGGACGGCGTCGACTACCACCAAGCCGCCGACCTGACCGGCCAGGCGAACCACCTGGCGGTGACCATGCAGGCCGACATCGTCAAGCAGAAGCAGGCCGACCGCAACGGCGGCTATCCGGCGATCAACTTCGGCAAGACCGACAAGCGCGTCTACGGCGAGCTGGTGGCCGACAATCCCATCGATTGGACGCGCTGGCAGGTGGTCAACTCGTACATGGGACGGGCCAGCCTGATCAACTCCGGCGGCGACTCGAAGGGGCAGAGCGACCTCGAGCAGGCGGTGCGCACGGCGGTGATCAACAAGCGCGCCGGCGGCGCCGGCCTGATCTCGGGGCGCAAGACTTTCCAACGGCCGCTGCGCGAGGGCGTGGAGCTGTTCCATGCGATCCAGGACGTGTTCCTTTGTCCTGATGTAACCGTCGCTTAGGCTCCTTCACCCTTCGACCGGCGCCTCCGTCTCCTCCCCCGCGACCAGGCGCCGGATCTCGTCGGCCCTCGCCTCGGCGTCGCGCTCGCCGATCTCGAGCAGGCGCTCAAGGTAGTCGCGCTGGAACATCAGCATCGACAGGATGTCGGGCGTGGTGGTCTCGCGCGTGCCCAGGCTGCGGGTGAGGTAGCGGAAGGCCGCCGGCAGGCGCGGCTCGTACTTGGCGGCCAGCAGCCCCAGGTCCTGCGACGGCCGCAGCACCAGGATGTCCACCGGGCGCAGGCCGTCGCGGCGCTCGGCGGGCAGCTGGCGGAGCATGCGGTTGAAGAGCTCGAGCTGGCGGGCATCGCGGTCGAGGACGTCGAGGAAGATGGCATTCATCAGGTGCGACAGGATCTGCGCCGGCGGCGGGTAGCCGCTGATCTTGGGCCGGTCGGCCTCCGCCTCGGTCTGCTCGTAGCGCGGCGAGATGGCGAGGATGCGGCTGGCGCCCAGACGCAGCGCGCCGGCGAGCGGGGCGTCGAGGCGGACGCCGCCGTCGCCATGCCAGGAATCACCCAGCCGCACCGCCGAAAAGAACAACGGCAGCGCCGCGCTGGCCATGGCGTGGTCGACGGTCAGCCGGCAGTTGAAGCTGCGGTGGCGCGGCCGGGCCCAGGGCACGATGTCCGCTCCCTGCACCCAGGTGACGGTCTGGCCGGTGGAGTAGTTGAGCGTGGTCAGCGCGACGGCGTCCAGCAGGCCGCGCTCGAGGTTGTGGCCGATGCCGACGATCTCGCCATCCACCGTCGCCACGGTGTCCTCGATCAGCTTGTGCAGCGGGCTCGCGTCCACCAGCCCGCGGACCGCCGGGCCCATCGCCGAGCCGCCGGTCGAGAGGTGGGTCACCCAGCGGGTGAAGTGCCGGACCATCGACGGGGTGTCGACGCGGAAGACGTTGGCCGTTTCGAGGCCCCTCCAGACCTGCTCCAAGGCGGCGGCCGCCTCGCCCAGCGGCCCCGGGTGGGCGGCGAGAAAAACCGTGTTGATGCCGCCTGCCGAGACGCCGACCAGGATGGGGACGCGAAGGTCCGGCAACAACTTGCCGATGCCGCGCAGCACTCCGGCCTGATAGGCGCCGCGGGCGCCGCCGCCGGAGAGGACGAGGGCGAGAGCGGTGGCGGGTAACGGCACGGGTGAACAGTAGCAAATTCTGTCGCAGATGCCGGCCGGTCCTGCATTCTCGCGCACGCTGGTTTGCAAATTGTCGAGCCTTGTGGCACTGTGTCCGAGTCCTGTTCCCACAGCGTGCGGGCGGGCCAAGCCTTGAACGGCCGCCAAGCACCAGAATTCACTCAGCTCCGACTATCCCGCGCGGAAATCGTGGGACCGGACGATCGAGGAGGCGGGCGACGATGCGAATTTTCCTTCGGCCTTTGAAGACTTGCGTGCTGACCGCCCGAGCGACCCTGGCGGCGCTGGCCGCGGTCGCCACGATCGCCGCGATCGCAGGCGTTGCCGCCACCCCCGCCCAGGCGGCGACCGCAACCTCCCAATTCAAGGTCCTCCTCGACCTCGACAACAACCCCTCGACCGGTTGCACCGTGGCCACCGCCGACGGCCCGTTCAAGGGCGTCGAGCAGATCCTGGTGACGACGGTCGACCTGACGCAGTCGCCGCCGAAGGTGATCGCGGTGGCGCAGCAGGTCTGCACCAACCCGGGCACCAGCACCTTCGGGCCGCTGACCCCGATCACCTCGCCGTTCGCTCCGCCCTGGCCGGTGGGCGTCGGCAACGGCACCGACGGCTCCGACGTGGTCGAGAGCTACCTGCCGCTGTCGACCGTGTCGGCGGGCGCCACCATCCACCTGGCCTTCACCGCCCAGGTGGTCGGCGGCACCGGCAAGGCCGACGCGACGCTGACCACCACCGACGTGCCGGGCGGGCCGCCGATCCTGCTCAGCGCCGAGCCGATCGCCGCCGTCCCGACGCTCGGCGAGCTGGGTCTGCTGCTGCTGGCGCTGCTGCTCGCCGGCAGCGCCGTGCGCCTGCTCGGCAAGCGCGGCGGCGCGGCGGCCCGCGGCGCCATCGCCGGCCTGCTGTTGCTGACGGTCGGGCTCGGCCTGGCCTGGGCGGCAGGGATCGTGCCCGACGGCAGCACCGCCGACTGGGCCGGCATCCCGCCGATCGCCACCGACGTGGTGGGCGACGCCCCGGCCAACGCCGACCTGGTCGCCGAGTTCGCGGTCATCCAGAACAACATCCTGTTCGTGCGCTTCGACGCCTTCATCGTCGGGCTGCCGAAGGTGACCACGACGACGCCGGCCAACGGCGCCACCGGCGTCGCCGGCAACGCTCCGCTGACCATCAACTTCAACGAGCCGGTGGCGATCGACGCCTCCAGCTTCAAGCTCGAGTGCCCGTCCGGCACGCCGGCGCCGTTCACCGTCAGCCCGGCGGCGCCGGGCAACGCCGCCAGCTACACCCTGACGCCGTCGCCGGCCCTGCCCGCCGGCGTCACCTGCGCCGCCACGGTGGTCGCCGCCCACATCCACGATTTCGAGGGCCTGCAACCGGCGGCCGACTTCGGTTTCACCTTCACCACCGACGGCCCGCCGACGGTCACCTCGACGTCGCCGGCGAACGGCGCCACGACCGTGCCGCTCACCAGCACGGTGACGGTGAACTTCAGCAAGGCGGTCAACGTCACGGCGTCGGCCTTCAAGCTGGAGTGCCCGACCGGCACGCCGGAAGCATTCACCATCTCTCCGGCTCCCCCCGGCGGCGCCACCAGCTTCACGCTGACGCCCAGCGCCAGTCTGCCCCAGGGCACCACCTGCACGGTGACCGTGGTCGCGGCGCAGGTGACGGACGTCGCCGCCGGCACCCACATGGCGGCCAACGTCGTCTTCTCGTTCACCACCGACACCGCGCCGACGGTGACCTCGACGGTGCCGGCCAACGGCGCCACGGGGGTGGCCCTCAACGGCACGGTGACGATCAACTTCAGCAAGGCGGTCAACGTCACCGCCACCGCCTTCAAGCTGGAATGCCCGACCGGCACGCCGGAGGCTTTCACCGTCGCCCCGGCGCCGCCGGGCGGCGCCACCGCCTTCACGCTGACGCCGACCGCAAACCTGCCTGCCGGCACCATCTGCACGGTGACCGTGGTCGCATCGCAGGTGACCGATGTCGCCGCCGGCACACCGCTCGGCGCCAACTTCGTCTTCAGCTACACCACCGACGTGGCGCCGACCGTCACCAGCACGACGCCGGCCAACGCCGCCACCCAGGTGCCGCCCAACACCACCATCACCGTCAACTTCAGCAAGGCGGTCAATCTCGCATCCAGCGCGGCGTTCAAGCTGGAATGCCCGGTGGGCACGCCGGAGGCGTTCGCCATCGCGCCGGCGCCGCCTGGCGGCGCGGCGTCGTTCACGCTGACGCCCTCGGCGAACCTGCCGGCGAGCACCACCTGCACCGTCACCGTGGTCGCCTCCCAGGTCACCGACGTCGCCGCGGGCACCAACCTGGCGGCGGACTTCGTGTTCTCGTTCACCACCGGCAACCCGCCGGCGGTGACCTCGACCACGCCGGCCAACGGCGCCACCGCGGTGCTCGCCTCGACCACCGTCAGCTTCACCTTCAATCACGCGGTCAACGTCACCGCCACGGCGTTCAAGCTCGAGTGCCCGGTCGGCACGCCGCAGGCGTTCACGCTGGCGCCGGCGCCGCCCGGCAACACCACCACCTTCACGTTGACGCCGACGGCGAACCTGCCCGCGGGGACGGTCTGCACCGCCACCGCCGTGGCCGCGCAGATCACCGACGCCAACTCGCTGCACCCGAACGCCGACGACGTGATCACCTTCACGGTGGACACGCCGCCGACGGTGTCGTCCACCGCGCCGGTGAACGGCGCCACCAACGTGGCGGGCAACTCCACGGTGAGCTTCACCTTCAACAAGGCGGTCAACGTCACCGCCACGGCGTTCAAGCTCGAATGCCCGGTGGGCACGCCGCAGGCGTTCACGCTCAGCCCGGCGCCGCCGGGCGGCGTGGCGACGTTCACGCTGACGCCGTCGGCCAACCTGCCCGCCGGCGTCACCTGCACCGCCACCGCCGTGGCGGCGCAGATCGCCGATCTTGCCGGCACGCATCTTGGCGCCGACTTCGCGATCTCGTTCACCACCGACGCCGCGCCGACGGTGACGTCGACCGCACCGGCCAGCGGCGCCACCGCGGTGGCGCTCACCACCACGGTGACCTTCACCTTCAACAAGGCGGTCAACATCACCAACCCGGCGTTCAAGCTGGAGTGCCCGACCGGCACGCCGGTGGCGTTCACCGTGGCGCCGGCGGCACCCGGCGGCGTGACCACCTTCACGCTGACGCCATCGGCCAACCTGCCGTCCGGCACCGTCTGCACCGCCACCGCCCTGGCGTCGCAGATCAAGGACCTGGTCGGCACCAACCTGGCGGCGAACGTGGCGATCTCGTTCACCACCGACACGCCGCCGACGGTGACCACGACGGTGCCGGCCAACGGCGCCGTCAACCTGTCGCCGAGCACCACGATCACCGTCAACTTCAGCAAGGCGGTCAACGTCACCGCCACGGCGTTCAAGCTGGAGTGTCCGGTCGGCACGCCCGAGGCGTTCACCGTCGCGCCGGCGCCGCCGGGCGGCGCCGCCAGCTTCACGCTGACGCCGTCGGCTCCGCTGCCGGTCTCGACCACCTGCACGGTCACCGTGGTCGCGACCCAGGTCACCGACACCAGCCCGGGAACGCCGCTGGCGGCGAACTTCGTGTTCAGCTTCACCACCGGCACGCCGCCGGTGGTCAGCTCCACCTCGCCGGTCAACGGCGCCACCAACGTGCTGGCCTCGACGGCGGTCAGCATCACCTTCAACCGCACGGTCAACGTCACCGCCACGGCCTTCAAGCTTGAGTGCCCGGTGGGCACGCCGCAGCCGTTCACGCTGTCGCCGGCGCCGCCTGGCGGGGTGACCACCTTCACCCTGACGCCGACCGGCCCGCTGCCCGCCGGCACCACCTGCACGGTGACCGCGGTGGCGTCCCAGATCACGGACGCCGCGAGCGGCGTCAACCTGGCGGCCAACTTCGTCTTCTCGTTCACCGTCGACACGGCGCCGACGGTGACCTCGACGGCGCCGGCCAACGGCGCCACCGCGGTGCCGCTCAACAGCACGGTGAGCTTCACCTTCAGCAAGGCGGTCAACGTCACCGCCACGGCGTTCAAGCTCGAATGTCCGGCCGGCACGCCACAGGCGTTCACGCTCAGCCCGGCGCCGCCGGGCGGCGTGGCGACGTTCACGCTGACGCCGTCGGCCAACCTGCCCGCCGGCACCAGTTGCACGGCGACGGCGGTGGCGGCTCAGATCACCGACCTCGCCGGCACCCATCTCGGCGCCGACTTCGCCATCTCGTTCACCACCGACGCCGCGCCGACGGTGACCTCGACGGTGCCGGCCAACGGCGCCACCGCGGTGCCGCTCACCAGCACCGTGGCCTTCACCTTCAACAAGGCGGTCAACGTCACCGCCTCGGCGTTCACCTTGCAGTGCCCGACCGGCACGCCGGTAGCGTTCACCTTGGCGCCGGCGCCGCCCGGTGGCGCAACCACCTTCACGCTGACGCCGTCAGCCAACCTGCCGGCGGGCACCATCTGCACCGCGACCGCGGTGGCGTCACAGATCAAGGACCTGGCGGGCACCAACCTGGCGGCGAACGATTCGATCTCGTTCACCACCGACACGCCGCCGACGGTGACCACGACGGTGCCGGCCAACGGCGCCATCAACCTGTCGCCGAGCACCGCGATCTCCATCACCTTCAGCAAGGCGGTCAACGTCACCGCCACGGCGTTCACCTTGCAATGCCCGACCGGCACGCCCGAGGCGTTCACCATCGCGCCGGCGCCACCGGGCGGGGTGACCACCTTCACCCTGACGCCGTCGGCCCCGCTGCCGGTATCGACCACCTGCACGGTCACCGTGGTCGCCACCCAGGTTACCGACACCAGCGCGGGAACGCCGATGGCGGCGAACTTCGTGTTCAGCTTCACCACCGGCACGCCGCCGACGGTGAGCTCCACCTCACCCGCCAACGGCGCCACCAACGTGCTCGCCTCGACGGCGATCACCATCACCTTCAACCGCACGGTCAACGTCACCGCCTCGGCCTTCACCTTGCAATGTCCGACCGGCACGCCGGAGGCGTTCACGCTGTCGCCGGCGCCACCGGGCGGGGTGACCACCTTCACCCTGACGCCGTCGGCGCCGCTGCCCGCCGGTACGACGTGCACGGTGACCGCGGTGGCGTCCCAGATCACCGATGCCGCGAGCGGCGTCAACATGGCGGCCAACTTCGTCTTCTCGTTCACCACCGACACGCCGCCGACGGTGACCTCGACGACGCCGGTCAACGGCGCCACCGCGGTGCCGGTCAGCAGCACCGTCTCTTTCACCTTCAACAAGGCGGTGAACGTCACCGCCTCGGCGTTCACCTTGCAGTGCCCGACCGGCACGCCGGAGGCGTTCACCCTCAGCCCGGCGCCGCCGGGCGGCACGACCACCTTCACGCTGACGCCGTCGGCCAACCTGCCCGCCGGCACCGTCTGCACGGCGACGGCGGTGGCGGCGCAGATCGCCGACCTCGCCGGCACTCATCTCGCGGCCAACGTCGCCACCTCGTTCACCACCGACACGCCGCCGGCGGTGACCACCACGACGCCGGCCAACGGCGCCACCGCGGTGCTCGCCTCGACGACGGTGACGATCAACTTCAACAAGGCGGTCAACGTCACCGGCTCGGCCTTCACGCTACAGTGCCCGACCGGCACCCCGGAGGCGTTCACCGTCGCGCCGGCGCCGCCGGGCGGCGTCACCAGCTTCACGCTGACGCCGTCGGCGAACCTGCCCGCCGGCGCGGTCTGCACCGTGACCGTGGTCGCCACCCAGGTGACCGACGTCTCCGCCGGCACGGCGATGGCCGCCAATTTCGTCTTCAGCTTCACCATCGACACGCCGCCGACCGTCAGCTCGACGAACCCGGCCAACGGCGCCACCGGGGTGGCGGCCAATTCGACGGTGTCGGTGACCTTCAACAAGGCGGTCAACATCACCAACCCGGCGTTCAAACTCGAGTGCCCGGCCGGCACGCCGGTGGCGTTCACGGTGGCGCCCGCGGCGCCCGGCGGAGTTGCCACCTTCACGCTGACGCCGACAGCCAACCTGCCGACCGACACCACCTGCACCGCCACGGTGCTGGCGACCCAGGTCGCCGACCTCGCCGGCACCCAAATGGCGGCCAACTTCGTGTGGACCTTCTCGACGCCACCCCTGGCCAAGAACGACACCTACCCGGAGAACATCATCGGCAACCTGTCGGTCAACTCGTCGCTGATCCCCTTCAGCGTCACCTCCAACGACGTCTTCCTGTTGCCGGTGACCATCACCGCCTTTGACGCCACCAGCGCCAACGGCGGCGCGGTGACGATGACCACCTCGGGCGCCGGCATCGGCCAGTTCACCTACGCCCCGGCCGCCGGCTTCACCGGCACCGACACCTTCACCTACACCATCACCAACGCCCACGGCAGCTCCACCGCCACCGTCAGCCTCCCCGTCGTCGGCATCATCTGGTTCATCAACGACAACGCCGGCGCGGGCGACGGGCGCCTGGCGACGCCGTTCAACAGCCTGGCAGCCTTCCAGGCGGTCAACGACGGCGTCGGCCGTCATCCGGCGGCCAACGCCAACATCTTCCTCTACGACAGCGCCACCGGCTACACCGGCCCGGTCACGCTGCTCAACGGCCAGAAGCTGATCGGCCAGGATGCGACCTCGAGCCTCTCCGCGATCACCGGTCTGACCCCGGGTGCGAGCAGCTCGACGCTGCCCGCGACCGGCGGCGGCAGCCCGAACAAGGTCTCGATCGCCGCCACCGGCAACACCGTGACCCTGGGCTCGGGCAACACGGTGTGGGGCATGACGCTGGGCAACGCCACCGCCGGCACGGCGCTCATCGGCGCCAGCGTCGGGAGCCTCAAGATCCGTGACCTCACCATCAACACCACCGGCGCCGCGGTGAGCCTCGCCAACGGCGCGCTCGACGCCATCCTCAACGCCGTCACCTCCGGCGGCGGCACGCACGGCATCTCGCTGACCACGACGACGGGTTCCTTCGACGTCGAGGGCGGCGGCGCCTCCGACCCGACCAACACGACGCGCGGCCGCACCACCGCCAAGAACGGCGGCGGCACGCTGACGCTCGGTTCCGGCGGCACCATCCAGAACGCCACCAGCGCCGGCGTCCTGCTGTCCACCGCCACCAACGTGACGCTGCGCAACATGACGATCCAGAACAACGGCGGCGCCGGCGTCAACAATGGCGGCAACGGCATCAACGCCAGCGGCTCTTCAGGGCTCACGCTGGACAACGATCTGATCACCGGCCAGACGGGCAACTCCGGTTTGACCGCGAGCACGCTCGCCGGGCTCGCCATCCAGCACACGCAAATCTCGTCGAACGCCACGAGCGCGTCTGACACCGACACCGACAACGTCAATTTCGGGGCCGACCTCTGCACGACGCCGCCCTGCGCCGACGGCCTCTCCGGCACCGCCACGGTCGCCAACTCGATCTTCGAGACCGCGAACCAGAACGCCTTCGGCATGACCAACCGCAACGCCTCGACGGTGTCGCTGACCGTGACCAACAGCCAGTTCAGCAACTCCGGCAACACCGGCCTGAACAGCCAGTCCTTCGATACCGCCAACGTCAGCCTGAGCGTCAACGGCAGCGACGTGCATCAGAACGTCTCGGACGGCATCCAGTTCGAGGGCAACGATAGCTCGGGCGGCGGCACCTTCACGGTCACCAACAGCACCTTCGATCAGGACGCCGGCGTCGACATCGGAATCGCCTTCGAGGGCAAGGGCAAGACGATGACGTTCGACATCGAGAGCAATACCACGCGGCAGACGCGGGTGCCGATGAGCGAGGCGTCGATCAGCGTCGATCTCGAGGGCCAGGCCACCGCCACCTCGGTCCTGGAGGGCAAGATCCTCAACAACACCGTGGGCAACGCGGCGGTGGTCAATTCCGCCTCCGACATCAGCTCCGGCATCGCGCTGCAGACCGACGGCTTGGGTACGCTCACCGCTCTGATCACCGGCAATACGGTCAAGCAGGCGGGTGCTGACGGGCTGTTCGTGGATGCGTCCGCGGCGGCCGGGTCCGGCAGCACCCTGAACGTCACCGCCACCGGCAACGATTTCGAGGTGGAGACCGCCGACGCCAACGCCTTCCTCGGCGTCTCGCTGGCGAGCGGCGGCTCCGGCGGCACCGACACGTTGTGCGCCCACCTCTCCAACGTCAAGGAGCTCGGCAGCGCCCCAGGCGGCGGCGCCGGGATCGCGACCGAGGAGTTCACCGGCGCGAAGATCGAGCTGCAGGGCTACACCAGCGGCAGCGTCGCGACCTTCCTGCAGGGTACGGCGACCACGGTGTCGCCGGCGGCGCAGGACTTCGGCGGCGGCGGCACGGTCACCGGCGGGACGTGTCCCACCCCGCCGTAGCGAGTCGTATCGCCTGACCGATCATCGATCAACGGCTGCGCAGCACCGACCGATCAACGGAGGAGAAGAATGTCGACGCCATTTCTATCAGAGATCAAGATCGTCTCGTTCGGCTTCGCCCCCAAGGGCTGGGCGCTTTGCAACGGCCAGCTGCTGCCGATCAACCAGAATCAGGCGCTGTTCTCGCTGCTCGGCACGACCTACGGCGGCGACGGCAGGGTGAACTTCGGCCTGCCCAACCTGCAAGGCAACGTGCCGATGCACATGGGCGACGGCCACACGCTGGGCGAGCGCGGCGGCGAGCAGGCCCATACGCTGTCGATCTCCGAGATCCCCACCCACGTCCACACGGCGAACGCCCAGAGCGCCACGACCGGCGGCGTTCCGTCCGCCTCCGGCAATATCCTGACGAGCGCCCCGAACCTCTACAACGATCCCTCCAGCCTCACCTCGCTGCTGCCGAGCACGCTGGCCACCGTCGGCGGCTCGCAGGCCCATCTCAACATGCAGCCTTTCCTGATCCTCACCTGCATCATCGCGCTGTCCGGCATCTTTCCGAGTCAAACCTGAGGAGCCGCCATGAGCCAACCCTACGTCGGCGAGATCCGGATGTTCGCGGGGAACTTTGCGCCAGCCGGCTGGATGTTCTGCGAAGGCCAGCTGCTGCCCATCTCTGAATACGAGACTCTCTTCAACCTCATCGGCACGACCTACGGCGGCGACGGGCAGTCGACCTTCGCTCTCCCGGACCTGCGCGGCCGAATTCCGGTCCACTTTGGCAACGGTTTCACGCTGGCAGAAACCGGCGGCGTCGAGACGGTGACCTTGACGGTGTCGCAGATCCCTGCGCACAGCCACCCCTATCTGGCAACCACCGCCATCGGCAACAACGCCAATCCTGCCGGCAGGGTGGTGGCGGCGCTCAGCGCCGCGGGCAGCGAGTACCTCGCCCCTGCCGCCGGCACTCTTCCGATGGCAGCCGCCGCGATCAGCTCGACCGGCGGCAGCCAGCCGCACGACAACTTTCAGCCGTACCTCTGCATCGACTTCATCATTTCGCTGTTCGGTGTCTTCCCGTCGCCGACCTAGGAGACCGCCATGTCCAACCCCTTCCTGGCTGAGATCCGCATCTTTCCGTTCAACTTCGCGCCCACGGGCTGGGCGTTCTGCGACGGCCAGATCCTGCCCCTGTCGCAGAACACCGCCCTCTTTTCCCTGCTCGGCACCACCTACGGCGGCGACGGCAAGTCGAACTTTGCGCTGCCCAACATGCAGGGCAACGTTCCGATGCATCCGGGACAGGGACCCGGCCTCTCGCTCCACGACCTGGGCGAGACCGGCGGCTCGGACACGGTGACGCTCCTCGAGTCGGAGATTCCCTCCCACAGCCACTCGATGATGGCCTTCGGTGGCCAGGCAAGCGGCCACACCCCCGCTCCCAGCGTCGGCTTCGCGCGCGCCGTCGGCGTCGATGCCTATTCGGCCAACAGCACCTCCGGGCTCGTCCAGATGGCCGACAGTACAGTCGCCCCGGCCGGCGGCGACCAGCCGCACAACAACCTGATGCCGTACCTGACCCTGAACTTCTGCATCGCCCTGCAGGGGGTCTACCCGCCGCGGACGTAGGGACTTGCCTCATCCCGGGGCCGGCCGCCGCGACCGCGCGGGTGGCCGGCCCCGGGAGCCTGCCTTCGCGAGCGTGCTAGCATGCCTTCAGCATGCGCAGCGGCATCGAGATCGGCTTTCTCCTCGATCATCAGTGGCACCTCATGAGGTCGGAGCCCGACGGCAGCAAGCGAGCGACCCTGTTGCTGCTGGGCAGGGTGCTGGCCGATGCGGGCGTTGCCTACGCGATCATCGGCGGTGTCGCGCTGCAGGTCCATCAGGCAGAGCCGAGGACGACTCTCGATATCGACCTGGCGGTGACGGACCGTGGCGAGATACCGCACGAGTCGCTCACGGCGGCCGGTTTTCGCGAGACCGGCCGCTTTGCGCATTCCGACAACTGGGTCGGGCCGGATGGTACGCCGGTTCAATTCACTGACGACCCGGCTCTCCGTGCCGCCGTGTCCCGGGCGGAGCCGATCGAGATCGCAGGCATTCCACTGCTGGTGATCCGCAGCGCCGACCTGCTGCACGAGAAGCTGCGGGCAGCGGCGGACCCGGCTCGCCGCCGCTCGAAGCGTTTGCAGGATCTGGCCGATGCAGAGAGCCTAATCGAGGCCGATCCAGCGGCGGCGGCGGCGCTCACCGACGAGGAGAGAGCGACGCTGCAGCGTCTGCCATAGGATCCCGCACGGTGCGGCCGCGGGCTCCCAAGGCATCGCCACCCAGGGACGACGCCGGCGACGAGGTCTGAGGCGCCGGCGATGCGGCGGTGGGCTCCTCCGGCACCGGCGGCGTCGCGGGCGCAGCGATCCCCAGGCCTGCCAGCAGCTCGCCGCGCACCGCCAGCAGCTGGACGCGGGCGTTGAGCAGGCCGGCAGCCGCCTTGATCTCCTCTTCGCGGGTGTCGGCCAGAGCCGCTTCGCGGCTGTCGAGGTCGTCGGGGTTGGCGCGGCCCTCGGCGGCCAGGGCGCCCTGGATGCGCAGGTCCTCCTCGGCCACGGCGCTGGACTGGCGGGCGAGGTCGGCGGCGGCCTGGGCCTGATCCAGGGCGGCCTCGGCGCGGTGGACCTCGATCTCGAGCTGCTCGGCGCGCGCCCGCTGCTGCTGCTTCAGGCGGTCGAGGCCGGCATCCGCCTGTGCGATGCCGTCGCGGCGGCGGCCACCGCTCCACAGCGGCACGGTGACCGCCAGGGCGACGCTCCAGTCGTCTTCCCGGAATTTGACGTAGAACTGATCGACGCCGTTGGCGCGCGACAGGCGCGAGTACTGGGCGTCCGCATCGACGGTGACCTGAGAAAAGGCGCCCAGATTGAGCCGGCGGGCGCGTTCGAGCAGCTCGATCGCATGGGCCGCATGGGCCAGATCGGGGTCGGCGTCGCGGGCGGCCGCGAGGGCGCCGGCGCGCAGGTCGCGGCCGGGCTCGGGGGTCCCCGCCAGCGGGTCGTCGGGCAGCGCCAGCGGCGCGTTGGCGTCCAGGCCGAGGCGGCGCCGGAGCTCCCAGAGATCGACGTCGCGGGCGGCGGCGACCTCCATGCGGCGCAGCCGCGCCCTGGCCTCGCGTAGCCGCGCCTGCGACAGATCGAGGTCGGTGACCCGGGACTCGGCGCGGAGGTCGGCGGCGCGGCGGGACATCGACTCGTAGGCGGCGAGGCGGCGCTCGGCGCCTGCCAGCAGCTGCTGGCCGGTCCAGCAGCGCGCGTAGAGGTCGGCGATCTCCCGCGCCGCCTGCACCCGTGCCCGCTCGTAGGCGGCCCGCGCGGTGGCGGTCCGGGCGCGCGCCTGCAACCCTTGGGAGCGCTGCTGGTTGTTGTACAGGCTCTGGTGGAGGTCGACGCTCACCACCGCCGGCACTCTGCCGACGACGGCGACCGGCAGGCCGCGGCCGACGCCCGGGGTGGTGCTGACCTCGGCCCCAGGGCGAAAGGCGTCCGCAGCCAGTTGGGCACCGGCATTCTCGACCTGCGCGGCGGCGGCCGCGGTGGCGACCTCCGGAGAGTTGGCGAGCGCCAGCTCGGCGGCGCGCCGGAGGGAGAGGACGGGCGGCGCGCCGGCGGGCGCCGGCGCCGGCGGGAGCTGGGCGAACCCGGGGGTCCCGCCGAGCGCCAGCAACAGCAGTGCCGCCGGCGCCGGCCCAATCTTCCCGCGCGCCGAGAACGCAAGCTTGCAACGGGCAGCGCACGAGGCGATGCCTCGCAGTGCGAAGAAAACCTTTCTATTCATGTCGCAGCGCCTCCACGGGGTTCATGTTGGCGGCGCGGCGGGCCGGCACCAGGCCGAACAGCACCGTGACGCCGCAGGAGAAGACGAAGGCGAGCACCGTCGCCGTGGCGGAAACCTGGACCTTGATGGTGTGGACCAGCAGCTGGGCGGCGAGCGGCAGGGCGAGCCCACCCATCACTCCGAGCAGCGAGCCCACCGAGCCGAGCACCAGCGCCTCGAACAGGAACTGCTGCAGGATGTCGCGGCGGCGGGCGCCGACCGACATCCGCAGGCCGATCTCGCGGGTGCGCTGCTCGACCGAGGAGAGCAGGATGTTCATGATGCCGACGCCGCCGACCACCACCGACACCGCCGCCACCAGGATGAACACCACCAGCAGGCCGACTGAGATCTGGTTGGCGACGCGCACCACCGCCCGCATGCTCTGCACCTCGTACTGCGAGCCGGGATGGTGGCGCTCGCGCAGGATCTCCTCGACGGTCGCGACCGCCAGCGGCATGACGTCGAAGTCGTGGACCTGGGCGAACAGCGTGTCGACGCGATGGGCCGGGGTGAAGAACCAGCTGGTGGTGATCGGGATGAAGATGGTGTCCGGGGTGACGTCGCCCTGGCCGAGGGTGTCCACCGGCTCCTCGAACTCGCCGATCACCGCGAAGGTGAGGCCCAGGGCGCGGACGGTCTTGCCGGCGAGCTCGTCGTCGCCCGGCCACAGCTGGTCGTAGAGGTGGCGGCTGACGACGCAGACCTTGGCCTGCGCCGAGACGTCGTCTTCGTCCAGGAAGCGGCCGCGCAGCACCCGCACGTTCTTGCGCACCAGCGGGTAGTTGGCGCTGGTGCCGAGCACGGTCAGGGTGGCGCTGCGGGCCTGCACCGCCACCTCGCCGTGCAGGATCACCAGCGGCGTGACGCCAGCGAAGAGGTCGCGCCGCTCGGCGACCGCGACGGCGTCGGTGTCACGGATCTGGTCGTCGAGCTTGCGCGCGGCGCCGGCGCTGGCGGTGCCCAGGTAGTCGGCCCACAGCAGGTGGGAGCCGACGCCCTCGATCTGCGCCATCACGAAGCTGCGGCCGGTCAGGCCGAGCGCCACCACCAGGATGATCGCGGCGGTGCCGACGAACAGGCCGACCAGGGTGAGCCAGGTTTGCAGCGGGTGGGTGTAGAAGCGCTGGACCGCGCTCTCGATCACCTCGGCGCGCGGCCACCACTCAACGAGCCGGCTTCGCTTCGACGACACGAGCGTCCTCTTCCAGCGCCGGCGGGCCCTCGGCGACGACCCGTTCGCCCTCCTGCAGGCCGCTCAGCACCTCCACCGTCGCGAGGCCGATCAGCCCGACGGCGACGTCGCGGCGATGGGCATGGTGGCGGTTGACGACGTAGACGTAGCGCCGCGCGCCGCCGGCGCCCGGCGGTGCCTGGGCCGCGGGCGCCGCGGGAGCTCCGGGCGGCGCGTCTCCGGCGGCCGGCTCGAGGTCGCCCTGCTCGGCCTCACGGCGCAGCGCCGACCGCGGGATGCTGAGCACGCCGCGCTTCTGGGCGACCACCACCTGCACGTCGACGGCGGCGTTGGCCGGCAGAGTGTGCACGGGATCGGACAGCTCGCCGACGATCTCGCCCACCTCCCGCCCGCCGGCTTCGCGCAGGCCGGTGCCGACGCGCTCCACGGTGCCGTCCCACTGGCGATCGGGCAGGCCGTTGAAGGTGACGATCAGCCGCTGCCCGGGAGCGACCCGTGGCAGATCCGGCTGATCGACGCGGCAACGCACGTGCGGGCGGTCGGGATCGGTGACGCTCGCCACCAGCTGGCCGGCCGTTACGGGCTCGCCTGCCGCCCGCGGCAGGCCGTAGACCGTGCCGTCGAAGGGCGCGCTGACGCCGAGCCCCCGCAGCCGGCGCTCGAGCTCGGCGGCGGCGGCGGCGGCCAGCGCCAGCCGCGAGCCGCCGCCGGGGTGGGCGGCGGAGTCGGCGTCGGCAACGGCCGGTCCGCCGGGCACGCCGGCCGCGCCGGCAGGTGTCCCGGCGGCGGCGCTCCCCGGCGGCGCGCGGCGCAGGGAATCGAGCCGGGCCGCGGCGTCGCGCACCCGGTCGAGCGCCTGCTGCCAGGCCAGCTGGTCGGCGTCGAGGGTGGCGCGGGGAATCGCCCCCTGAGCGACCAAGCGGCGGTCGCCCGCCACCTGCTGCTCGCGCCATGCCGCCTCGCGCCGCTCGCGGTCGAGCTCGGCGGCGGCGGCGGCACTGTCCGACTGTAGCTGCCGCATCTCGGAGCGGGCGTCGCGCGCGCGTGCCTCGAGGTCGGGGTTGAACAGGCGCAGCAGCAGCTGGCCGCGGCGCACCCGGTCGCCCTCGTGGACGGCGATCGCCGCCACGGTGCCGCCGTCGGCGGCGTGGAGCTCGCCGCCGGTGGGGGGCTCGAGGCGGCCGTCGCAGAGCACGCGCACCAGCAAGTCGCCGCGCACCACCGGCGCCAGCGTCACCGCCACGGCGCGGCGCCGCCAGGCGACGATGCCGGTGGCGATGGCGACCGCCGCGACCACCCCCAGGAAGCTGAAGACGTAGCGCTTCCACGGCCGCCGCCGCCGGCGCGGGCGGCCGAGGATCGCCGGCGGCTGGCCCTCGGCGCCGCTCAGAACGCTACCGTCATCCCGAAGCGCAACAGCCGCGGATCGCTGCGCAGGATCGGCTGGAGGAAGGTCGGGTTGGTCTGGATGACGTTGTCGGACTGGAAGCCGTCCTCGTTGAAGAACGGATTGACCCGCAGCACGGTCTGGTGGTTGAACAGCCGGAAGAGGTCGAGGATGAAGTCGATGCGGACCGGGCCGGCGGTGTAGGGGTAGTCGAGGTGCAGATCCATGTCCCAATCGGCGGGCGTGCGCCCCAGGCTGCCGCGGGGCGCCAGGAACAGCGGCACCGGCGTGCCGTTGACCAGGGCGAACGAGCCTAGATCGTCGATCGGGATGCCGCTGCGATAGTAGGCGTTGACGCCGGCGGTGAGGCCGAAGCCGAAGGTGTAGAAGCCGGTGAGCTTGGCCTGGTTGGGCCGGTCGTTGGCGAGCTTGCCGAAGGCGTTCTGGGTCAGCTGCGGGTAGTCGAAATCGAAGTTGCCGTGGGGGTCGGCCTCGCCGAGCTCGTTGAAGCTGCCGTCGTAGTTGCCGCGCAGCTGCGAATAGGAATAGGAGGCGATCAGGTAGGTGCGCGGCGAGAAGCGGTCCTGGGCGGTCAGCAGCACGCCCTTGTAGGTGCGGCGCGCCTTGGGCAGCGGCTCGCAGGACTCGCTCGCCCGGCCCTCGCTGGGGTTCAGGCCGTTGGTGCAGAGGATGGGCCCGGTGAGGCCGGCGGGCAGGGCGACGTTGCTGAAGTTGCCCAGGCCCCACGGGCTGATTCCCGGGTTCATCAGCACGCAGCCGTTCGAGGTCAGGCCGAAGGCGGCGTCGTTGCCCTGCAGGTCGCAGCGGTCCTCGACCGCCCGCAGCAGGTTCGAGTACACGCCGCGGATGCCGACGGTCAGCTCCGAGCTCAGCCGGCGCTCGTAGCCGAGGTTGAACTGCTCTTCGAGCGGCGGCGCCAGCTTGGGGTCCGCCGGCTCGGTGATGGTGTTGGGGAAGCTCTGGCAGCTGATCGAGGTGGGACCGCAGTCGAAGGTGAAGCCGGCGAGGTCGGTGATGCTCAGGTTGGTGCCGTGGAAGGCTCCCGCCTGGATGTCGAGCGGGATGGCCTCGGTGAAGCGGCCGTAGGCGAAGCTGACCTTCGACAGGCCGTTGGACTCGGGGTCCCAGGTGATGCCGACGCGCGGCACGAAATTGCCGGTGAGGTTGGCGACGGTGGCGCCGGTGACCGCGTCGTCGAGCTTGTACTGGTCGTAGCGCACGCCGGCGTTGATCGTCAGGTTGGGCAGCGCCGACCAGGTGTCCTGGGCGAAGAAGGCCAGGTTGTCGGTCTTGGGGTTGCCAGTGGCCGACGGCACCACGTGGTCCTCGCCGAACTGCCCGGAGGAATCGCCGAACCAGCTCTGGGTGTAGAGCAGCTGGCCGTTGGCGAGCGCGCTGACGATGCGGTTGTAGCCGCCCGGGATGGCGTGGGTGACGGTGCCGGAGATGGCGGCGAAGTCGGCGCCGATCTTCATCTGGTTGGGCCCCAGGAAGCCGGTGACCGTCCCCTTGATCTCCTGGCGCTGGTAGCTCTCGTCGATCAGCGGCGTGGCGCCGGGCAGCGGGATGAACACCCACGGCGCGCCGGTGTAGCAGCCGGGCAGGTTGCAGGTGGCGAGGTTGAGCGTCGGCACCTGCGAGGGGTCGCTGGTCAGGAACGGCGGATTGAAGACCGGCGACACCTGGTTGAGCTCGCGGTGGTCGAAGAACCCGACCTCGGCCAGGAACTGGTCGGTGACGCCGTTGGCGATCACCGACAGGTCGGGGCGGCCGCTGGAGATGGTGATCATGCGGCTCGTCGGCGGGCCGTCCTGGATCAGCTGGGCGTTGTTGGTGGAAGGATCGCCGATCACCGAGCCGACCACGTCCACCTGGCTGGTGGGGGTCCAGGTGAGCTTGCCGGCGAACAGGTCCTGCGTCTGGCTCTCGCTGCGGAAGGTGGAGCCGTCGAACGGGCTGCCCGAGCCGGTCACCAGGGTGGTGTCGCGGGTGGCATCGGTGCGGTCGTAGACGCCGAAGAACCAGAGGCGGTCCTTGACGATGTAGCCGCCCAGCCCGGCGCCGTAGTCCTGATTGCCGAAGCCGGCGAAGTTGCCGCCGACCACTCCGGGCTTGGCCTTGGCCTCGAGGTCCTGGTTGTCGAAGTAGCCGTAGGCCTTGCCGTGGTAGGTGTTGCCGCCCGAAGGGGTGATGGCGTTGATGACGCCGCCCAGGGCGCGGCCGAACTCGGCGGGGTAGTCGGCGGTCTTGATCTCGACCTGCTGCAGGAACTGCTCGGGGATGACCTTGGCCTCGGCGCCGATGCGGATGCCGGTCACGTCGACGCCGTCGATCAGGTACTGGTTCTCGAGGCTGGTGGCGCCGAAGACCGAGAGCGCGTTGTTGTTGTCCAGGCTGACGCCGGGCTCGAGCAGCGCCACCGCGGTGTAGTCGCGCGATAGCGGCAGGCTCTCGAAGACCTTGGCGTCGACGGTGTCGGAGACCTCGACGGCGGTGGGGTCGATGCGCGGCGCCTCGGCGCGGACGGTGACCTGCTCGGAGACCGCCGGGCTGAGCCGGAAGTCGAGGCGGGTGGTGGCGACGACCGAAACGATGGCGGTGCTGTCCTGCGGCGCGAAGCCGGCGAGCTCGGCGCGCACCTGGTAGGTGCCGGGAGGCAGCAGCGAGAGGTGGTAGATGCCGAAGCCGTCGGTGACCGCGACGCGGCTGCCGGGCAGGGCGCCGGTGGCGGTGACGGTGACGCCGGGCAGGACGCCGCCGTCAGGGCCGGCGGCGCGCCCTTCGATGGCGCCGGTGGTGGTCTGCGCCACGGCGGCGGTGGCGATGGCCGCCGCCAGCAGAGCGGCAAGCCATGACGGACGGAGCGATCCTCTCGTGGTCCACATCCGGCACCTCCTCGAGCTGGGGGTCGGCGGCGACAGGCGGAGCAAGGCATGGAAACGCGCGGCCGGCGACCTGCCTGGGTGTACCTGCGTCGGTGTACCTGCGAGTGTACGGTGTACGTTTAAGACAGCGGCCGAATTGTAACACCTATGGCGCCATGTTGAAGGGGCGGAGCTCGCTGGCTGCCTGGGTCATGGCGCGGCGGGCGGCGCCCAGGTGGGCGGCGACGTCGGCGTCGCGGTAGGCGAGGCAGGAGTCGGCGGTGGCTTTGAGCTCGGTGTAGGCGGTGGCGAGGGACGTGGCGACGCTGTCGACGGGTGCTTGCAGGAGCTGCGGATCGACGAGCAGCGCCTGGGAGGAGGCCTGGAGGTCGCGGCAGGCGGCCAGACGCCGCCGCGGGTCGGAGGCGGAAGTATCCGCGGCCATGCCGTATTGCGACAGGGCGAGGCTGACGGCGGCGGCGTGGAGCGAGTAGCGGCTGTACCAATCGCGCATCGCCGCGGCGACCCGTTCGCTCTCGCTCGGGCCGGTCGGGGCGGCGGTGCCGACGTGCACCCTGGGTCCGTTTTCGGCCGGGCGGCGGGAGCGCCGCCAGGCCTCCATCTCGGCCTGCGATTGCTCGGCCAGGCGCTGCTGTTCCTGCCACTCGGCGCGCTTGCGTTGCAGCTCGTCGACCGCGGGCGGCGCCACGGCGTGTGGCAGCGGCAGGCTGCCGGGCGGGGCAGACTCCGGTGCCACGGGCGGGGCGGGCGGCGGGACTGCCTGGGCCTGCTGGGCGACCGGTTTGGGCGCGCCGAGATCGCAGCCGGCGGTGGTGCCGAGGAGCAATGCCGCTGCCGCCAGCAGGGCGGCGTGCGTCATCCGCCGCAGCGCAACGGCAGGTTGCTCGCTCATCGCTCGATCCCTCCTCGGCCCTTTGCAGCGGGTCTTTTACAGTCGGTGATGGAAGACATTATATGCTAGGGATATCGCCTTCACCCGCCCAGCGAGGCCGCTCGACCAGAGCTACGTAGCGCCGGCGACGCTGGCGCAAATCCGCGGTGTGGCGCGGAGGACGCCCATGTTGTCGTATCGCTCGCGCCGCTCCCGATCCTGCCCGACGGCGCCAGCCGGTCCGACGGCGCCCTCCGGCTCGATGGTGCGAGCGAGCCCGGCCGGGGCGCAGGCAGCGGCGCCGGCGGCGGTGGCGCGGCTGGCGCGGCTCTCGCCGTCGGCCGTGCTCGCCGTGCCGGCGGTGATCGCGGTGCCGGCGAGCCTGGCGCGGCGGGCGGCGCCGGTGTTGTTCTTGATCGGCGCGCTGCCGGGCCTTGCCGCGCCGCCGCCGGCGACCGGAGCCATGCCGGGGCCGCGGCCGTTGAGCGCTGCCGAGCGCCAGGGCGTCCAGCTGGCCGCTGAGTATCTGGTGGGCGGCGCCGCCGCCTGGTGGCCGGAGCTGGCGCGGACCTCCTGGCTGCGAGGCCTGGGGCGGGAGGCGGCGATCGCCGAGATCGAGGTCCGCGCGGGAACGCCGGCCGGCTCGCACTGGCGGCTGCAAGCGGCGCCCGCCGAGTTCGCGGACCATGGCGCGGTGTTCACGGTGGAGCTGCCGTCCGGCGCCGACGACACCCTGCTGCTGATGCTGGCGGCGGAGGACGGCGGCTGGAAGATCGACTCGCTGCGGATCTCCGCCGAGCGGGGTCGTGGCGGCGCCGGCTCGGGCTCGGGGCCGGGAGAGGGAGCCGGAGCAACCGCATCGCGCTGGAGCTTCGCCAGCCTGCTGGCGCGGTATCGCAAGGCGCTTGCGGTGATCCTCGCGGCGGCCGGCATGCTGGCGGTCACGGTCGCGAAAATCTGGCAGTCGCGGCGCCGGCGGGCGACCCGGCCGGTGGTGGCGGCCGGTCGCGCCTCCTTCGCCATAGCGCCGCCGGCGCGCTCGCCCGGCGCCGTCGCGCTGGGCGCCGCGGGGGTCGTGCTGCTGGCGCTGGCGGCTGCCGCCGCGGCGGGCCTGGCCGGCGGCGGCGCGGGTTCGGTCGGCGGCGGCGCAGGTCCTGCCGGCGGCGGCGCGAGTTCTGCCGGCGGGAGCGCGGGCTCTGCCGACGCAAGCGGTCCGCTCTCGGACGATACTGGCGGCGGCGAGGCTGCTCCAGCCGGTGCCGTCGCCATGCCCTGGCCCGAGCATGCGACGCTGCGCGCGCTGCTGCCCTTGCGGCGAGCCTTGACCGCGCCGGTCGGCGACACGCCCGACACCTCCCTGGATGCTCTTGCCGCGGCGGCGGGCGGCGATGCGGCGGCCACCGAGGTGGCGCTGCTGTGGCGGGCGCAGCACCGGCTCGATCGCGGCGACCTGGCGGGCGCCGAAAGCTTGCTGCGCGGCCTGCCGGTGCCCGCCGCGGCGCCGCTCGCCGAGCTGCTGCGGGCGCGCCTGGCCTTGCTTCGCCTGCAGCAGGTGGAGACCGGCCTCGCCTACGAGCGGGCGCTGGCGACCGGCGTCGCCAACGAAGGGTTGATGATCGAAGCGGTGGAGGCGCTCTACATCCTCGGCTTCGAGGATACCGCCAAGCGCTACCTGAACGAGCTGGCGGCGCTCGGAGCGCGCAACGCCGAGGCGTACTACGGGCTCGCGGACCTGGCGCTGATCGACGACCGCAAGGTCGATGCGCACCGGGATTTCCGCATCGCCTGGCGGCTGCGGCCGATCGCCCGCGCCGAGCTGCTGTCGCAGCCGCTCAGCGCCTTCATGCTCCAGGACCGCGACCTGCGTCACCTGCTGTCGCTGGGCACCTACGCCGAGCCGCTGGGCGCCTGCCGCGACCTGCCGCCTCGCGCGCTGGTCCTGCCGCCGGGCTTCCGGGCGCGGCTGCTGGGCGAGGAGCTGCGCCTGAGCGCGGGAGACTCCGAGGTATGGGTGCCGGGAGGCTGCGACCTGGCTCCGGCCGGCACCGCCCAGGAGGGCGCCACCACCTGGCAGGAGGAGCGCGCGACGGCGGCCCTGGCCCGCATCCCCGAGCTGCGGCGGGTTGCCGGGACGGCCGGCGCGCTGGCCCAACCGGTGCTGCGCCGGCAGACCGAAGAGGCGGCGGCGGCACTGGCGGAACGGCAGCGCTGGCCGGAGCTGATCGCGATCACCGAGGGCCTGGCCCAGCCCGCCGCCATCCTGCCGAACCGTCTCGCCCGCCTGCGCGCCGTGGCCCTCACCCGTGCCGGCCGCAAGCCGGAGGCGCGGCAGCTGCTGGTGCGCCTGGCGCTGGGCGACAAGGCGAGCAAGCGGGCCGATCCGGGAGCGCTCTACCAGCTGGCCAACTTGCTCGAGCAGGAAGGAGAGTTCGACCAGGCCCTCCGGCTGGTCGGCAAGGCCAACTCCGAGCTGCCCTCGCCGCCCGGCGGCGACCGCATCCTGCAGCTGACGCTGGAGAAGCGGCTGGCGGTGTCGATGGAGCAGCTGCGCAGCCCGCATTTCATCGTCAGCTACCCGCTGTCGCGCGGGCCGGCATTCGCCCAGGAAGCGATGCACGTCCTGGAGAGCGAGCGCGAGCGGCTGCAGAAGTGGATCCCGCTGCCGGCCGGCGGCGGCGCGCCGATCGAGGTCCGGTTGCTGCCGTTCCAGGACTTCGAGCTGGGGTTCTCCCAGGGAGGCGACGTGCTGGGCCTGTACGACGGCGTGGTGCGGGTGCCGCTCGGCAGCCTGCGGGTGTTCAGCCCGTTCGCGGTCTCGATCTTGAGCCACGAGCTGGCGCACGCGATGATCGCGCAGCGCACCAACGACCGCGCCCCGCACTGGTTCCACGAGGGCCTGGCGCAGCACATCGAGATGTCGGAGGAGGGCCGCGTCAACCCGATCGCCGACTACCGCTCGACCGACCGCCTGCTGGCCTTCCCGTTGCTCGAGCCGGCGCTGCAGAGCTTCTCGTCGGCGGTCTGGGTGGGCGCCGCCTACGACGAGGCGCTGTGGACGCTGAACTACGTCGAGGCGCGCTACGGCGTGGCCGGCATCCATCGCCTGCTCGACGCCTTCCGCGCCGGTCAGACGACCCCCGAAGCCCTGGCCGGAGCCCTCGGCACACCGGTGGCGCGCTTCGATCAGGACCTCTGGACCTGGTGCACCACCCAGGCGCCCAGGGCCTGGCGCGTCGAGGTCGTGCGCTACGACGGCGGCGAGAAAAAACCGCGCGAGCTCTGAGCGGCGCCGGCGCAGGGCACCCGCGGCTCGATCGCCTGCACAGCGGCTGGATCCGGCCAGGGTGAACGGCCCCGCCTCCGCGCAAGGCGGAGGCGGGAGCGGGGAACAGGTGGACTTTCGGGATGGCCTCTCAGCGGCCGGGGGGCGGGGTGCCTTCGGGGCGCTTCGGCTCGGGCTTCTTCTCCGGCGCCGGTTGGGCCTTGCGCTGCTGGCTCGGCGGCGGCTGGTGCTGCGCCGCCTTGGCCTCGGCCTGGTGACGGGCCTCGAGCTGCTGCTGCTCGCGCTGGTGCTGCTGCTGCTGCGCCTGGACCTCGGTCGCATGGCGCTGCGCCAGCTCCTGATTGTTCGCGGCGGGGGTGTTGCGCGCCTGCCCCGCGGTGTTCGAGGGCGAAGGATTCTCGGGACGGGAAGGGGTGGCGGGAGCGGCGCCCCGGTTGGCGGCGCCGCCCTGCGCCTCACGCTGATGGATCTGCTGCAGCTGGGTGCGTTCCTTGGCCTGCTGCGCCTGCAGGGCCTGGGTCTCCTGCTGATGCTGGCGCTGCAGGTCGGCGCCGGCGGCGCGGGCGCGTTGCGGCGGCGGCGGCGGCGGAGTGGCCCGCTTGACGATGGTCGGCTGGAAGACCGTCAGCTGGCCGCCGCGCACCTGGGCTCCCCGGGGCGCCGCGCCGGACTTGACCGTGGTCACCTGTAGATGCGGCACCCGCTGGCCGGTGACCTGCGCGACGTGCTGCTCGGCGATACCCTGGTTGACGACGCGGTTGTTCACCACCGTGTACTTGGTGACGTTGATCGTGTTGTGGATGATCGTCACGTTGCGCGCCTGCGGCTCGACGTAGGTGATCACGTTCGCCGCCAGGAAGGAGCGCTCGGGAACGAAGCAGAAGTGCGTCGGGCCGAGCACCACGTCGAGGTTGATGCCGGCGAAGTCGAGGCCGATGCCGGCGCGGAACTGGACCTGGGGCGGCAGCGGCGCCCAGCCGATGTAGCCGCCGCCATTGCGCCAGGCGACCCACGCCGGACCCCACTCGTAGCCGGGGATCCATTCCCAGCCATAGTCCTGGTCGTAGGTCCAGCGGCCATAGTGGTAGGTGGCCCAGCCGAACGGCTCGTCGGACACCCAGGTCCAGCCGTAGTCGGTCATCACCCAATGGCCGAGAGCGTAGGGGCGCCAGGAGGCGGCGGTGCCGTACGGCACCCAGACCCAGCCGTAGGACTGGCTCTCGACCCAGTGGCCATAAGGCGACAGCTGGTTATAGAAGAACGAGACGTCGACCGGGCCGGCCGGAGCGGTCTGGTCGGAGGGCTGCGGATAGTCCGGCGGCTGCGCCGCGGCGTACTGGACCGGCGCCTCGGCGGCGGGATCCGGCGCCTGGGGCGCAGAGGGATCCGGCTGGGCGGTGTAGGGGGCCTGCGCCTGGGGCGCAGAGGGATCCGGCTGTGCGTAAGCACCCGGCTGCTGGTAGGCGTCCGCCGGCGGGGCGTCGGGTGCCTGGGCGAAGACGGCGCAAGCGCTGCCGGCAAGAGTCAGCAGCCCGGCCAGCGCGACATGTTTGGCGTTCATGGTTCTCACCTCGAGTCGAGTAACGAGCCTTCAGGTTTGAGAGAGTGTTGGCGCGGCATTGGCCGCTGAGACTGCCTTCGACAGGTTCCTGTATCAAAGATCGTGCCTGATCCCCGCGCCGTTCTCGGCGGCGTCGCCGTCAAAGCTGGCAGAACTGCCACAAACTATTATGTAGCAATGCTTTAGCCGGCAAGGCCCGCGATTGAAGAGAGCGCCATGGGAGTGGCGTGCTGGCTTAGAACGACCTCTCCAGAGGACGTCAGTCGAGAGCCCGGTCCGCCAGGCACCGCCTATTTGCGGTGCAGTGCCACCGCGCCGCCGAGCAGGAACAGCCCCAGCCAGATCGGCCAGGGACCGTGGGCGCCGGCCAGCACCGCACCCGCCAGCAGGCAGAAGCCGCCGAAGATGGTGCCGCGCAGGCCGGCGAACGGGTTCTCGGGGGCGCGGCGCGCCGTCTGCTCGAGCAGGCGCAGGCCTTCGGTGATCAGCGCCGGCGCCTTGCTCACCGCTTCGAGCAGCTCGGGCAGCGCCTGCATGCCTTCGCGGGCGAGGTTCAGCGGGTTGAACTGGTCGAGGAAGATTTTCCTGGCGTGAGTCTGCGAGACCGCCGCCACGTCGAGCCCTGGCTTCAGGATCTGGCCGACGCCTTCGAAGGTCACCAGCGCCTTGACCATCAGCACCATCTCGACCGGGAAGTACATGCGGTGCTGGGCGCCGAGGTTGACCGAATAGAGGATCAGCTGCGCCAGCGAGAAATCGCGGAAGTTGGCGGCACGGTTCCAGCGCTGCAGGATCTCGGTCACCTCGCGCCGGAAACCCACCGGATCGGCGCCCGGCCCCGGCTGGGCGACGTTGCCGAGGTAGCGGGCGGCGCCCTCGGCGTCGCCCATCACCAGCGCGTAGTAGTAGTTGAGCAGCGTGCGTCGCAGGCCCTGGTCGAAGCGCCCGACCATGCCAAGGTCGATGAAGCCGACCCGCGGGCCGGGCAGCACCAGCAGGTTGCCGGGATGCAGGTCGGCGTGAAAGAAGCCGTCCTTGAACAGCATGCGGATGATCGCCGCCGCGCCGAGATCCACCAGGGTGTCGCGGTCCTCCGCGGACATCGCCAGCGCCTCCGGCGAGGTCGGCTTGAAGCCGTCGAGGAACTCCATGCACAGCACGCCCTGGCTGCTGTAGCGGCGGTAGATGCGCGGGAAGTGCACGCCGGCGAGGTCGTGGAAGTTGGCGGCGAAGGTCTCGGCGTTGTCGGCTTCCCGCCGCAGGTCGACCTCGCGCCGCGTGTACTCGACGAACTCGGCGATGACCCGCTTCGGCTGGTAGCGCGGCAGCAGCCTCTGCAACACCCGGCCGAGCAGGTTGAGCAGCACGGCGTCGCGGGAGAGCGTCTCGCGGATGCCCGGCTTGACCGCCTTGATGATCACCGAGTCGCCCTCGACCGTCGTGGCGCGGTGGATCTGCGCGATCGACGCCGAACCGGTCGGCTGCGGATCGACCCAGGAATACATCTCGGCGATCGGGCGCCCGGTGTCCTTGACGATCAGGCCGAGGTAGCGCGGCATGGGCACCACCGGCAGCCGGTCGAGCAGGTTCTTCAGCTCCTCGGTGATCGCCGGCGGCAGCAGGTCCTGGCGCAGCGCCAGCACCTGCCCGAGCTTGATGTAGGTGGGCCCGAGCATCTCCAGGCGCCGGCGCAGCTGCACCGGGAAGGGGCGGTCGACCAGGCTGCGATTGACCAACGGCCGGGTCAGCCAGGCGAGCAGCGCGGCCAGCCCCAGGAGCACGCGATGGCGTTTCGCCGCCGGCGTCTGCCGGTCGCGCACGTAGGCGTTGAGGCCGCCGAAGGTCAGGCCGACGAGGTGGCGCTGGATGACGAAGAAGCGCCGCACCAACCCCTCCGGCGGCACGTCCGGAAGGATCTCGTAGCCGGGCATCGGATCGTCGCCGGCGGGCGTCAGGGTCGCCACCGGCGGTGGCGGAACGGGCGGCGCCGCGGCTGGCTCGACTTCAGGATGCGCCACGCCGGCCGAATGTCCTCCGGCGTCTCGGGTGCTCCGGGTGTCCGCGGGCGTTGCCGGGCGTCTCCGGGGGCGTCTACCGGTTGCGGCCGTACTTCTCGTGGCTCGATACCCAGTCGAGCGAGGAGATGGCGGCGGCCAGCGAGATCTCGCCGGCCAGCACCACGCCGGCAACGATCTCGGCGAACTTGTTCACCTTGCCCCTGCCGGTGCAGCCCAGGATGCCCAGGCATTCGCGCTGAGTAGCGAGGGCGGTGCCGCCGCCGTGGGTGGCGACGATCAGCGACGGGATGGTGATCGAGATGTAGAGGTCGCCGCCCGGCGACACCTCGGTGTAGACCACTCCGGCCGAGGACTCCGCGACGTTGGCGACGTCCTGACCGGTGGCGATGAATAGCGCCGTGATGGCGTTGGGGGAGTGGCAGCCGTTGTTGTTGGCCCCGGAGAGGAAGGCGCCGACGTTGGCGATGTTGGCGTGGTAATGCACCGTCTCCGGATCGACCCGCATGTGCTGCAGCAGCACGTCGCGGGGGATGGTGGCCTCGGCGGTGACGCGCTTGCCGCGGGTGCGCATGATGTTGATCTGCGACGCCTTCTTGTCGGTCGCGAAGTTCGATTCGAGGTAGAAATGCCGGATGTTGGCGGCGTTCTCGAGCATCCAGCTGCACGCGGCGAAGGTGGCGCGGCCCACCATGTTCTGGCCGGCGGCGTCGCCGGTGGTGTAGTTGAAGCGCAGGAAGACCAGCTTGTTCGACAGGTACTTGTCGATATAGGTCAGCTTGGCGACGCTCGACGTGGCCTCGGCCTCGGCGCGGATCTCCGGCAGGTGTTCGTCCACCCAGGCGGCGAAGTCGCGGGCGTGGCGCGCGTTGTCGAAGACGAACACCGGCGCGCGCTGCATGGCGTCGCCGACCACCGTGCACAGCACACCGCCTGACAGGTTGAGCACCTTCATGCCGCGGTTGTAGGAGGCGACGAGCGTGCCCTCGGTGGTGGCGAGCGGAATCAGGAACTCGCCGTCGGCATGCTCGCCGTTGACCCGCAACGGTCCGGCAAAGCCGATGGGCACCTGGGCGACGCCGGTGAAGTTCTCGATGTTGCCGCGGGTGATGGCGGGATCGAAAGAATATTTGTCGATGTGCTCGAACTTGACGCCGGTGTAGCGCTCGATGAACTTCTGCCGCTGGGCGATGATCTCCGGACCGTGGTTGTGCTCCTTGTCGTAGGGCACCGCGGCGCGCGCCGGCGCCTCGTCGGCGATGGCGTCGGTGACCTTGAAGGCGAGCGCGCCGAAGGGGCTGGCCTCGAAGGCGAGCGCGATCTCGTGGGTGCCCCGGGCCAGCGGCTCGATGCGGGCGCGGATGCGCACCACGCGGCGCAGCGGGAAGGCGAGCACGTTGTCCGGGCGCACGGCCGAGGCGGCGAGCTCCGGGCCGTCGTCGAAGACGAAGGTCAGGTTTTCGAGCGGCACCGGCTGGCCGTTGATGCGGACTTCCGAGAGGTTGGTCAGGTTGGCGTCGGCAAGGCGGTTCTTGAGGCTGAAGCGGACGCCCTCGGGGGAGTTCTGCAGGCTGCCGAAGTTGTACATCTGCTTGAGGATGAGCGACGGGATCTTCATGGGATCGGTCCTCGACTGTCGAGCGCGGCCCGCGGGCCGCCGGGGGGTCCTGGCGTCGTGGCCGTGAGTGTACCGCGGACTTCCTTGCGGCTCAAAGGGATAGAGCCGTCGCCGGTCAGGCGGCGGAGATCGGTGCGAGCGGTGGAGTGGCCGGGATCGGCAGGGCGGCGCGCATGGCCGGAGGCAGCGGCCGCAGATGCGGTTCCTTGGCGGGGATGTGGCTCATGGCGTGCTCGGCCATGGCGGTGATCGTCAGGCTGGGGTTGACGCCGAGGTTGCCGGGGATCATCGAGCCGTCCACCACGTAGAGGCGGTCGTAGCCGTAGACGCGATTGCGGTCGTCGATGACGCCGTCGGCAGGCGAGGAGGCCATGGCGGCGCCGCCCAGGATGTGGGCGGTGGTCGGGACGTTGGCCACCACCTCGTTGATCGAGCTGGAAGGAAAGGCGTCGATCCGGCCGGCCAGAAAGCGGGCCGCCTGGTTGGCGACCGGGATGTAGCTTGGGATCGGCGGCTGGCCGGGATCGCGGCGGCTGGTCAGGTGCTTGGCGAACGGCCAGGTCCAGCGCCGGCGCCGCACCAGGCGCAGCGAGTTGTCGAGCGATTGCATCACCAGGATGATCGTCGAGCGCTTGGCCCAGCCGAACGGATTGAGGGTGCGGAGGAAATCGAGCGGGTGGCGCAGGCAGGAAGCGGCCCAGCGCAGCGGCCTGCCCAGGCGGCTGCCGCCGTCGATCAGCAGGGTGCCGAGAAAGCTCATGGCGTCGGAGCCGCGGGGGTAGCGCACCACCTCCATGTAGGTGTCGGCGGCCGGGTGGAAGCCGGAGGCGATGGCGATGCCCTCGGAGAAATCGCGGGCGCCGCTCCTGGCGGTGGCGCCGCAGAGCACCTCGCTGTTGGTGCGCACATAGCTGCCGAGCGCCGGCGAGAGCCGCGGCAGCGTGCCGGCCTCGCGGCAGGCGAGGAGCAGATTGACGGTGCCGAGCGCGCCGGCGGCGAGCACCACGCCGCGGGCGCTCAGGGTGCTGGTGGCCCGCCTGCCGCGGAGCCACCCGGGAAGGGGCGCGGTCGAGCGGCGGGTGGCAATGAGGTAGCCGCCGCGTCCGTCTTCGCGCAGGCCGGTGACCAGGGTCTCCGGGCGCACCTCGGCGCCCAGCCGCTCGGCGAAATAGAGATAGTTCTTGTCCAGCGTGTTCTTGGCGTGGTGCCGGCAGCCCACCATGCAGCCGCCGCAATAGATGCAGGTCTGGCGCGCCGGGCCCTCGCCGCCGAAGAAGGGGTCGCCGACCGCCTCGCCGGGGCGCTCGCCCTGGCGGGCGAAGAGCACCGCCACCTCGGTCGGCTGGAAGCTCTCTTCCTTGCCCAGGCTGCGCGCGAACTCGAGGAGCTGGCGGTCGCCCTCCCACAGCCGCGGAGTGGTGGTGACGCCGAGGATGCGGCGGGCGGTGGCGTAGTGCGGCGCCAGCACCTGGCGCCAGTCGACGCCGCGCGGCCAGGTGCCGCGCTGGAAGGCCTCCTCGCCGGGCTCGAGCAGGGTGTTGGCATAGACCAGCGAGCCGCCGCCGACGCCGGCGCCGGAGAGCACCAGGACGTCGCGCAGCAGGGTCAGGCGCTGGATGCCGTAGCAGAACAGGCTGGGCAGCCAGAGGAACTTGCGCAGGTTCCAGTTGGTGCGCGGGAAGTCTTCGGTCCGCCACCGCTTGCCGGCCTCGAGCACGATCACGCGGTAGCCCTTCTCGGCCAGGCGCAACGCCGAGACGCTGCCGCCGAAACCGGAGCCGACGATCACGAAGTCGGCGTCGTAGGCCGGCGGGCTGGGCTCGCCACCGGGGTCTTCGCGCGGGATCGTCGGAGCCATCGAGGTCTCCATTGGGGAGGCGGGCAAGGCTGCCGGCCGCCGCTGGTCTGAGCGGCTTATGCCGCTCCGAGACGTAGTTTACGTCAAGTTGCGGCAAATCTCTGTGCACTCCGGCCGGGCCGGGGCCGGGCGGACCTGAGGATCGCGACCAACGGGCTCGCGGTGGGTACGGTGCCGAGACCGACGCTGCTTGCCTCGCCCGGTTGAGCCGCGACCCTCAGGCCCGTCCGGCTGGGGCCCTTCGCTGCCTCGCCTGGCAGCAGTTTCGCCCATTTGGGATCGGTGGACGCTGGTGGACCCTAGGAGAGATCAGGAAACAGCGCCGCGGGGTCCAGGGCGAGGGCAGGCAGCAGCGGCGTAGCGACGCGGTCGCCGGAGAGGTGATTGCCTTCCAGGCGGTAGGACGGCGGGGTGCCTGGCACCAGGCGATAAACCTCGATCGCCTGCTTGTTCAGATCCACCAGCCAGTACTCGCCGACGCCGAAGCGAGCGTAGGTGGCGCGCTTGACGCCGCGGTCGCGCCTGACGCTGGTCGGGGAGAGCAGCTCGACCGCCAGATCCGGCGGACCATAGAGGCTGCGTTTGATCCGCCACAGCGAGGCGGGGGCCAGCAGCAGCACGTCGGGTTGCAGCACCGTGTTCATGGCGAGTACCACGTCGAACGGAGCGATGAAGACCCTGGAGCGGTCGCGGATGGCGCTTCGCAGCTGGACCGCCAACTCCAGCAGCGCGGTTTGGTGCTTGGCGTCGGGGCTGGGAATGATGTAGGCCTCGCCGTCGATCAGCTCATACCGCGGGCCGTCGTCCGGCATCTGCAGCAGGTCGTCGTGGGTGAGGCGCTGGGAAGGAGATTCGGCCATGGCTCAATTCTACTCACTTTTTACCTCGGATGGGTCCGCCGGCGGCGCCCTCTAATCATCAAGACGGAATCCAGGCCGCGGATCGCGCAACGTTTGCTGGCGGCGGGCCGGCCGGTATGATCCGGCGCGGAGATCAGGACCAGCGGAGGGTGCAATGAGCGATGAGCAGCCGGCGAGCGGGGTACAGCCGCCGGAGCGAAGCAGCGAGCCGTCGGGCAGCGCGGGCGCCTCCAAGGGCGTGGCGGTGGTGAGCGGCGGCGGCTCCGGCATCGGGCGCGAGATCGCTCTCGAGCTCGGCCGGCGGGGCTTCGCCCTGGCCCTTCTCGGCCGTCGCGCGGCGCCGCTCGAAGCGACCCTGGCCGCGGCTGGCGTGCTCGGGTCGCCCGGCGGCATGGCCTTCTCCTGCGACGTGCGCGACGCGGCGGCGGTCGAGCGCGCCGCGGCGGCGATCGACGAGCGCTGGGGCGCCGCCGAGCTGGTCGTACCGGCCGCCGGCACCGCCCATATCCGGCCGTTCGCGGAGCTGTCGCCGGAAGGCTTCGCCGCCACCCTGGACACCAACCTGACCGGCGCCTTCCTGCTGCTGCGGGCGCTGCTGCCGGCGATGCGGCGGCGCGGCAGGGGCTGGATCTTCGCCGTCCTGTCGGTCGCCGCGCGGCGCGGTTTTCCCGGCTGGGCCGCCTACTGCGCCAGCAAATGGGGCCTCGCCGGCATGCTCGCGGCGCTGCGCGAGGAGCTCGCCGGCAGCGGTGTGCGGCTGACCGCGATCTATCCCGGCGCCACCGACACGCCAATCTGGGACGGCATCCCGGGTACCTGGGAACGCGGCCTCATGGTGCCGCCGGCCGAGGTGGCGCGCGCTCTCGGCGGCGCCCTCGACGCCGATCCGCGGGCGCTCTACGAGGAGATCCACCTGGGCCCGGCGCGAGGCGCCCTGTGAGCGCTCAGGACGAGCGGCGGGATTGGCTGTGGCTGGCGCTGACGCCGCTGCTGCCGCTGCTCGCGGCGATCCCGGCCGGCGGCCGCTGGGCGCTGCCGCTGCTGGCGCCGCTCACCGTCTATCCCGCCTTCGCGGCGCGGGTGCGGCGCGGCGACCATGCCGCGGCATGGCGCCTGGCGACGTCGTGGGCGGCGCTGCTCAGCCTGGGAGTGATCGTGCTGGCCGAGCTGTGGCCCGCGGCTGCCGCCGCCGGCATCCTCCACGGCGAGCCCTACCGCCAGGAGATGTTCGGGTGGGTGGCGACCGGCATCGCGCCCGAGAACGACTGGCGCCAGTTCCTGCCGATACACCTCGAACACCTGGCGATCTTCGTGCTGCTCACCTGGGCGAGCGGCGGCTACCTGGGGCTGGTGATGGGCGCGGCGCTGGTCGGCTGGATGAGCGATTTCGTCGGCAGCTTCGCGGCAGCCAGCGGCCATCCGGTGGTCGGCGCCGTCTTCGCCTGGGTCCCCTGGTCGGTGTTGCGGGTGCTGGCGTTCGTGTTGCTCGGCGCCCTCTTCTCGCGGCCGTTGCTGGCCCGGCGGGCATGGCCCTTCACTCGCCGGGAGGTCCGGCTGATGGCGCTCGCGGCGGCAGGCCTGGCGGCCGACGCGCTGATCAAGGCGACGCTGGCGCCCACCTACGGCCTGTGGCTGCGCCAGATGGCGCGCCACGCCGCCGCCGCGCTATACTCTGGCGCCTTCGGGACCCCGGGATGAAAGGCATCGAGGAGACGCGAGGAGACCTGGCCGGAGCCGGTCGCCGCTTCGGCATCGTGGCCTCGCGCTTCAACCAGCGCATCGGCAAGGCGCTGATCGCCGGCGCGTCCGATTGCCTGCTGCGCCACGGCGTGGCGGCGGCGGACGTGCTGCTGGTCACGGTGCCGGGCGCCTGGGAGATACCGCAGGCGCTGGCGGTCCTGGCCGAGGAGCACCAGCGGTCCCGGCAGCCCCGGCAGACGCCGGCCCAGCAGACCGCCTCTCAGGCGACCGCCGCTCAGGAGACCGCCGCTCAGGCGACGGCCGCCCGGGAGACGGCGCCGCGGCCTGGCGGCCTCGACGGGCTGATCGCCCTGGGCGTGGTGATCCGCGGCGAGACTCCGCACTTCGACTTCCTGGCCCGCGAGTGCACCGCCGGCATCGCCCGCGTCGCCGAGCGCCACGGGCTGCCGGTGGCCTACGGAGTGCTCACTTGCGACACCACCGAGCAGGCGGAGGAGAGAGCGGGTGGCAAGGCGGGCAACAAGGGCTGGGAAGCCGCCCTGGCCGCGCTCGAGATGGCCGATCTCTTCGCCCGGCTGCGGGCCTGACGGGCCGCCGCGGGGCGCCCCTCCGAAGGATGACGGCAGGTAAGCGGCGCACGGCGCGCGAGATGGCGGTCCAGATGCTCTACCAGAGCGATCTCGGCGGCAGCGCGCTGCCGCAGATCTTCGCCAGCTTCGACCTCGCCGAGTACCTGGGCGGCGACCTGGCCCGCCAGCGGCGCCGGGTCGAGGATGCCTTCGACTATGCCCAGGTGCTGGTGCGCGGCACCGTCGACCACCGCGAGGAGATCGATGCGATGATCCGCGGCCAGGCCGACAACTGGCGGCTCGAGCGGATGCCGGCGGTGGATCGCAACATCCTGCGGCTGGCGATCTACGAGATGCTCTACGAGCAGGACACCCCCAAGCTGGTGGTGGTCGACGAGGCCATCGAGCTGGCGAAGAAGTTCGGTTCCGAGCAGTCGGGACGCTTCGTCAACGGCCTGCTCGACGGCCTGCTCAAACAGCACAGCTTCCCCGGCAGCATGACCTGACGCGCCGCCGCCTCGTCGCGGCCGCCGGCACCCCTGGCATGCCTGGACCTCTGGGAGAGCGGGGAACAGCGCGGGGTGCCGCGCGGTTTCGGGGATAATCGTGGCGCCGGCGCCGGCCGGCCGCCGCCGAGCGAGCGACCGGAAAGCGAGAGCGCGATGAGCATGCCGTACGACCCGAAGACCGTGGAGGCCAAGTGGCAGGACCGCTGGGAGAAGCAGCGAGCGGCCGAGGTGGACCTGCGCCACGCCGAGGGCAAGTACTACATGCTCATGATGTTCCCGTACCCGTCGGGCGACCGGCTCCACGTCGGGCATGGCCGCAACTACATCCTGGGCGACGCGCTCTTCCGCTACTTGCGGATGCACGGCAAGCGAGCGCTCAACCCGATGGGCTGGGATGCCTTCGGCCTGCCCGCCGAGAATGCCGCCATCCAGCGCCGCGTGCATCCGCGTGATTGGACGTTCGGCAACATCAAGGTGATGAAGGAGCAGTTCCGGCGCTGGGGCATCCTCTACGACTGGAGCAAGGAGATCGCCTCCTGCACGCCGGAGTACTACCGCTGGAACCAGTGGCTGTTCCTGCGCATGCTCGAGCGCGGCCTGGCCTACCGCAAACAGGCGCCGGTCAACTGGTGCCCGAGCTGCCAAACGGTGCTGGCCAACGAGCAGGTGGTCGAGGGCGCCTGCGAGCGCTGCGGCACGGCGGTGGTGCAGCGCGACCTCGAACAGTGGTTCCTGCGCATCACCGACTACGCCGACCGCCTGCTGGCGGGCCTCGACGGCCTTGCGGGCTGGCCGGAGAAGGTCAAGGTGATGCAGCGCAACTGGATCGGGCGCTCGGAAGGGGCGGAGATCGACTTCGCCATCCCGGCGCTCGGCGAGACGGTGACGGTGTTCACCACCCGTCCGGACACCCTGCACGGCGCCACCTTCCTGGTGCTGGCGCCGGAGCATCCGCTGGCCGCGCGCCTGGTCGCCGGCGACCCTGGCCAGGCGGAGGTCGAGTCCTGGATCGCCCGCGTCCGCAACAGCCCCCGCATCGAGCGCGAGGGCGAGGGCAGCGCCAAGGAGGGCCGCGACACCGGCAAGACCGCGGTCAATCCCGCCACCGGCGAGCCGATCCCGATCTGGCTCGCCAACTACGTGCTGCCCGATTACGGCGCCGGCGCCATCATGGCGGTGCCGGCGCACGACGCCCGCGACCTGGCGTTCGCGCGCCAGGAAGGGCTGCCGGTGCGGTTGGTCTATCACCCCGAGGAGGCGGCGGAGGACGGCCGGGGAGAAGCGACCTCGGCGGCGATCGCCGCCAGCCTGACCGAACCCATCCTGCATCAGGGCGTGATCCGCAACTCGCCGCCGCTCGACGGCCTGCGCGACGGACCCGAGGCGGTGCGGCGGGCGATCGCCTGGTGCGAGGCCGGCGGCTTCGGGCGCGGCAAGGTCGCCTACCGGCTGCGCGACTGGCTGATCTCGCGGCAGCGGTACTGGGGAACGCCGATCCCGGTGCTCTACTGCGCCGGCTGCGGCGTGGTGCCGGTGCCCGACGACCAGCTGCCGGTCGAGCTGCCCTACGACGTCGAGTTCACCGGGCGCGAGGGCAACCCGCTGGCGCGCGTCGCCGCGTTCGTCGAGGCGCGCTGCCCGCGCTGCGGCGGCGCGGCGCGGCGCGAGACCGACACCATGGACACCTTCGTCGACAGCTCCTGGTACTACCTGCGCTTCCTGGCGCCGCGCGACAGTACGCGGATGTTCGACACCACGGTGGCCAACCGCTGGGCGCCGGTCGACCAGTACATCGGCGGCATCGAGCATGCCATCCTGCACCTGCTGTATGCGCGTTTCGTCTGCCGCGTGCTGCACGACTTCGGCATGGTGGACTTCGAGGAGCCGTTCGCCAACCTCTTCAACCAGGGGATGATCACCCGCTTTGCCGAGAGCTCGGGCCGGGTGGAGAAGATGTCGAAGTCGCGCGGCAACACGGTGTCGCCCGACGCGCTGATCGACGCGATGGGAGCGGACACCGAGCGGGTCTACACCCTGTTCATCGGTCCGCCCGACAAGGAGGCCGAGTGGAGCGACGAGGCGGTCAGCGGCGCCTACCGCTTCCTGGGGCGCATCTGGCGCATGGCCGACAAGCTTGCCGAGGCGCCGGCCATCGCTCCGGCCGACGCCGATCTCGAGCGCGACCGCCACGCGGCGATCCAGCGCGTCACTCACAGCATGGAGCGCTTCCATTTCAACACCGCGGTGGCGGCGCTGATGGAGCTCGGCAATTCCCTGTCGCGGGCGCTCGAGGACCAGACCGCCTCGCGGCTGCGCTGCGAAGAGGCCTTCGACACGCTGCTGCAACTGCTGCATCCGATGGCGCCGCACGTCACCGAGGAGCTGTGGGAGCGTCGCGGCTACGTCGAGACTCTGCTCGACACCTCCTGGCCGGAGTACGATGCGGCCAAGCTGCGCCGCGAGCGCATCCACCTGGTGGTGCAGATCGACGGCAAGCTGCGCGACCGGGTGGAGGTGGACGCCGACGCCGCCGACAAGGAGGTGCGGGCCGCCGCCCTGGCCAGCGCCAAGGTGCAGGAGCACCTCGCCGGCAGGGAGGTCGCCAAGGCGGTGGTGGTGCCCGGCCGCTTGATCAACCTGGTAACCCGGAGGTCCGCATGAGAGCCCGAATCACCCGACGTATCTCGCTGCCGGCGGCGATGCTGGTGTTGGCGCTGGCGGCGCTGGCGCTCGCCGGCTGCGGCTATGCCCTGGTCGGACGCGGCAACGCGCTGCCCCCCGACATCAAGACCGTGTACCTCAAGCCGATCGAGAACAAGACCGGGCACCAGCGGGTGGATCAGGCGGTGACGCTGGCGATCGGCGACGAGATGGTCAAGCGCCAGCGCTTCACCCTCACCAACTCCCGTCAAGGGGCGGACGCGGAGCTGTCGGGCGCGGTGGTGGGCTTCGGCGCCACGCCGGTGACCTTCGACACCGCCGGCCGGGCCACCGCCTACGAGCTGTCGCTGACCGCCTCGATCGTGTTCAAGCGGATCGACGACGACAAGGTCATCTGGCAGAACAACAACTACAACTTCCGCCAGAACTTCCCGCTGACCGCGACCAACGCCTTCGTGGACCTCGAGTACAGCGCCATCGACCAGGCGGCGAAGGCCTTTGCCCAGACGCTGGTGAGCGACCTGCTGGAAGGGTTCTGAGGCGATGCCGGCCGGCGCCCCGCCGGCCGCCGCCTGCACGGGGCCGCCGGATCAGGACGACAGCGCGTTGACCTGGGAGGCGAGGCGGGACTTGTAGCGCGAAGCGGTGTTGGTCTGGATGACCTTCTTCTTGGCGGTGCGGTCGATGATGCTCAGGGTGCCCGGCAGCAGGCCGGAGGCGGCCTGAGTGTCACCGGCGGCGATGGCCGCACGCAGGCGCTTGATGGCGGTGCGCAGCCGCGAGCGGATGCCCCGGTTGCGGTCGCGCGCGGCGGCGTTCTGGCGGATGCGCTTCTCTGCGGACTTGGTGTTGGCCATTCGCGGGTGCTCCTTGTCGTGATTCCTACGGCTCGCGGCGTCGCGCCGAGGGCGTGACGGAACGGCGGTTTATATCATCTGACGGGCGCTCCGGTCAAGCGACGACCGGGCACGCGGGATATTCGGCGGCTGTCCGAAAAACCGTCAACGGCCGTCGACTCCGATCTCGCGCAAGCGCTGGCGGGCGAGGTTGGCCTCGTCGCTGGTCGGGAACTGACGCAGCACGTGCTGCAACTGCACGACGCCCTGGGAGCGCTCGCCCAACTCGAGATGGGCGTAGCCCTTCTTGAGCAGGGCGCTCGCCGTCTTGTCGCTGCGCGGGTAGCGATTGAGCACGGCATCGTACTGCTCGATCGCCTGGCGGTAGCGGCGCAGGCGGTAGTAACACTCGCCGATCCAGTAGGTCGCGTTGGCCGCCAGGGTGGTGCTGGGGAAGCTTTCGAGGTACTGCTGGAAACCGCGCAGCGCCAGGTCGTAGCTGCCCTTGAGATAGTCGTTGTAGGCGCCGTTGTAGAGCGCCTGCGGATCGCCGTTGCCTGAGCGGTCGGCAGCCGGCGGCCGATCCAGGGCCGGCGCCCGGTCGGCGGCCGGCAGGGCGCCGCCGCCGTCGGCAGGTCCGCCGGGGCCGGCCGGCAGCGGCGCGGCGGCGCCGGCGTGGAAGCTCTTGAGCTCCTGGTTGGTGGCGGCGATCTGCTGTGACAGCTGCGCCAGTCGGTAGTTGGTGTCCTCGAGCTTGGCCTGCAGCGCCTCGATCTGCCCCGACAGGTCCTGCAGCTTCACCTGCATGTCGGCCTCGGTCTTGAGCAGCGAGTCCATCTGCTTGCCGAAGGAGGCTTCCAGGCTCTGGACCTCCTCCTTGCTCGAGCTCTGCTTCTGCACCTGCAGGACCTGGCGCTGGACGTCGGAGATCTGCGACCGCAGGCCTTCGATGTCCGAGGAGCCGACGCAACCGCCGGCCACCAGGGCGGCGGCGATGACCGCAATGGCCGCGATGGCGGCGGCGAGGCGGGAGGCCCGGCTAGATCGCGACCGGGCCGCGTGACGCGGCATGCTGGAGGACACCTGGCGTCAGCCCCGCTAGCCCTGATTGGCGCGGCCGGTGATGACCATGTGGCCGCGACGGTTCTGCGACCAGCAGCTCTCCTCGTGCTCGGTGCAGACCGGGCGCTCGGAGCCGTAGCTCAGGGTGCGCATGCGGTTGTCGCCGACGCCGAGCGAGGCCAGGTAGCTCTTGACCGCGTTGGCGCGGCGCTCGCCCAGGGCGAGGTTGTACTCGCTGGTGCCGCGCTCGTCGCAGTGACCCTCGATGGTCAGGTTCAGGCGCTGCTGGATCTTGAGCAGGTCGGCGTTGCGCGACAGCTTGGCGCGCGCCTCGTCGCTCAGCGAGGACTCGTCGTAGGCGAAATAGACGTCGGCGCTGAAACCGCGCCGCCGCAGCTCGTCGTTGACGATCTGCATGTCCTGCGACAGCAGCGGATCTTCCGTCTGGTCCTGGCGCGTCTGGTCCCGCGGCGCCTGCACGTCGGTCGTGGGTGTGGACGGGGGCGCCACGGTGGTGGTCTCGACGTTGAGGTCGGCCGGCTTGGTGGCCGGCTTCTTCTTCGGACAGCCATACATCACGGTGAGCAGCAACGGCGCCACCACCCATATCAACCGCTTGCGGATCATGTCGGTGTCTCCTCTTTCGCTCTCGCTCTTTGGGGCGGGGTCGGTGGCCGCCGCCCCCGGGGTGGGGGAAGGCGGCCGGCTTTGAATATAGCACTCCAGGGAGTCGTGTCGCGATCTGTTTGCCGCCTCATTTCTCCAGGTTCTGGCGCGACCAGTCGGCCATGTCGTTGCTGCCGGCGTCGGTCAGCTGGCGGACGTCGCCGCCGTCGGCGGCGTTCATCATGTACAGCTGCTTGACGCCGCTGCGGCGGGAGGTGAAGACGATCTTGCGGCCGTCGGGGGAGAAGGCGGGCGACTCGTTCTCGCCCGGGCCCGCGGTGAGCACCCGCGTCTCGAGGGTGCCGACGTCGACGACGGCGATCTGGAACCGCCCGTCGCGGCGGCTGGTGAAAGCGAGGTGATCGCCGTCCGGGCTCCAGGCGGCGCCGTCGTTGTAGGTGCCGTCGAAGCTGATGCGGCGCTGGTTGGCCCCCTCGGCGTCCATGATGTAGATATGCGGGTTGCCGGCCCGGCTCGAGGTGAAGGCGATCATGTTGCCCTTCGGGCTCCAGGCGGGATTGGTGTCGATGGCCGGGGAGTTGGTCAGGCGCCGCAGGTTGCCGCCGTTGCGGTCGCAGGTGAAGATCTCGATGTTGCCCTCGAGCGAGCGGGCGAAGGCGATCTGGTTGCCGTCGGGCGAGAAGCTGGGGGTGATGTTGAGCGATCCCGAGGTGATCACCGCGCGCTTGCGGCCGTTGGCCAGGTCGGCGATGTAGATGCCGGGGTAGCCGTTGAGGAACGAGGTGTAGGCGATGGCGTCGCCGGACGGGCTCCAGGCGGGCGACATGGAGGTCGACCGGTGGTTGGTGATCCGGCGCTGGTTGTGGCCGTCGTAATCCATGATGAAGATCTCTTTGCGGCCGTCGCCGGTGCGGTCGGTGGCAAAGGCGATCGACGACATCGCGATCCCCGGCGAGCCGGTCAGGTAGCGCACCACCTCGTCGGCGAAGGTGTGCGCCATGCGGCGAGTGACGGTGGACTTGGCGCGGTAGCGCTTGGCGAGGATCGCCTTGCCGCTGCCGACGTCGATCAGGCGGCCCTCGAAAACCAGCTTGTCCTCCTCGGCGTGGGTGTCGCCGAGCAGGACCACCTCGGCTCCCGCCGCATGGAAGGCGGGCAGATCGCGCTCGACGTCGCCGGTGAGCGGCGGCTGCCGGAAGGCCTCGGGGCCCTGGATCTGGAAGTAGCCGGAGAGGTCGAGGTCGGCCCGGACGGTCTGCTCCAGCTCGCCGCCGGCCGCCGCCAGGTCGCCGGACAGATCGCCGGGATGGAAGGCGGGCAGGGCCAGCTTGATCTTTGGCCGCTGGCCGCGATTGGTTTCGATGGTGAAGCTCGACGGCGGCGTCTGCTGGGCCGCTCCTGGAACCCCCGGCGGCGGCGGGGTGCCGGTGGCGGGCGGCGCCGCGGGGGGCGGTGCCGGGGCGGCCGGTGCCGGCGGCGCCTGGGCCGTCTGGGCCGCCGCCGCGGGTGGCACCGCGGCGAGCAGGGCGATGCCCACGGTGCTGGCGATGATTACGGCAAGCGTCGCCAGCGCGGTCTGGGCCGCGGGCACGGCGGCCAGGGGAGAGGGGCGGCGGGCGGGCCGAAGGCTGGGTTCTGGTGTCGAGTCCATTTCACTGCCTCATGTCAGCGGATCAGCGGGCGATCCAGTAGACGCTGACGGATTCGTGGCTGGCGGTGTAGGCCCGCGGCAGCGGCGGAAACGGGGCCGCGTTCTGCACCGCGCGCAGCGCCGCCAGGTCGAAGGTGTCGAAACCTGACGACTCGGCGACCGTCAGGTCGCTGATGCTGCCGTCGCTGTGGATGCGGAACGAGATCCGGGCGCGCGCTTCGCCGACCGGCGAGCGGGTCCAGTTCTGCTCGATGCGGGACTGCGTCTGAGCGATGTAGTAGTTGTAGGTGAAGTCCTGGTTCTCGAGGCTGACGGTGAGCGAACCGACGGCGGCCTTGCCGGCCGCGCTGCCGGTGGCGGCGCCCGGGGCCGCCGCCGTCGGTGGCGTTGGGGCGGCGGGCGGTGGGAGCTTGTGGGCCAGCAGCTCGCGCGGCGGCGGCAGCAGCTTGGGGCGGGTGGTGGGGTCGATGCGCTCGTCGGGCGGAGCGGGCTTCGGCTTCTCGGCCTTCGGCGGAGTCGGCGGGGTCGGCGGGGTCGGCGGGGTCTTCGGTCGCGGGACGGGCAGCACCGGCGCCGTCGGCGCGGGCGGCTCTTCCTCGGGTTTGGACGGGTGCGGCGGCTGCTGGCGCGGAGTGTCGGGCTGCGGCGCGGCGGGGCGCTGGGCGCCCAGGCGCTGCGCCGGCACCACCTGCACGTCCACGTATTCGAGGGGCGGCGGCGGCGGCATCAGGCGCGGCAGCAGGATGATGAAGGCGGCCAGCGCCACGTGCAGCAAGGCGGCGGCGACGAGGCTCGCCATCGCCGGCCCGCGGCCCGCGAGCCCCTCGCGCTCGGCCAGGACCTGCTCGACGGTCGCCGGTGCCGCCATCTGTCTACTCTCCACCGTTCCCGGCGACTCCGAGACATGAAACAGCGAGCAAAGAGCAGACCGCTGATGGCCTACTCGAAGCATCTATCGGATCGCCCCCCGCATCCCCCCGACCCCCTTCCCACCCCTCCGGGGGGGAAGGGGGAGCCATGGTCCCTCTTGGTTGCAATTTCGTATCAGGCTCCCGTCACTGGCCCCGCCCTGCCTTCGGGGGCCGCTCGGTCACCATGCCGACGTGCACGATGCCGCTGCGGTGCAGGCGGTCGAGCACCTCGATCACTCGGCCATAGAGAACGCCACGGTCGCCCTTGAGGAAGACCGTATCGTCCTGGCGGCCGGCGAGCTGGTCCTTGATGCGGTCGGCGAGCTCGGAGAGCGGCACCGGCGTGTCGCGGAGGAACACCGCGCCGGCGCGGTTGATCGACAGCACGATCGGGTCCTGCACCTTGAACGGCAGGTTGCGGGCCTCGGCGCGCGGCAGCGCCACCTGGATGCCCTGGTGGAGCATCGGCGTGGCCACCATGAAGATGATCAGCAGCACCAGCATCACGTCGACCAGCGGCGTGACGTTGATCTCGCCCATGACGTCGTCCTGCTCGTCTTGCAGCTTGAAAGCCATGGCGCGGGTCCGGCGGCGGGGCCTCAGGTGAAGTTGCGTTCCGCCAGGTTGAGGAACTCCATCACGAAGTCCTCGATGCGCGCCCGCAGCTGGCGGTTGCCGTGGGCGAAGTAGTTGTAGGCGATGAGCGCCGGGATGGCGGCGCCGAGGCCGGCGGCGGTGTTGATCAGGGCCTCGGCGATGCCCGGAGCGACGGTGACGATCGAGGTCGAGCCGGTGCTGCCGATGTCGCGGAAGGCGACCATGATCCCCCAGACGGTGCCGAACAGGCCGATGAAGGGCGACGCCGAAGCGGTGGTGGCGAGAAACGGCGTCCAGCGGGCGACGTTGCGCAGCTCTACCCCGGCCGCGCGCTCGAGGGTGCGTTCGAGCGCCGGCAGGGAGGTGATGCGGTAGCCCCGGCGATCGCCCCCCGGCTCGTTTTCCTGGGCGCTCTTGATCTGGCTGTCGATCTCGGCGTAGCCGGCCTGGAAGACGCCGACCAGCGGCGAGTGGCGCAGGCGGTTGGCGAGCGCGTTGACCTCGCTGAAGCGGTGGCTGCGGTGGAAGGCTTCGAGGAACTGCCGGCTCTGGCGGGCGGCGCGGCGGATCTGCCAGGTCTTGCCCAGGATGATGGCCCACGACACCAGGGAGAAGAAGGCGAGCAGGGCGAGGATGGATTTGGCGATCGGGCCTGACTCACGGAAGAAGTCGAAGAGCCCCTGCCCTTCCAGCGGCGCCGAGGTTTGCAGGAGCAGCAGGCTGATCGGACCCATTCCCGGTTTCGCTCTCCCTTGGCTTCGTCGCTGCCCGGCCGGGTTGGCCGCACCGCCTCCCGCAACGTTGGCGCCAGGCCCGGCGAGGCGGCGCCACCGTAACATGCCCTGCGCACCTATCCAAGCCGGCCAGTGTCGTTATGGCATGTTCCCCACTGGGCCGGGCGGCTGAACCATGACCCGCAGCAAACCCTATGCCGTGGCGCTTGAGAAGATGCTTCCGGGGATGGATCTGGCAGGGTCGGGGTTCACGGGCTGGGAGCGGGGTCCTCGGGCTGGGAGCGGGGTTCTCGTGCTGGGGCCGGGGTCTCGGGCTGGGGCCGCGCTCTGTGCCCTTCGGCCGGGCCGGGCCGGCCGGACCTGAGGACCGCGACCAACGAGCTCGCGGTGGGTAAGTGCCGCGATCGGGCCTGCTTGCCTCGCCCGGTTGAGTCTCGGCCCTCAGGCCCGTCCGGACTAGGCCCTCCGTTTCCTCGCGCACCGCCGGGAGCAGGCTTCGACCGGGGGTCCTCGGGCCGGGATCGGGCTCTGTGCCCTTCGGCCGGGCCGGGCCGGCCGGACCTGAGGACCGCGACCAACGGGCTCGCGGTGGGTACGTGCCGCGATTGGGCCTGCTTGCCTCGCCCGGTTGAGTCTCGGCCCTCAGGCCCGTCCGGACTAGGCCCTCCGTTTCCTCGTGCACCGCCGAGAGAAGGCTGCGACCGGGGGTCCTCGGGCCGGGATCGGGCTCTGTGCCCTTCGGCCGGGCCGGGCCGGCCGGACCTGAGGACCGCGACCAACGAGCTCGCGGTGGGTAAGTGCCGCGATCGGGCCTGCTTGCCTTGCCCGGTTGAGTCTCGGCCCTCAGGCCCGCCCGGATTAGGCCCTCCGCTTCCTCGCGAGCGGCCGATGGCGGGCCTCGGCCGCGGTCTGTGTTCTTCGGCCCGGCCGGGGCCGCCGACACTGGTCATGTTCCCCAGGAGCCGGCGAACGGCGGCGGGGACCCTATGAAGTCTCGAAATCGTGGTCGGGCCGATGTTCCTGTGGCGGAGCTTCTTTCTGATAAGAGCGATCCCGATCCGGCGCTGGTGGGCTGCCGGCGTCCACCGCGCCGGACTCGCCGGCGGAGTCGCCACCCGGGTCGCCGGCCGCACCCGCCAAGCCGCCGCTGCCGCGCCGCCGCCGGCGGCGGCGCGAGCGCTTGACCCCTGCCGGCCCGGCGGCCCCCACCGACGCACCGACTGCCGATCTGGCGTCGGTCGTAGCGTTGCTGGCGTCGTAGGCGTCGTTTGCGTCGTCGGTACCGCCACTGCCACCGATACCGCCGGCAGCGTGGCCCTCGCTCGCGGCCTGAGCCTCGTCGTTCGGCCCATTGGCTCGCTTATGTTTGCGCCCGCCGCGGCGCCGCTTGCGCCCCCGCCGCGGATCTTCTTCGCCGCCGGCAGGCGCGGCCGGCCCGGGCTGCCGGTCACCGGCCTGAGCCTGGTCGCGGCCGGCAGCGGCAGGAGCGGCGAGGCCCGCCGCCGTCTTGCGCCCCCGGCGCTCGGGACCACCCGCCCGGCCGCGGCCGCCTCCACGCTGACGCGTGGGTCCCTCCACCGGCGCCGGGGCAGCGGCGTGCCGGCGACCAAATGGCGTCCGGGCGGGGGAGCGGCCCGCGGCGTGGCTCTCCGCTTGGCGGGAGCCCTCCGGGTGCCGCCTGTCGCTCGCCGCAGATCTCTTTCGGTCATCCCCGGCGGTGTCCTGGTCGTGCTCGGTGTCCTCGTCGTACGCAGTGTGCCCGTCTTGCTCCTCGTCCTCGTCGTCGTCGGCGCGGAAGTCGGCGCCGGCCGCTCCGGCCTCCTGATCGGCGGCGAGCGCCAGGTCCCAGGGCTGCAGCGGCGCGATCGCCGGCTTGGTGCGGGCACGCGCGGCGGCAGCCCGCTCGCGCTTGGTCCACTCGATCTGCTCTTCCGGCCGGTGCAGGCCGGCGGCGGCGATCACCTCGATGTCGAGGTCGAACTCGCGCTCGAGCTCCGCCAACTCCTGCCGGCGGCTGTTCTGCATGGCGTCGGCCAGCTCGGGGTGGAGGCTGATACGGACGCCCTGCACCAAGCCCGAGGCGGCGCGCGCCTCGATGCGGCGCAGCAGGTTCAAGGTCACCATCTCGGGGCTGGCCAGCCGGCCGGTACCGCCGCAGGTGGGACAGGGGCGGTGGGTGCGCACCTCGAGCGCCTGCTGGATGCGCTGACGGTTGATCTCGAGCAGGCCGTTGGAGCTGATGCGGCCGACCGAGGAGCGGGCCTTGTCCGCCTTCATCGCGTCGCGCATCGCCTTTTCGACCCGCCGCTGGTTCTTGCTGGCGCGCATGTCGATGAAATCGACCACCACCAAACCGCCGAGGTCGCGCAGCCGCAGCTGCCTCGCCACCTCGCTGGCAGCTTCGAGATTGGTGTGGACCGCCGTCTCCTCCTGGGTGGCGGCGCGCGTCGAGCGGCCGGAGTTGACGTCCACCGCGGTCAACGCCTCGGTGGCGTCGATGACGATGGAACCGCCGCTCGGCAGCTCCACCCGCCGCTCGTAGATGCGGTCGATCTGGGGCTCGAGCTCGAAACGACTGAACAGCGGCAGCCGGTCCGCGTAGCGCTCGACGCGGATCTTGGCGCGCGGCAGGAACGCCTCGACGTAGGCCTGCGCCTTGTGGAACGCCGCGTCGTCGTCGACCAGCACCTCCTCGATGCTGCTGTCGAGGTGGTCGCGCAGCGATTGCACGATGAGGTCCTGATCGCTGTAGAGCAGCCGGCTGCCCTTGCCGCTGAGAGCGGCCGCCTGCACCCGCTTCCACAGCCGCAGCAGGGCCGCCAGGTCGCGGCTGATCGCGGTCTTGTTCTGGTCCAACGCGTTGGTGCGCACGATGACGCCGCAGCCGGGAGGCAGTTCGAGGTTGCCGACCAGCGACTTGAGCTTCTTGCGCGTCTCCTCTTCCTCCACCTTGCGCGAGACGCCGCGGGTGTCGTCGAAGGGCGTCAGCACCAGGTAGCGGCCGGCGAGCGACAGGCTGGTGGTGAGCGACGCCCCCTTCTGGCCGATGGCGTCGCGGGCGACCTGGACGACGATCGGCTTGCCGCGCTCGAGCACCTCGTCGATCCGCGGCAGGCCGCCCCGCGGCGCGTGGTAGTAGGCCTCGGCGACGACGTCCTGGATGGCGAGGAAACCGTGACGCTCGGTGCCGTAGTCGATGAAGGCGGCGTTGAGGCTGGGCTGGATGTTGACGATGGTGCCGCGATAGATGTTGCCGCGGGTCAGGCCCGACTCGGCGACGTCCACCTGGAAGTTCTCGAGCGTATGGTCGCGGACGATGGCGATGCGCAGCTCTTCCGGACGCTGCGCGTTGATCAGCATTCTGCGCGTCAAATGGCGGCTCCGTTCCGAGAAAAGGGCCAAAGAAGATCGGCCAGGGACGAGAAGGCCGGGCAAGCTTGCCCAACCCTCATTGTCCCCCGCGCCACAGCGCCGCCGCAAGCCATGGCGCTAACCAGGCGTAAGATCGGACCCGCCGGCCGCTGGCCGCGAAGAAGAGTCTCCGGTTGCGTCTACTTGGGATGAGGCCAATCCAGACCTCGGAAAGGGATGATGACCCATGCAGCTCGAATCGGTTCGCAGTTTGAAGGCGCAGTTGCTGGCTCAGGGGTTGACTCGCAAGATGGTTATCAGGAGAGATCTGCCGATCAGGGCCGCGGTGGTCGCGTCGGCGGTGCCGGCGGCGCAGCTGCCGCCGACGATTGCCCTGGGAATCGAAGGCGGGGCCGGCGTTTTCAAGCTGGCCGTCCGCGTCACGGCGGTCACTCCGGGGATCCAGGCGAGCCCGGCCCGGCCGACGGTGGCCGCGATCCGGCAGACGGGGCCGCGACCCTGACCCGCTTCGTGCCGTTGGCGCTCTGGCCGGCGTGCGGGCGACGCCCCTCGAAAGCGGCGAGCTGGTGTGGAAGGTAGGCCGCACCACCGGACTGACCCAGGGCATGGTGAGCGCCACCGAGCTCGACGACCTCACAGTTCAGTACGACATCGGTGACCTGGTCTTCGACGACCAGATCGAGATCGGTCCCGCGGTCCCGGGCCAGCCCTTCAGCATGGGCGGGGATAGCGGCTCGCTGATCGTCGATGCACAGCGCAATGCGGTTGCCCTGCTGTTCGCCGGCAACGACGTGGATGCCACCTATGCCAATCCGATCGCCGCGGTTCTGAGCGGCGTCCAGGCGCAATTCCAGGCGATGGTATGATTCCTCGATGAGTGACGTGGTTCTCGGGCTCGAGCAGGCACGGGCTGCCAAGGCGCTCGCCAAAGAGTTTTTCGGCCGATTCGGCGTGGTCAACGGTATCGGCCTCACGCGCCTGGGCGATCGGTATGCGGTCAAGGTGAACTTCGCAACCGAGCCGGTGATCCCCGGCGACGGCACGCTGCCACGCGAGATCGCGGGGGTGCCGGTCGTGGTCCAGGTAGTGGGGTCGGTCCACAAGCAGGCCGGCTAGGCCGCCAGGCCGAAGGCGCGATCCCTGAGATCACCGATGTCCAGCAGACGGCATCCCCAGCTCACGACGGCGTGCTGGCGGCGCTTGTCGTCTGTCGCCTTGGCGCTGGCAGTCCTGACGGCGGGTGGAAGTGGTGCGGCCTTCGCGGCGTCGGCGCTTCCTGGTCCTGGCTCCTCTGGTATGGACCTCGCCCGCGTCTCGGTTTCGCAGGCTCCGCGGCTCCCGGCGGCACCGGCCTTGGCTCCGGCCGCCGTCGCTCCCGGCTGGCAGCAGGTGATCCTGCCGGACGTCGGCTCCTACTTCATGCTGTACGTGCCGGCCGGCTGGAATGGGACGGCGGCGCTGCCGCTGGTGGTGTTCCTGCACGGCTCCGGCGGCACTCCCGAGGAGTACGAAACCTACCTGTCGCCGGCGGCGGACGGGGTGGGCTGCGCGATCGCGGCCCCCAAGTCGGCTTCTTCGATCGGCTGGGGAACCGGCAACGACGAGCAGATCGTGGCCGAGGCCGCGGCCACGGCCACGGCGATGGTGCCGGTGGACCCGACTCGGGTGAGCATCGCCGGCCACTCGGCCGGGGGGGCCTATGCCTACCTGCTCGCCTATGGCACGGTGAGCAGGTACAGCGCGGTGTTCTCGCTGTCGGCACCTTACTACCCGGTGACGTCGATCGCCGATCCGCACTACACGGCGCCGATCCACATGTACTACGGCACGCTCGACCCCAACTACAGCGGCGGCGCCTATGCCTCCCTGGTGCAGCAGTGGAACGCCCTCGGGGTGGCCTGGGAGAGCGACATCGAGGGTGGCGGCTACAGCCACGACGTCTGGCCGCCGCAGTCGATGCTCCGCGGTTTCCAGTTCCTGGTGGGGAAGACCTACGGCACCTGCGCCGCCGACGCGACCCACCTCTGCTTGCAGCAGGCCCGCTACCGGGTCGAGCTCTCCTGGCAGGACGGCAGCGGCCATACCGGGGTGGGCTCGGTGGTGCCGTTGGCGGTCTCGGCCGACTCGGGGGTGCTCTGGTTCTTCGACCCCGACAACTGGGAGATGCTGGTCAAGGTGCTCGACGGCTGCGCCGTCAATCAGCGGCTATGGGTGTTCGCCGCCGCCACCACCAACGTCGCCTACACCCTGACCGTCACCGATACCGTCACCGGCACCGCCAAGTCCTACCAGAACCCGGCCGGCCAGACCGCTGCCGTGGTCACCGACACCGACGCCTTCGCCGCCTGCCCGTGAGGTCAGGCGGTCGGGGCGGCGGCGCGAGCCAGGCGGCCGTCGAGGTCGAGCTCGGCGGCGATCTGCTGCATCGATGCCAGGACGTTGGCGACGTGCTGCCAGAGGTCCAGCTGGACGGCGAAGCAGGCGCGGCTGAACTCGGCGGTAGCCTGGGCGACATGCTCGCGGTCGACGCCGGCGGCGAAGGCCCGCTCCTTCCAGCGCTTCTGGATCGACTTGAGCTCGACCTCGCGCAGGTCCTTGCTCGGCCGCACCAGGGCGGCGGCGATCACCAGGCCGGTGACCTCGTCGCAGGCCAGCAGCGCGAAGTCGATGGCGCGCTCGCGCTCGACGCCGGTGCCTTCGGTGTTGTGGGAGAGGATGGCGCGGACCACGTTCTCCGGCGCGCCGTGGCGCCGGAGGATGGGGGCGCCGGCGGCTGGGTGCTGGTCGAGGGTGGGGTGGATCTCCCAATCGAAATCGTGGAGCAGGCCGGCGAGGCCCCACTCCTCGACGTCGGCGACGTCCCCGAGCCGGGCGGCATAGCCGCGCATCGCGGCCTCGACCGCCAGCATGTGCCGGCGCAGGCCGGCCGACTGCACGTTCTCGACCACCAACTCCCACGCCTGCTGCCGCTCCATGCCGCCTCCTTGCCTGATCGATCCGGCCGCTGGTGCCATGGCTCCGACACCGCCGACACCGCCGACACCGCCGGGGCCGCCGGCGCCGCCGGCGGCCAAGCAGCCGGCGCGATGCCCGGGCGGCACATAGGATAAGCCGGATGGCAGGATTCTCCAGCGCCGGCGGCAGGCCAGGAGGCGGTAGCCGAGCGCCCGGCCACGGTGGAGCGGCAGGCGGTGGCCGATCCTCCGGCCGCGGCGGAGCAACGCTTGCTGGCCAAGCGACTGGCTCCGGCGGAGCGGGAGGCGGTCGCCAAGCGGGAGAAGACAGCCGGCGGCGGCGCGATTGCGGAAAGGGCCACCTGCGTGGCCCGGGAAAGGGCCACGTGCGTGGCCCGGGAAAGGGCCACCTGCGCGGCCCGGGTAAGGGCCACCGGCGCGGCCCGGGTAAGGGCCACCGGCGCGATTCCGGTAAGGGCCGCCGGCGCGATTCCGGTAAGGGCCACCGGCGCGATTCCGGTAAGGGCCGCCGGCGCGGCCCGGGCGAGGTATCGCTCGAACGGGCGCTGTCGAAACTGGGCCTCGCGACCCGGTCCGAGGCGCGTTCCCTGGTGCTGCAAGCCCGGATCGCCGTGGACGGGCGGGTCGTCACCGAGCCGCTGATGCCGGTGGTGCCGGAGCAGATCCGCGTCGCCATCGACGGCCGACCGGCGGAGCCGCCGCCGCCGCTCACCGTCCTGCTGCACAAGCCGCGGGGCGTCGTCACCACCCGTGCGGACCCGCGCGGCCGGCCCACCGTCTATGCCTGCCTCGCCGGCAGCGATGCGCACCTGGTGCCGGTCGGCCGCCTCGACGCCGCCACCTCCGGGCTCCTGCTGCTCACCAACGACACCCGTTTCGCCGATTGGGTGACCGATCCGGCGCAGGCGGTGCCGCGCGTCTACCTGGTGACCGTGCGCGGCGAGCTGACGCCGGAGCGGGCGCGCCAGCTCACCGCCGGTGTCGAGGACCGGGGCGAGCGGCTGGCGGCCCGCGGCGCGGTGGTGCGCAAGCGCTCCGGGCGCGAAACCCACCTGGTGCTCGAGCTCGCCGAAGGCAAGAACCGCGAGGTGCGCCGGCTGCTGGCCGCCCTCGGGCACGAGGTGACGGCGCTCAAGCGGGTGGCCTTCGGCGGGCTCGAGCTGGGAGGCCTCGGCGCCGGCGCCTGGCGGGTGGTGCCGCTCGCCGAGCTGCGCGCCGCCTTTCCGCGGGCGCCGCTGCGCGAGGACCGGCAGGGGACGCCGCCGCCGGCGGCGCTTCCGCGGTAGAGTCTGTCGCCGTGCGCAAGATAACCCTGATCACCACCGGCGGCACCATCGAGAAGATCTACGACGAGCAGCGCGGCGAGCTGGTGAACCGCCGCTCGATCGTCGGGCGCATGCTCTCCGAGCTGCGCCTGGAGGGTACCGAGGTCGACGTCTTCGAGCTGATGAGCAAGGACAGCCAGGACATGACCGAGGCCGACCGCCTGCGCATCCTGGAGGCGGTGCGCGCCGCCAGCCCCAGCGGTGCCGGAGGGGACTCCGAGACGGCCGGCATCGTGGTGCTGCACGGCACCGACACGCTGGCCACGACCGGCGAGAAGCTGGTCGCGGCGATCCCGGCGCCGCGGGTGCCGATCGTGCTCACCGGCGCCATGCGCCCGTTCGACATGAAGCAATCGGACGCGCTGCAGAACCTCACCGAGGCGCTGTTCGCCACCGGCATCCTGCCGCCCGGGGTCTACTGCGTCGCCCACGGCCGCGCGCTGCCCTTCCCCGGCGTGCGCAAGGACCGCGAGCGCGGCACCTTCACCCGCGATCAGGGAAACGGCAGCATCGGCGGCGCCGCGGGATCGACGTCGTAGATCAGGCGGGCGGCGCCGTCCGCCGGTTCGACCACCACCCTGGCGGCTGCATCCAGCTGGTGCGGCGTGGCGCCGCGGCCGGGCGCGAGGATGTGCAGCACCTCGGCGCCGGCGGCGGTCGCGGCATCGGCGATCAGGCGCCGGTGGCAGCGCCACGGCACCGCCTCGGCACAGAGGATGACCGTCCGCGACCGCTCGGCCAGCCGCAGCAGGCGACCGAGGGCGGCGGAAAACGGCGCCGAGCCCATGTGGTCGGCATAGCCGCGGAAGGCCGGGACTCGCCAGGCGGTGTGCGGCGAATCGGGCCGCGGCTGCCGCCGGCCGCCCAGGTCGGGCTCATGGACGTAGGCGATGCCGGCGCCGGCGAGGCTCGCGGCCAGCGCCTGGCGCGCGAACTGCGGGTGCCGCCGCGAGGCGGGGAAGCGGCGGACGTCGACCAATGTCGCGATGCCGTGCTCGGCCAGCAACCCCAGCAGCTCCTCGCCGCTCCGCGTCGAATGTCCGATGGTGTAAAGCGCGGCCGCCATCACGCTTACTATAGATGCGCCCGTCGGGAGGCGCCGGAAGGGCGCTTGAAGGCGCCGCAAGGCGCAGGACGCCGCCGGACGCCGCGGGACGCCGGCGAGGCGATCAAGGCCGCGATGGCGGAGACACGGGCGCGAGGGACCGATTGTTGATCCGGATCATCACCTACAACATCCATCGCGCGATCGGCGTGGACCGCCGCTTCAAGCCGGAGCGCATCGTCCGCATCCTCCGCCATCACAACCCGGACCTGGTGCTGCTGCAGGAGGTGGACGAAGGCGCGCCCCGGTCGCGGGAGCTGGACATGGCGCGGGAGCTCGCCGGCGAGCTCGGCTTCGCCCACTTCGCCGTGGGCCACAACGTCAGCCTGCGCAAGGGCCGGTACGGCAACGCCACGCTCAGCCGGCTGCCGATCCTGCGCGAGCGCAACATCGACCTCTCGGTCGCCGGCAGCTGGATCCGGCGCGGCTGCCAGCACACCAGCATCGCCCTGTCCCCGGGCCGCCCGCCGCTCGAGGTCTTCAACCTGCACCTCGGCCTCTCGGCGCGCGAACGGCAGCGCCAGGTGGAGCTGCTCGCCCGCTCGTCCGAGTTCGCCAACCTGGGGCCGGACGCCCCTTGCCTGGTGGCCGGCGACTTCAACGATTGGCGGTCGCTGCTGCGCCCGGCGTTCACCAACGGCCTCGGCTTCCGCTGCGCCACGGACAGCCGCACCGGCCGGAGCCGGCCGCTGGCGACCTTTCCCTCCTTCTCGCCCCGCGGCGGGCTCGACCGCATCTACTACCGCGGACCGCTGCGCCTGCTCGGGGTGCGGCGTTGCCGCCTGCAGGTGGCGCGCGTCGCCAGCGACCACCGGCCGGTGATCGCCGAGTTCCAGCTCCCCTCTGCCTGAAGCTCGGCGCCGGCGGTATGCTTGGCGGTCAGCATGCCACGCCCCGCGGTGCTCGTCGTCGATCCCCAGGCCTCCCGGCGCCGGGCGCTCTCGCATGGCCTCACCTCCCTCGGCTACGAGGTGATCCCGGCGGTCGACGAGTCGCAGGGGCGCCGGTTCGCCGCCGAGCTGGCGCCGGCGGTGGTGGTGGCGCCGCTCGGCTTCATGGCCGAGGGCGGCGCCAATGGCGCGGGCGGCGCCGCCGGCAGCGACGGCCCCGGCCGCCGCACCCTGCTGCTGATCGGCGAGCGTGAGGAGCAGGGCCAGGACCTGCCGGACGACGTCGCCTACCTGGCCGCCGCCGGCCTCGCCCCCGGCGAGCTGGTGCGCCGCGTCCACGTGCTGTTGCTCGGGCGCGAGGTCGGCGTTGCCGCCGACTCGCGGCTCGAATCGCTGATCGGCGACCTGGCCATGCTGCCGTTGCTCGAGCTGCTGCGGACGCTGCAGCGGGCGGAGGTCTCGGGCCGGGTGGTGCACGGCGCGGGCGAGCTGACCCTGGTCCGCGGCCAGGTGGCGGCGGCGGCGGCGGGCGCCGCGCGCGGGCTCAAGGCCTTCTGCCGGCTGAGCCAGCTCGATTCGGGGCCGGTCCGCGTGGTGCCGGCGGCCGCCGACGACGAGCTCGCCCTGGGCCGCGGCAGCCGCGAGCCGGAGATCAAGGAAGAGATGAAGGCGCTGATCATCCGGGCGATCGAGGATCGGGTCCTCGACGCGCCCGACCCGCGCGCCCGGGTGCGGCTCGAGATCGGCGCCGATTTCTTCGAGCGCAGCTTCACGCCGCGCCAGAAGGAGGTGCTGGCGGCGATCCCCGCCGCCGGCACCGTCGGCCGCCTGGTCGACGCGCTGCCGGCGACCGACGGCGAGGCGCTGCGGGCGCTGGCCGAGCTGGCGGCGATGGGAGTCGTCGAGGTCGCGGAGCCCGAGGCGATGGTGCGGGTGGTGACCGACTCGTCCTCGGATCTACCGGCCGACCTGGCGCGCGCCCACGGCCTGCACGTCGTGCCCGTGCTGGTGCTCTTCGGCGACCGGATCTACCACGACGGCGTCGATCTCGGAGCGCGCGAGTTCTACGAGCTGCTCGCGGCCGGAGCGGCGTCGCCGCGCACCAGCCCGCCGCCGCGCGGCGACCTGCTCAGGGCCTACCGTGAATCGGCGGCGCGCCAGGACATCCTGTCGATCCATCTCTCCGAGCAACTGTCGCAAACGGTGGTCGGCGCCCGTGCGGTCGCCGAGGAGGAGCGGCCGGAGCTGGCGGCGCTGCGCCCCGCCGCCGTCGGCCGCCCTTTCGACATCGCGGTCGTCGACAGCGGGAGCGTCAGCCTCGGCCTCGGCCTGCAGGCGCTGTTCGCCGCCCGCATGGCACGACGCGGCCTCGACCTGGCCGGCATCCGGCAACGCATCGAGGCGATGCGCGGCCGCATGCAGGTGCTGTTCGTCGTCGACTCGCTCGACTACCTGGCGCGGGGAGGCCGGATCGGCAAGGCCCGGGCGCTGGCGGGCAAGGCGCTCGGCGTCAAGGCCATCCTGGGCGTCGCCGACGGCGAGGTGGTGTCGGTGGATCGCGTGCGGGGCGGCCGCGCCGCCCAGCCGCGGCTGATCGAGCTGTTCGCGCAGCGGGTCGATCCGCGGCGGCCGGTGGTGGCGGCGATCGGCCACTCGCAGGCGCCGATCTGGGCCGATCGCCTGCGGGCCCTGCTCGCGCAGCGGTTCATCGCCGCCGAGCTGCTCGTCACCGAGATCGGACCGGTGGTGGGCACCCACGCCGGGCCCGGCACGGTCGGCGCCGCGCTGTTCCAGCCGACCGCCGAGGAGCTGCCGCTGATCGCGCCGCTGAGCGAAGCGGGCTGAGACCGGGGACCGGCCGGCGCCGGCGAAAGGGGAGGGGAGTTCCTCGCCTGGCAGGCGCAGGCAATTAGAATGCTGGATCAGGGGGAGACCCATGTCCGACGAACCGAAATACCGGCAGCGGGGTTACCAGGATAGCGGCGAGCGCCGCTCGTCCACCGGTCCGCGGGGCCCGCAGGCACCGCGCCCCAAGCCCGAAGGACCGCGCGGGCGCGGGCTCGGAGCCCCGACCGAGAACGTCTTCCGTTGCGCCGCCTGCGGTGCCAAGCGGCTGGTGTCGGCCGAGGCCGGCCACCCCGATTTCCTGGCGCTGGACGCCACCTGCGCCCGCTGCGGCGCCGACCTGCACACTTGCAGCAACTGCGTGCACTTCGACACCGGCAGCCGCTGGGAGTGCCGGCGCCATGCCGAGCTGCCGGCGCGCATCGCCAAGAAGGGCGCCGGCAACCAGTGCGAGCTGTTCGCTCCCAGGCTGGCGCAGGAGTTCGGGGCCGATCGCGAGCACCCGGCCGGACCTTCGGGGCCGTCCGCCGCGCGCGCGGCGTTCGACGCCCTGTTCAAGACCTGACCCGCCCCACCGGCCGCGGCCCATGCTCCAGATCGACGACCGGTTGGCCATCCCCGAGGAAGAGCTGAGCTTCGCGACCTCGCGCAGCGGCGGCCCCGGCGGCCAGAACGTCAACAAGCTGGAGACGCGGGTGACGGTGCGTTTCGACCTCTCGTCGCCGAGTCTCGACGATGCCCGGCGCGCGCTGATCCGGGAGCGGCTCGCCACCCGCGTCTCGCGCGCCGGCGTGCTCTCGGTCACCTCGCAGCGGCACCGCACCCAGGCCGCCAACCGCGAGGCCGCCGTGGCGCGGCTGGTCGAGCTGCTGCGCGATGCCCTGGCGGAGCGCGCGGCGCGCCGCCCGACCCGGCCCGGGAAGGCCGCCCGCGCCCGGCGGCTGCAGGGCAAGCGCCTGCGCTCCCGACGCAAGCGCGAGCGGGCGGCGCCGGCGCCCGAGGAATAGCCCTCGCGGGCCCCCCCTTACTCGATCTGGATCTTGCTCAGGTCGAGCGCCGGCTCCTGGTGGTGCAGCCGCATGCTCTCGAGGGTGCGCACCAGGACCGACGCCACCACCAGGTTGCGATACCACTTCCGGTTGGCCGGCACCACGTACCAGGGCGCGAAATCGGTCGAGGTGCGCCGGATCGCCTCTTCGTAGGCCGCCATGAATTCGTCCCAGTGCTGGCGGTCCTCGAGATCGCCGAGGCTGAACTTCCAGCGCTTCTCGGGATCGGCGAGACGCTCTTCGAGGCGCCGGCGCTGCTCGTCGCGATCGATGAAGAGGAAGAACTTGAGGATGGTGGTGCCGCTCTCGGTCAGCAACCGCTCGAAGTCGCGGATCTGCGCGTAGCGCGCCTTCCAGACCTTCGCCGGTACCAGCTGCTTGACGCGCTCGACCAGCACCGACTCGTAGTGGCTGCGATTGAAGATCCCCAGCTCGCCGGCGGCCGGCACCCTGGCATGGATGCGCCAGAGGAAGTCGTGGTCGAGCTCGCGCGCATCCGGCGGTTTCCAGGACGTGACCTTCACGCCGAGCGGGTTGACGCCCTCGAAGACGTGCGAGATCGTGCCGTCCTTGCCGCTGGTATCCATGCCCTGCAGCACCACCAGCACCCGCCGGCGATGCTCGGCCCAGAGCATGCCCTGCAGCGCGTGCAGGCGCCGGTTGAGATCCGCAAAGGCCTTGGCGGTCTTGTGCTTGCCGCCGGTGAAGCCGCTCGTCGAGTCGGCGTCGATCCGGCTGATGTGGAACTTGCTGCCGTCCGCGACGCGGTGGAGCTTGATCATCGGTCCCCTCCCTGGCTTGCGGCGCTAGTGTAGTGCGCCGCCAAGGCAGTGTCCCCACCCCGGCCCTCTCAGCGGGCGGCCAAAGGTGCTATGATCAGGTGCGCTCCGCCAGCCCAGGGGCCGGACCCGGTGTGTCCGACTACCGAGCTCGGCCCATACGGGGCCTTGGCGCGCCAGCTAGTTTCAGGAGAAATTCGTGCCCGAAGTGACCGCTTCACCGGTTGCGTCCATCGAGCCCCTCGAAGAATCGCGCCGCATCCAATGGCTCAACGTTCTGTTCCTGCTCGGAACCCTGGTGGTCGCCGCCGTCGGGACTCCCTGGTACCTGTACACCCACGGGCTTGGCTGGCCCGAGGCGCTCACCTTCGTCGGCATCTGGCTGGCGGTGGGCATCTCGGTGACCGGCGGCTATCACCGCCTGTTCGCTCATAAGACCTACCGGGCCGTTTGGCCGGTGCGTCTGTTCTACCTCATTTTCGGTGCCGGTGCGCTCGAGAACTCGGTGCTCAACTGGGCCGCCGACCATCGCGTCCATCACTCCGAGGTCGACCATGACCGCGACCCCTACAACATCCAGAAGGGCTTCTGGTGGGCGCACATCGGTTGGATCTTCTACTCCAACGAGGCGCCACCGGAGTCGGTGGTGCGGGACCTGCGTGAGGATCCCCTGGTCCGGTGGCAGGGCCGGTGGTACCCGTTCATCGGCACCGGCGTCGCCTTCGGCATCCCGCTGATCGTCGGCCTGGCGACCGGCCGGCTGCTGGGCTGCATGCTCATCGGCGGCGTGCTGCGGGTAGTGGTGAGCCATCACGGCACCTTCTTCATCAACAGCCTCTGCCACATGGTGGGTCGCCAGCCCTACAGCCGCGAGCACAGCGCCCGCGACAGCGCGGTGATGGCGGTGCTCGCGTTCGGCGAGGGCTACCACAACTACCATCACAGCTTCCCCTTCGACTACCGCAACGGCATCAAGGGCTGGCACTTCGATCCGGCGAAATGGGCCATCTACGGCCTGTCGACCGTGGGCCTGGCGCGCGACCTGCGCCGCGCCTCCGATGCGGTGATCCTCAGGGCGCGCATCGACGTGCAGTTCGAGCGCGCCAAGGAGCGGCTGGAGCGGATGACGCTGCGGCAACGGCGCCGGCGGATCCCGGTGGAGGTGCGCGAGAGCGTCGAGCAGCGGCTGCAAGAAACCTACGCCAGGCTGCAAGCGGCGCTGCGCGAGCTGGTCGCGCTGCAGCGCCAGCGGCGGCCGATCGCGGCCGCTCCTGCAGCCACCGTCGCCACCGCCACCGCCTCCCCCCTCGCCGCGGGCGAGGCGCCCGGGAACCGGCTGGCGGCGATCCAGCATTCCCTCGAACAGGCATTGCGCGATTGGAAGCTTGAGCTGCGCCAGATGAAGCGGCTGCCTGCCGGCGCCGTCGCCTGATCCCGCAGGCTTGTCCACGTTGCGCGGCGCGAAGCACCGCCACAGCCGGGCGCGGGTGCCGCGACGGCAAGCGCCAAGCGCCCCAACCGCCGCCGCCGGTCATCGCCGGCAGGCGGTTGGCTCGGCGGTCGCGCTTGGCGTCCGCCTCGACCTGTAACCATCCCCGACGAAGCACCGACGAAGAAGAGGACATCAAGCCATGAGGACGAGCATCCCCTTGTCGCCAGAGACCGCCATGCTCCGGCGCTCCGCCGGACGCCCGCAGGCGCCCGCCAGAATGACTTCCAGGTTCCCTTGCCGCGCGGTGGCAATTGCGGCTATGGTCTGGGCAGGGGTGGCCGCGGGGGCCGGGATCGCCGGGGCGCAGGGGGCGCGGCTCGGAGCGCCGCCGGCAGGGCCGCCGCCGGAGGGCAACGTGCCGCCGCCGACGTCGCAGGTCCTGGCCGATGAGATCCAGGACGTCGCCGTGTCGCTGCGCGACGGCTCACTCAAGGGGACCAGGGCCTGGGAGCTGCTGTCGTCGTTGACCACCGAGGTCGGACCGCGGCCGGCCGGCTCTGCCGCCGACCCGGTGGCGGTGGCCTGGGCGGTGCGCACCCTGAAGGCGCTCGGCTTCAGCAACGTTCACACCGAAAAGGTGATGGTGCCGCACTGGGTGCGCGGCGCCGAGGCGGGTGAGATCATCGCCCCCTATCCGCAGCGGGTGGCGCTGGCCGGGCTGGGCGGCAGCGTCGGCACGCCGGATGCCGGCATCGAGGCGCCGGTCCTCGAGGTTGCCGGCCTCGACGCTCTCGACCATCTCGACGCCGCCAAGGTCAAGGGCAAGATCGTCTTCTTCAACACGCCGACCGACCGCACCCGTGACGGCTCGGGATACGCCAGAGCGGTGCCGGTCCGCGCGCACGGCGCGGCACACGCCGCGAAGCTGGGTGCGGTGGCGGTCGTGGTGCGCTCGATCGGCACCGACTCGAACCGCCTGCCGCACACCGGCGCCATGGACTATGACACCGGCGTGCCGGAGATCCCGGCGGCCGCGCTCTCCAACCCGGATGCCGACCTGCTCGCGGCCGAGGTGGCCAGCGGCAAGCCGGTGCGCTTCCGCCTGCAACTCGGAGCGCGCAAGCTGGCCGACGCCGAGTCGGCCAACGTCATCGGCGACATCCCCGGACGCGAGAAGCCGGAGGAGATCGTGCTGCTCGGCGCCCACCTGGACTCCTGGGACCTCGGCACCGGGGCCATCGACGACGGCGCCGGCTGTGCCATCGTCATCGAGGCGGCCCGGCGGGTTGGCGCGCTCAAGGTGCGGCCGCGCCGCACGCTGCGCGTCGTGCTGTTCGCCAACGAGGAGTTCGGGCTGAACGGTGCGGAGGCCTATGCCAAGGCGCATGCCGAGGAGCTGCCGCGGCACGTGCTGGCCCTCGAGTCCGACCTGGGCTCGGGCCGCGTCTGGCGCCTCGAGTCGCGGGTGGCGATCGAATCCATGGGCTGGGTCCGTGAGCTCGATCGGCTGATCTTCCCGATCGGAGCCGTGTCAGGGACCAATCAGGCCGATGGCGGCGCCGACCTCGGGCCGCTCGAGAACGCCGGGGTGCCGACCCTGTCGCTGATGCAGGACGCCACGGCCTACTTCGATTTCCATCACACCGCCAACGACACGCTCGACAAGGCCAACGCCAGGGACCTCGACTACAACGTCGCCGCCTGGTCGGCGGTGGTCTACGCGGCGGCCGAGCTGCCCGGCGACTTCGGGCGGGTGAAGCCGCCGCCGGCGCGCAAGCACTAGCCGGCCTTCGAGAGGGAGGGGCTCCCCTCCCGTCCCTTCAGGCCGGCTGGGTTGCGGGGTCAGGCCGGGGGTTGGCGGGCGGAGTCGGCGCAGCGCAGGAGGAGCTCTTCGGCCAGCAGCTGGTAGGCGATGGCGCCGGTTGCGGTGGGATCGAACTGGAAGATCGTCTGGCCGGCCCTGGGAGCTTCTGCGAGGCGGGTGTTGATGCGGATCTCGATGGCGAAGACCAGGCTGCCCAGCTCGGCCCGGATCTGATCGACGGTCACGCGGGTGGCGCGAGTGCGGTAGTCGACCATGGTCAGCAGCACGCCCAGCGGGCGGATGCGCACGCCGGCGTCCCAGGCCATCCGCTGCGCCGCGGTCACCACGTTCTGGACGCCCGCCGCGGCCAGGAACTGCGGTACCACCGGCACCAGGAAGGCGTCGGAGGCGGCAACCGCATTGACCGGCAGCAGCGACAGCGACGACGGGCAGTCGAGCAGGACGAAGTCATAGGCGCCGGCGATCGGCGCCAGCGCCGCCCGCAGCCTCACCTCCCGGCCCCGTAGGCCTGCGAGCTCGGCGTCGGCCTGGATCAGGTCCACCGAGGCGGTGATCAGGTCCAGCCCGGCGATGGCCGTCCGGCGCACCGCCCGCTCGATCGCCAGGCCCTTGACCAGCACGTCGGCCACCGAGGGCGCCAGCGCGGCGCGCTCGACCCCCAGCGACAACGAGGCCAGCGCCTGGCTGTCGAGGTCGATCAGCAGCACCTTCTTGCCTCGCTGGGCAAGGGCTGCCGACAGGTTGACCGCGGTGGTCGTCTTGCCGACACCCCCCTTGCGGCTGATCACGGCGATCACCATTGGCCGCGAAATCTACCTCACCGCGGCCGGCGAGGACAGCCGCGAGCCGCGGCGCGGCCGCGACCCAGCCACTGGCGCCGCTGCCAGGGGACCGGGTGGGGGGGGCCAGGCAGGGGCGGTGCCGGCTCAATCCGTCGCGCAGAGTGAATCAGGCCTTTACAGTGTGTCACTTGGAGAGTTGCAGGGGGTCCACCGCGCGGCGCTTGTAACGCGCGTAAGTAAGGCGATAGGTCCCACCGGTATATTTGACATTACGCTAACATGCGAGTATGGTCGCTCCTGCATTTTCGCCTCTCGGCATCTCGAACAGGAGCCGTCGTCAAGGTCAGAAGGGGGTTACCTTGTCGCAGGCCAAGCTGTCCCTTCCCGAGCGCGGTCCGCGGATTGGAGCCGCCGCCACGGGTCACCCGCCTCTTCCGCAGGCCGCCCAACGCGCGGCGGCCCGGCAATCTGGATCGCTGTAGTCCTGAACCAGCCTCACAAGGCATGGAGGTGAGCGCATGTATTACAACGCATTGGGAGAGAGGGTCTCACGGCGCCGGTACCGAGAGATGCTCAACGCCGCCAAGAATCGGCGGGAGCTGATCGCGGCCGGCCTGCACAACCGGCGAGACCTGTTCAAGATGGGCCTGCTGACCGGCACCGGCATGCTGGTGGCCAAGAACGGCCTCAGCACCCGCGCCTGGGCCCAGAGCCAGACGTTCCAGCAGGGGGTGGCCAACCTGTGCGCCGGGGCGGGCCTGCCCGCCAGCCCGCCGACCAGGTCCTTCGTCGTGCCGCTGAACATCATGCCGGCGGCGCAGACCGTGCCCTCCCTCAGCCCGGCGCCGACCATCGCCCCCAACACGGCGGCCGGCGAGGTGCGCGCGGCTCCCCACCAGGCGCCGGCCCTCGGCTTCCCGTTCCCGCCGCCGCGGCTCTATCACTTCACGCAGCAGGCGATGCAGGTCTCGCAGTCGCCGGACCTGCCGCTGCAGACCGTATGGGGCTTCAACGACGGCCATCACGCCGGCAGCCCCGGCCCGACCTACGTCGCCAACTATGGCGTGCCGCAGCTGACGCGCAACGTCAACGCGCTGCCGCCGCTGAGCCAGAACGGCGGCTTCGGCATGCCCTCGGTCACCACCCATCTGCACAACGCGCACAACCCGTCGGAGAGCGACGGCAACCCCTGCGACTTCTATGAGATCGGGCACTTCTGCGACCAGTACTATCCCAACGTGGCGGCCGGCTTCAACTCCGACCACCAGCCCAACGGCGACATCAACGAATCGCTCAGCACGCTGTGGTACCACGACCATCGCGTGGACTTCACCTCGCAGAACACCTACAAGGGACTGGTCGGGTATTACCTGCTGTTCAACCAGTTCGACACCGGCAACGAGACCACCGGCTTCCGCCTGCCGAGCTACCCGCAGTTCGACGTGCCGTTGGTCTTTGCCGACCGGGTCTACGATCCGGTCAGCAAGCAGCTGGCGTTCGACCTGTTCAGCCTCGACGGCATCATGGGCGACAAGTTCCTGGTCAACGGCCAGATCCAGCCGTTCTTCCAGGTCCAGCCGCGGCGCTACCGCTTCCGCCTGCTCGACACCGGCCCCTCGCGCTTCTACGAGTTCTTCCTCACCAACCTCAACAACCTGTCGGCGACCAACCTGTTCTACTGCATCGCCAACGACGGCAACCTGCTGCCGGCGCCGGTCCAGGTGCAGAGCGTCCGCATCGGCCCCGCGGAGCGCGTCGATATCATCATCGACTTCAGCGCCTTCGCCGGCAAGACCATCTACCTCGAGAACCGCCTGAATCAGCTCAACGGCATGGGTCCGATCAACGCCGGCGAATGCACGGACGCCAACGGCAATCCGATCCCCACCATGCTGGCGGCCGGCCAGGGCAACCTGCTGCTGCAGTTCCGGGTGAGCGGCACGGCGGTCCACGACGGCAGCGCGGATCCCGCGACCCAGACGTTCTACCAGCTGCCGAGCACCAACGCGACGCCCAGGATCACCCGCACCTTCAAGTTCGACCGCCTGAACGGCCAGTGGTCGATCAACAGCCAGTTCATGGACTGCCACACCTTCCGCTTCCAGGTGCAGCAGAACAGCGTCGAGAACTGGATCCTGACCAATGCCACCGGCGACTGGACGCACCCGGTCCACATCCACCTCGAGGAACACCAGATCCTCTCGCGCAACCGGCAACCGCCGCCGCTGGCGATCGAGCGCTCGCGCAAGGACGTGAGCCAGTTGCACCCGAACGAGCGCGTGCTGCTCTTCTTCCGCTTCCGCGACTGGCTGGGCAAGTACCCGATCCACTGCCACAACGTGGTGCACGAGGACCATGCCATGATGGGTCTCTGGCACGTGCAGGCGGAAGGCGACGACGTTCTGGTGCCCTAGGCGGAGGCCCCGACCGCTTCCTCCGGAACTGTAAGTAGAAAGGAGACAGTCGAGTCATGCACGAGCCTTCGAGAAGGAAGCTGTTGACCATGGCGGGCTTGGCGTCGGTCGCCTCGGTCGCTTCGGTCGCCAACGCGGCGGGCATCGCCGGCGGGCTGCTGGCGGCACCGACCCCCGACGCCGGGGCCGCCCCGCCGACGCCGCGCGAGAGGATCCGCGAGCGTTACTTTCCCAACGTGCTGCTGCGCACGCAGGATGACAAGCCGGTGCGCTTCTACGACGACCTGATCAAGAACAGGGCCGTCACCATCAACTTCTTCTACGCCAACTGCGACGAGGTCTGTCCGCTGGTCACGGCCAACCTGGCCAAGGTCCAGAAGCTGCTTGGCGATCGGGTCGGCCGGGACATCTTCATGTACTCGGTCAGCCTCAGGCCCGAGCAGGACACGCCGGCGGCGCTCAAGCGCTACGGCCAGATGCACGGCGCGCAACCGGGATGGACCTTCCTGACCGGCGACCGGGCCGACGTCGAGCTGCTTCGCCAGAGCCTCGGCTTCACCAACCCGAGCGCCAAGGTGGACAAGGACATCACGCAGCACATCGGCAACGTCCGCTACGGCAACGAGCCGCTGATGCTGTGGGCGGCCTGCCCGGGGCAGGCGCGCGCCGAATGGATCGTCGAGTCGATCTCGTGGGTGATCAGGCCGGAAGACACCCAGGCGGCCATCAGCCGCGGCTGAGGAGACGCCGGAGGATGTTGGCCACCACCAGTCAAGGACTACTGATTCCGGGACCGCGGCGGTCGCGGGCCCGGGGGAGGATAACGTCGTGAAAAACAAAGGCAGCAACGCGCCGGCCGCTGCCGGTGTCGCGGTCATCACCTGCGGAGCCCTGCTGCTCCTGCTGCTCGCCGCGCCAGCCAGCCCGCTGTTGGCGCAGAGCCAGGTCGCCGCGCCCGAAAGCCCGCTGTTTACCACCTTCAACCCGCCGCCCTTCGATTTCAACGATGCCTTCTACACCGCCAACGGCATCGACGTGCCGGAGCTCGACACCCCCGGCGCGGCGCGCTTCGGGTTCTTCCGGCAGACCGGCCCGCCGGCCGGCCCAGGGCAGGTGAACTGGGTCGTCGACAACACCGGCACCGATCCCGACCGCAAGAACGTCCGCATCCTGGCGACCACCGGCGGCTACATCGACGACGGCACCGGCGCCCCGACGCAGTTCATCTCGATCATGGCCTTCCTGCTGAACCAGAACTTCTTCACCGGCGTCGCCAATGCCCGTGGCATCCAGATGGCGGACATCGTAAGCAACTTCGAGGCCTACGCGGCGCTCAAGCAGGTCGACTCGCATGGCGTGTTCGCGGGCACCCCCTGCGGCTCGATGGGGGATGGCACCACGCCCTGCTTCCCGGTGACCAGCGTCGCCACCCCCGCCCTCAGGCAGGATTGGCGCTTTGCCACCAACCGGAATCCGGTGGACGGCACCGCGCCCTTCGGTTACTTCTGCGACGACATCCTGGGGATGTGGATCATCACCTACTTCTGGTACGTCGACACCGGTTTCGGCCCGGGGCAGACCCCGCTGTGCCATCAGATGCTGGCCGCGCTGGGCAACAAGAACGGGCTGACCCTGGACGGCAGTCCGATCATCAAGACCGCCGACGAGCTCAACTTCCTGGAAGGCTCGGTGGTCGGCAGCAATCCGATCCCCGGCTTCCTGGGCACCAACCCGCCCAGCCCGCCGTGCACGGCAGAGGGTCAGGAAGATACGGGCGGCGCCGACAATGGAGCCGTCTGGCTCATCTGCCCGGCGCTCCCGGACCCACGCAACGGCGCCATCGCCCTCGACGCTTTCCTGGACCAGGTGCACAAGCCCAACGGCTTCCCGCTGGATCCTGCCTTCACCGCCAACTTCCTGTGCTTGCAGATCTTCGGCGCCTACTGCAGCGAGCTGTTGCCGTCGCAGCAGAGCGCCATCTCGCAGGCGATGGGAGCGCGATAGCAACGGACACGGGTCGCTGAGGCGGCCCGTGCGTGGTCGACGCCCCTGCCGGGTCCTTCCCGGCAGGGGCGCTGTCTCGTCGAGCCCGAACCCCCCATCCGGGGAGAGGTGGCGAATTGCAAGCAAGCAAGGTTTCTCGCCGTGAGTTCCTGAGGCTGGCGGCCGCCGCGGCAGCGGCGGGTCCCGGCCTGCGTCTGGCCGCGGGCGCCGCCGGCCCTGGCGTTCCGCCGCCCGCGCCCGGGCCAAGAACGCTCAGGATCGCGAAGTGGACGCATTTCCTGCCCGAGTACGACACCTGGTTCGACAACGTGCTGGCGAAGGAGTGGGGCGAGCGCCACGCCACCAAGGTGATCGTGGATCGCATCCCCGTCGAGCAGGTCGCGGCAGCCGCCGCGGCGGAGGCGGCGGCGGGCAAGGGCCACGATCTCTTCATGTTCCCCTGGCCGCCGGCGGAATACCAGCGTCATACCATCGATCACACGGAGATCTATCAGGGGGTCAGCTTCGGGCACGGCAACGTCGATCGCCTCGGACACAAATCGACATTCGATCCCAAGTCGAGGCGATATTTCGCCTTCGCCGACTCCTGGATGCCGGCGCCGCTGCACTACTACCAGGACCAGTGGGCCGCCGTCGGCATGCCGCTGGGGCCGCTGCACTACGGCAGCCTGCGCAGCGGCGGCAAGGCCTTGCGCGCCAAGCTCGGCGTGCCTTGCGGCCTGGCTCTGGCGCCGAGCCTCGAGAGCAACATCACCCTGCATACCCTCCTGCACGGCTTCGGCAGCCACGTCCTGGACGCGGAGGGGAGAGTGGTCATCAACGTCGGCGCCCGCACCGTCACGGCGCTGAAATACGTCAAGGCCCTCTACGAGGAGGCCGGCGCCTCGGAGCAACTCGCCTGGGGCAGCGGTGGCAACGTGCGCGCCATGCAGGCGCGCAAGGCGTCGTGCACCGTCAACGCCATCAGCCTGCTGCGGACGGTCGAGAACAGCGACCCCGAGGCCGCCAAGCAGCTCCGGCTCAGCCCGCCGCTGCTCGGCTCCGCCGGCGTCATCGCCGTGCCCCACGTCACCAACTGCTCGGTGGTGTGGAAATTCGCCGAGAACCAGGCCGGCGCCAAGCAGTTCCTGGTGGACCTGATCGACAGCTCCAAGACCGCCTACGAGAAGAGCCAGGGCTGCAATTTCCCCATCTATCAGAAGACGGTCCCGGACCTGATCGTGCGGCTCGAGAACGATCCGCGCGGAGAGCCATCCTACAAGTACAAGGAGCTGAAGGACGCGCTGCACTGGACGGCGAACCTCGGTTTTCCGGGCTTTGCGAACCCGGTGGCCATGGAGGCGTTCAACAGCTTCGTGGTGCCGCGGATGTTCGTGAGCGTGGTCAAGGGCGAGGCGAGCCCGGAGGACGCCGCGCGCGCGGCGGAAGCGGAAGTCATGCGGATCGCGGACAAATGGCGGCAGGCCTGACGGCCGGCCTGGGAGGAGCGATGGGCGTACGCAAGTTATTTGGCAGGAGCGGCGCGACGGCCGCGGCCGGCGCTCTGGCGCTCGCCGCCGTCTGCCTGGTGGCCGCGGCGCCGGTGCCCCGCCAGGCCGCGGATCTCACCATCACGGACCCCGCGGGCAAGCAGACACAGCTGGCCAGCTTCAAGGGCAAGGTGGTGGTGGTCGAGTTCCTGCTCACCCGCTGCCCGCACTGCTGGCGCCTGGCGCAGACCCTCGGGAAGCTCGACAAGGAGCTCGGGCCGAAGGGCTTCCAGGCGATCGGGATCGCCTTCGACGGCGACCTCACCGGATCGAAGGTCGCCGAGTTCGCGACGCTCGCGAGGGTCACTTTCCCGGTCGGCTACACCAGCGCGGAAAAGGTGGACGCCTTCCTGGGTCGCAAGGAGATGGAGCGCTTCCAGGTCCCGCAGCTGGTGATCATCGACCGCGCCGGGACCATCCGCACCCAGAGCCATCCGGTCGGCGAAACCGACCTCGACGACGAAGCCACGCTGCGCCGGCTGGTCGACGACCTGTTGAAACAGCCAGCGCCCTGACCTCGGGTGCTTCAGTCGCTTCGGTCGGGGACGGTGAGCGCCTGGTACTCGGGGTGCCGAACCAGGAATGCCTTGACGTAGGGGCAGGTGGCGACGATCCGCTCGCCGCGGCTGCGGACGTCGTCGAGCGCGTGGCGCACCAGGGTGTCGGCGACGCCCCGGCCGCGCAGCTCGATCGGCACCTGGGTGTGCTGGAAATCGAGGGTGTGGTCGGGGTCGGCGAGGGGCGCGAACAGGATGCGCGCCTGATGACCGTCGATCTCGGCGTGGTACATGTGCCTGGCGTCGTCCCGGTGAACCTCGATTTCCGGGGCTCCCGGCCGGCCGGCGCCAGGCGATCCCTCATGGGCCGATGAGGGCATGGCGGCGATTTCCGTTTTCCACCGCCGGACTACTTGGCGTTCGCGATGCCCTGCTCGACGAAGTGGGCCGCCTGATCGATGTGCTTGAGGACCCGCCGCCTCAGGCCGTGGGCGAAATCGTTGGACTCCTCTTCCTTGACGTCGTTGTGCGCCGCCCGCAGCAGGTCGAGGGCGCGGTGCAGGCGGCCGTTCCACTCGAGCTTGGCGTCGACCGGCGGATGATCGTTGAGGTCCTTGCCGTCGTCGATCGCCGCCTGCTTGATGTCGCGGATCGCGGCATCGATCTCGGCGACCGCGGTGCGCTCGTCCCATTTCACCGCCACATTGCCGCCGGGCCGCTCGATATGGGCACGGGCAGCGCGGAGATCGGACAGCGCATGTAGGTAGCGGGGGTGTGCTCCGGGCTGGTCGGCACGGGTGGCGGCGGGCAGGATTCCAGCGAGCAGGACGACCAGCAGCGCTGCGAGTCTCTTCATCACCGCGGTTCTCCTTTTCGGTCGGTTGGTTGCTGGTGAGTATATCCCACCGCCGCTCGCGCACCGGGCGGCGTGCGAGAATGCGGGTCGCCATGGCCGACCTGCCGCCGCCAGCACCTGAGCCAGCGCGTTCCGGGCGCCCGTCGCTCGCCGCGCGCCGACCGCTGCCGGAGGCCGGGGACCTCCGGCGCCAGCCGGCGCCGGAGGAGATCCTGGACCGCTTCGTCGAGTGGACGGCGGACGCCGGCTTCGCGCTCTACCGGGCGCAGGAAGAGGCGCTGCTCGAGATCGCCGCCGGCCGCCACGTCATCCTCAACACCCCCACCGGCTCGGGCAAGTCGTTGGTCGCCCTGGGGCTCCATTTCAAGGCCCTCTGCGAAGGCAAGACCTCGTTTTACACCAGCCCGATCAAGGCGCTGGCGAGCGAGAAGTTCTTCGCTCTGTGCGACGACTTCGGCGCCGAGAACGTCGGCATGCTGACCGGCGATGCCGCCATCAACCCGCGGGCGCCGATCGTCTGCTGCACCGCCGAGGTGCTCGCCAACATGGCGCTGCGCCGCGGCGAAGAGCTGGACGCGCCGTACGTGGTGATGGACGAGTTCCACTACTACTCCGACCCCGAGCGCGGCGTCGCCTGGCAGATCCCGCTGCTCACCCTGCCGCGGACCCGCTTCCTGCTGATGTCGGCGACCCTCGGCGACATGAGCGCCATCGCCGAGCGGCTGCGGGCGCAGACCGGCGTCGAGGTGGCGCTGGTCACCTCCGCCGAGCGTCCGGTGCCGCTCGACTTCGAGTACCGCGAGACGCCGCTGCACCTGACCATCGAGGAGCTGCTGGCGGCCGGCAAGGCGCCGATCTACATCGTCAACTTCACCCAACGCGAGTGCGCCGAGCTGGCGCAGTCGCTCACCAGCTTGAAGATCGCCGATCGCGAGCAGCGCGACCGCATCCGCGAGGCCATGGTCGGCGCGCGGCTGGACACGCCGTATGGCAAGGAGTTCCGGCGCTTCCTCTCGTTCGGCATCGGCGTCCACCATGCCGGCCTGCTGCCGAAGTACCGCCTGCTGGTCGAGCAGCTGGCGCAGCAGGGCCTGCTGCGGGTCATCTGCGGCACCGACACCCTCGGCGTCGGCGTCAACATCCCGATCCGCACCGTGCTGTTCACCCGCCTGGCCAAGTTCGACGGCAAGAAGGTGACCATGCTGTCGGTGCGCGACTTCCAGCAGATCGCCGGCCGCGCCGGTCGCAAGGGATTCGACGAGCAAGGGAGCGTGGTGGCGCAGGCGCCCGAGCACATCGTCGAGAAGCGCCAGGCGGAGAAGCGGGCGGAGGAAGGAAAGAAGCGCCGCAAGGCAGGGGTGGCGGCGGCGCCGAAAGGCGAGGTGTCGTGGAGCCGCGAGACCTTCGACAAGCTGATCTCGCGGCCTCCCGAGACGCTGAAGTCGCGCTTCCGCGTCACCCACGGCATGGTGCTCAACCTGCTGCAGAGCGACGCCGAGCGCGACGACCCGTCGCGGCGCAACTTCGACAGCCTGCGCGAGCTGATCACCCGCAGCCACGAGGACGAGGCGAGCAAGCGGCGGCTGCTCGCGCAGGCGGCGGTGCTGGCGCGCTCGCTCTATCGCGCCGGCGTCATCCACCTGGTGCGCGACACGTCCAGGCGCTACCTGTGGGTGGTGGTCGACCAGGAGCTGCAATGGGATTTCTCATTGCACCAGGCGCTGTCGCTGTTCCTGGTCGAGGCGCTGGGCCTGCTCGACCAGCAGGCCGAGAGCTACGCCGCCGACGTGGTCAGCCTGGTCGAGGCGGTGCTGGAGGACCCCGAGGTGGTGCGGCGGCGGCAGGTGGACAAGCTCAAGCAGGAGCTGGTCGCACGGCTGAAGGCCGACGGCATTGCTTACGAGGAACGGATGGAACGGCTCGAAGAGGTCAGGCCGCCGCAGCCGCCGCAGCCGCTGGTGGACTTCTTCCATGGCGCCTTCCATCGTTTCGGCCTCGCCCATCCCTGGGTCGGCGGTCGCGAGATCCGCACCAAGTCGATCGGCCGCGAGCTGCTGGTCGATTACCTGGGCTTCGGCGATTTCGTCAAGCGCTACCGGCTCGAGCGCAGCGAGGGGGTGCTGCTGCGCTACCTCTCGCAGCTGTACAAGACGCTCAAGCAGAGCGTCCCCGAGACCGCCCGCAGCGAGGCCGTGTTCGACGCCCTGGGTTTCTTCCGCACCCTGATCGAGCGCACCGACACCAGCCTGCTCGAGGAATGGGAGGAGCTGCTGCATCCCGAGCTGCGGCGGGTGCGCGAGCACGAGCACGAGGCCGCCGAGGCGCTGTGGATCCGCGAGCTGATCGCCGATCCCAAGGCGTTCGGGGCGCGGGTGCGGGCCGAGATGCACCTGCTGGTGCGGACCCTGGCGGCGCGCGACTGGGAGGCGGCGGCCGAGTCGGTGCGCCGCGGCGCGCCGGCGGCGGCGCCGCCGGAGGCAACGGTTGCGCCGGAGGCAACGGTTGCGCCGGAGGCAACGGTAGCGCCGGAGGTCCGGGCGGTGGACGCAGAGACCGGGGGCGAGGCGTGGGACGCCGAGCGCTTCGAGCGCGAGCTGGCGCCGTTCTTTGCCGAGCACGGCGAGCTGCTCTTCACCCCCGAGGCGCGCCGCCACCAGTTCACCGGCATCCGGCGCACCGGCGACCGCACCTGGGAGGTGAGCCAGACGCTGCTCGACCCCGAGGGCGACAACCTCTGGGCGATCACCGGCGAGGTGGACCTGCGCGATCCGCGCGCGCTCGACGGGCCGCTGGTGCGGTTGCAGCGGATCGGGCCCTGATTCCCGCCACCAGCGCCGGCGTCAGCCGATCCCTTGGGCGGGGTAGGGGAAGCCGGTCGGCGCCGGCAGCGTGGTGTCCACGTAGGCCCGCATCGCCGCGTCGCAGACCGCGTAGCCCCAGTTGACGAGCTGCTGCTGCGTGGCCTGCGGCAGGGCGCCGAGGCGCGTCGGAATCGCCGCCAGCTGCGCGGTCTTGTCAGGCGGGCACGGCAACGTGCCCGTTGCCTGGTAGTCCGCGATCCTGGTGTTGATACCCCAGAAAGCGCCCTGGCGCTCCTTTGCTTTGTAGGAGCTCACCAGCTCGCGCGTGCGCAGGGCGTGCACCTGATTCTGGATGACGTCGAGGACCCGCAGGGACTGTAGCAAGTAATCGGTCTTGGGCTTCTCGTCGAAGGCCATCGCCTTGCCGGCGTCGCTCACCAGGATGGTGTCGTAGCGCTTCCAGACCGGCTCGAGACCGAGGTTGTCGTAGATGCCGCCATCGGCGAGGAAGACGTCGGTGGTGAACGGCGGGTGCTGCAGGTTGGCGCCGCTGCCGGGGGCGTAGTCGCCCTCGGAGAATTGCAGGCGGACCGGCGACAGCACCGGCGGGAAGGCCGACGAGGCGGCGACCGCGACGGCCAGCTCGAGCCGAGGATCGACGATCTTGCCCACCCGCCAATCCCACGTGAAGCGCTTGGTGAATCGCCACAGCACGCCCGATTGCAGGTTCGTGGCATTGATCACGAACTCAGGATGGTCGGGCAGGTCCTGCAAGGTGTGATGAGCGAAGAGGTGGTGGCGATAGGCATCTTCGACCCGGCCGGCGGCGCTGACTTCCGGCAGCAGGCCAAGGATCGCCGCCTCGGCGTCGATCGTGTTGGCGGCGAGGTCGAGCAGCGGTGCGACCACCTGCTGATCGAAGTTGGCCGCGACCCCGCGGGCGTCGAATCCCAGGCCGCTCCAGCCGAGCGCCAGGACGCCGGCGGTGATGCTGCCGCCCGAGACGCTCGAGACGCCGGCGAGCTTCGCGAGGTAGCCGAGCTCGTTGAGGCGCCACAGCACGCCGACATGGAACACCATCGCGCGGTAGCCGCCGCCCGACAGGCACAGGGCGATCCCGGGCTGGGGACCCGCCGGCGGGGTTGCTTCCGGCCCATCCGCGCCGCGCAGCATCACCACCCGGTTCGGCGCCGGCTTGACCGGCTCGTCGTTTGCCATCGTCGACCTCCTGGCACCCCGACCGGTGCCGACCCAGACAGTGTAACGCGAAGTGCCCAGCCGCCGCCCAACTCGAACAGCAACCGGGTCCCCATTACCGGCGCGAATGCGCATCCAGATCCAGAAGATCATTGCCAGTCAAGAAAGAGAGAGGAATAGCCATGAATCGTAAAGCCCTATGCATCGCGTTGCTCGGCTTCGCGGCGCTCGCCCGCATGGGATCGGCGCTGGCGCAGTGCGCCATCCAGGAAACCCCGGCGGCGACCCTGCTGCTGCCGTATTTCGAGGTGGACCTCAGCACCAGCACCGGCAGGACCACCCAGGTCACCGTCGGCAACGCCTTCTACACCCCGGCGCTGGTCAAGGCCGTGGTGTGGACCGACCTCGGCGTACCGATCTTCAGCTTCGACATGTATCTCGGCGGCTACCAGGACGTGCAGTTCGACCTGCGCACCATCCTGGAGGGCGCCACGCTGCCGCAGACCTCGCCCCCCGCCGGCAGCTACCCGTCGTGCAATGGTTTCCTGCCGCCGGCGGCCATCCCCTGGTCGACCCTGCTCACCTACCAGCAGGCGCTGATCGGCGCGCCGGCGCCGGCCGTCGGCAACCTCTGCGCCGGCCGCAACCTTGGCGACACCGTCGCCCGCGGCTACGTCACCTTCGACGTGGTCAACAGCTGCACGTTGGAGATTCAGAGCGATCCGGGCGTCTTCGCTGCCGGCGGCGGGGGCCTCTTCTCCGACAACGACACATTGTTCGGCGACTTCACCTACGTCAACACCAGCCTCGACCAGGCCGAGGCGCATCCGCTGGTGCACATCGTGGCGGATTCCACGGCGCAGCAGACCTCGCTCGCCGGCGAATACACTTTCTATGGCAAGTTCGACGCCTGGACGGCGGCAGACAACCGCGAGCCGCTGGCCACCGAGTTCGCTGCGCGGTACGTGCCGGCCGGCACCGATCTGATCGTCTGGCGCGACTCGAAGGTAAGTCAGGGCTGGTTCAATTGCAGCTCGTTGCCGGGCTGGTATCCGCTGGGCCAGGAGGGTCTCTGGGACATGGCGGACAGCGGCACCTACGCTTCGCTCAACACTCTGAAGCCGTTCGGGGCGGTGGCGCAGCGGGTGCACGTCGGCGGCAGCACGCTGCCGGTGCCCTACAGCTCGGGCTGGCTCTACATGGACCTCAACACCTCGGTGGCCCTGGCCGGCAACAACCCGCCGGTGGATGGCACCGTCTCGCAGGCCTGGGTGCTGACCTCGTCGACTCTCGGCGGCCAGCTGCACGTCGGCGACCAGGCGATCCGCTACGACAGCGCCTGCCGGCCGCGGCACTACGGGCCGTAGACCAACCGTCGGCCGCCGCCGCTCAGGGCGCGAGCGGCCGGCGGCGCAGAGTGGCGAGCTCGCGGCTCATGGTGGTCACGATCTCGCCGAGTCCGGCGGCCCGCTGCCGCTCGCGGTCGCGGGCGCCGCGATAGGTGGCGGCGAGCAGGTCGTGGACGGCCGCCGCGTCGAGCTGGACGCGAACCCGCGCGGTGGTGTGAGCGACCAGCTCGAAATCGGCGCCAAGGCTGGCGAGGGCCGGCTGCAGGCGGTCGCGCAGGCGGCCTTCGCCCTGCACCGCCGCGCGCAGCTCGACGAGATCGTCGGCGGCCGGGACGCCGACCAGCAGCGCGCCGCCGGCGGCGAGGACGCGGCGCAGCTCCGGTGGATGCAGCCGGGAGGTGAGCGCCATCGCCAGGTCGAAGCTGCCGGCGGCGTAGGGGAGGGCGCGGTCGGCATTGGCGACGATCCAGGTGGCCCGAGGGTAGCGGCGGGCGGCGAGGTCCACGGCCGGCGCCGAGATGTCGAGGCCGTGCGCGGCGACCTCCCGCTGGCCGGCCAGGGTGCCGAGATGGAAGCCCTCGCCGCAGCCGAGGTCGAGCACCGCGGCGCCGGGCGGCAGGCCCAGGGCGTCGAAGGCGGCCAGCAGGTGTGGCACCAGCCAGTCGCCCAGGCCGCGGTCGGCGAGGCGCCGCCGGGCCGCCAGGGCGGCGGCGGAGTCTCCCGGCCGGCGGGAGCGCCGGTCCTGCGGCTGCAGGAGGTTGCAGTAGCCGCTGCGGGCGAGGTCGAAGCGGTGGCCGCGGGGACAGACCAGGCCGCCGGCGGCAGGCGCCAGCGGCGAGGCGCAGCCGCGCACCGGGCAGAGCAAGGTGACCATGGGACGGGCGGCGGCGAGCGTCTCAGGGCCGGTGAGCCGCGGAGGCGGCGCGGTCGGCGTGGCCGGCGCGCATGAAGATCGGCCAGCGCACCGGCTGTGCCTGGAAGGGGTCGCCCCAGGCGGCGGCGAGCTCGTCCTGCAGCAGCTTCACTGGATCGTTGCCGGTCGCCTGGCGGAAGCGATGGCAGGCCGACCAGGTGGCGATGTAGCCGAGCAGGCGGGAAAGGTCCCATTGCGCCTCGTATTCGAGCGGCCGCGTGGCGACCTCGGCGAAGGGAAACGGCAGGTCGCGGTACTCGGCGTCCACCCAGCGCCGCTCGGGAGGCCAGTAGGGTCCCACCACCTCGTAGGCCAGGCGGTCGAGCACGCGGTCGAAGGCCGTATCGACGCGGGCAAGGTTGTAGGTGTAGACGGCGATGGCCCCGCCCGGCGCGAGCAGGCGCCGCGCCTCGGCGTAGAAGCGGTCGAAGTCGAACCAGTGGACGGCCTGGGCGACGCTGATCAGATCGACGGTGCCGCTCTCGACGCCGGTCGCCTCGGCGCGGCCGACGCGGTACTCGACGCGCGGATGAGGCCTGGCGCTGGCGAGCTGCTCGGGGCTGGCGTCGATCGCCAGCACGCGAGCGAAGCGCTCGGCCAGGCCGGTTGCCGCCTGGCCGTTGCCGGTGGCACAGTCGAGGGCGAGGCCGCGGTGCCGCGGCAGCGAGGCCAGGAGGTCGAACAGCGCCGCCGGGTAGGTCGGCCGGAAGGCCGCGTAGTCGGTGGCGTGGCCCGAGAAGTGGTCCTTGAAGGCAGCCGCCGGCGCGCCTCCCGCCTCCGGGGCGTCGCTCATCGGCTCTCACCTTCGCCACGGGCGCCGGCCGCCGCCGCCGCGGGCGCCGAGGCGTGGCAGTGCGTCTGGATGAACTCGATCGTGCGTGCGGCGATCTGGCGGGTGCGATCGACGTCGTCGAGGACGTCGAAGCCGTGCTGGCCGGCGGCGTGGTTCCAGAGCTCGAGCTCGACGCCGGCGGCCAGGGCAGCCTGCAGGAACCCGTCGAGGGCCTCGTTGATGAATGGCTGGTCCTGGCCGGCGCGTGCCACCAGCAGGGGCGGCCGCGGCGGCCGCGCCGGCGCCGCCGTTCCCGGCGGCGTTCCCGGCGTCTCCGGCGTCTCCGGCGTGGGCGCCGCGGCAAGGCAGGCGGCGGGCGAGAAGCGCTCGATGGTCGCGGCGGGAATCTGCGGCAACCGCGCGGCGAGCGGCCGCAGATCGAGCAGCGAGTAGTAGCTCACCAGACAGCGGACGCCGGGATCGGGTGCGGCAAGGGCCGGCGCCAGCTGCGGCCCGCCGCCCGAGAAGGCCCAGAGGCAGAGGCGGTCCGGATCGAGCGACAGCGCGTCGGCGTCGGCGCGCAGCCGCGCGATCACCGCCGCCACGTTCGCCGCCGACTCGTCGAGGTCATGCCAGCCGTGGTGCAGATGATTGAAGGCCACCGCCACCAGCCCGGAAGCGGCGAGCAGCTCGCCCCAGGAGACGAAGACGCCCAGGTTCTTGACCTTGCCATAGAGCGCCTCCGGCACCGGCCCGCCATGGATCAGCAGCACCGCCGCCCGGCGGGCCGCCGGGGCGCTCGCCGACGGTGCCGGACCGACCGGCGGTGCCGGACCGGCCGGCGGGGGACCGGCCGACGGGGGACCGGCCGACGGGGCCGGACCTGCCGGCAGCTTCGCCAAACCCGGCGGCTCGGGCGGTTCGGGCGGCTCCGGCGGCGGTGGAAGATACAGGCCCATGGTCATGGGGGTGCCCTCGATCTCGCGATAGACCAGGTCGCGGCGCACCTCCACCCGGTCGATGCCCGGCAGCTGGTAGACCACCCGCATGCGGGCCATCTCGGCGAGGTCGATCGGAGCCATCGGCAGCATCCTCCGTGGAATGGGCTTGGCCGGCGCCAAAGATACCGTCTGTGCTCGGGCCGTTCCAAGCCCTCGGCAGGCTCACTCCACCCGCACGATGCCGCGGCGGAAGCGGTAGACGATGCGGGACACCAGCAGGACGGCGACGACGCCCAGGCCGATGGTGGCTCCCCACCAGAGGCCGCGCGGACCCATGCCGCCGTTGAAGGCGAGCAGGCAGCCGATGGGCAGGCCGAGCAACCCGTAACCGAGGAGGGCGCCGGCGGCGAGCAGGGCGGTGTCGGCGGCGCCCCGCAGGATGCCGGCGGCCACCGCCTGGGCGCCGTCGAAGACCTGGAAGGCGGCGGCGATCGGCAGCAGCCGGGCGGCGGCGGCGATGACCAGCGGGTCGGCCGTGAACAGCTCCGCCAGCGGTCGGGGGGCGAGCGCGAAGGCCGCCGCGAACAGGCTCATGACGCCGGTGCCCAGTGCCAGGCCGGCGGCGGCAGTGCGCCTGGCGGCCGCCTGGTCGCCGCGGCCGATGGCGTTGCCCACCCGCGTCATGGCGGCGCCCCCGATGCCGGCGGGCAGCTGGAACGAGAGGCTGCAAAGCAGCAGCGCCACCTGGTGCCCGGCGATCGCCTCCGTGCCGAAGCGGCCCATGAGCAGCGCGATCGCCACGAACAGCAGTAGCTCGATCGCCAGCTGCAACCCGACCGGAAGGCCGATGCGCAGCAGCTGCACGAGGCGCCGCCAGCCGCCGGCGAAGACAGCGGTCCCCCGCGGGACGCGGGCATTCTCGCGCAAGGTCCGCCGCGCCGCCACCAGCAGCCAGAGGAACATCATCCACCGCGCCGCCGCGGTGGCGCAGGCCGAGCCGGCCACGCCCAGCCGCGGGCATCCCCAGTGACCGAAGATGAGGGCGTAGTTGGCGAGGCCGTTGACCAGGTTGGCGGCGACGGCGGCCTGCAGCGACGGCCGCACCACGCTCATCGCCTGCAGCGTCTGGCGCAAGACGTAGAAGAGCAGGAACGGCAGGTTGCCGAAGATCAGCAGCCGGGCATAGAGAGTGGCGTCGGCGGCCACGCCGGACGGTTCGTCGAGCGCCCGCAACAGCGGCCCCAGATCGATCATCAGCAGCGACAGCGGCAGGGTCAGCGCCACCGCCAGGGCCAGCCCCCGCCGCAGGTGCGCGCCCACCGCTGCGCGGTCGCCGGCGCCGAAGGCCTGCGAGATCAGCGGGTCGAGGGCGGAAAGGGTGCCGGCGCCGAAGATCAGCAGGGTGAAGGAGATGATGTGGGCGATCGAAGCGGAGGCGAGCGCCCGCGCCGAGAGGTGGCCGAGCATCGCCGTGTCGACCAGACCCATCATGAGCATGCCGAGCTGCACTCCGACCACTGGCAGAGCCAGGCGGAACGAGGCGCCGAGCTCGGCCAGGGCGGCGCCGCGCCGGCCGCCGCCGGGTTCCGGGTCCGTCGTTTCCCGGCCGCCGCCGGGTTCCGGGTCGGTCGTTTCCCGGCCGCCGATGGAGCCGGCTCCCGGGTCGGTCGGTGCCAGGCCGCCGGCATGGCCGGGTCCCGCGTCCGTTGCTTTCCGGCCGCCGCCGTGGCCGGGTGCCGGATTCGTTGCTACCTTGCTTCCGGTATGGCCCTGTCCTGGGTCGGTTGCTTCCCGGCTGGCGTCGTGGCCGGGTCGGAAGTCGGTCGTGGTCATCGGTTGTTGCCGCTGTGGCACTTCGCCAGACGCGGTACGGTCCCACCGGCTCGGATCAGGTGCCCGGCGCTCGGGCCGGGGCGGCGACGTGCGCGACGTACTATAGGCGGCGACGTGTCCCGATCACGAGACCAAGGCCGCCGCCGGCGCGCCCTGCCGGCAGCGACCGAACCGCCGCCGAGGACCGAGCTGCCGCCGGGGACTGGTCCATCTGCGCCAGCGGCGACACTGGCGGCGTTGGTGCGCGAGCTGGCGCCCGGGACCTCCTGGGAGCAGGCGCGGGCGCTCTGCCGGGCCGGCCGGGTGTGGGTGGAGGACCGGCAGGCGACCGATCCGGCCTGGCGGCCCCCGGCCGGCAGCCGCGTCGAGGCACTGTCTGCGGCGGCGGCGCGCGACCGGCTGGCGGCGAGGCGCGCGACAGGGGCGAGCGGGCAGCGGGAGCCGGCAGGGTCGCCGGCGGCGGGTTGGCGACGGCCCGGGATGGGTGGTGCGGGAGCAGGAGAAGGGGAGGGGGGTGAAGGCGAGGGCAGCCGTGCCGCCGAGATCGTGGTGTACGCGGATGCCGACGTGGTGGTGGTGCGCAAGCCGGCCGGGGTGCTGACCGTGCCCTTCGACCGCGGCGACCGCGACACCCTGCTGGCGCTGGCGCGGGTGGCGCTGCGCCGCATCGAAACCCGCCGCGTCCGCCGCGCCGGTGGCTCCGACCGTTCCGGCTCGGCCAACGGCCTTGGCCGTCCTGGCGCGGTGGGCGGCTCCGGCACACCACCGCCGGTCAACCCGACGCTGCGCGCCGTCCAGCGGCTCGACCGGGACACCTCCGGCCTGCTGGTCTTCGCCCGCAGCGTTCCCGCCCAGCGCGCGCTGCAGGAGCAGTTGGCGCGGCGCGAGGTGGGCCGCCGCTACGAGGCTCTGGTGCACGGCACGGCCGGCGACGCGACCTTCGAGAGCTGGCTGATCGAGGATCGCGGCGACGGCCGGCGTGGATCGTGGACGGGTGGGACGGCGGCGCCGCCGCCGGGCGCCCGCCATGCGGTGACGCACGTGCGCGCGCTCGAGGCGCTGCGCGGGGCCACCAGGGTCGCCTGCGAGCTCGAGACCGGCCGCCAACACCAGATCCGCATCCACCTCGCCGAGGCCGGCCACCCGCTGATCGGCGAGACGGTCTACGGCCGTGACTACCAGGGGCCCCGCATCCCAGCCCCGCGGCCGATGCTGCACGCCGCCGTGCTCGCCTTCCTGCATCCCCGCGACGGCCGGCCGCTGCGCTTCGAGGAGCCGCCGCCGGCCGATTTCGAAGAGATCCTCCGCCGGCTGCAGCAACGGCGGCGGTAGCTGGAAGCAGACGGCGCCAGCGCGAAACCAGGAGCGGGTACCGGTGGTATGGAGAACAGGCCGGAGCGCCGCCGCTCAGGCAGGAGAGAGCCGCCACCATGACCCAGACGCTGCAAGACCTCCGCTTCTCGCTTCGGCTGCTGGCACGCAGCCCGGGTTTCACCGTGGTCGCCGTGCTGACCCTGGCCCTGGGCATCGGCGCCAACGCCGCCATCTTCAGCGTCGTCAACGCGGTACTGCTCGAGCCGCTGCCCTATCGCGCGCCCGAGCGCCTGGTCTCGATCTACAGCCGGTTCCCCAGGGAGGGATTCGACCACTTCTGGATCTCGCCGCCCGAGTACCAGGAGCTGCGGCAGATGGCAGCCAGCTTCGAGGACATCGGCGGCTACCGCAACCAGGCGGTCAACCTCAGCGGCAGGGAGCGGCCGCTGCGGGTCGCCGCCACCTATGCGACCGCCAGCACCCTGGCCACCCTCGGCGTGCCTGCCGAGCGCGGGCGCTGGTTCTCGGCCGCCGAGGACCGGCCGCACGGCGAGCCGGTGGCGCTGCTCGGCGACGACCTGTGGCGACGGGCGTTCGGCGGCGATCCGGGCATCGTCGGCCGGCGCATCCTGGTCGACGGCGTCGACAGCACCGTCGTCGGGGTGATGCCGCCTGGCGCCCAGATCGGCGGCCAGCGGGTCGATGCCTGGCTGCCGGTGAAGCTCGACCCGCAGTCGCAGAACCGCGGCAACCACTTCCTGAACCTGGTCGCCCGGCTGCGGCCCGGCGTGAGCCTCCCAGGGGCGCGCGCCGAGCTGGCGGGCCTGGTGGAGCGCTGGCGCGGCCTGGCCGGCCCCGGCAAGCACGCGCCGGAGCCGCAGCGGCATCCGCTGGTGATCGCACCGCTGCTCGACGACACCGTCGGCGACGCGCGGCCGGCGCTGCGCCTGCTGTGGGGGGCCGTCGGCTTCGTGCTGCTGATCGCCTGCGCCAACGTCGCCAATCTGCAACTGGCGCGCGCCGAGGGGCGGCAGCGGGAGGTCGCGGTGCGCACCGCCCTGGGCGCCCTCCGCGGACGCCTGCTGCGGCAGTTCCTGACCGAGAGCCTGCTGCTGGCGCTGGCCGGCGGCATCCTGGGCCTGCTGCTCGCCGCCTGGGGGGTGCGGGCGCTGCTGGCCGCCAACCCCGAGAGCATCCCGCGCCTCGCCGAGATCGGGGTCGATCCGCGCGGCCTGCTGTTCACTTTCCTGGTCTCGATCGCCGCCGGCGTCGCCTTCGGCCTCGCACCCGCCCTCCACACCCGCGGCGGCGCCGCCTTCGCGGCGCTCAAGGAAGGCGGCCAGCGCACCACCGCCGGCGGTGCCCGCCAGCGGCTGCGGCGCGGCCTGGTGGTGGCGGAGGTGACCCTGGCGGCGGTGCTGGTGGTCGGCGCCGGTCTGTTGATCCGCAGCTTCTGGCAGCTGCAGCAGGTGGATCCCGGCTTTCAACCTCAGGGCCTGCTCACCATGGAGCTGGCGCTGCCGCGGGCAAGCTACCCGGCGCCGGCCCAGGTGGCGGCCTTCGTCGACCGGCTGACCGAGCGCCTGGCGGCGCTGCCCGGCGTCGAGTCGGCGGCGGCGATGAACGGGCTGCCGCCGCGCCGCGAGGTGGACGCCAACGACACCATGTTCGAAGGCGTGCCCGAGGATCCCAAGGGGCCGCCCCACAACGTCGACTTCTGGCAGTTCGTCAGCCGCGATTACTTCCGCACCATGCGCATCCCGCTGGTCGCCGGCCGTTTCTTCACCGCCCAGGACGGCGCCCTCGGCCCGGGCGCCGGCGGCGGCGGCGTGGCGGTGATCAACGAGACCATGGCGCACACCTTCTGGCCGGGCAAGGACCCGATCGGCCGGCGGGTGAGGGCCGGCCGCGACTCCATGTGGCTGACCATCGTCGGCATCGCCCGCGACGTCAAGCAGCAGGGGCTGGACCAGAAGACCGGCACCGAGCTCTATTTCCTGGAACCGCAGGCGCCGGCCACGGTCGGCTACTCGCCCTACACCTTCTACCTCGTGCTGCGCGGCCTCCGCGACCCGATGTTGCTGGCCGCTCCGGCGCGGGCCGAGATCGCACGCCTTGACCCCAGCCTGCCGGTGGCCCACCTGCAGACCATGCAGCGGGTGATCCACCAGTCGCTGGCCCGCCCCCGCTTCGTCACCCTGCTGGTGATGCTGTTCGCCGCCGTCGCCTTGGCCCTCGCCGCGGTCGGCACCTACGGCGTGCTCGCCTACTCGGTCGAGCAGCGCACCCAGGAGATCGGCGTGCGCATGGCCCTGGGCGCCCAGGTGCAGGGCATCCTCGCCATGGTGCTGCGCCAGGGGCTCGGCCTGGTGGCGTCCGGCCTGGTCCTCGGGCTGAGCCTTGCCATCGTGCTGCGCCGCGTGCTGGCAAGCCTGCTGTTCGGCGTCTCGCCCAGCGACCCGCTGACCCTGGCCGGGGTCGCCGCCGTGCTCGGCCTGACCGCCGCCGCCTGCTACCTGCCGGCCCGGCGCGCCGCCGCGGTCGCTCCGGCGGTGGCCCTGCGGCACGAGTAGCGGCGGCGGGAGCCGCCCGCTCACGGTTAGACACCACCTCCTGCGGGAGACTAACCCACGAAGGGATTCTCGACGGCGATCCCCTCGTAGACGTGTCGGTTGCCGAGATCCTCCGAGAGAACCTTCTGGCACCCGGCGCGGCGGGCCGATTCGAGGATTGCGGCATCCCAGGGAGAGATCTTGGCCCGCTGAGCGAGGCCAAGTGCCGACAGAACCAGATCGGGGCTCATCTCGACGACAGGCCATTCGGTCAGCGCACGGACATACTCGAAGGCCTCGCGGAGGGGAAGGCCGATCTTCGCCTTGCGGGTGATGTTCACGTACACCTCCAGCAGCACCTGGGTGCTGATGGCGAAACACCCTTCGGCGAAGCCTCGCGCAACGATCTCGCGCGCCCTGCCCTGCTTTTCCGGTTCGTCGTCGCTGACGGCGTAGACCAATACGTTCGAGTCCACAAAGGCCGCGAGATCAGCGCTCATGAAGCTCGTCCCTGGACGGACGGGGTTGGCCAAGATGAACCCTTGGGCGATCCAGGAGAGGCTGAATGCGCTTCATGGCCGCGAGACGCCGGCTCTCCTGCCCCACCATGTCTGCCAGAAACCCACGTACCAGGTCGTTGACGGACGTCCGTCGTCGCGCCGCCAGGGCCCGAGCCTCCTGCAGCAGCTCTTCCTCGACGACCAGGGTCAGGTTCAGTCGCTTCATCGCCATCGCCGCTTCCGCCACTATAGCACGGGTTCCGTGCAACCGCATCCGGGCGCGGCCCGCGGGCCGGGTGCGAGCTGCCGGCGATGATCTGCCGCAACTCCTACTTGCCGATCATGACCTCGGTGGCCTTGATCACCGCCACCACCTCCTGGCCTTCGCGCAGGTCCATCGATTCCGCCGAGGACTTGGTGATCGTGGATACCAGCGTGTTGCCGCCGCCGACGTCCACCGTGACCTCGGCCATGACCGCGCCCAGGCGCACCGCGGTGATCTTGCCGCGCAGCTGATTGCGTGCACTGATCTGCATTCGAACCCTCCCCGGCGAGGCCGCGGTGTCCGGGACGGACCGGCCCCAACGCCCGACTATACCGCCGCTCAGTGCACCGGCTCGAGCACCAGGCGGCCGGCGACCTGCCGCTTTTCCAGGCGGTCGTGGGCGCGGCTGGCCTGGTGGAGCGGCAGGACGTCCGCTACCCAGGAGCGCAGGGCGCCGCTGGCGACCAGGCGGAAGGACTCGTCGAGCTCGGCCTGGGTGGTGGCATAGGCGCCCAGGATCTCGAGCTCCTTGACGATCACCAGGCCGGGGTTGAGCGCCACGCTCGCCGTCTCGAGGTTGCCGACGGTGACCAGGCGGCCGCCCGGCGCGAGCGACTTGAGGGTCTGGGCGAAGGTGAGGCTGCCGACGATCTCGAGGGCGAGGTCCGGACCCTGGCCGCCGCAGCGCTTGCGCACCTCGCCGGCGAACTCGAGGTCGGGGCTGACGATGACCTCGTCGGCGCCGGCCTCGCGGAGCGCGGCCTCCTTGCCGGCGCCCGAGGTGACGGCGATCACCCTGGCGCCGTCGAGGCGGGCGAGCTGGACGGCCTGGATGCCGACGCCGCCGGAGGCGCCGGTGATCAGCACCGTCTCGCCGGGCGCCAGCCGGCCGCGGGTGCGCAGGCAGTGGACGGCGGTGCCGGTGGTGCAGCAGGTGACCGCCGCCACCGGCCAGGAGATCCGCGCCGGCACCCGCCCCAGGCCCGCCACCGGCGCCGTCATGTAGGCCGCGTAGCCGCCGGGTATCTCTTCGCCGAAGAAGCGGGTGTCATGGCGGCAGAGGCTGTTGCGCTCGGCGCGGCAGTGGGCGCAGCGACCGCAGGAGAGGCGCTGCAGGGTCGCCGCCCGGTCGCCGGCAGCCCAGCCGGTGACGCCGGCGCCGACGGCGACCACCTCGCCGGCCGCCTCGTGGCCGAGGATCGCCGGCACCGCGGTGCGCGGCAGGTTGCCGCGGCGGTTGATCACGTCGTGATGGCAGACGCCGCAGGCGCGGACGCGCAGCAGCACCTCGCCGGGGCCCGGTGCCGGATCGGGGACCGTCTCGGGCCGCAGGTTGTCGGCAGATCCGAAGGCGCGCAGGACGATGGCTTGCATGCGGTGCTCTCCTGGTGTCCCGACCGGCGGGTTCAGCCGACCAGCCGGTCGCGCAGGCCGCCGGCGTCGATCCGGCGGATGGCGCGCAGGCAGTCGGGCGACGGTTCGGGGGTCACCGGCAGGGGGTCGGCCGGCAGGAACGGGAAGCCGGTGCGCTCGGCGATCGCCGCCGGGGCGGCGCCGGGGTGCCGGGAGACGAGCGCGGCCCCGCCGGCGCCCAGCTCGAAGATGCCGAGATCGGTGATCAGCCGCGTGCGGCGGCAACGATCGCTGGTCGAGGCGACCTGGACCTCGGGCACCAGGTTGCGACGGCTCTGCCGGCCGAGCACCAGGACCGGGCGCGCCACCCAGCGGCGCAGGCTGGCGGCGCCGGCCACGCCGGGGAACTTGACCCGCGGGCGCTCCAGCGGACCGGCGCCGGAAAGGTTGGTGTCGCCGGCGGCGTCGACCTCGGCGGCGCCGAAGAACATGACGTCGATCCGGCCGCGCCGGGCATGGTCGAAGAGCTCGGGGATGCTCAGCTCGCCGGCGCGGCCGTCGAGGTAGGCGAGGTCCTCGGAGCAGGGGAGCAGCGCCGAGATCTCCGGATCGAGCGCCCCGACGCAGGCGAGATAGGTCAGCCGCGGCGCATGCGTGGCCCGGGCCACGGCGATCGCCAGGATGGCCAGCAGCGATGCCACGCCGGTGGCGATCACGGCGCCGTCGTCGATCTGGCGCGCCATCGCGGCGACCACGGTCTCGGCGGTGGTCACGGCGGCCGGCGGCGGGTCGTCGCTCACGCGGCGTTCTCCTGCGCTGCGGCCGGCCGCGCCCGCGCCAGGTCGGCATGGCGGTGGCGGCCGTGGACGACGCCCTCGAGATACTCGGCCTCGCGCCCCTGCTCGGCGAGGTCGAGGTAGATCTCCAGGTGCGCCGCATCGGCGGGATAGAGGCCGAGGCAGCCGGTGGGCCAGGCCCCCCGCGGCTCCTCGACCAGCAGGTCCACCATGAAGCCCGGGATGGTGGCGTGCGGCACCCGCGCCAGCCGCTCCTCGGCGGTCGCGATCACGCGGCGGGCGGCGCCGGCCAGCAGCAGGTCGGTCGTGGGGTCCTCGATCCAGAGGTTGCCGGCCTCGTCGGCGGCGCGGGCGTGGAGCAGCGCGACGTCGGGATGGCAGGCGCGCTCGACCGACACCGACCTGCCGGTGAACGGGTCGGTCACCCGCGGCGGCGGCTCGCGCCGCGCCAGCACGCAGGCGTCGGCGTCCGGCGCCGGCAGGAAGGGGAGCCCCATGGCCGCGGCGCGGAGGCGCTGCACCACCCGGTAGCCGTCGTGCTCCAGCCAGTCGAGCGCGCCGCCCTCGATCGCCCGCTTGAGCGCCGGCATGGGGCGGACCCGGCCGCCCAGGGTGACCGCCGCGAACAGCAGCTCGACCCGGGCCGCGGCCGCCGCCGCCACCAGGATCTCGGCGGGCAGCGGATTGGGCAGGGAGATGACGCGCAGGCCGCGGCGCCGCTGGCGCACCAGCTCGAAGACCAGCGCCATCGGGGCGCGCCCCAGCATGAAACCGCCCGGGGCGATCATGGCGCCGTCCGGCACCGACGCGGCGGCGGCGGCCAGATCCACCCAGCGTGCCCGCTTCACGACGCCCGCCTCACCGTGCCTGCCCGTGGGCCAGCAGCGGCCGGAACTTGTAGCCGTAGACGAGATAGCCCAGGGGCCCCTTCTCCTGCAGGCGCCGGGTCACCATCTCGACCGGCATGCCGATCGTCACCTCGTCGGGATCGACGTCGGTGAGCTGGGTGGTGACGCGGACCCCTTCCTCGAGCTCCACCAGCGCCGCCAGGTAGGGGCCTGGGAAGCCGGGCAGCGGCGTCGCCACCTCGGCGAAGGAGAAGACCGTGCCGCGACCGGAGAAGCGGAAGGGCTCCGTCTCGCGGCCGCCACAGGAACCGCAGGCCGCACGCGGCGGGAACTGCAACTCGCCGCAGCGCCGGCAGCGCCGTCCCTCCAGCCGGTAGTAGGGGCCGGTCAGGCGATGGTAGCGCGGCAGGTCCATGACCTCAGGCCTCCAGCAGATGGGTGACGGCGATCGAGCCGTGGCCGCCGATCGACTGAGTGAGGGCGACGCGGGCGCCGGTCACCTGGTTCGGTCCGGCCTCGCCCCGGAGCTGGGCGGCGGCCTCGACGATCTGGTAGGCGCCGCTCGCCCCCACCGGGTGCCCGCGCGCCTTGAGCCCGCCGCAGGTCGAGACCGGGATGCAGCCGCCGCGGCCGAAGCAGCCGTGGGCCGCCCGTTTCAGCGCCTCGCCGCGGGGAGCGAAGCCGCAGGCCTCGAGCGACAGCGCGGTGATGATGGTGAAGGCGTCGTGAGCCTCGAAGAGGTCGCAGTCCCGCGGGGCGAAGCCGCTGGCGGCGAAGGCCTTCTCGGCCGAGCGCCGGGCGGCTCCCAGGGTCAGCAGGTCGGCGCGGCGGGCCAGGCCGATGGTGTCGGTGGCGGCGGCGGCGGCGGCGATGCGCACCGCGCGGTGCGCCGGGCGCAGGGCCTCGCGGGAGCACACCACCACCGCCGCGGCGCCGTCGCAGACCGGCGCGGCGTCGAGCACGCCGATCGGGGCGGCCACCAGCGGCGAGCGGGCGAAGTCCGCGGCGGAGATGGGGGTGCGGAACATGGCGTTGGCATTGCTCGCCGCGTTGCGATGGGCGTTGACGGCGAAGGGGGCGAAGTCCTCGCGGCCGGCGCCGGTCTCGTGCATGTAGCGCCGCATCAGCAGCGCCGACAGGGCCACGAACGACAGGCCATGGCTCGCCTCGTAGTCGCCGTCGGCGGCGGCGGCGAGCCCGGCGGTGACCCGCTCGGAGAGCGCGTCGGTCATCTTCTCGATGCCCACCGCCACCGCGACGTCGTGAGCGCCGGCCCCGACCGCCATGGCCGCCGCGCGCACCGCGGCGCCGCCCGAGGCGCAGGCGGCTTCCACCTTCCAGGCTTCCGCCGGCAGCAGGCCGGCGGCGTCCGCCAGCAGCGCGCCGAGGTTCTCCTGGCCGTTGACCGCGCCGCCCAGCATGTTGCCGGCAAACAGGGCGTCCACCGTCTCGATGCCGGCGTCGTCGAGCGCCGCACGGATGGCGGCGGCGCCGAGCTCGCGCAGGCCGAGGTCCCAATGCTCGCCCACCGGGGTCTGCCCGGCGCCGACGATGAAGACGTCTCGCATGGCCGTCATGCCCGCCTGATCTTTCCCCGCAGGCGCAGGTAGTGGCCGTAGCCGTCCACCTGGCGGCGGCGGTCGAGGTAATCGCGCACCGACGGCCCGCGCCGGCGCTCTTCGATCCGTTCGGTGACGCGCAGGCAGAAGGCGTCGCTGCCCGCTCCCGAGCCGTAGGAGCAGAAGAAGACGCGCTCGCCGGGCCGCGCCTCGTCGAGCACCGCGGCGAGGCCGAGCAGCGACGAGCCGGCGTAGGCGTTGCCCAGGCGCGGCGCCAGCAGGCCGGCGCGGATCTGCCGGGGGGTGAAACCGAGCTCGGCGGCGGCCCTCTCCACGAACTTCGGCACCGGTTGGTGGAAGACGGCATGGGCGAAGTCCTTCGCCTCGCGCCCGACCTCGGCCAGCAGCCGGCGCGACGCCGCCAGGGTGTGCCGGAAATAGGAGGGCTCGCCGGTGAAGCGGCCGCCGTGCTCGGGATAGTGGGCCGCCTCGCGGCGGAAGAAGTCGGGAGTGTCGGTGACGTGGGAGACCGAGGCCTCGACCTCCGCCAGGGCGTCGCCGGCGCCGGCGAAGAGGTAGGCGGCGCCGCCGCAGCCGGCGGTGTATTCGAGCGCGTCGCCGGGCTTCGACTGCGCCGTGTCCATGCCGATGGCGAGCGCCGCCCCGACCATGCCCGAGCCGACGAAGGCCACCGCCGCCTGCATCGCTTCGCTGCCCGCCTTGCAGGCGAACTCCATGTCCGCGGCCACCACGTGCGGCGTGATCCCCAGCGCCTCGGCCACGATCGTCGCCGACGGCTTGACGGCATAGGGCTTGGATTCGGTGCCCACCCAGATGGCGCCGATGTCGTCGAGGGCGGTGCCGGCGCGGTCGAGCGCCGTGCGCGCCGCCTCGATGGCCATGGTCACCACGTCCTCGTCGGGTCCGGGCACCGATTTTTCGGCCACGGCGGGAGCGGCAACGCCGCGCGCCCGCCAGGTGGCGGCGATGTCGGCGGTGCGCACCCGCAGCCGCGGCACGTAGGCGCCGTAGCCGGCGATCCCGACCGCGCGGTGGGGCTTCACCGGGCGCCTCCGGGCTTGGCGGGCTTCGCCGGCGCCGGGGAGCGCCGCCGCGGTTGCCGCCGCCGCGGTTTCGGCGGCGCCGGAGCGGCGGCAGGCGCCGGCGCGATCTCGAGGCCGCCGAAGAAGAGGTCCTGCATCTCGGGGGCGAGCCGGTCGGCCGGGATCTGCCCGTCCGGGCGGAACCACTTGTAGATCCACAGCACCATGCCGAGAAAGGAGAAGGCGGCGACCCGCGGCTCGACGCGCCGGATGCGCCCTTCCCGGATCGCCTCCGCGAAGGACGCTTCGAGGAAATGGACGTAGCGCTTCTTGCGGGCGTTGATCTGCTGGCGGGCGGCGCCGGTGAGCGTGTCGTGCTCGTGGAGGATGATGGTGACCTCCTTGCTCCAGCCCTCGGTCACCAGGTGGATGTTCTTCTCCATGCACGCCTTGAGGCGCTCGACCGGGTCCGCGATCGCGAGCACCGGCAGCAGGACCTGCTCCTCGAAGATGTCCATGCCATAGCTCATGATCTCGAGCAGCAGGTCTTCCTTGCTGTGGATGTAGTAGTAGAGGCCGGCCTTGGTGAGGCCGCAGGCGTCGGCGATGTCCTGCACCGACGCCGCCTCGTAGCCCTGCGCGCAGATCAACCGCGCGGCGGTCTCCAGCACCGCCCGGTGCCGCTCGCGATGGACGTTGGTTCCGGCTTCCGGCGCTCGCGCCAACCTCGCACCCTCCCAGTACCGACCGCTCGGTAGAATTCTACCGGTCGGTCGGTAGTGTAAGAGAGCGAAGGCAGGCTGTCAACGCCAGGCGGCGAGCTTGCGGTTCAGCAGAGTTCAGCCGTGCTCAGCAGCAGCTCGAAGCGACGGTGGTGGTGAAGCAGACCACCGGGAAGCAGCTGCCGCCGGGGTTGGTGGCACGGCCGCCGTGCGCGCCGTCGAGGCGGGTGGTGTCGAGCAGGTGGAGGGTCTCGCGGTTGAGGGTGAGGCGGTCGAGACGGGCGGGCTGATGCTTCTTCATGGCTGGAGCTCCTTGGTCTTGGCGTCGGCGGCGGGCGAATCCCGCCGGGCGCACGCCTCATTGAGCGAGGTGCCGATGGCGGCGGTGATGGGACGGCCGGCGGGCGGGGGGGGGGCGCCCCGGCAACCCGGCGCCGCTCAAGGCTGGTCGAGGACGGCGCGCACGCGGAGGGCGAGGTCGTCGGGCTTGAAAGGTTTCTGCAGGAAGGCGACGCCGGGCGCGCCGGTCTGCACCGCGCGGTCGGTGTAGCCTGACATGTAGATGACCCGCAGGCCGAGGCCGCGGGCGAGCAGGGCGTTGGCCAGCTCGACGCCGCTCTTGCCGCGCATGATGACGTCGGTGAGCAGCAGGTGGATGGGGCCATCGTAGCCGTCGGCAAGCCGCAGCGCTTCGTCGGCGCCGTCGGCCGCCAGCACCACGTAACCCTTCTCTTCCAGGATCTCCTTCGCCAGGCAGCGCAGCACCGGGTCGTCCTCGGCCACCAGAATGCACTCATGGCCGCGGCCCGGGGTGGCCGCGGCGACGGTCGGCGCCTGCAGCGGCTCGCCGGTGATCGGCAGGTAGATCGTGAAGGCGCTGCCCTCTCCCAGCCGACTCGCGACCTCGATACGGCCGCCGCTCTGGTGGACGATGCCATAAACCGTGGCGAGGCCGAGACCGGTCCCCTTGCCCTCCTGCTTGGTGGTGAAGAAGGGCTCGAAGATGTGCGACTGCAAGGCGTCGTCCATGCCGCAGCCGGTGTCGGCGACGGTCAGCGCGACGAGCGCCGGCTCGGCGGCGGCTGCTGCGGGCGGGGGCGGGTGGTTGCGGGTGGAGAGCGTCATCCTGCCGCCGGCGGGCATGGCGTCGCGCGCATTGACCACCAGGTTCATCAGCACCTGCTCGATCTGGCCGGCGTCGGCGTGGACGTGCCCGAGCTCCGGCTCGAGGTCGGCGACCAGCTCGATGTCCTCGCCGATCAACCGGCGCAGCATCTGCTCGAGCTGACGGATCAGGGCGTTGGCGTCGAGGACCCTGGGTTCCAGCACCTGGCGGCGGCTGAAGGCGAGCAGCTGGCGGGTGAGCGCTGCGGCGCTCTCGCCGGCGCGGACCATGGTCTCGACCTGGCGGCAGAGCGCCGGCCGGTCGGCGATGGCGCGCAGCACCAGCTCGCCATAGCCGAGGATGAGGGTGAGCAGGTTGTTGAAGTCGTGGGCGACGCCGCCGGCCAGACGGCCCACCGACTCCATCTTCTGCGCCTGCTGGAACTGCGCCTCGAGCCGCCGGCGCTCGGTGATGTCGTGAAGGATGATGAAAACGGTCGAGTCGTCGCCGATGCGCACCACCGAGCCCGAGAGCTCGACGGGCACCCGCGTGTCGTCGGCGCGCAGCAGATGGCGCAGCGGCACCCGCAGGTTCTCCTCGCGCACCAGGACCTCGAAGCTCCGGCGGGATTCCTCGCGCTCCTCGGGCGCCACGAAGTCGTCGTAGGGGCGGCCGACGATCTCCTGGCGCGAGCGGCCGACCAGGCGCAGGCCGGCGCGGTTGAGCTCGAGGATGCGATGCCGGGAGTCGAGGATCACGATGGCGTCGTTGGCCTGCTCCATCAGCGCGCGGTAGCGCTCCTCGGAGGCGGCCAGCCGGTTGAGGGATTGGCCAAGCGCCACGGTCTGGCCGAACTGCACCGCGAGGCTGCCGGCGAAGCCGAGCCAGGAGCCGTCCGAGAGATCCTGCTCGTCCGACGCCAGCACCAGCACGCCGAAGGTCTCGCCCATCACCACGAAGGGCACCACCAGGGCAGAGGTCCGGTCCAGCTTGGCGAGGAATTCGGCCTCGGCCGCGCCGGCGGACGCTGCCGCCAGAGCCACGGGCCCGCCCGAGGCGACGATCGAGCTGACGACGCCGGGGTGGCCGAAGCAGCCTTCGGCCTCGTGGCGCAGACCGGCTGCGATGCCGCATTGCGCCTGCAGGCGGAAGCGGCCCTCGGGCTCGACCAGGTAGAGCAGTCCGGTCGACAGCCCGGCGGCGTCGAGGCATTGGACCAGGACGTCGCCGATCACCTCCGGGACGTTGGCAGGCTGGCCGAGGACCTCGGTGAGGCTGCGCATCAGCGCCAGGGCGGTGGCCTGGATCCCCGCCTGGCGCAGCAGCGAACGGTTCTGGGCGGTCTGGCGCTCGAGCTGCGCCTGGACGCGCTGCCGGTAGAGGTCCGACAGCTCGGCCGTCGCCGGCGTCGGCGCCGGGGCCGCGGCCGGCCGGGGCGCTTCGTGCAAGGCTTCACGCAGCGCCTCGCCGGCGGCGTGCAGGTCCGAGGTGCGGGCCACCAGGGCGTCGGCCCCCATCCTGCGGGCCAGCAGGTGGTCCGCCTCCTCGAGATAGGCGGAGGAGAAGAGGACGACGGGGAGCGTCGCCAGGGCCGGATCGCTTCGCACCTCGCGGCAGAGGGTGAAGCCGTCCATCGCCGGCATGCCGACGTGGGCAAGGATGGCGTCGGGCGGCGCGGCGCGGACCCTGGCGAGCGCCTCCGCGCCCCCCGCCGCGGTTTCGACCGCGTAGCCGTCCTGGGTCAGGCGCAGGGCGGCGAGCTTGAGGTTCAGCGGCTCGTCGTCCACCACCAGGATGGTCTTGCCGCCGCCCCAGGTACCCGGAGCGACGAGGAAGGTACGCACCACCTCGAGCAGGCGGGAGGGCTCGATCGGCTTGGGCAGGAACTGGGTGAGCTCGTCGCCCTTGGTCCGCAGCTCGGAGAGGCGGGAAACCATGCCGGTGACCAGCAGGGCCGGGAGCTCCGGGCGGCCGGCCTCGCGCCGCAGGTCGGCGATCAGCCGCACGCCGTCGGTATCGGGAAGCACGTAGTCGAGGACCACCAGGTCGGGCCGCCGCGCGGCGGCGGCGGCCTGCGCCGAGCGCCCGTCGCCGGCCTCGACCACGTCATAGCCGCCGCTCTCGAGCGCGACGCGCATCATCTTGCGGGTGATCGGGTTGTCCTCGACCACCAGGATGGTGTAGCCGCTCATGGCGGTGGTACCCGGTCCCGCTCCGCGAGGCAGCGCGCGATCACCCCGGGCAGGGTGCGGGTGTCGATCGGCTTGGTGACATAGCCGTTGCAGCCCGCCTCGAGCGCCCTCTCGTGGTCTCCCTTCATCGCATAGGCGGTGAGCGCCAGGATGGCCACGTCACGGGTCGCGGGGTCGTCCTTGAGCCGCCGGGTCAGGGTCAGGCCGTCCATGCCCGGCAGCTGCAGGTCCATCAGGATCAGCCGGGGGCGATAGCTGGCGAGCAGGGCCAGCGCCTCCTCGGCGTCCACCGCCACGCGCACCTCGTAACCCTCGGCGGCGAGCAGCACGCGGGCGAGCTTCAGGTTCGTCGGGTTGTCGTCGACGATCAGGATGGGCTCACCCGCCACCGGTCTGCTCCGTTCTGCCGCCGGGCACCACGCCGGCGCGGCGGAGCGAGGCGAAGAGGGCCTCGCGCTCGAGCGGCTTGGTGAGGAAGTCGTGCACCGGCCAGGTGCTCGCCAGACGCTCCGCCAGCACGGTGACGACGATCACCGGCACGCCGCGGTTCGCCGCCGTCCCCCGCACCGCCTGCAACACCTCGCGCCCGGCAACGTCAGGCAGCAGCAGGTCGAGGGTGATGGCGGCGAAGGCGCGCCGGCGGCAGCGCTCCATCGCCTCGCGGCCGGTCGCCGCAGCTTCGACGGCAAAGCCGGCGCCGGTCAGCTCGCGGACCAGCCACGCACGGTCCCTGGCCTCGTCCTCGATCACCAGGATGCAGGGCGCGTCCGGGTCGAGCGCCGGCGGCACGGGCTCATCGGCGGGGGCCGGCACGGCGTAGCGGGGCAGCACGGCGAAGAAGCAGCTGCCCCGGCCGGGGGTGCTCTCGACGCCGACCCGGCCGCCCTGGGCTTCGACGATGCGCCGGGTCAGCGCCAGTCCGAGGCCGGTGCCGCCGTACTTCTTGGCAGTGCCGATGTCGAGCTGCTGGAACTCTACGAACAGGCGCCCGAGGTCCTCGGCGCGGATGCCGATGCCGGTGTCTTCCACCTCGATGCGGACGTGATCGGCGCCCTCGGCAGCGATCCGCACCACGACTTTGCCGCCCTCGGAGGTGAATTTCAGGGCATTCGAGAGATAGTTGTACAGGACCTGCTTGAGCTTGGCGGGATCGGTCACCGCCGCGCTGGCGGCGGGAGCGACCTCCACCGCGATGGCGATGCGCCGGGAAGCCGCCAGGCTGCGGAGGATGTCGCATACCTCTTCGGCGATCCTGCCGAGATCGACCGCTTCGGGCAGGAAATCCATCTTGCCGGCTTCGATCTTCGACAGGTCGAGCACGTCGTTGATCAGGCCGAGCAGGTGGCGGGAGCTGGTGAGGATGTCGCCCAGGTACTCCTTCTGGTCGGGCGCCACCGGGCCCACCCTGCCGTCGTGCATCAGCTCGGCGAAGCCGATGATGGCGTTGAGCGGCGTGCGCAGCTCGTGCGACATGTTGGCGAGGAACTCGCTCTTGAGGCGGCTGGCCTCCTGCAGGCTCTTACGGCGCAGCTCTTCCAGCCGGCGGCGCTCGGTGAGGTCGCGGATCGCGCTCGAGACCAGCAGGCCTTCCTCGGTCTCCAGCGGCGAGAGGCTGATCTCGACCGGGAACTCGGTGCCGTCCTTGCGCCGGCCGTAGAGCTCCATGTCGGTGCCCATGCCGCGCACTCGCGGGTCGGCGAAGAAGCCGTCGCGGTGCCGTGGGTGATGGTCCCGGAAGCGCTCGGGCACCAGGATCTCGATGGCCTGGCCCAGCAGCTCCTGGCGGCTGTAGCCGAACAACAGCTCGGCCTGGCCGTTGACCAGCTCGATGATGCCGCCGCGGTTGACGATGACCATGGCGTCGGGAGCCGACTCCAGCAGGCCGCGGAACTTGGCCTCGACCCGCTTGCGGTCGCTGATGTCGCGGATGGCGGCGATGGCGAAGGTGCCTTCCTCGGTGGTGAGCGGCGAGAGGCTGATCTCGGCGGGGAAGGTGCTGCCGTCCCGGCGCCGGGCGAACAGCTCGAGGCCGCGGCCCATCGGCCGGCTGCGCGGGTCGGCGAAATAGGCGGTGCGATAGGTGGGATGGCGGTCGCGGAAGGCTTCGGGCACCAGGTCCTCGACGGTGGTGCCGACCAGCTCGCGGCGGCTGGCGCCGAACAGCGCCTCGGCCTGGGAGTTGACCAGCACGATGCGGCCGGCGCGGTTGACCATGACCATGGCGTCTGGCGCCGCCTCGAGCAGGCCGCGAAAGCGGTCGCCGAGCATCCGCGACTGGCGGGCGTACTGCAGGCTGGTGGTGTCCCGGAGGTTGGCGGCCAGGCGAGCGGCGGCCGGCCCGCCGTCGGCTGCCGGGCCGGCGTCGCCCAGCGCCTTGACGGTGACGGTGACGAAGAGGCAGGAGCCGTCGCGGCGATGGACCTCGATCCCGAAGATCGCCGAGCCGGTGGCGAGCGCCTGGTGCAGCGCCTCGCGAGTCTCTTCGCCGGCCTCGGCGGGGACCAGGAGATCGAACAGCGAGCGCTTCAGGGCCTCGCCGGCGGTGTAGCCGAAGAGCGCCTCGGCGCCGTGGCTCCAGGAGAGGACCTCGCCCGCCGCGGTGAGGGTGATCATGGCGCCGAGCAGCTCCTCGACGAGCGCGTCGTCGAGCGGCGGCGGACCGGTCATATCGCTTGCAGCGATCTCGGGCGGCCGCCGGTGGCCAGCTCGCGCTCGACGGAGTAGCGCATGAGCTCGGCGGTGGTCGACAGGTGGAGCTTCTGCAGGATCCTGGTGCGGTGAGTGCTGATCGTCTTGACGCTCAGGTGCAGCTCGGAGGCGATGCGGGTCGGCGTCAGGCCCGAGCCCAGCAGCCGCATGATCTCGCGCTGCCGCCGCGACAGGATGGCCTCCGCATCCGCCTCGCCTCGCTCCGGCGCCTTCAGGGCGGCGACCAGCTGTTCGGCGAGGCCCGCCGTCAGATACTTGCCGCCCGCCTGCAGCTTGCGGATCGCCGAGATCAGCTGCTGCGGCGCCGCGTCTTTCATCATGTAGCCGTCGGCGCCATGCTTGAGGCAGCTCACCGCGAAATGGTCCTCGCAGTGAGAGGTCAGGATCAGGATGCGCACCAGCGGGCGCTGCCGGGTCAGCTCGCGGACCGCGGCCAGGCCGTCCTCATGGGCGCGGAACGGCAGATCCATGACCACGACGTCGGGCCGGAGCGAGCGCAGTTGCTGGAAAACCTCCGTCAGCGAGCCGGCTTCCCCGGCGACCGTGATATCGCCGGCTCTCTCGAGGACCCGCTTGACGCCTTCGCGGAAGATCGGTTGGTCATCGGCAAGCAAGACGCTGATCAAGGGGCCTTCTCTCTCTCCGCGGTCGCAGCAGGTGCGGAGGCAGGATCGGTCCGGGCTGTGCATCGGCCCGGGTCTCCGACTTCGTCGACAGGATCTCGTCAAGGTGGTCCACGAAGACGTCGAAGAGGTGCGGATCGAAATGGCGCCCGCGGTCCGGGCGCATCACCTCGACGGCTTCGGCGGGGTCGAGGGCACGGCGGTAGGGGCGCCGCGAGGTCAGGGCATCGAACACGTCCACCACCGCGCAGATGCGGCCCCAGAGCGGTATGGTCTCGCCCGCCAGGTGGCGCGGGTAGCCGCTGCCGTCCCATTTCTCGTGGTGGGAGATGGCGATCGTCTCGCCCGCCTGCATCAGCTCGGACGGCGAGCCAGCGAGGATGCGGGCGCCGATCAAGGTATGGGTTTGCATGACGCGGCGCTCGCTCGCGGTCAGCGGCCCGCGCTTGCGCAGGATCGGGTCGGGGATGCCGATCTTGCCCACGTCGTGCATGGTCGCCGCCTGGCTGCCGATCTCCACCTCTGCCGCGCTCAGGCCGATCGCACGCCCGAGCACCGCCCAGTAGCGGCTGATCCGCACGATATGCTCCGACGTGTCGCGGTCCTTGAGCTCCGCGGCCAGCACCAGGCGCCGGATGGTGTCGACATGCGCTTCCCTGGTCCGGCTCTGCGCCGCCTTCATGTCCGCCAGCGCCAGCCGCAGGTCCGCGGTCCGCGACGCGACGGTCGCCTCGAGCTCCAGCCGCGACCGCTTGATCTCGTCCTGGGCTGCCTTCAGCCGCAGCTGGGCCTTCACCCTGACCAGCACCTCGGCGCGATCCACGGGCTTGGCGATGAAGTCGCTCACTCCCGATTCGACCGCTCGCAGGCGATCCTCGCGCGTCTCGCGGGCGGTCACCATGATCACCGGCAGGTCGCTGAAGGCGGCGTCGGACCGCAGGCGGTGCAGGACGCCAAGGCCGTCGATCTCCGGCATCAGCTGGTCGAGCAGCAGCAGGTCGGTTTCCGGCGAGAGCTTGGCCAGGGCCTCGCGCCCGTTCGCCGCGGTGTCGATCTGGCAGTCGAGCGACCGCAGGCAGCCGGCGAGGATCTCGCAGTTCGCGGCCACGTCGTCGGCGATGAGGATGTGCGGCCGGCGGTTCATCGCGACTCCTCGCGGAGCGGTCGCGGGTCTTCCGGGCGAGCATAGGAAGACGGCGGCCGGAGTGCGGGCACGATGGCGGGGAGGGCCAGCTCGACGCGGTTGCGGCCCCTCGCCTTGGCCGCATACAGGGCGGCGTCGGCGGCTTCTCGCCAATCCACCAGCGACATGCCGGAGCGCACCAGGGCGGCGAACTCGCGGCGCAGCCGCTCCACCACGTGGTGGGCGGCTTCCTCGCCGGAGCGGCCGATGAGGACGGCGAATTCCTCGCCGCCGCAGCGGCCGATGCTGTCGCCCTGGCGCAGGCTGCGGCGGAGCAGCGCCGCCAGGGCGGGATCGGCGATCAGGGCGTAGGGAGACGGATCGCCCTGACGCGGGTGCCTGCCGGCGCAACCGCAGGAGCGATTCGTCGGCCTTGGCATGGACCTGCCCTCCATGCCCCGAGGTTAAGCGCCGGCTGCGGTAGGACGCTACCGGACAAAGCCCTCATCTCCTGTAGGAGGTATCTAGATCCGTCCGTAGTTCTTACGACTACGCCAGGCCGCTCTGGATCGCGTAGCGGATCAGCTGGGTGGTGTTGGTCAGGCTCATCTTGTCGCGGATCCGGGAACGGTAGGAGCTGACGGTCTTGCTGCTGAGGTGCAGCCTGCCGGCGATCTCGCGCACCGTGGCGCCCATCCCGACCAGGCGCAGGATCTGGAGCTCGCGGACCGAGAGGATCTCCATCGCTGAACCCCCCGGGCCGTCTTCGAGACAGATCGCCAGGGCTTCGGCCAGCGACGGGCTGACGTACTTGCCGCCGGCGTGGACCCGCCGGATCGCCGCCGGCAGCAGCGCGACCTCCGCATCCTTGGCCAGGTAGCCGTCGGCGCCCTCCCTGAGCGAGCGGACCGCGTAGCGGTCCTCGGCGAGCATCGAGAGGACGAGCAGGCGCGGTCCCGGGATCAGCCGCTTGAGGTCGTGAATCGCCTCGAGACCACCTCGGCCCGGCAGCGCCAGGTCAAGGACGACCACGTCCGGTGCGCTGGCCCTGGCGCCCTGCAACGCCGCCTCGCAAGTGGCGGCGACGGCGACGACGGCCATGTCTCCGGCCTCTTCGATGACGGTCTTGATGCCCTGATGAAAGATCGGGCAGTCGATGGCAAGCAGGATCCTGATCAAAGACCGACCTCCTGTACCTTTCCGGGCACGGTGCCAAGAGCAGGTAAAAATAGCGCTATCGCAGATAATGATGCCGCCTGGCCGCGATGTCAAGAGGTACCCGACGGGGTATTCTCAGAAGCTCGTCCGGAGCGCCATGGCTGGTGGGGGCGCCAGCCCGGTCACTGCTTGCGGTAGGAAATCTTCGCAGTCGTGTCATCGCTTCAATGACCGCCCCCGGGCGGTCAGCGGCCGGTCGCGGCGAGGAGCTTCCTCAGATCGGCGAAGTCGACCGGTTTCGTCAGGTGGTGGTCGAAGCCGGCTTCCCGGGAGCGGCGGCGGTCCTCTTCCTGTCCCCAACCGGTGATGGCGATCAGCACCAGCTTCGCGCCGCCTTCCTGCTGCCGGATCCGGCGCGCGGCCTCGTAGCCGTTCACCTTGGGCAGGCCGATGTCGAGGAGGACCACATCGGGCCGGAACGCCGCCGCGGCGGCGACGGCTTCCAGGCCGTCATGGGCCGTGCGGACCTCGTTGCCCATCATCCGCAGCAACATCTCCAGACTGTCGGCGGAGTCCCGGTTGTCGTCCACCACCAGGATGCGGCGTGCCGCCGGCGCCCCGACCTCCGCGCCGCCGGTCGCCGCCCCTGGCAACCCGGCGGTCTCGGCCGCGGCGGCGATCGGCAGGCAGACGACGAACTCGCTGCCCTTGCCGGGGCCGTCGCTGCGGGCCTCGACCGTGCCGCCGTGCATCTCGACCAGGCGCTGCACCAGCGTCAGGCCGATGCCGAGCCCGCCCTCGGAGCGCTCCAGGGAGCGGTCGACCTGGGTGAACATGTCGAAGATGCGAGGCAGCATCTCGGCGGGGATGCCGATGCCGGTGTCCTTGACCCGGATCCACACCTGGCCGCCGCGGCGCTCGGCGATGACCCAGATGCGGCCGGCGCGATCCATGTACTTGGCGGCATTGTTGATGAGGTTCAACAGCGCCTGCGACAGCCGCGTCAGGTCCGCTTCGAGCTCGATCGGCTGCGGCGGGATGGTGACCGTGACCTGGTGGCCCCACTTGTCGATCAGCGGGCGGCTGGCTTCGACGGCGCTGTTGACGATCGTCGCCAGCTCGACGCGCTCCTTGCGCAGCTCGATCTTGCCCGTGGTGATGCGCGAGACGTCGAGCAGGTCGTCGACCAGACGGGTCATCTGGTGCAGCTGGCGGTCGATCACCTCGGTGGCCCACTGTAGCTCCGGCTCGGGCGGCCCCTTGGCGCGCAGGATCTGCACGCCGTTGCGGATCGGCGCCAGCGGATTGCGCAGCTCGTGGGCCAGCATCGCCAGGAACTCGTCCTTGCGCCGGTCGGACTCCTTGAGCGCCGCCAGCAGGGTCGCGTTCTCGACGGCGGCCCGGGCCAGCTCTTGCGTCTTGAGCTCCAGCGCTTCCTTGGCCCGGATCAGCTCTTCCTCGGTGCGACGGCGTGCCAGCAGGATGCTCCTGGCGTTCTCCAACGCGACGGCGCGCAGCAGCTTCTCCTCTTCGTCGTGGTTTTCCATCAGCCGCCGCGGAGGGCCTCCGCCGCCAGCGCCGTGCCGGCCACCCGCGCCCGGATCTTGGCGAAGGCCGTGTCGCGGCTGGTCGTGGTGTCGTCGAAGAACGGCGAGAAGCCGCAGTCGTCGGTGGTGCCCAGCTGCTCGACCGGGATGTGCTCCGCGGCGGCGAGGACCTGGTCGCGGATCTCCTCCGGGGTTTCGACCCGCGGATCGATCGGCGCCACCACGCCGATGAACACCCGCTGATCCGGCTTCAGGCACCGGCGGATGATCTTCAGGATGCGGCGACGATCGCGCTCGCCCGCGAGCGCGACGTAGAAGCTCCCGGCGCGCAGCTCGAACAGGCTGGGCAACAGCTCCGCGTAATCGACCTCGGCGCTGTGCGTCGAGTCGCGATCGCTGCCGGGACAGGTGTGCACGCCGATGCGCCGGCGCTCTGCCGCCGAGAAGCGGGACAGCGCGAGATTGTTCAAGTCGACGAAGCTGTGGAGGAGGTTTCCGGAGGGATCGATCTTGACCGCCAGGCGGCCTTCGGTGAAGTCGACCTGCACCTTGTGCGCGCCCTGGCGCAGGCAGTTGCGGATCTCGGTCTCGTGCTCGCGCAGCAGGTCGTCGATGAACTCCTCGCGGGAGTAGCCGGGGAGCTCCGCGGCCGGATACATCAGGCTCAGCGCCGAAGGCGATATCACCGCCTGCTTGACCGGCACGTGGGCCAGGCGCATGGCCAGCTCCAGGTAAGTGTCCGCATACCTCTGATAACGGAAAGGGCCGCCGGTGAGGCGCGGCATCCGGCGAATGTGACCGGCCGAGAACGGGATCTTGAACCCATCCGGGGCCGTGTTCGGCAGCCCCTGGACGGAGTAGGTCCAGAAGTTCTCGTACTTACGCTGCTCGCCGTCGGTGATGACCGGCGAGCCCGTGGCCTCGAAGCGCTCGATGGTGTCGCGGACCGCCTGCTCGTAGAGCGGATCCAGGGCGGGGTCCGTGCCGCCGCGCTCGCCGATCGCCTGGATCAGGTGCAAGGGCCGGGGGATGCTGCCGATGGGCTCGGTTGGAATCGTCATGCCAGGTTCCCGCGGGTGTTGACGCGACGCGCCATCGCGCGCCCCGTGCCTCGTTGCTCGTGCCGGCGGATCCGATCCCTATCATAGGACGGGTGGCGCTTGCCGCGACTCCACAACATTCGCACATATGTATGAATCGCGTTGATTCCGACGGCGGTCTTCCCTAGAATGTCTTGGATCCCTGGGAGGTTCGCTGCCTATGATCGTCTTGCTCCACCCCTATCGTCCGCGCCGCCCGCTGCCCGCCGTTCTTGCCCTGCTCGTGCTCGCCCTCGGCGGCGCCGCCGCGGTTTTCGCGCAGAGCGCGCTGCCCGAGCGGGCGAAGGCGCAGATCGCCGCTTTCACCGCCGACAAGCAGACCTGGACCCCGGCGCAGCGGAAGATGGATTCGCAGCTGATCTATGCGGCGAGAATGGTGCGCGGCGAAGCCGTCGTTCCCGGCATCGCCAGCCTGCCGTCGGTCTTCAACCGCGTCCGCTTCGATCGCCAGGACCCGCGCCGGATCGTCACCCTCGACGTCAAGGCGGCGGTCGGCCCGGCGCTGCTGGCGGCGCTGGAGCAGCTCGGCGGCGTGGTCCTCTCTTCCCACCCCGAGTACGGGGCGGTGCGCGTCCAGCTGCCGCTGCTCGCGGTCGAGACTGCCGCCGGCCTGCCCGGCGTCCGCTTCATCGGCCCGGCGGAGCGGCCGCGGGTCAACCCGATCCGCCGGCCGTTCCCCGCCCCCGGCGCCGTCCGCATCCGGGGAGCCATCACCAACGCGATCGTCAGCTCTCAGGGCGATCATGCCCATGCGGCGGACCTGGTGCGGGCGATGGGGATCACCGGCACCGGGGTCAAGGTCGGCGTCCTCTCCTCGGGCGTCGATTCGCTGGCGAGCGAGCAGACCGCCGGCGCCCTGCCGGCGGTGACCGTCCTCGCTGGGCAGGCCGGCATGGGTGACGAGGGCACGGCGATGCTCGAGATCGTCCATACCCTCGCTCCGGGCGCGCAGCTGTATTTCGCCACCGGCGACGGCAGCGAAGCGGCGATGGCGAGCAACATCCTGGCCCTGCATACCGCCGGCTGCAGCGTCATCATCGACGACGTCACCTATTTCGACGAGGGCGTGTTCGAGGACGGGCCGATCGCCACCGCGGTCGAGACGGTGACCGCCGCCGGGGCGCTCTACTTCTCGTCGGCGGCCAACTCCGGCAACGAGGACAGCGGCACCTCCGGCACCTGGGAAGGCGATTTCGTCAACAGCGGCGTGACCGTTGCGGGCTTCCTCGGGTCCTTCCACAACTTTGGCGGCGGCCAGACCGCCGACGAGATCACCGGCAGCATCGGCTTCCTCTCGCTCAAGTGGTCCGACCCGCTGGGCGCCTCGAACAACGATTACGACCTCTATGTGGTCGATTCCCTGGGCGACGTCCTGGCGTCCTCGACGAACGCGCAGACCGGCTCACAGGACCCTTATGAAGCCATCGACGCTGCGGGCGGGGTAGGGGACTTCGTGGTCATCACCCTGGCCAGCGGTAGCGCCCGCGCCCTGCACCTGGACACCGAGCGCGGCGAGCTCGCCATCAACACCGCCTTCAACACCTCCGGTCACAACGCCGCGGCGGGCGCGCTGACCGTGGCCGCGGTCGACGTGGGCACCGCCGGCGGCAACGCCTTCGTCGGCGGCGCCGGCGAGCCGGTCGAGGTCTACAGCTCGGACGGCCCGCGGCGGGTGTTCTTCCAGAGCAACGGTGCGGCCATCACGCCGGGCAACTTCCTGATCGGCACCAACGGCGGGACGTTGCTGGCGAAACCCGACCTCACCGCCGCCGACTGCGTGAGCACCAACGTCGGCGGCGACTTCAACCCCTTCTGCGGCACCTCGGCGGCGGCTCCCCACGCCGGCGCCATCGCGGCGCTGGCCTTCTCCATGGCCAGCCACCCCACGGCGGCGCAGATCAAGGCGGCGATGCTGTCGTCGGCGCTGGACATCATGGCGGCCGGAGCGGACCGCGACTCGGGCAGCGGCATCGTGATGGCGAACCGCACCATCGCGGCGCTGAGCGCCACGGGGCCACCGCCGCTCAAGTTCTTCACCCTCGCTCCCTGCCGGCTGATCGACACCCGCAACGCCGCCGGGCCGCTCGGTGGGCCGGCCCTGCAAGGCAGCGCGGTGCGCAGCTTCGCGCTGACCGGCACCTGCGGCATCCCCACCACCGCCAAGGCGGTTTCGCTCAACGTCACCGTCACCCAGCCCGCGAGCGCCGGCGACCTGCGTCTCTACGCCACCGACGTCATGTCCATCCCGCTGGTGAGCAACATCAACTACCCGACCGGGCGGACGCTGGCCAACAACGCGGTGGTGGGTCTGCCGGCGCTGGGGGCGGGGACCATCGACGTGCAGAACGACGGCGCCGGCACGGTGCAGCTCATCCTGGACGTGAACGGGTACTTCCAGTAGCCGCGGACGGCTACGTCCAATAGCCGCGGACGGCTACGTCCAATAGCCGTGGACGGCTACTTCAGCTCCACCCGGCCGAAGGCCGCGAGCATCGCCTCCTCCCCCGGCGGGCGCAGGACGTTGCCGGCGGCAAACTCGGCGGCCTGGGGATAGGCGGTGGCGCGGATGCGCTCGGCGGCGGCCGCGAGATCGTAGAGCGTATGCCGCGGCTCGACCGCCGGCCCCAGCAGGAGCCAGTAGGCTCCCGGCTCGCCGAAGGGCATGCCGACGCTGCCGGCGTTGAGGACCCGCACCGCGCCGATCCTCCGGTCGAACTGCATGTGGGTGTGGCCGCAGACGGCCAGCGGCACGTCGACTCCCGCGAAGGCAGGCAGCACGCGCTCCTCCGGCGTCAGCCGGGTGAAGATCTCCGAGTCGTTGCGCGGCGTGGCATGGCAGAACAGCACCTCGCCCAGGCCGCGGATCTCGACCCGGCAGGTCTCGGGCCAGCTCGCCAGGACCCGTTCGTATCCGGCAGGGAGCTGCGCTGCCGTCCAGCGAATCGCCGTGCGCGCCGCTGCCGGCAGGGTGGCGCTCTCCGCGCCGCGCATCCGCGCCAGCACCTCGCGGTCGCCGTTGCCCTGGATGAACCGCACCGGCAGGTCGAGATCCAGCAGGCAGGTCAAGGTCTCTCGCGGCATCGGGCCTGGCAGCACGTCGCCCCCGACGACGACCTGCTCCACGCCGGCTTGCCGGATCTCTCGCAGCACGGCTGCGAGCGCCGGCAGATTCGCATGGATGTCGTAGATGGCGGCGACGCGCATCACGGACGCGGCCTGCGCACCAGGTAGATGCCCAGCCCGAGGAGGTTGGCGCCGACGATCAGGCCGGTGATCTTGGCCGCGAACAGCGCCCGGCTGCGGACCTCGACCAGAGGGACGATCGAGACGGCGAGGTAGAGCACGGTCATTAGCAGGCCGGAGAGCGCACAGGCGCGCAATGCCGCCGTCGGCCGCGGCACCACACCCCTGAGGCCGAACAGCGGGATGGCGAACATCGCCAGATAGGTGAGCGCGTAGAAGACGCCGGAGGCGTTCCACAGCAGCTGGAAGGCCTCCTGCTTGCCGACGCCGATCAGCCCGACGAGGCTCAGGGTCAGGGTGACGGCGCCGACGAAGAGGATCGAATGGACCGGCGTCCGGTAGCGGGCGTGCAGACGAGTGAGGCTCTCCGGCAGCAGGCGATCCCAGCCGGCGACCATCGGCAGCCTGGTGTTGCCCGCGAACATGACGCTCGATTGCGCCACCCGGATGCAGAGCAGCGCGAGGATGGCGAGCGGCGCGATGGGCGCGGCGACGCGGAGCGCGCCGAAGCCTTCGCTGAGCACCTGGGGAATGGGCGCGATGAGGTCGATGCGGCCCTGCGGCACGAGCGCCAGGACCGAGCTGGTGCCGAGGATGAACATGGCGGCGATGACCGGCGCCGCGACCGCGACCGAGCGGGTGATGGCACGCACCGGATCGCGGCATTCGCCGGCGTGGATGGCGACGTATTCGAAACCGCCGAGCGCTCCGAAGCCCATCTTGCCGAGCAGGTTGAGGGTCATCAGGGACAGCGCCGGCAGCTCCGTCCGCAAAGGATGATAGGCCGGCAGGGAGCCGTGCGCCACGTTGAGCCAGGGCAAGGCCACGATGGCGAGAAAGGTCAGGATCATCAGGGCGCCGCCCGCCTTGTGCACCCACTTGCCGGCGCCGAGGCCGATCGTCGTCAGGGCCACCAGCGCGCCGATCATCACCACGTTGACGGCGCCGATGAAGGCCTTGTTGGCGGTCCACCCGGCGGCGCCCGGGCCGCAGATGTAGCCGATGTATTGGGTCACCTGCAGGCCGATCTCCGAGCTGTTCAGGATGGCGAACAGCCAGAGGTTCCACGCCACCATGAAACCGAGCAGCTCGCTGCCGCCGAGCTTGGCCCACTGATAGAGGCCGCCTTCGAGCGGCATCAGCCGGTTGAGGTAGGTCACCACCAGCGCCGACGGCAGGTAGAACAGCAGCATGGCGGTGAGCCAGAGGACGACGTGCGAAGGACCCTGCTTCGCGGCGACGCCGATCCAGGGCAGGCCGACGATGAACAGCACCTGGGTGAGCGCGAGGTCGCCGAGCCCGAGCTCCTTCTTGAAGACGCCGCTCCGCGCCTCGACGCGCTGCTCCTCGCGGCGCAGGTCCCGCGGCTGTGGCTCCGGAGGGCTCAAGGGAAGGCGGGGAAGGCGGGGAAGGCGGGGAGCGCCCGTCTTCAGGTTGCCGAGCGGTTTTGCGAGGGCATGGCGGTACGCTAGCAGATGTGGGCGGCCGGGAGCGGTACACTCTTGGCCGGCGACCGGAGGAGATCGAAGGAGATCGAGACATGGCCAGATTTCTGCGCTGGCGTTTGGTGACCGTCGTCCTGCTGGCGCTGCTCGCCGGGGTGCTGGAGCTCCGGCAGCCCGTCGGGGCGCAACCGCCGGGCGGTGGTGGCGGGGCCGGCTCGCGACGCGGCGGCGGCGGGAAGGGGAGCGGCGGCGCCAGCGCGCTGGCGGTCCTGCAGGCGGCGCCCGACGCACCGAAGGTCGAGGGCAGCGTGCTGTTCTTCTCGCGCGGCGGCGGCGCCCTGCAGGTGGTCGCCGACGTGAGCGGGCTCGACAAGCCGGGCCTCTACGCTCTCCACGTCCACGAGAAGGGGGAGTGCCTCGCCGACCCGGCAGGAATGCAGCACTTCGCCTCGGCCGGCGGCGACTTCAATCCGGCCGGCGCCGCGCATGCCTGCCCGGACGCTCCCAAGCGGCATGCCGGAGACCTCGGCAACATCGAGGTGAAGGCCGACGGCACCGGTCACCTCGAGCTGACCGCCGCCATGCTGGCGCTGTCCGGCGCCAGCTCGGTGGCCGGCAAGGCGGTCATCCTCCACGCCCGGGCGGACGACTGCGCCACCCAGCCCGACGGCAACGTCGGCGCCCGCCTGGCGTGCGGCGTGGCCGAGTCGGTGGACGACGCCCCGGGCCGGCAGCCGCGGCGCCCGGGCCACCGGCCCCCGGGCTCCGCGCCGCCGCCGGGTTGATCTCGGGCTCCCCGGGGACTACCTGGGCATCACCACGACCTCGTCCCTCGGCATGGCGTCGAGCGTGGCGCGGTCGATGCCCAGGTGGGCGATCACCAGCTCCGGCGGCGTATGGACCAGCCATTCCGTGAGCGCGAGGTCCTGGTAGGAGCTGCTCTTGAACATCTCCAGGAACTTGAGGTCGGTGCTGCCGGTGTTCTGGACGTAGTGGGGAAGCGTCTTCAGGACGTAGCCGACGTCGCCAGCCTGGAAATCCATGGTGCGCGCGCGGCCGCCGGTGGCGAAGATCGTCATCCTGCCGGTGCCGGCGATGAAATACATCCATTCGTCGGCATTGGGATGCCAGTGCAGCTCGCGGATCCCGCCCGGATGGACCGTGACCAGCGCCGCGGCGATCGTCGTCGACACCTTGAACTTGCTCGAGTCGATGATCCGCACCTCGCCGCCCTTGGTGATCTTGGTTGGCGCCTGCTGTGAGGTGCGATAGGCAAAATCCAGCGGCGAGGTGCCGAGCGATCCGCCGGCAGCCTTCTGGTCCGCGGCCAGCGAACCCGGCACCTCGGCCTGGAAGATGAACTTCTCCCGCCGCGGCATCTTGGCCATCGCCTGCTCGCCGACGCCGAAGTTCTTGGCCAGCACGTCGTGAGGCGTGTGCGCCATCCAATCGGTCAGCAGCACCGTCTCGTATTCCGAGAAGTTGCCGTCGTCGAAGACCAGCAGGAACTCGGCGCCGTCGGGGCGCAGGCCCTGGATCGAATGCGGGATGCCGGGTGGGAAGTACCAGAGATCGCCTTCGCCGACGTCGCCGACGAAGCTCTTGCCGTCGAGGTCGAGGCCGGTGATCCGCGCGCTGCCGTACAGCATGAAGGCCCACTCCGCGGCGGTGTGCCAGTGCAGCTCGCGCACGCCGCCGGCGGTCAGCCGCATGTCCACGCCGGCGATCGACTTGGAGACCGGCAGCTCCCGCACCGTGACCTCGCGCGACCAGCCGCCCTCCTGCATCCGCTTGTGCGAGATGCCGAACGGATACTTGAACGTCGCGACGCCGCCGGCGTCGGAGGGCGGCGGCAGGAACGAGTCCGGGTTCTGGTCGTCCAGAGCGGTATTGGACGGGCCGGGCGCGCTGGAGTTGCGGTCGCCTTTCGTCGGGTACGCGCGCTGCTCCTGGGCCGCGGCGTCCACCGCCTTCAGCATCCCCGCGGTCGCCAGCGCCGCCGATCCCATGCCCATGAATCCACGCCGCGAGAAGCCGTCTTGCTTCGCATCGTCGCTCATGCGCTCTTCCTTTCCTTTTCTATGCCGGCCTGTGGGGGTTCCCACGGTCGCTACTTACCATAGCGCCACGCCGGGCGCCAGCTGCCGCGGGCGGTGACCAGTGGTGCTTGACAGTGCGTCCGAAGGTAGTAGGCTTCTTAAGTTGGATGGGAGCGCCCATCATGGTCGGGCGAAAGGTGGGCGAAATTGACCTGGGGGACGCAGGTGTCCTGTTGCTTGCTCGGGGGGCATGCTCCGGTGCGCCATCCGCCGGACCGCGCATCGGCATTGGTGACAACGAGTACAGAAGAGAAGAGGTGATCGATGAGAGTGAAGTCACTGCTGCTCCTCGGATTGACCGCCTGCACCTGCGCCGTCGTGCTGAGCGACCGCTCTAGCGCCCAGGACCCGTCCGGCTCGGCGACCACCGCCACCACCGCCGCCACCGCCACCAGCGTCGACGCGGAACGGGTGCGGCTCGGCTTCGAGCTCGCACCGGTGAAGCTGACCCTGCATCGCCAGGATCCCAACCTGGTCGGTCTCGGCAGCTACCTCGTCAACAGCCTCGGGCAGTGCAACGACTGCCACACCTTCCCGTCCTTTACCCCGGGGCACGACCCGACACAGGGCCAGCCCGAGCAGATCAACGCCGCGGGCTATCTGGCGGGCGGCCTCGACTTCGGCGGCGGCGTCGTCTCGCGCAACCTCACCCCTGACGCTCACGGCCTGCCAGCCGGCCTGACCTACGTGCAGTTCGTCCAGGCCCTGCGGACCGGCAACGACCCCCAGAACCCGGGGACCCTCCTCCAGGTGATGCCCTGGCAGTACATCGGCAAGATGAGCAATGCCGACCTGGCGGCGATCTACGAATACCTGCGCAGCATCCCGTCGCTGCCCAGCCCCGCCAACACGCCGCCCAATCCGTAGAGCCCGCGCCCCGGTCCAACACATCTTCACATCGCCACGTCGCCACATCGCCACATCGCCACATCGCCAACATCGCAGACACCGCCGGCAGCCGCGCTCGATCCGAGCCGGCTGCCGGCGGGCAACGCCGCCGCCGCTAACGGCTCATTTGCAGCGTGTGCAGGGGCGACCTGGCGCTGGTGGCGGGAAGGGGCCGGGCGCCCTTCATCATCGACCAGAGAATCCGGTTGAACACCGCGTCAGGGACGCGGTCGGGAGCGCTGAGGTCGAGGTGCTCCGACATCCTGGCGGCCGCCGACCGCGGTGGGTTCATCTCGTTCATGTCCACCGTCGGCACGATCGCGGTGTAGGGGGTCAGGTCCGGGCTGGCCGCGAAGAGATCGGCCAGGGAGCGGCTGAAGTAGTCATATTTCGACAGCTGCCCGAGCCCCAGCACGTCCTCGATCGCGGCCACCACGTCGGTGGTGTTGACGAAGCGGTGAACCAGGCCCGGCCGGCTGTAGGCGGAGATGGCGAGCAGCACCGAGCGGTGAGAATCGACGTGGTCGGGACCGGCCTGTGAGTCGTCTTCCAGCACCAGGACCAGCGTGTCCTTCCAGAAAGGCGAGCGCGACAGCGCCGCCACGATCCTGCCCAGCGCCAGGTCGTTGTCGGCCATGAAGGCGCGCGGCGTGCGGTAGCCGGCGCGGCCTCCCGCCGTGTGGTCGCCGGCCAGGTGCATGAGCTCGAGCGCGGGCATCGCGCCGTCCCTGGCGAACTGTTCGAGCTCGGCGATCCAGGCCGCCGCCCGCGCCTGGTCGGCGACGTGCAGATCGAACTGCCGGTACGTCGGGCAGACGTCGGCCGCCAGCTCCGCCTGCGTCACCGGCCATCCCCCGTCCGCCTTGACCATCTCGCCGTAGTCGCGAAAGACGATCCCCTTCTGCTTCGCCAGCGTCCAGAGGAAGCCCGCGGCGGGCTCCGTGGCAGCCTCGCCGTCGACCGCTTCGCGCTTGTCGGCATAGCTCGACGGGATCGTCTTCTCGCCATAGTCGGTGACGTAGGCGGCGGTCGACCACAGGTGGCCTTGTGAGCTCACCTCGGCGTTGGTGAAGAAGCGGTCGAACAGCCCGAAGCGGCGGGCGAGGGCATGATGGTTGGGAGACACCTCGTTGCCGAAATAAACCAGCGAGGGATCGCCGTCGCCCTCGCGCAGGTCGCCCAGCACCTGGTCGTAGGTGCGATTCTCCTTGATGATGTAGAGCACGTGCTTGAAGGGCGGATAGCGGGCCGCCGGGTGCCCTCGCCCCCAGCCGTTGGCCGCCGCGACCCGGCGGGTGTACGCCGTCAACGCCGCCGATGTCGGAGTCGGCGGCAGCGGCAGCAGCCGCAGCGTGCCGTTGAGCTGCCCGAGGTCGTAGCCCAGCGGCCGCGCGATGCCTTCGCCGGGAATGGGGCCGTCGGGGTTGGCATGGCTGCCGTGGCCCTTCCCGGAGAGGACCAGCAGCTGGCCGGAGCGCCGGAGGACCGCGGTCGGATACCAATCCGTCGGTATCCGGCCCTCGAGGCCTCCCGGCCGGGAGCCGCCATCCGGTCCGGCACGGGCGGCAACGCCGAAGACCGCGACGGCGTTGTTGTCGGCTTCGGCGACATAGAGCCGCGAGCCGTCCTCCGACAGGGCCAGCGCGTTCGGAGTGCTGCCCTCCGCCGGGCCACGGGGCGGAGAATCGCGCAAGGTGTGCACGATCCGTCGTGCCCGCGTGTCGACGACGGCGATCTGATCGGTCGAGGCGAGGGCCACGAAGAGGCGTGAGCCGGAGGCGTTGGCCAGGAGCGCCGATGGATGCCGGCCCACCCGCAGCCTGCCGTCGTAGGCCAGGGTCCCGCCGGCGAGCACCCGGAACATCGAGACGCTGTCGCCGCCCCAGGCAGAGACGTAGACCCTGCCGTCGGCCGTGGCCTCGACCGCCAGCGGATAGTGATCGGTGGCGAAGCGCTGGACGACCTGCGAGGTCGCGAGATCGACGACCGCGAGGCTGTCGGCGACGTTTTCCGCGACATAGAGGAAATGCCCGCGCGGCGACGCGGCGATGCCGGCCGGGTAGCGGCTGCCGGTCTTGCCGGGCGCCGGCTTCGCGAGCTCGATGCGGCGCAGCGGCGTTGCCGCGCCGTTCGTCCAGGCGTAGCAATGGATCGAGTCGTCGTTGCCGCCGGAGACGTAGAGCTCGTTGCCGTCGCGCGCGAAGGCCAGGCCATAGAACGCGGCGTCCTGCGGCACGGTCTGGGTGACGCGCCGCGAGGCGAGGTCGACGACCTGGATGCCCTGCTCGCGCCAGCCGCTCAGCACGACCACGGCCTGGTTGCCGCCCGGCGCCAGCGCCATGCCGAGCGGCATGCTCCCGAGCTCCACGGCGTCGCCGGTGGGATCGAGACGCAGTCCGGTCGCCAGGAGCGGCGAGGCTTCCGGAGTCGCCTGCGCCGTCCGGACCGGGCGTTGAGCCCGGCTGGCGGGCGTCGAAAATTGCCAGGCCGCGGCCAGCACCAGCAGGGGCGGCACCAGGAGACGGGCGGGGCGGGCGTGGGTCCGTGCGCCGGCGCTCATCGCGACACGTTCCCGAAGGTCCTGCGAATCGTTCATGTCCAACTCTCGTCCCTCCGCTCCGACCAAAGTAGAGAATCGTCGGCCGCTCGTAAAGAGCCACTCGCGATGCTCCCCGCTGGTCCACTTCCGGGTCGAGCGATAATGTCATACCGGCATGGGTATGGAGATGCCCGAAGAGACCGGTCTCGATCAGGAGGTGTTCAATCTCCGCGACCTGATCGTCAACGGCATGGTGCCGCAAACCGCGTCGACCGGTCAGGATCCGCTGGACACCATCAGCCCGAAGGGGGTCTTCTCGCAGGACATCGACTTCGCCAGCTGCAACGGCGTCCTGCCGCCGCCGCCGCTGCCGGCGGTCTTCACCGCCTACCTCGCGGCCGCCCTGACCGGTCACCCGGCATCGCTGCTCGGGAACCGCTGCGCGGGCCGCAACCTCGGCGATCACATCGCTCGCGGCTTCGTCACCATGGACGTGGTGAGCGACTGCACGCTGCGCTTCCCCGGCGACGTCGGCTATTTCGGCCCCGACGGCACCGGCGACACCACCAACAGCAACGCTCTGTTCGGCGACTACATCTACGTCGACGCCGAGAAGCACACCGCGCAGGCGCTGCCGCTGGTCCACATCGAGGCCAGCAGCACCGACCCGCGGGTCACCACCTCCGGCAACTACACCTTCTACGGCCGCTT